>Ga0209777_10004919_pt1 | contig 15642 bp, 30 predicted proteins | sample FrelakmetHBP12HB_FD_187147 | JGI IMG/M metagenome (GOLD analysis project Ga0209777, IMG submission 187147) | Freshwater lake sediment microbial communities from the University of Notre Dame, USA, for methane emissions studies -HBP12 HB (SPAdes)... | ecosystem: Environmental > Aquatic >... | reverse complement strand
TGCTTGCCCGCTGGCGTTTCCTTGCCCGTATGCTTGCCCGCTGGCGTTTCCTTACCTGTTTTTGCTATACTATTATATACTCTCTGTTTTTGCTACTCTATTTACCAAAATGTAAAACTGATACACCAAAACGTAACTACTTAAATCGTTAAATAGCTTTTTTCTTCTGTTTTTGCCTTTCTGCTTTTGGCATACCGTTTGCAGTATCTAATTAGTGATAGCATGAAAGCAATAACACAAAAACGGGAGGTTTATATGGCTATGCCTGATGTCGGCGATATTATCGCCTATGAAAACGGTGAGATGTCCGATGATGATATTATTACCTTTTTCCAAGGATTGATTCCGGAATCGTATGGAGTCTCCAGGGGGTTTTACGGCCGCATGGCCGCCGAGTTGATCCAGTCCGGGTATTGCACTCCGAAGGAGGCGTAAAATGTATTGTCTTGAAACCTTAAAAAGCATGAACGCCGCAGCAGTCAAGAAACATTTCTCCAGGCATCCGCTTAAGCGTGTTTTGATCGCGGAAGATTGCCGACAGTCGCCGGATTATTCTGGAAGTGAAACGGCCGATATAGAGAGGCGTTTCAAGGTCAAATTTTTTGAAACTTTTTTCGTGGATTCTTCCGGCTTCGGATCGCCAGGCGAGCCCGCGCTCACGTATTCTTGTTTTTTCGCGCAAATTGCGCGTATTCTTCGGCAAAATTTGAGCAAAAAGTTTTATTCCTGCTTAACCGGGATCGGGCAATTCCAAGTCTATGTTTCATTGTTTTATAAGGAGATTTAAAAATGAAAGAGTCAAAAAAAGCTATTCTTTCCGGCGTTTCCGATGTCGTTTCCAGTCATTTCAAGGATCGTAACACTGTCGAGTATTTGACGAGAGACGGAAAAAGGATCATTCATTTTCATCATACGGACATTCTGATTTTTTCCGGCGATTCCGTGCGCATTTCGTCCGGCGGCTGGCGTACTATTACTACAAAAGAGCGTATTAATAAATTTCTCCCTGATGGTTTACGTCTCGGTTCAATGGGTGGTTTTTGGGCTATTTCTTCTCGGAATGGGGGATCATTTACATTTAAAGATGGGATGGTTTTTGATGGTCTTCATTGTGTTGATTCAACCAGGACGAATGCGGATTATAAAAAATATCTTGTGTTTAAAAAAGCTGTTAATAAATACGTTGATAATTATTGCAAACTTTTGTTTTCCGGCAAAATGGAATTACCTGGTGCCGGCGATTGTTTTATATGTCATTTTTCTTCATCTTCCGATTACTGTATTTTTTCGCATATCAAGGAAAATTACCTTGTTCCCTCTTTAATCTGGAATGCGATGCAAAAAGATACCTATTATTTGCCATATATCAAGCAATTACAAACAGGCGATATTTCGAAAATTCTTTTTAAAAAAGAAATTCGACGTATTTTCCGTAAGTTTCTTCTTTCTAAACTGAGCCCGGAGGCATACCTTGAATATTCGCGCTGATCGTAGAGAGGAAATAATGACTTTTTAAATCATGAAATTTCCGTGAAGGAATTATACGCCCGGATGCTGGCAAAGCTGCCCGCGGAAGAATTTCACCGTATTATTACACTGGTACTTGACGACCTGGAAAGGGAAAACCATGTATAAAATCCAACCTGAAAACGCAAAATTACTTCAGACGTGGTTTAAGGATCGCGGCGGCGTGTGTGTCTGGAATTCCATAGACCTTTGTGATCCGGGCGCGCAGGCATTTACGCCGGCCGATAAAAAAGAAAAACCTCGCTGGAAATATTCCAATACTCCTGTTATTGTCACTGATTCAAGTGAATTCCATGTCATCACGTATAAAGAAGTCAGGCGTTTTCATGTTGCCATACGGATCACTGTAACCGGGCGCGTAAAATGCACGGATGCATCATCCGCGAAAATTCGGGCGGCATGCGACAAGGCCGGTGAGGGAAGTGTTTATCAGTTTGACTATGACAATCAGGAGGCGGTAATTTCAATTCCCGTATCAACTATTCCTTTATCCGATTGGACGGAGGTTTAAAATGGACATTGTAATACGGATTAACTGCGACAATTCGGCATTTTGCGATATTCCAGAACAGGAAGTGCAGCGAATTCTGGAGGAATTGGCCGAAGGAATGGAAAATGGAATTCTGGAGCAGTCACTTTTTGATTTTAACGGAAACAAAGTAGGAAGATTGGAGGTTATAAAATGAAAACTGACACGCTGCATGAATTTATCGCGCTTGCAAAATCGTTTCATGAAGATGATTATGTCATGAAAAAGGCTTTTCATTCGAAAGGTCGAGCAGTACTTCGCAGTATAGCCGGGGAAATTGATTTACAAAAAGGTACGTATGAAATTCGTTCTAACCTGGGCGGGCCCGCTGTTTCCGGCGAAGTGACTTTGCACGGGGAGAATATTTACATTCAGTTTTCCGTTTCATGTGCAGGGAATTCTTTCATGTATCGTCGCTGTAACGGCCTCAAGGATTATACGGGAGGTCGTAATCACTGGATGCCCTATGATGAACTTGAAAATTTTTCCGCCGCATGTGAAGTCTTTCACCATTTAGAAAGAGGTTAAAAATGGAAAAAATTGAAGCTATTCGGGAATTAAAAAAGTTTCTGAAGCCTAATATGACCGTTTACACTATTCTTCGGCACTGTTCTTCTTCCGGCATGTTCCGCACGATTGATTTGATTGTGATTCAACGCGGTAAATACGGTCTTTTTCTGCGAAATATTTCTTACCTGGCGTCCGTTGCTCTTGAGTGGAAACTTTCAAAACGGCATGCAGGAATTGAACTAAGGGGTTGTGACATGGATATAGGTTTTCATCTTGTTTACAGTCTGGGGCGGGCTTTGTGGCCGCATGGAACGAGAAAACCTCACGGGATGCGGAATGGCGAGCCTGATAAAGACGACGGATACGCCTTAAAACATTCATGGCTTTAGAAGGAGGACGATTTATGACTGTTATTTCCGATGCTTCATTCTGTCTTTGCGCCGTCGAGGAGGAACTTACCGATCTTTCAGTTGCCGATATTCGGCGCCGTTACCGCTGCGATCGTGCGAAAATAGCCTGTGACGAGTGTCCGTCCAGGATAAATGAGGAGGACGAATGAAAATTTTACATTTCTATTTCAGGGGAATGGAGTATCTTGTCAATGAAAAGGGGGAGATTAATGCCAATAATATCGGGCGTTTTTCCCCTGACTGGATTTTTCTCGGCGGATCGGAACATCATTGGCATAATCATATCACCGTGCCGCTTGCGAAGGCTTTTGAATGGCCTCTTCTGCTTAACCGCTGCCTGGGATGGGACCGGGATCATGGGACGGTCAGGCAGTGGCGAGGGTATTATTATAGCCGCATAGCGCGTATTCAGAATGCTTATATTGAAGAAAGGGAGTGTTGATGCTGTACGTGATTGTTCATTTACCTGACACGGCGCCGCGGCGGGCCCGTTATATCGAGGCCGTAGCCGCGGGGGACCGGATTTATGCCGTGGTGGTTTATTTCGACGATGACTGTCATGCGTTCAACCTGGTTCCGCTTGAGAACATTGAATTGAGCGTCATGAACGATCGGTCGGAAGTGCGCGACATAAACACGTCGTTGAAAAATCGCTTGACTTGAATCGCGGCGAATGCTATAATTACACTATGACAGCATGTTATCAACATGTTCTGGAGTGCCGGAAACATTGTTCTTTACAAAAAGGAGGCCGCTGCATGCTCGAATCACCGCAGAATAAACTGCCCTATTCGCAGAAAAAAGAGGAAATTCTCGGACGTAAAGCGATGCTCGCGCTGGATTACGAGCAGATTCTGGAAATCGCGAATATCGTCTATTACGTCAATAAAACGCTCGCGAAGGTTCCGAAATGGCTCGGCGGAGTGAGGCTTTCCGCGGAGTCGCGGGCGCTTCATAAAACGATTCATGACGCATGCATCAACTGCTGTATTTCCCTGGAGGCGCAATATGACTGCGAACAGAGAGGAGACTTGAAATGAGCGGTTCAAAGTCTACCGAGTACCTGAAAACGATGGTTTTCCGTATCCCCGAAGACTTGAAAGAGCAGTTCCTTATGGCGATACTGCATCAGCACACGTATATTCAGGGGGTTTGTCAGGCGTTCATTGAGTATTATGTTGCCTATGACCTGGGGGATCGGGAACCGAACGTCATACAGTCCATTGTTCATCGTTCACGTCTTTTAAGAAAGAGAGGGTGATATGCCTGTTTTACCGTTTCGCAATAATCCCATAAGTTATTATCGGAAAGGCGAGGAACGTACTTATTATCCGGAAGGACTTTTTGCTTATTATTCTTTGATCGGTACTCGCAGAAATCCCACTTTCGATACATGGGACTCCTGGGCGGCGCGTTTTTTCGTCGGACTTTCGGTGAACGACGTCAAGAAGTATAGTATGAACGATATTGTTCGGGAAACAAGAGCTTTTCTGCGATCCTATATCGCTCCAACCGTCATAAAGATGCCGAACGGAAAGGTCAAAAGATTTCCGGCCGGGAAAAAGCTCAAGGAAAACAGTACCTTCATAGCACAGCGGGGCGTATACGCGCATAAGAAGCCTCCTCACAAAATCGTTGAGGAAAAGTCGGTACAGATCGTTATTTTTAACGAGACGGGACTTGCCGAGGAGCAGTTTACACAGTTCGTGAAAGATTTCGGGGACCATTTACGAGTCCGTTTCAGGCAGGAGGCCGTTATCGCGGAGCTTCAGCATAAAGGAATATCTCAGTTTACTATGGAAATAACCGCTTAATTTTGAAAGGAACCCTTATGATTTTCTACTTCGACGTCGAGACGTCGGGTCTGGACCCGCGCCGGCACTGTATTCTTCAGATTGCGTGGATCATCGAGAAAAACGGTGAAGTTATCTCTGAAAAAAGTTATGACGTGACGCCTTCCGACATGGACGATCTGAACCTGGGCGCTTTACGTGTGAACGGTTTTACACTGGAGCGTATGCAGGCCGGGAAATCCCTCTCTTATGTCATGGCCGCGGTTGTCGGGGACCTGCGTGCGCACAAGCAGGGTTCAGGGATGTTCCGGCCGTGCGGACATAACGTTCCGTTTGATATTTCGTTTCTCGTGCCGGCGATGAACCTTACTCATGAAGCGTACCTGAATCACTTGTCACTGCACGGTGCCCTTGATACGTGCGCGATCGCGAGGTTTTACGGGTTCCTGGGGCTGCTCCAGCTTGACAATTACCGCCTGGAGACGTGCTGCAAGGATTTTGAAATCCTTCTCAAGGCGCATGACGCGCTGGCCGATATTCGGGCGACGAGGGAATTGTTTCATAAGCTGATTACTCTTTATGAAATGAATAAAAACGTCATAAAAGTTTTTGCAAAAAATGAACCTTGAATTCCAGTTCGTCCGGACCGTGGAGCGTGACGGTACGTCATACGCGCTCGAACGCGCCGACGTCTCCCGCTGCACCGATTTCTGGCGGGTCTGGCGTTCCCCCGCGGCCGAGGCCGTCAAGAAACTTATTTACATCCGCTGCGAAAATGGACTGTTTTACGCATACCGTCTTAAAAATCTTTCTCAAAAGGAACCTTTATATGCGCCATTCAATCTTCGATATGTCGTCCAGAACGTTAAAAACCTTTTACCGTATCAGCCGTTGGCCGTTTCGCACCTGGTACAGAGCATTATTGACAACGGCGCTGCTGCTGACGGGTCTGACACTGGTCTTGGTAAGACTTATCAGGCCCTTGCGTGCTGCCGTGAGCTCTCTCTTCAGCCGGTTGTCGTCTGCCGTAAGGCGGGAATGATCGGATGGGCCCGCGCATGCTTTTATATGGGAGTAATACCGAGGATCATACTGAACTGGGAGTCTTTCAGAACCGCTAAACCTGCGATAGACGGTAAACGTCTCCTTACTCGAATCAAGCGGCCGTATCGCGCGGGTTATGATTACCGCTGGAACCTTCCGGGCAAGTCGCTGCTCGTTTTCGACGAGGCGCACCTGGGATTTAACGAGAACAGTCAGAACTATGCGATGTGGACAGCCTCCCGCGGGCTGTCGTCGCTTTCCCTTTCCGCGACGTTCGCCGACAGGCCGTCCCGTCTCAAGGGGTTGTTTCATGTTCTGGGGATCATGAACGAGGATAAATTTGATAAATGGCTCCTGGAGCGGGGGCATTTTTATAATCAGTATAACGCGATCGAGTCCCTGTCGGCGCTTGATGACATGAAAGCCCTTAATAAAATTCTTTATCCGAATTACGGGTATCGAATAGCTTATGACGATCCCGCGGTAAAGAAATATTTTCCGGAAAGGATCATTCAGACTGAAATCGTGGACCTTGGGGAGAAGATCACCCTGGAGCATAACAAGGTTTACGTTCAGATGATCGAGAAGGCCAGGCATTTCCGGGAAATGGGAAAGCAGGCTGACGTCCTCGTCGCCGATCTCCGTTATCGTCAGCACGCGGAACTGCTGAAAGTCAAGGTCTTGGCTGAAATGGCTTCCGAGTATCTTTACGAAGGAAAAGCCGTTATCGTATTTGTCAATTTCCGTGAGACGCTGCGTTATCTCGCTGAAATACTTAATACTCGATCCATGATTTTCGGGGATCAGGAGCGGTTCGGTCTGCCGCGGGACGCCGTGGTGGACGCTTTTCAGGCGGGAAAGACGAAAATACTGCTATGTATGGCGAACGCCGGCGGACAGTCTATCTCTCTGCATGACGTGCATGGTCTGGCGCAGCGTATTTCCCTGATCTGTCCGACGTATGATCCGGTCGTGTTGCAGCAGGTGTTAGGCCGGACTTATCGGGCGGGGGGAAAAACCGTACCGATCATGAAACTGGTTTACGCGGGGAAAACCGTGGAGGAAAAAGTCGCCGAGACCGTGAATCGGAAGCTGGACAACATTTCGGCGCTCAACGACGGAGACCTTATGGAACCCGATATCTTTAACCTGGGAGTGAAAAATGAATAATCCTTATATGCCAATGGAGAGGAATAATGAAAATTCACTACTATCAGGTCGGTCCCGTCCCCGAACCTTTTCTGACTAAAGTCATCGGGCAGATCGAGAGCCAGGGATGGCTCGTGAGGTTTGTAGTATACCGTGACGTTCTGAAGAACCGTATCGTTCTTCCTGGCCAGGAGGAAACAACGGCGCGTTATATGATCGTCGCGGTGCTCCAGAGCGATGACGAAAAAAATCCCAGATATCCGGAGATAAAACCATGAGAACGATCATTTCCGACAATCCCGACGAGCAGGCGCAGAAGGATGACGCAAGCGGCCTGGAATACGTTTACAGAAAAGAATATCCGTACCGCAGCGAGGACAAGCAGGCGTATTCGTTATCGCTGATGTACTCACGATTAAACAAAGGAGTGATGAATGAAAAAGCAGACGGTTGAAATGTTGATAAAAGAAGCGGAACGTTTCATTGCAATCATGACGGCGGAAAGATCATAGTGAACTTTATTCTTCATATTATTCCGCCCGTCGTTTTTCTGATCTGTGCGATTGGATGTCTGGTACTGGCGATTGCGGACAGAAGCGGAAAAAAGAAATGAGTGGCACACTTTAGCTAGTTGGCTGCAATAAATCGCGCTCTGAAAATTATAGCCGGGGCGCAAGAAAGGAACTATAAACCTGAGTGCAATACCATTTTCAGCGCTTCTGCTTTCTGCTTTTATATGTCCTATTTTTGGATATATGGTTGCTAAGTTATGTAGCGGGAAATATGAAGGTGCAAGAGGGCGATTCCCTTCACTAAAAATACCTATTGGTAAAAATATCTTATGGATACATCACTGGTTTTGGATTTTTATTTTATTGATAATTTTGGTTTTTACACGCGGGGTACATCAGTATTTTGATTTTTTAATTGATCTTATTCTGATAGGGGGGATGGTACAAGGATTAACCTATGGTGACGCTTTTTGTTTTTTAAGAAAAGCGCCCCGGCGACAATAGGAGGCACGATTTACAGCAGCCAACAGCGGCAGGGATGCCACAACCGCAGGACATTAAGGATTGACGAATAATGGGCGGTTGCAGCACCCGTGCCGCAGCCGTTGTAGTCAATTCTGCGGCACCTTTAATTTGAAAGGCGGTTCCGAATGATCGAAGCAATTTCTGTTTCTGTTTCTGCGTGCTTTATTTCTGCGGTTTTTGGGATTACTCTCTACAATATCTTCAGAGTTATTAACAATCGACAACCCTTTATCTCTCCATCATCAGATACACTGTCGCAACGATTAGGTTTGATAATCGAATCTGATCTGGATGATGAAGACAAGGTGGCTCTTTGTCAGTCTGTACTCGGAACCGCTGAAACTAATGAGGGTGCCGCAGAACAGCCTGCAACAGCGGCATGAATGCTATTTGTCAAAGCAGTATGCAGTCGTAACAAACAGCATCATACCGCAAACGTTGCCTGCAATACTGCGGGCGGCTGAATTTGAAAGGCGGCTTATCTATGTATTTCAGTGATAGGCGTAGACTGGCGGAAGGATACGACGAATGGCGCATAAAAAACGGTGCTGCCGATTGTGCTTTAAATGTTGTCACGTACATTGACAGTATTGGTCTTTTAAAGGAGAGCGCCGCAGAAGAGCAAGGAGCGCCCGCAGTACAGCAGGCAACAGCACAAAGTGACGCAATGCCACAAAAGTAAAATGCGTGGCACTGCGCACATTTGGCGAACGTTGTACGCAATGCGGTTGGCTTTTTAATTTGAAAGGCCGCCGCGAAGAAAAAACTAAAACAAAGAAAGGCGGTACCGCATGGATAATCCCATCGGCGCGATTCTCGGATTAGGTTTCGGTGTTCTCTTTTTGCTCGTTCTTATTCGATATTTGTGGATTGATGAAATAAGCAAAACTCAATATCAGATTATTTACGTTCCAACAGAAACGAGTCTGTCGATTTTGGAAGCATCAAGAAATAAGATCGCGGCGGCGAAAGAATAAAGAGAGCCAACCGCACAGCGCACAACAGCGGTATGAATGCTATTTGTCAAAGTGATATGCAGTTGTAACAAACAGCATCATACCGCAGACGTTGTACGCAATTTTGCGGCGACCATTTAACAGGAGCGGCAAATGTCGTTATTTTCCGATTGGTGTGATAAAACAGGTCGATTGATTTGTGAGCATGAATGTGTAACGTGTCGGAGGGCTTTTCGTGCCGCTCTGAAATCAGTACAGAAAGGCGGCGCGAATGAATAACAGAGAAAAATTAGAACGTGAATATTTTAATTCTAATGTTAAAATATGTTTTGAGGATTGGCTTATTTGTGAACTCGTAAAGATACGCGCCGCAGAAGAGCATGGAGCGCAACCTGCACTGCATACAACACATAAAGCTCAAAATGAGCCACAATCTGATTATAATGGTGACGAAGGTGCGGCGGCTCACTTCGGGCATTTATGAAACGTTCATCAACGTAATTGAGGCTTTGGAATGGTGTTCCGGGTCCGATGATTTTGCTCCAGGCGGTAAAGCCCGCGAGGGATGGATGAAAATATGCGCTCCTTTACTGGAGAAGCAGTCGAAAATTTCGTCCGGGCCTGTATGTGAATTTCTCTTGTGTCAATGGCGTTTCGGTTATACCTGTAAAAAACCTGGAGAAGTATGTAAAGACGCCCGGTCAGACTTGAAGAGAGGGGAACCCTTATGAACCTCTCCCGTGGCGGTCGCGGCCGGGCGTCTGAATCTTGTCGGACTTGTCTGACCTGTCCGATTTTTGAGGGCGATTCATGAACCATCTGTACGGGCAATTCATGAATCGCCTATACGGGCAATTCATGAATTGCCCCTACGGTTCGACGATTTCCTCCTCCTGCGACGGCGGCGTCATGCCGGCCAGATGTTCCTCGGCCGGCGTATTTCTCTGATCTATCGGCAGTTCCTTCGCCGGATCGCGGGGGCATTCCGGCGGCCGGTTCCAGCCTATAGTGTCAAGGATGAAATCGGTCTGTTTCCAGCCGTAAGTCTCGTCGAGCAGTTCGATTTCCTTCTTCATCTCGGCGGGGTCCCTCTGTAGCTGCTGAAAGTTCGGGTCCGCGTTCACGTAAGCCTTCGCGCCGATCACGAGAGGGTTCTGCGCGGCGGTCTGCGGGTTCTTCGCGGCCGCCGCTATCGCGAATATCTGCGGCGCCACTCCTTCGATCACCCTGAAGATTTTGTCGGCGATCGTCTCTTTTTCGGGCTGCGTGCCCGCTATCGCGTTCTTTATGTCGAGCATGCCGAATATCATATCCCTCGTCTCCTTGATTTGCGCCGCCTGGGAATTGTTTCCGCTGGTGGTTTTCATGTATTCGAGAAGATGATTCGCCGACGTCTGACTCTGCGTCATCATGAGCATCAGCATCTTCTCGAACTGTTCCTGTGACTGACGGGCCTGCTGCTGCTGGTTGTTCATAAATGCTATGAACAGGGGGACTACCGCAGGCAGAATCTTGTCCCATTCGATTCCTTTCGGCGCCGGAGCCATGCCGATCGGTACGCCGAGCATTTTCACGGTTTCGAAAGCATCCTTGATGTAGTCTTTGGCCGACACTGAGGGGTCCTTCTTTTCCTCCTCAATGCCTCCCATTGCTTTAATCATCTCGCTTTCCAGCTTTTTTTCGATTAAAGTCTCGTGCATTTCACTTCCGCGTTCCGAAGCGTCCTGCATTTTCTTCTTGAACTGATGCTTCTTGAACTCTCCGGCGATTTTGTCGGAGATCGTGAAGTATGCCGGTTCCCTGCACATCTTCGATCTCCGGCCGGTCTGCTCGTCAATGTCTTTCCATGTGAATATCAGGACATAAGTGCCGGGTCCGTAGTTTCTCGCGATATGTTCGAGGGAGGGCACGCCGCGGGACCAGCTTGTGATGTACTGGCTGTTGTGTCCGTCCGGTTCCTCGCCTTCCATGCCGGGCAGAACGCTTTTAAGCATGACTGAGAACTGCTGCTTCGCCAGCCCGAACTCTTCGAGCAGGTTCCGGACTTCTTCAGGCATGCCGTCGCCAGCCTCGCCGACAAGTTTCATCGTAGACCCTGGGCCGAATAACTGTCTCATCGGATCGTCGGGTTCACGGTCTTCCTGCGTAATCTGGAGGGATTCCGGAGGCACGGGAGGAGTTTCGTTTACTACCTGCCCCTTCGGGTCGAGTCTTACTCTTGGCATAAGGGTTCCTTTAAAAGAGGTTTATAATAACGCAGGGGCAATTCATGAATTGCCCTGTATGGACAATATGGGCAATTCTTGAATTGCCCCTACATTGCGGCGGCGCCGCCTTTCTTTTTTCTCATTACGGACATTGCGCCTTTGAGTTCAGGCATGAACATGAACAGGGCCACGACTCCGCCGATCGCCACTATGGGCCATATCAGTGGAGAAAGCGCCTTCGCGGCGCCTTTTCCGAGTTTCATGAATTCATCAATCGCCTTCTGCGTGATGTCGTCCACTATCCCTTCATACATGTGGCCGGGAACTTTGGGATTCCATGCGGTCGCGCTGATCTGTCCGCTATGGGAAGCGGTCGTCAGCGCCATCATGAAGGTGTTTACGAGATCATAAGAGTATCCGGTGACGTTCGAAACGGCTTTTACCAGATTAACGCCGGCGGTACTGCTTATTTTAAAAGGTTCCGCAGTGTCCTTCATCACCATTTGCTGATAAATGGTGAAAATGGTGTCGAACGCCTCTCCCCACGCGCTTCCGTCCATGTTCTGCTGACCGTCGAGGATTGCGCAGAGTTTGTCCTTATCGCTGGACCAGTCCCAGAAAAGTCCGTCACCGTAGTATGATCCCATAAAGTCATCTCCTTTTAAGAGACCTGTAATAAATATATCCCGCCGCGCAGGCTAAAACGACTATCGGAAATATGACATCCGCTTTTACCCCTTTTTCGGAAGGAACCGTGACGGTTCCGGAAGTAACTTCAAATCCCATGCCTTCAGCGGTCGAGGGAAGAAATTGAATAAGTCCGCGCGCGCCGGAGACTTTGTTCGCCGCTAAAGGGTTCCAGTTGCTTTCCAGGGAGATTAAACGATTCAGTGAGTCGCTATTTACGCCGAGGTTGTTCGCCAGGTCCTCCAGAGCGTTCTGTTCGGCGTCGGAAAGGGCCTGTAAAGGCCGGGAGTTCACCAGGTCAATATAATCCTGCGCCGTGCTGATATTGGGGTTCTTTGCCCTGTCTATGGCCGGCAGAAGGTCTTGCGGGTTGGCGCGTCTTGACGCCGGCCGCAGGACGGCCATGTAAAGGTCCTGATCGCTTCCGGTGAAAGGCATGAAGTTGCTTAAATACTGGAACACGGGCGCGTTTAACTGACTCACGCGATCGGGATATTGAGTCACGAGATTGTCGGCTGCATTCATAATCTCGTCAGACCCTTTCAAATCCAGTGATAATGTTTAGCGATAAACCAGCCGGCGGCGCCTGCCAGGAGCAGGGTCGCTATCGGAGAGGATTTTTCAGCCGTTTTCAGGACTTTCGTCAGCCCCCTCATTACCTCGACGTGATAGGCCGATTCACCCTTGTACTGTCCGGGGGTCAGGAACTTCGACGCTATCGAATTCATGCAGTCCTCGAAAGTCTGCTGTTCCTCGGCGGATACCGACGACGGGGACACGTCGAAACAGATGAAATCCGGGTTATGCGCCTGACGAGTATGAGGGCCTTCCAGACCAAGCTGACTCATGGTATTCATCATGGCGCTGATCGTATCGGCCGGCGATGCCTGCGCGTTGATCTGATCGGAGGCGGTGTCAATGACCGGATGCCAGGACGCTTTGTACAATTGTTTTTCCGCGTCTACGCCGTGCGTGACGATGTTGTTATACATGGCTTTCGCCTGGGCCTGGGAGTCCCGGTACGTGCTGCTGATCGTCATGGAAGGCATACCGTAGTTGTCGAGGGCGTTCATAAGAAATTGTTCCCATTCGGCCGACAGGTGCGGAATGCCGGTCTGATAAATCAGTTGTGCCATGAGTGCCTCCGAAAAGAAATCAGACAATCACCTTATAACATAATATATCATAAACGCCTGTCAGTTTCCATGAAGAATTCGGTTTTCCGACGGGAGTCTTGCGCAGGGCCGCGTTGGCCTTCGCGAAAGCCTCACGCGTGTTCCGGGCCCCTATGTACAGGCTTTTCCTCATGGAATATTTTCCGGTGGTGAGAAGGACTTCTATTTTGTAAAGATCAAGTCTTTTCATTGACGGCCCGTTCGAGTCTGGTAATCTGCTGTCTTACGGACAATTCGGCCGGGACCTCTCCGCCGTAAACGTCTTGCAGATTTTCCGCGTTGAAAAAAGTCTTTTCAGCCATTTTACTCCTGGAACCTTCCCTCCAGCAGAAGTGAAGTATCTTGAACTCTTCGACGATTCTGGCGCGGGAGGAGATTTCAGTCATGGCGTGGGAACCGATGAAATTGACGGGATAGCCCGCCCGGCACGCGAGTATTTTATAACGGCGTAAAAGTTCCCATTCCCCCGAACAGAAAGGAGGAATGAAATTGTTGCGCAGTTTTCCGGTGAAAGGTTCCTCGAACGGATACTGTTCCAGAGGATCGCTCCTGCATGCCTCTATCCGAGAGCCGTAGCGATCCTGCATGAAGCCCGTGATTATATCAAAACTTTGTTCGAGGGAACGGTAATCCGGAGGTTCCAGGGTGCTTCTGCTTTCCGGGCAGCATCGCTGTGAACACTGGAATTCGTCGTCGTCCGCGGTCACCAGCATATCTTCGGGGGGAAGTGTCGAGGCGTATCGGCCGAGTACGATATTTCGCAGAACACCGTCGCAGACGGGACCGACGACGATATGAATTCTGAACCCCATTCCACGAAACAGGTCCCTGATTTGTTTCGGAACGTCATATCCGTGTTTCTGACTGTTCAGGAACAGTGTATATGAATCGAGTTTCATGGACAGATAGTAGTCCGCCCACCAGGGCATCAGATCCATGTCGTAATCTACGCCGTAGAGACAGGCAAAGTGAATTTTCGGCATACGTCCTCACTTTTTCGATTCGTTTTTTTCCTTGCAGTGTTCCTTCAGTTCCGTCATCGCCTTCGTGTTGTTCTCGATCACGGAAATCAGTTTCTTCTGTAAATAAAACACGTCGTAGACGAGCAGGGCGGCTATAAGACCCAGCGCGCCGAAATTCGTCAGTTTATCAAGGAAAATGTCCATAAGTTCTCATTTCGAAAGCGGTGAAGGGAAATAGAAGTTCTTTATCCTGCGGACTCCCTGTACGGAATCGTGAATATTATCGCAGGCCCACGACATCTTCGCGTCAATCTGGTCCGGCGCGAGATGATCGTTTTCAAACAGCGTGCATCCGTACTGTATGTGAATCCACGCGGCCATCTGGCTGCATATCATAGCCTTTGATTTCCACGCCCACTGAAACAGTCTCCCGACGACGGGAATTTCAGCCAGCAGAGCTGGATAATTGTATCTGGACGATGCCCCGTGTTTTGCGATGATGTCGAACAGTTCCTTCTTCGCCGCCTCGCACTTGCCGGCGTCGTTCCAGCCGTTCCATTGATAAACGGAAACGATATAATCGGAAGGTTTCGTGTATTCGGCCAGGGAATCTTCCCGCAGCCCTCCCCCGGTCTCCTCCGTTCCGTAAAGAATTCCGTTCGTCCAGGTAAACAAGCCGGTGTGTGTGGCGAACAGAGGATTAGCGACGGCGTTTATTCCGCCCCTCATGAGACGTATCATGCCGCCGTCGAAATCGTCGCAATGCACGTTATACACGGCAAGATCGGGAATGGCCCTGTCGCATAACTGCATAAGACCTCCCTGGGCAATGGGCGATTCGTGAATCGCCAATACGGGCAATTCATGAATTGCCCCTGCAATGGGCGATTCGTGAATCGCCAATACGGGCAATTCATGAATTGCCCCTACACGGACGCCGGGGGCGTTTTCTTCGAAGGCGCGGCCTTCACGTCCGGATTTACGGGTTTCGACAGCGCGACGAGAATATCGGTTATCGCCTGCGCTTCGGCGTAACGCACCTGGGCGTTCGTGAGAAGGTTCCGGATGTTCACGACGTCTGCTTCCTTCAGTTCATAAAGCATAAGGGCTCCTTGAATGAATGTTTATAATATCGTAGGGGCAATTCACGAATTGCCCGTATTGACGATTCACGAATTGCCCGTATTGACGATTCACGAATTGCCCGTATTGACGATTCACGAATCGCCCGTATTGGCAATTCAAGAATTGCCCTCGGTACAATATTAAAATATCGTATTTCCGCCCCGTTGTCAATTATTATCCCACGGTTGATTTCTGGGAAGCGTCCTGCGCCGCGACGTATGCGCTGTATGACGCCGCGCCCGCTCCCGTGACGGCGGTCAGTTCCGCGTCGAGACGGGCGATCTCCGCGTCGCAGGTAGCCGAGAACTCGTCCTTGCGCCTCTGCCACTCGTCCTTCTCGAATTGCAATGCGTCCACGGTAAAGGTAGTCACGTCGGTGACGGACTTTACGGAGGTTTTCTGCACCGTGAAATCGTCCAGCTTTACATAAGAAACACTGTCGTCCGCCATATTTTCTCCTTCTTAAAATTGTCTGAAGAATTGCAGGAACGCGCTGTTTTTCACGTTCGACGGCACGGCGTTTCCTCCGGC
>Ga0209777_10004918_pt1 | contig 15643 bp, 14 predicted proteins | sample FrelakmetHBP12HB_FD_187147 | JGI IMG/M metagenome (GOLD analysis project Ga0209777, IMG submission 187147) | Freshwater lake sediment microbial communities from the University of Notre Dame, USA, for methane emissions studies -HBP12 HB (SPAdes)... | ecosystem: Environmental > Aquatic >... | reverse complement strand
TTTGAAGGTTTCGGGCCGGGTGATGAGTTTTCTCGAGCTTGGATCGGGATTTCACCCTGAATTTACCGGCCGTCAGAATGTAAAGTTGAACTGCGCCATTTTGGGCCTCGCCCCTAAAGATGCGGCTCAGCGAACCGAGGAAATCGTTGCATTCAGCGAACTTGGAGAGGCGATAGACGACCCGGTGCGGACTTATTCATCGGGCATGTTTATGAGACTCGGCTTTTCGGTTGCGGCAGCTTTCGCTCCGGACGTTCTTGTGGTGGACGAGGTTTTGAGTGTTGGGGACGAGTATTTCATGGGCAAGTGTTTGGACCACATCAACAGGTTCAAGGCCGAGGGCCGCACCATTGTGATGGTCAGTCACGATCTGTCCTTAATTCGTCACCTTTGCGATGAAGTCGTGCTGCTCACCAACGGGAAAATCGCTGGGTACGGCCCGCCGGACGAGGTGGCCGACGCATACCTTGACACAGTCTACCGGACGGCTGTTACGACGATGAAGCCCTTTACGACCGAAGGCGCCGCGCCGGAGGCCGGAGTGCGCCGCGGGAGCGGCGAGATGCGGATATTGCGCTTCGAGCTGATGGATGAAAACGGAAAACCCACTACGACGCTGGCGACAGGCAGGCCATTCAGTGTTCATATTGCTTATCGCGCAGGGCAGCCCATCCCTAGCGCAATGATCGGGATAAACATCTTTCGGGCCGACGGCGTACTCCTGGTCAGCACAAATCATCTTTTAGGCGCAGGCGCCGCAGTCGCGCCAGACCTGGAAGCCGGTCAGTCCGCCGAGGCCCTCTTCGAGTGCGATAATCTGCCTCTTCTGAAGGGCCATTACTCGCTGGGCGTCAACATTTTCCACGGGGACCGCCCCATGCCCATGCCTATAGATGAAATACTCGGCGCCGTGAAATTCGAGGTGTTACAGGGTCGTCTCAGGGATAAAGGAACCTTTCTCCTCCCCGGCAAATGGGCATTCAAGAAAGTGATGAATGATAAATGATGAGTGATGAGTAAAAAGAGCGCAAGAGAAATTTGTCTGCCATTTATGAAACGATCGGAAAATCAACAACATAATATTCGGGAATACCGGGCCGGTTCCCTCGAGCTTGAATCTCTGCCGCGGGTCGTTTATATAGAGGCGACCAACGCCTGTAATCTTCGCTGTCCCATGTGCCCCATAACGATCGGGGTGGCGGCCTATCTTTATCCCGTTAAATATTTCGATTGGGGGCATTTCGATCTGGTGAGGCCTTATCTCGAGACGGCGGAGCGGTGCATGATGAGCGGCGGGGGTGAGCCTCTTCTGCATCCCCGCTTCCTCGATATGGTTGCGGAGGTCAAAAAGGCCGGGGCGCAGACGATCTTCAACACCAACGGCACATTGCTCACCGAAACCATCGCAAAAGAACTCGTGCGCCTCGAAGCGGACACCATTTCATTTTCTGTGGACGGGGCGACGCCGGAAACCTATGCGAGGATCAGGGTGGGAGCGGATTTCGATGCCGTTGAGAGGAACATTGCCCGGCTAGTGAAGATCAAGCGGGCCGCTGGCGCAGAGCGGCCTTTTCTGAACCTACAGATGACGCTGCTCGATGAAAACCGGCGCGAAATCGCCGCCATGGTGGAATTGGCGGCCCGGTGGGGGATCAGGCACCTTGTCATAGAGCCACTTACGCCGGTTTTCAGCGAAGACGATACCTATAAAAACTATTATGAAAAAAGTCATGTCAAACCTGAAGAGGTCGCTGACGACATACGCGCGGCACGGGACAAGGCGAAGCTGCTCGGGCTGATATTCTCAAGCCATTATCTGGTCTTGCTGGGGGATGAGCCGGGGTATGGGGACCCAAGGTCTTTCCGGTGCGTGGAGCCGTGGATAAACATAGGTTTTCGAGCGGATGGGACGATTTTTCCATGTTGCGGAACATCACACACCGTGGGCAGGCTCGAGAGCAGCGCGAGTCGTTCCGCCAAAGGCGGGAGGCCCTTTCAAGCATGGAATAACGATGAATTTCGGCAATTGCGGGACGCCTTCGCCCGATATGACCCGCCAGACTACTGCAATCAGTGCATTTCAGAGGGGCGGGCCATGCACTTCAACGAAGACCTCGTCGGTAGGGGCATTTATCAGGGCGAGAAATTTCCCTAGCTAAGGGTGGCCAACCCGGAATATACGATTTATATTTATATATTGAGGCAAATCAAAAAAGCCTATTCACCAAACAGAGATGCGTTGGGGTGCGCATCCTTGAAACACAGCAAGAGAGACTCTCGGGAGGTTCAGTTAATGCCTGACGGCAACGGAAACAGCAATAACAACAAAAGTAAAAAAAAAGTGCTGGGTATAGTGGTTCTCGTATTGGTTTTAAGCGCCGTAGGGGGAGTGATTTTCTACATAAATTACAGAAAATATCATGTCCAGACCGATGACGCATTTATAGATGGGGATATTTACAACGTCACACCGCTTATACCGGGCAAGACTGCGGAGGTTCTCGTCGAGGATAACCAGGCGATAAAAAAGGATCAGGTACTGGCCAAGTTGGACACAACAGACCTGGAAGCCAACCTTCATACCGCAATGCAGAACCTTGATGTCGTGCGAAACCAGGTGGCGGGTCAATATGCCTCGATCATCGTGGTGGGCGCGCAGATGAAGCAGTTGGAAGCGCAGATGGAGCTTATCAACACGGAGAAGGATCGTTTGACCAGCCTTCTTGGAAAGGGCGCGGTTTCCCAGGATGAATTCGACAAGAACGAGGCTCAATGGAAGGCGATTAACGCCCAACTGGCCGCGGCGAAAAAACAAAAAAAGCAGATCAGGACAGCCATCGGCCCGAAGGACGAGGGTGGCAGGGTGGCAGCCATTCGTCTGGCGGAGGCAAACATCGCTCAGATACGGTTGCAGCTCGATCACGCAATCATTCGCGCCCCGGTGGACGGCTACATCACTCGAAAGAACGTCACGGTCGGCCAGGTGGTGGCAGCGGGGCAGCCTCTCATGGCCATTGTGCCGCTCGCGAACTTGTATATAACGGCAAATTACAAGGAGACAGAATTGACGCTTGTGAGGCCGGGTCAGCCCGTTGAGTTCGAGGTGGACAGTTATCCAGGGGCCACTTTTCACGGCAAAGTGGGAAGCATACAGGCAGGCACCGGCAGTGTCTTCAGCCTGCTTCCGCCGCAAAACGCGACCGGCAACTACATCAAAGTGGTACAGAGAATTCCCATCAAGATCGAGATCATCGGCGCGGATATGAATAAATATCCCTTACGGGTAGGTATGAGCGTGGTGCCTACAATTCTGGTCAAGGGGTCATGAGAGAAGACTACCAGCCACCCAATAAATGGGTCGTCGCAGCCACGGTGATGATCCCAACCACAATGGAAATCCTGGACACCTCTGTGGCCAACGTGTCCCTCCCGCACATCCAGGGGAGCTTGAGCGCGGGCCTCGAGGAAGTGACGTGGGTGCTAACGAGCTACCTCGTGGCAAACGCGATCGTGCTGCCCATGACCGGGTGGTTTGCCACGACCTTCGGCCGCAAGCGATTCCTCATGACGTGTGTGGGCGGCTTCACCTTTTTCAGCTTCATGTGCGGCTCCGCACCTACCCTTCACTTCCTGATTTTCTTCCGACTCATGCAGGGTTTTTTCGGCGGCGCGCTTCAGCCCATGAGCCAGGCCATACTTCTCGAAAGCTTCCCAGTGAATGAGCGCGGCACCGCAATGGCGTTTTACGGGATGGGCGTGGTCACCGGCCCGATTTTCGGGCCGCTGATCGGCGGATACATCACCGACCACCTGACCTGGAGATGGATTTTTTACGTTAACATCCCCATTGGAGCGTTATCCATTCTTGCGATGATGGCCGTGATAAAGGACCCTCCCTATCTCGCGGCGATGAAAAGGAAACTGGACGCCATCGGAATGGGATTGCTTATCGTGGGCATCGGCTCTCTACAGCTTATGCTCGACAAGGGCAATCAGGAGGACTGGTTCAATTCACAATTCATTATCGCCTTCGCCGTCCTGGCTTTTGCGGGATTGACAACTCTGATCTGGTGGGAGCTTTACGGGACCGATACGCCCATTGTGAATTTGAGGGCGTTCTCGATACGCTCTTTCGCCATTGGCAGCTCTCTCTTATTTCTCACATTTTTAGCCTTCTTTTCGAGCATAGTCCTGCTTCCTCTCTATCTCCAGAACCTGCTCGGATACACGGCGTTCAAGGCGGGAACTGTCCTCGGCCCGGGGGGAATAGCAACGGTTTTCATGATGCCCATTGTGGGGCTTATGGTTCAGAGGGGCCATGCGAGAAAAATGCTGCTTTTAGGGATGGTGGTCGCCGCATTGTCATTATATCTGATGTCCAATTTCAATCTTGACGCCGACTATCATTCCGTCGTTTTTCCGCGCATCGTTCAGGGGTTCGGGATGTCTTGCTTTTTTGTCCCTCTTACGACGCTCACGATGTCGCAAATACCCCAGGAACAGATAGGCAACACGACAGGCATCTACAGCCTCCTCAGAAACACGGGGGCCAGCATAGGCGTTGCATTGGCTACCACCACTCTCTCCCGACGCGCCCAATTCCACCAGGCCCGCATGACCGAGCACCTCAACTTTTTCGATCCGAACATCAGGTACGCGGTTTCAACCTACGCACACTACCTCACCGGCAGGGGAATCGCGCCCGCGCTGAGCCAGAGCGCCACCATGGGCGGGCTTTACGGCCAGGTAGTGCGCCAGTCCATGATGCTGGCTTTCAATGACACCTTCAGAATAATGTTTTACACCCTCCTTTGCATCATACCGCTTATAGCCCTGTTCCGCAGGGTGCGTCCCCGCGAAATGGGCATGGCGGCTGAATAAGCATTTCGCATGATTCGAGTGATTCGCAAAGCAGCTGTTTGCAAAAATCTATTGGTTTGAACCGGATTTTACTGCTCGGGTTTCCCCACGAATCAGGCGGCGTATATTGTCACGGTGGGTATAGAAGACAGTCGCTGAAATAACGGCGGCCAGTAGAAAATATGTCCAAACCGATTTTGTTATCAGTCCCAACGCAAGGATGGGGAGGGCGATCGCCGCACTGAGCGCTCCTGTCGCCGTGGAGTGCGCGATAAGCGACGCAGCGGCCCATATTATCAGCGCCAACACAGCCACCGCAGGGGATATTCCGAGCCACACGCCAAGCGAGGTGGCAACCCCTTTCCCGCCCTTCATCTTCAAATATATTGGATAGATATGCCCCAGGAAAGCCGCAAGCGCGGTGAGCGCCACCACCCCGGACGCGCCCGAACATCTTTGGGCAAGCAGCACGGGGATCAGACCCTTGAGCGAATCCCCCAGCATCGTCACCACTCCCCACTTCGCCCCAAGCGCCCTCGATACGTTGGTGGCCCCTATGTTGCCGCTCCCGATCCGTCTCAGGTCCAGGCCGGGGCGCAACCGACGCGCCAGCAAGACACCGGTGGGGATTGCCCCGATCAGATAACCCGCTGCTATAAGAAAAATCGCCTTCATTAGAAACATCAATCAGACTTTAGTCGTTAGGCTACTTAATTATTTGCTTGGCGTAGCTTTCTTCGAGAGTGCGGACCAGGCGGTCGAGGGTTTCGTTTATGGGCGCCGTAAGCCCCAGGCGCTTAGCCTCGCGGACGATCGCGCCGTTGATGTATGCGACCTCGGTGCGGCGCTGTCGGATGACATCCTGAAGCATGGAGCTTATGTTCCCGGCGGTGGCGCGGCATACGCTTTCCACCTTGTCCACGGGGTTGTCATATAGCAGCCTGATGCCCTTTTCTTTGACCACATGGACTGCTTCTTCCACGGCGGCGGCCAGCACTGTGCGGGCGCCTTCATAGTTAACCAGCTCGCCGTTTTTCATTCGGGTGAGGGCGGTCAGGGCGTTTATGCCGACGTTGATGACGAGTTTCGACCACACCAGGCTTTCGAGATTATCCGTAATCGAGGCCTTGAGGCCGCAGGATTCGAGATGGTCCCTTATGGCCTTTGCGCGGTTCGTGATTTCACCGCTCGTCTCCCCGATGATCGTTTCGCCATCCCCCGCGTGGCGGATGTGGCCGGGGGCCAGGAGCGTTGCGCCCACCGCCGTGGTACCTCCCATCGCCCTCTCCACCCCGACAACCTCTGCGATGCGCTCTACGTTGCCAAGCCCGTTCTGGACGGTAAGCACTACGGTATCCGGTTTTAGGATCGGAAGTGTGGCCTGGGCGGCAGAGGCGGTGTCTGCCGATTTTACGCAAACGAGGACCAGGTCAGGTTCTCCGAGATCCCCCGGTTCCGCGCTGGCCTTTACCCGCAACTGGTGCTCGCCGCTGATTCCCTCGACCTTGAGGCCGTTCTTATTGATGATTTCCGCCTCGTGAGGATACTTGTCCAGAATCGCCACGGGCTTGTTCGAGCGCGCTAAAAAATAGGCGAAAAGGCTCCCCAACGCCCCCGCCCCAACTATAACCGTTTTCATAAAATTTGCCTCCCTACTCCTTCCCCCCATACTTAAATTATAATCTTGTTTAAGGCATACAGTCAAGTTCCGCGATAACGTTGACATTCGCGCGGTGTTCGGGTATCTTTTAGTGGGTGACGGAGGGGGTTCCAGGGGGAAGGGGCCACTTTAAACCCTCGGAACCGTTCGATTCCGCAGTATGCCACGTGTCTCCCAGCTAAACCGGCTGCCCGTTCAAGAAAAGCTGGAACTGTATAAGAAGCTTATTCCTCCATCGCTTTTCCGAATGTTTCGGATAGACCCCGAGACGCTGCGCACACCCGATGGCACAAAGGTAATCGAGATTACGGCGCCGGACAAAGCCTTGGAGGTTATCATCGAGGTTCGTCTCGGGCCGAAGGATCCGGACCCGGTATATTATATCGAGTTCAGCGACTCGAAGGACACGGTCGAGTTGATGTGGGATTTCATCAAGGTTATAGACCCCTCGGCCCCGCGGTTCGCCACCGATGTGGACCCGCGCGGCAGAAGCCGATGGCTCAACTGGACCACGCGGAATATACCGGAGGAATTGAAGGCCCTCGAAGCGGGCCTTGCGCCCGGGCAGATAAGGCGGGGGCTGAGGCTGATGCGCGAGATCAACAGGCGCATTGACGATTTCTGCGCGGCGACAGGCCTCAAATCAGTCTTCCTGGAGGCTCTTTATTATCACACGGCCCTTTTGTTCGAGCGGCACGGATACCGCTATTTCAAGGGCTTCAAAATGATGCGGCGTATTAACGAGCTGTTCCAGCCCGGCGGGAGCTTATACCTGAAACTGGACGGCTCTTCGCCGTTCAGGCAGCCGGGGTTTGATAAAACCTCACGGGGCAGAAGCTGGGCTATTCACGACGGTGTGCTGGATGAGGTGATGGATGACATTATAGATTGCTGGGAACCGCCAAAGATGTACCGCATGGTGGGGCAATCGTATGATGTGAACACCTTCCCCGGCGCAATGTATTGATCGGGAGGAGACATGTACGAGCGAAATGTGCAGCGGATTGAAGAAGTGGTTGGGGAGCAGAACAGTTGGCGAATGAATACATTGAACCTCATCGCGAGCGAGAATGTGCTCAGCGGTCGCGCAAGGAAGTGCATGGGTTCCGACTTTGCCCACAGGTATGCGGAAGGCCATCCCGGCGAGCGCTATTACCAAGGCACCGAAAAAATAGATGAAATTGAAACTCGCGCCAAGCAGCATTTGAAGACCTTGTTCCAGTGCCGCCAGGTTGACGTGCGGCCCATAAGCGGCACCGTAGCAAACGACGCCACATTCAGCCGCTACATAAAATTCGGCGACATAGTAATAGTCAACTCGACCGCCGGCGGCGGCCATATCAGCCACCACAGGTCCGGCTCGGTCGGAAAATATACCCAAAACATAATCAACTTTCCCCTTACAAAAGACGGCTATCATGTTGACGTGGGCCGGACAGTCACGCTTATCGAGCAAATTCATCCCACGGCTCTTATAATGGGGAAAAGCCTGTTCCTGTTCCCCGAGCCGATCAGGGAACTCAAAGAGGCTTGCAGCAAGAGCGGCGCGGTGCTCATCTATGACGGCGCGCACGTTCTGGGCCTGATCGCCGGCGGGAAATTCCAGAACCCGCTCGAGGAAGGAGCGGACCTCATGACGGGAAGCACCCACAAGACCTTCCCAGGCACCCAGCGCGGCATTATATTAAGCAACATGAAAGACAAGGATTGGGAGAAAATTGATAAGGGGGCGTTCCCCGGCTCCAGCTCGAACCACCACCTCGATACACTGGTCGGGCTTGCCATCACAACTTACGAAATGCTCGATTTCGGCGCCTCATACGCGGGCCAGGTCTGCTCGAATGCAAAAGCCCTTGCCGAGGAACTCCACGAGGCGGGCTTTGACGTGCAGGCCAAGGAATTCGGGTTCACCGAGTCTCACCAGGTGGCCGTTGACGTGACCCGCTTCGGCCGCGGCGACGAGGTGGCCCGCATCCTGAAGGACAATAACATAATATGTAACATGAACCTGCTCCCCAACGAGCCGCTCGAAAACGTCCTAAACCCGGCAGGTATCCGCATCGGCGTTCAGGAAATGACCCGATTCGGCATGAAGGAAGACCATATGACCACCATCTCGGGATTCTTCAAGCACATTCTAATGGATGGAAAATATCTCGGAGATGAGGTGATCGAGTTCCGAAAGGGCTTCCAGAAGATAGGCTATTCTTACGACGATATAGAAACCTGAAACCACTTGAATCAGGCGTTAGGCCTAGGGCCTAACGCCTAAATACCTATGCTTGATGTTCAAAACCAGGCGGACGAGCGCAACATTGATATTGAAAAGGTGGGTGTAAAGAATATCAGTTACCCCATCATAGTGCTCGACCGCGCAGCCGGGACTCAGCACACCGTTGCCACAGTGAACATGTTCGTGGACCTTCCGCGGCGTTTCAAGGGCACTCACATGAGCCGCTTTATCGAGATACTCAACAAGTATCACGGGCACGTGGATTTCAAGAGCTTCATCGAGATACTTGAGGACCTTCGCCGCTCGCTCGAAGCCGGCAGCGCCCATTGTGAGATGACGTTTCCGTATTTCATTGAAAAGAGCGCGCCGGTCTCCGGCGAAAAGAGCCTCATGGAATACCGATGCAGCTACATCGGCGAACTCAGCGAGACAGGGAAGAAGCTTCTAGTGGGCATTCAGGCCCCTATCACCACTCTATGCCCATGTTCGCGGGAAATATCCGAAAAGGGAGCGCACAACCAGCGCGGCGTAGTTACAGTGAAGCTCCTCTTCCAGAAATTCTTCTGGATCGAGGACGTCATCTCCCTCATCGAGCAATGCGCTTCCGCGGACGTCTACGCGCTGCTCAAGCGCGAAGATGAAAAGGCCCTCACCGAACACGCTTATGATAATCCCATGTTCGTCGAGGATGTTGTCCGTGAGATAGCGCTGCGCCTGAACAGCGACCCCAACTTCCCATGGTTCAGCGTCGAGGCCGAAAACCTCGAAAGCATCCACAACCACAGCGCTTACGCATACCTCGAAAAAACTCACATCGGGAAAGACACCAAACGATAACCCTTCCAATTTTGGATTGCGAATTTCGGATTTTGGATTGAAGAAGATACGCAATAAATCCAAAATCGGATTATTCGGCCCCACAAGCGCCGGCGTTTTTTGGAGCGCAGGCGCCCTGTTTGTAGCTTGAGCCGCTCCATGTGAAATCGCAGATGAGCGGCTCGCAATCGGTGGGATAGACCGTGCCCTTTATGTCCAGCCAGCCGCCGGCGCGGCGCTCGCCAGCCTCGATCTCGCAAGGAAAATCCTTCTGAATTAACGCGAATTTCGCCTTTTCATCACGATAGAGAGTACAGAGTTTCGGGGTGGCGGCCTCTAACTTTTTATTGACAATCGAGAATTCCGGCCAACCGTTCCCATCGAGATCAACGGAAATCCCGGAATAATCCCTTGAATCGCAATCCTTCACACCGTAGCCCAACCGGGCGCAATGCTGGAGCATGAGAGGCTTCGGGAGAACCTTTGCCGCGTTTTCAGGAGTGATGGCTGTGACGTGGGGCTTGCCGCTTATGCCCACCGCAATCATTATGGCCGCGAAAGAAAGCAAGGTATTTTTTAAAGCGGTCATCGTCATAAATCTCCTTTTTAGGAGTAATCAGGATATATTTTCCCCGCTATAAACGAAATTGTCAATGGAATCGAGGGCATGGCGAATGAAATTTGGATTTATCTATGTTAAAATCGCTCCTTAATTATGAGCGGAAAAATCAAATGCGCGCTAGCGGCTGCGATAATGCTCATCGCAGTCAAATCCCCAATCAGCCCCGGCATGGCCCAAACCCCTTCCCCGGCGACCCAACCCCCGTCCGGGGCGCAACCTCCTCCTCCAAAAGCCCCCGACCGCATGGTTTATGTGCCTGCGGGGGTTTTTACGATGGGCTGTGTCCGCAAGAACCAGCGCCGTTGTGACAAGGATGAGATGCCCGGCCGTCAGATTTATCTCGATGCGTATTTTATAGACGCATACGAGGTGACTAACCAGGAGTATTCAAAATGCGTGGCCGCCGGGGCATGCACGAAAATTCAGGAGAGGGCGGGTTTTAACGATCCGACGCAGCCGGTGGGCGGCGTGACATGGTTCCAGGCGACCGCTTATTGTTCATACGCCGGAAAACGCCTGCCGACTGAAGCGGAATGGGAAAAGGCCGCGCGGGGCGCTGACGCGCGCTCTTATCCGTGGGGAAATCAGCCTCCCAGTTGCAGCCGCGCGGTCTATGACAATAAAAAAGACGACGGCTGCGGAAAGGGCGTCACTTGGCCCGTCGGGTCCATGCCGGACGGCAAAAGCCCCTATGGCGCGTACGATATGGCCGGCAATGTCTGGGAATGGGTCAACGACTGGTACAGCGTAGATTACTATAAGTGGATGCCGGATAAAAACCCGAAAGGCCCCACCCTCGGCCAATATCGCATTTTCCGCGGAGGGGCATGGGAAAGCCCTGACTACTACCTGCGATCAACCTACCGGGTAAAAATTATGCCGGAGTACCAGCACCATCACATCGGCTTCCGCTGCGCAAAGAGCGCCTAACAGGTTTTGGATTTTCGATTTAAGATTTTGGATTTGATCAAGAGACCGCAACTTACTTCTTCAATCGAAAATCTAAAATCCAAAATCCAGAGAGGGTCATACCGCCTGTTGATGCGCTTCCGGGGCCTCGGCGCTGGTGGCTTTGCGCGCTGCGTATTCCTGAGCCAACGACAGAACTGAAACGTACAGGAATCCCACCTGGAAGAGGATCATGAAGGGCAAGGCCGTGTACATCTCGTACTGCAAAGACATAAAAACGCCTACGGTGAGATGCAGGCCCATGGCAAGTTCAGCCCACGTGTATGGATCGTGAGGGGCGTGATAACCCTCCGGCCTCTGGCCGCTTCCCGCCTGATATTTGGGAGTACGGACAAATTCCGAGGGGTTGTTCTTGATTCCCTCCACCACGGCCCTGCTGTTGTTCACGGTCATCCCCGCCCCAATGCTCATCAGCGGAAACAACATAAGCAATTGCACAAAAAGGCTGCGGTTTGCTTCCATGCCCGCTATGGAATAGAACATTCCTACGGCAAAAGTGCCAAATAAGAATATGTGATAAATAGAAAAGGACATGCCCTTGAAAGGATCGTCCCGCCAGAACCAGACAGAAAACGGCATCAAGAGACACAAGAGCAGCAGCAGTATGTAACTGACATGCCCCCCCATGTGAAACAGGCCTTCAATTTTGACTCTCAACGGGAGGTCGCTTCGGAGCAGCGCGGGTAGTACTTTCTGGGCCGTCTGAACGCTTCCTTTCGACCACCGGAACTGCTGTGTTTTGAAGGCGTTTATCTCGATCGGCAGCTCCGCCGGAACGGAAACGTCCTGGACATAAACGAATTTCCAGCCTTTCATCTGGGCGCGATAGCTTAAATCCAAGTCTTCCGTCAAGGTGTCGTGCTGCCAGCCGCCCGCGTTCTCGATGCAGCTTTTACGCCACAGCCCCGCAGTGCCGTTGAAGTTGAAGAAACGCCCCGCGCGGGAACGGGCGCCGCTCTCGAGCACGAAATGGCCATCGAGCAGCATCGCCTGAATGCGGGTGAGAACGCTGTCGTTGGGGTTGATGTGTTCCCAGCGCACCTGCACCATACCCACTTTCGGGTCGGAAAAATGGGGAACCGTCTTCTCGAGAAAATCGGCGGGCGGAATAAAATCGGCGTCAAACAGCGCAACAACCTCCCCGCGGGCATATTTAAGCCCTTCGTCAAGCGCTCCGGCCTTGTAACCGTGTCGGTTCGACCGGTGAACATAATTTATATCCACCCCTTGAGAACGCAGTTGGGAAACTATACGCTTTACCAGATGCACGGTCTCGTCCGTAGAATCGTCGAGCACTTGTATTTCCATCCTGCCCTGGGGGTAGCGCATCGCGGCCGCAGCCCGTATCAAGCGCTCCGCAACCAGCTTCTCGTTGTACATCGGAAGTTGAACCGTGACAATCGGCCAATAGGTGATGTTTTCAGGCAGCTTGGGCGTGTTTTTCCGATGCCGGTAATACAGATAGATCATGAAGGCCCTGTGAAGGCCAAAAAGGCAAAGCAGTATCAGTGTCCCGCTGTACAGCAAGACAAATATTGTTTCTTCAATGGTATCCATACCCTTTTCCTGATAGTCCTTTGTTTTTTCCCTCTACAAATCGAGGAGAATTCGCTTTTATTTAAATAATTGATATTAGCATAAGACTAACCTTTAATCAATAACCATCCTGTATTTTTTTGATTTTGGATTGGAAACTAAGATAACTTTGAAGCGCCGTTCTTTCAATCCAAAATCCTAAATCCAATCCCGATAAATCGGGACAAAATTTAATTCACTGCCTGCCTGCGTATGGTGAGCGCCCCCAATATGCAGAACAGGATAGCAAATCCAACCAATAAGGCCAATGGGAAGGTTATTGCCTGAATGGCGAAACCTTTAATCATGACGTCCCGCAAGGCGACGTTTGCCCAGGTCAATGGCGAAACGTAAGCCAGCGGCTTCAGCCACCGCGGCATGCTCTCCACGCTCCATAACACCCCCGACACCAGTATCAACGGCACCACCACCAGCGGCATAAACTGCGCCACCTGAAGCTCCGTCCGGGCAAAACTGGAAAGAAATATCCCCAAATTGCTCGCCCCTATAGTCACCAACACCACCACCACAAATATCAAGCCGAGACTCCCCGTATAATGCACCTTAAGCACCCATATCTCGAACGCCAATATTATGCTTGCCTGCAAAAGCGTAAAAATCAGAAACCCCAATAAATACCCCAAAATCACCTCCAACCGCGTGATAGGCGAAACCAGAAGCCGCTCGAGAGTCCCCGAACTGCGCTCCCGTAAAAAACTGACCGAGGTCAGCAAAAAGGTCAAGACAAAGGCCACAACCCCCAGAATTATAGGCGCAAGATAGTCGGTTGGGGTGAATTTCTCTCCACCGTAAAGATATTTTGCCTTCAATTCCATCCCAGTGAGCGATTTCGCGGACTGGTCCCCCGCCACAGAAATAACGTCCCGGATAGCCGGAAGAAGGCGCTTTTGCATTCCCCCGATTATTATAACCAGGTCTTTTGTGGCAATAGCATCCGATCCTTCGAGATTAAGCTCGAGAGAAGCGCCTTTCCCTTCCATAAGATCATCTAAAGAGCCGCCATGAACTATGAGAGCGCCCGCAATTCGGCCCCCTTTCATGGCGGGTAAAATGTCCCGAGGCTCAAGCTCCACCAGCTTCAGCCGGTACTCATCCTCAAGCCCATGCATAAGAACATCGTATACCATGCTGGTTCCTGCGGCATCCTTGGCCAGGGCGAAGGGGATTCGAGAGGGCGGTCCTCCTAGCAAATATGCGATAATACTCATGATTATTATCGGGGAGGCGAACATAAGGAATGCGGTGCGATGGTCCCTTGTGAATTGCCTGAAAATCCGCAGCCCCAGCGCAGCGATCCTCTTGAAAGACGTCTCAGCCATTGGCTCGTTTTCCAGCTCCGGCGATCATCATGAACGCCATCTCCAGAGTTTCGGCGCCGGTTTTACTCAAGAGATCAGCGGGAGGACCCTGAGCGATAATTCTGCCTTCCCGCAACATTCCCAGGCGATGGCAGCGGCTGGCCTCATCCAGGTGATGGGTGCTGACGATGATAGTTGCGCCCTCGGCGTTCAATTTTTCAAAGTGGTTCCAGAAGGTCAGCCTGAGTTCCGGGTCAACACCCGCCGTCGGCTCGTCAAGGAACAATAACTTCGGCCGATGCAACAAGGTAGCGGCGAGGCTCGCCCGTTGTATCATCCCGCCGGACAGGTTGCCAACTATGCTGTCGCGGCGGTCTGTGAGCGCTACCATCTCGAGGATTTCTGCTATTCGCGCTCTGCCTTTCTCGCCGCCAACACCGTATAAAGATGCGAAAAACTTGAGGTTTTCGATAACCGTAAGGTCTGAGTAAAGGGCGCCTTTCTGGGTCATGTAACCAATATGCGGCGCAATGGAGCGGTCGGGCATGGTTTTACCCAGAACGGTGATTTCGCCCTCGTCGGCTTTAGCAAGGCCCGCCGCAATCCTAATGAACGTCGTCTTGCCCGCCCCGTTCGGGCCTATCAGGCCATAGGTCTCTTTCTCCTCTATATCCAGGTTGAGGTCGTTTAGCGCAAGGCGGTCGCCAAAACGTTTCGTCAAGCCTTTGGCGGTAAGCGCAAGAAAAGCCATTTGAAAATAATCTTTTCGATTCTCGATTGAAGATTTTAAATTGAAGGATAAGAAGGATTTCCCGATCTATCGGGATTCAATCGAAAATCTAAAATCTAAAATCTAAAATTCCTGAAGAATATCCTTAAGCTCGCTTTCGTCTATCGGTTCCTCGGCGCCCATTCGTAACCGAATGCGTCCCAAGGGGCGCGCTCCTCATCCGGTTCCTCAGGGTTAAAGCGCTCGGTCATGTAGTAAATCAATCCGCAAGGCTTGCCGCCAACGGCAATGTAGCCGTGCCACAACTTCGGAGGTATGACCAGTAGCGACGGGCTTAGCTCCCCCATGAAATGGGTCTCCGTCTTGCCCGTGTCAGGATTGTGAACGGCCACCTGTGCATTGCCCATGACCACGCAGAAATAATCCGTCTGTTTCTTATGGCGGTGCCATGCCTTCACAATGCCCGGAAATAAAACGGAATAATTCAGTTGGCCACCCTTCAGTTCCGGGAAGATGTCATGAATGGACCAACCCCGGTCATCGAGAAATATCTTTTTTGCTGGCATTCTTTACTCTCTTTTCTCCGGTTAGTAGTAAACGTGAAGCGTATCTCGTATCTCGCTTCACGAGATACGCTTCACGCTTCACGAATAATGGCGATGGCGCAGAGCTTGTTTACAAGCCGATGCCGCGCCAGAATTGAGGCTCGGCCTCGACAATGTCGCCGACCTTGACCTGTGCGGCTTCCTTCTTGCCCAATTTAATCTTGCACATCTCTTCCATGGACTCGGAAACATGGTCAACGGCGATTTTCTCGCGGTTATGGCCAATGACCTTGCCGGTTTTCGGATGGACTACA
>Ga0209777_10004917_pt1 | contig 15643 bp, 11 predicted proteins | sample FrelakmetHBP12HB_FD_187147 | JGI IMG/M metagenome (GOLD analysis project Ga0209777, IMG submission 187147) | Freshwater lake sediment microbial communities from the University of Notre Dame, USA, for methane emissions studies -HBP12 HB (SPAdes)... | ecosystem: Environmental > Aquatic >... | reverse complement strand
GATCTTGCTGCCGCAGCCGACCGGATAGATCATGCCCATTTCTTTGGCGAAGGGCTCGACCTTGGCCTTTGGCTCGTCCGTGAGGCCCATGATGACGACGCCCTGCCCGCCGTACTTCTTGTAGAGTTCGATGAGGTGCGGAATGGACTTGCGGCAGGGCGGGCACCACGTGGCCCAGAACTCGACGATGACGATCTTGCCGCGGAGCGCCGCCAGCGTGAGCGGCGGCGAGTTCAACCAGTCCTGCACTGAGATCTCCGGCGCTGCTTTGCCGACCAGGGCTGGCGCCTGCGCCGCGTGCGCCGCTCCGAATACCAACGTTGCCACCAGGACGGACATCAAAATCGCTAACCTTCTCATGGGTATCCTCCTACTCAAATCAGGGTCCTTGTTCAACTGTTGTTTGGACGAGGAGACAGTCATCCCTCAGGCGACAGACGGCGGCATCGTCAAAGGAAGCAGGGCCGACTAGAAGGCGTGGATTGCGCGGGGCGGGGAGGCCCGAAAGAATCTCCCGGAGATCGGCCGCCGGGAGTTTAGCTCCGCAGCCGCAATGCTCCGTGAGTTGCAGGAGGTCGCACTGGCTCTCAATAGCCATGTAGGGTTCTTTCGCCGGGCCGCCGCGGCCGGGCAGACGATCGGCATTCACAACAAGTGCCTCGTGTAGAAGATGAGCATTGCCCTTGCCCCTTACAGTTCTTCTTCTGAGTTCCGCCTGTGCACGCAACAGTACCATGTGGCCGGCCTGCCCGCAAGAGGGTTGGAGCCGAAACCTGGGGGGACGCTACCCGGGTTTTTCGTCTGGCCGGCCCCTGGCGCGCGGCGGGTACTCCAGACCCGCCGCGCAAACGTTGCGTTGTAGTATTACGCCGCCTTCCGCGACTGCCGCAGGTTCAGCACGTTGCGGACCACGGCCAGCAGCGCCGCGTACAGCGCGAGGCCCCAGTAGAGAATCTGGTTCATCAGGCCGGTGGCGTTCTCGTCCATCAGGGCCGCCAAAGGATAGTAGATCGTGAACACCGCCACCAGCGCCATCGTCTGGTGCGCGGCGAAGGTCCGTCCCCAGCCCAGCCACACGTACAGGCCCGCCAGGAGCAGCGTCGCCATCGCCGCCAGCATGAAACACGCCGGGAACCACGTCAGGTGGTCCGACAGGTACGCCGCAAACGTGTAGAAAAGATAGTACGCTATCATCAGTATCCCAAGCGAGAAAAGGTCCGACTCCCGCCCCAGCAGCATCCACGTGACCACCAGCGCCCCGGCCAGCAGCAGCAGGCCCAGCGGCGCCTCGTGCAGCAGCCGCGCCCCGAAGTACCCCGGCTGCTTGATCTCCGGCAGTATGACGCCCATGCCGAGCGTCGTGGCCGCCGCCTTCATGTCCCACTCCAGCGTCAGCGGCTCGCCGTCGGCCGACGATTCCTTGATGACCGGCGGCGTCATCGACCCGACCGGCAGGCCCATGTCCTTCCATGCGAACTGCCGGCGGCCCTTGGCCGACTCGTCGCCGCGCTTCTCGTTCGGATAAATCCGCATCGCCACCTTGTACTCCTCGCGGGTGGCCATGGTGGCCGGCGTGTACCGCAGGAAGTCCATGCCGCGCGACGCATAGGCGATCCGCACGACCGTCATCTGGCCGGGCGTCATGGGCATCTTCCAGGTCTGGGCGTTGTCCTTCAGGACGAGGTTCTCCATCCAGTTTTTGCCGTCGACGGCGATCTCCAGCTTGTCGTAGACGCCCTGGTCGGCGGGCATTGGGAACTTAAACTCCGCCTCCGTGGCCCGCTCGCTCCGGTTCTTGACGGCGTACTCCAGCTTCCATGCGTCCTCGTAGCAGGTGTAAAAGGCCGAGCCTTTCTGCCGGTAGTTCATGCGGACGTCGACGCCCACGTTGCCGCTGACGATCGAGTTCTGCGGCACGGGCCTGCGGACCTTGCGCTTGATCTTGATGGGCGACTGGCCGGCCCCCTTGTCGTCGGCGGCGTTTTCGTCGGCCTGCTCGCCGTCGGGCTTTGCGGCGGGCTTGGCCTTGCCGGCCGAGAGTTCCTCCTCGCTGATCGTGCGGCCGTCCTTGAAGAGGAAGAACGTCTGCTCCTCGGTGATGTAGTGGGCCACCGAGAGTTCGCGTTGCTCGTGCGGCGGCCCCCAGTTGGTCTTGATCGTATCGTAGTTGGTCTGGGTCATCTGGCCGTGGCGCTCGTTGAAGAGGCCCGACTGCACCAGGAGCGACCCTCCCAGCGCCGCGACGATCGCCGCCCCCACAACGAGCGAAAAGAGGCCGTTCGCCAGCCCGAGCAAGACGCCCCGCCACCCGCCGCGCTCCTGCGCCTCCGCCACTCCCCGCTGCCACGCCCGCGACAAAAGGAGCAGCACCGCCGTCGCCAGGACCACCAGCCCCAGCGCCAACACATACTCGGCCTTCGAACCGCAGTACTCTTGCAACAAATTCAGAATGTGACGATACACTTCGGGCCTCCCTCAGGGTCAACACAATGGGCACGATCGGGGGCGGGATGCCGGACGTCGGGCAGGGCGTCGATGAGTATATTGCCCCGCGCCGGGGCGGTTGTCAATAACAAATCGCGCGCGTGCCATGCTGCGCCACTTGCGGGGCGGGGCAAAGGGGGCTGTACCCTTTTCGCGCTTTTGCGAAAAGGGGACTGTCCCCTTTGCCCTGCCGGAAAAGGGGACAGCCCCCGTTTCCATACAGCCGGAAACGGGTGCAGCCCCCTTTTCCTCGCCCCGCAGGGAAACGGTTGCACTTTCACCTTGCCGCCATAAAATGGTCCTCGCGTCCCGCGGGGCCAGGGCGGGGCGCCAAGGCAACGGTTGTACCGGTGTTGTGTCACCGGAAATCACAGGAGCCATCGCAATGAGCCGGACCGAATCGCATCGACTTGCCGACCTTTCCCGTCGCCGCTTCCTGAAGGTCTCCGCGCTGGCCGCCGGCGCAATGACGCTGGGCGGCCCGCAGATCCTCCGTGCCGCCGGAGCATCCGGCAAGCTCAACGTCGCCCTCGTCGGTTGCGGCGGCCAGGGCCGCAGCGACATGCGCGGCGTCATGGGTTGCGGCGAGAACATCATCGCCTTGTGCGACCCCGACGAGAACCAGATCGCCGAGACCAAGAAGCTCAGCCCGGCCCTGGAGAAGGCCAAGGCCTTCACCGATTACCGCAAGCTCCTCGACGAGGAAAAATCACTCGATGCCGTCATCATCGGCACCCCCGACCACTGGCACGCCCCCCTGTGCACTGCCTTCATGCGGGCCGGCAAGCACGTCTACTGCGAGAAGCCGCTCACCCACACCATCGCCGAGGCCAGGGCCCTGCGGGAGCTGGCCAGGGCGTCGAAAGTCGTCACGCAGTTGGGCAACCAGGGCAGCGCAAGCGCCTCCGTCCGGCGCGGCACGGAGGTGATCAAGGCCGGCGCACTGGGGCAGGTCCGCGACATCTACGTCTGGGGGGCCGGCGGCGTTGCCAAGGAAGGCGCCGCGGACGGCGAAGACCCCGTCCCGGCCGGCCTCAATTGGGACTTCTGGTGCGGACCATCGCCCCTTTGTTCATACAAGAAGGACGTCTATCACCCCCAGAAGTGGCGCGGTTGGTACGCCTTCGGCAACGGGGGGCTGGCGGACTTCGGCTGCCACGGCATGAACCTGCCGCTCCGCGCCCTGGACCTGGGGTACCCCGACAAGGTTGAGGTCCCCGCCAGGGACGCCAAGGGCGCCCCGCTCGTCCGCTACCACTTTGCCGCCCGAAAAAATCTCGACCCGGTAACGATCCACTGGCTCGGCAGCGCCCGGCCCGATGCCGACCTCGGCAAGGACCTCATCACGGTCTACAAAGAGGTTCCCCGGACCGGCTGCATCATCGTCGGCGAGAAAGGCAGCATCTGCACCGATATATGGAACAAGGGCGGCCTCCTGAAACTGACCGATGAGCCGCGCCTCACCGACATTACCCGCCACGCCGCAACGCAGTCGATCCCCGAGTCCGTCCCGCGCGTCAAGAACCACCAGGAAGAGTGGTGCCTGGCCTGCAAAGGCGAGGGGAAGACGTACTCCGATTTCGAGATCGGCGGCCTGCTCACCGAGATCACGCTCTCCGGCGTCGTCGCTCTCCGCGTCGGGCACACCATCGACTGGGACGGCGAGAAGATGCAGGTCAAAGGCAACCCCGAGGCCGCAAAGTTCATCAAGAGCGAGTGGCGCAAGAAATGGATCGCCTGAGGCGGCCGGCCGCGGAGTTCGTGGCGGCATGAGCCGCGACGAGGGAAACTTGAAAAACCTGGGAAGCGCCCCGGGTTTCTCCTGAACGCGGGGTTCAGCCACCTACTCGAAAAGGTTCGTCTGCTCGCAACGGTTGTCAATCATCCCGGCGACTGCCTCAAAGATGCCTTGAGCGGGTGCGTTGGCCAACTCCCTTGGCTCGATCTTGTACAGCCCGCCGCCGTAGATGCGCCCCTCACCCAAAATGGCCTCGACCGGAATGCTGTTAAGTTCCCGCCAAATCGCAACGGCGGCCTCTGGCCTTTCCTTCAGCACCCTTGCAAGCCGAGCCTTGGGGTAAAGCAACAAATATGTGTTCGCTGCCGTGACTTTGGAGTGGTTAAGGATGAAGCGGAACGGGCCGCGCGCCTCTTTAGTGTGACGACCCATGTACGTGCAGATGAACCTGGCCGGCGGCCGGCACTCCTGTGCGTACCACGGAGATCGGTGCATACAAAGGTAACCCGCACTAACACCGGCTTTGGCTCCGCTCTCAAGGTAGGCCCACAGCGCGGGGTATTCTTCTCGTACCTGATTCGGGTGCAGGTTGCAGTCCAGCAGTAGCCTATGCTTGATCAGGGGGTTGCCCTGGCTATCGGCCTGGATCTCGGCAACGTCCAGATACCTTGGACTTGGCAGGACGGGTTTCAGAAATCGCGCCGGCAAATCCAACTGCTTTGCTTTCTCAGGGGTCAGAATGAAAAAGTCGTTTGAGCCCGTGGCTATCCCGCGCTTGATGGTAAAAAGGTCGGCCAGCACCGGCCCCTTGCGCTTGGCTGCGGCGGCCTCAGTGGCCATTGGGTATTTCGTCCACTTCGGCGAATGACGTAATGCGTCGGCGGTCACATGCCTGGACAGCCGCGGCTCTAACAAGGTTCCGCCATATGTAAACTCTGCTGCATGTCCTTCTGGCGGCGATGCGTTCTTGAACCAGACAACCGCGGAGGAAACAAGGGCGTCGTCAAATTGTACGTCGGCCGGGTCAAACCGGTGGATGCGCAGCAGTGTGACCTTGTTCAAAAGGTATAACTTGACCGCCAGCCCGTAGTTGACATCCATGAACTCGCTGGGTATCAGCCACCCGGCCAACCCATCGCGGGCCATCCATTGCTGCGTAATGCACAAGAAGTGGCAATAAAGCCCGGCCAGCCCGCTCAGATTTACCCCCGCGGCCCGTGCAGACAAGTTGTGCAGCCTGATCTTGTCGACCGGCGCAAGGTGGTGGTGGCGCACGTATGGCGGATTACAGATGACCAGTGTGGCCTTGTCGGCGTCATCCTCGGGAGGGACGGCCTTGGTGAAATCATCCGGCACGACCTTGAGGGGCGTGTCACCCCACAACGCCTGGGCCTTCCGTGCATATTGCGGGTCAATCTCAAACCCCAACGCGGCGTCGATCTGCGACTGCGAGAATATGCGCACGAGAGCCGAATAGAACGAGCCCGTACCAATGGCCGGGTCCAGAAATCGCAGCTTGCCGCGCTCCGGCAGCAGTGTCTTCGCGTAACGCAGTATTTCAACCGCCAAGGCGGTGGGTGTCGCAAACTGACCCAGCCGGTTGCGCTCCGCCGGGCTCTTCTCGGCGTCAAGGCGGCTCTGTGCCTCCAGCCGCTCCTGCTCAACCTGCTCAATTGCGCTCATGCCTGAAGTCCAAACTCGGCCAGTTCGTCAATCCGGTGCTCCCAAACCCAGTCAATACCCTCGGCGGCCTCGTAACCAAGATAGCCACTGTCAAAGTATCCGCCAAGGAAAAGAACGTATCGAATCTTAGCCCCGTAGGTGTGCCGCAACTGCCCAACTTTGGTTGCCTCCTCCTTGCGCCGCTTGTTCACGTTGGTGAAGTCACCAGCCGACTTTGCCTCAATCAGCAGCGGCAAATCACCGGCCCTTGCCGCGAGCGGCATAATGGCCACGTCCACCGGTATGTTGATTTTACGGTTACCCTTGCCTTGGTCAACCGGCACATTGAGTCGGAAGCAAAACGTGCCGGGGCGCATTGCATCAAACCTTGTGCCCTCGCCCGGGCCAATGAACTTGTACTTGCGGGCCTCAAGCCAATGCCTCATGGCGGCGAGTTGTCGAGCCTCTTGGGCGTTGCGGATAATGGGGTCCGCCACGGCCCCGCAAAGGCGATCTGCAACAACCGTGGCCGCCCGATGCACTTCCTCGATGGTGATTTTGTGGCCATCATCCAGCCATGTAAAAATATCACGGTCTGCCAGCCGGAGGATTATGTCGCCTATGCGTGCGAGTTGCGCGTCAACTTCGACATTCGGCATCTGCGGGGGCAACCGATGTTCGTCGCCCTCCATACTGTGCACCAGACTACTCGACACTTTGGCCAGCCCTATCAGGCGATCGCGGGCTATCGGCGGCGCGGTACACATCCGGAGTATCTGCACAACAGATGGGTTGGCCCGCAACAAGGCGGGTGCAATGTTGGTGAGGTTGGCCGTGCTCTCCAAGGCCGCCTCAACCTGTTCAGTCGTCTTGACCCTGGTTTCGCGGTAAGCCTTTGGTGCAAACCGCATGAACCAGTCGTTGTAAGCGTCTACCGAACGAGCGATGTCTGCCTTCCAGCGGCCGGGCTTATCGTCATTTACCCCCATGGAAACCTCCCGGTTTTATGCGTGTTCGCAGGCCCGAACACACGGGGCTGCTACCCGTATTATCCCGTTCCCCAGGCAAAGCCGGCTCTTTATCCCTTGCCGTGCCGCGCGGCCCACGAGGGCAAGGTAGCGTGGCGCGACAGCCGGGTCAATATTTTACCGGCGGCCGCGCGAGATCGCCGGCGGCTAACGGCAGTTTCAAGTTTCAGGTTTCAAAGCCTGCCCGCCAGGCTTAAGGGCGGGTTTCAAGTTAACGACAGTGCCGTTTCTTTGCTGTCCGGTTCCCCGTTCCCGGCCTGCTCGATTCCCGACCTCCGCCGTCAACAATATGTTGCTTTTTGGCAACACGCCATGTTGCTTTTCGGCAACATCGGTGTTGCTTTTTGGCAACATCCCCCTGCCGGAAAGTGTTGTTTTTTCGCAACATCCGAAGGCGCGCGGCATCGCTGTGAAAAAAATAACGCTGTAAGTGTTTCTGGAACCCATCAAGGCATGTATATGGCCAGAGCGCAAAAAAGGCGAAAAAAGAGCAAAACGCTATCAAGTTCTATCAAAACAGGGCTCAAAAGTGTTAAATTTGGTACACTTTTTGTCTTACCCATCTTAACATTTTGCCCCTCCAACCCCTCTGGCGCTAGCGCCAAGGCCGTTTTGGCCCTCCAAAAGGGGCAAAAACGCGGCGCGCCGCTCTAATAATCCCATTTGGCAATTTAGGCAAGCGCGACTTACGTCAACGGCAAAAGTCGGGAACCGGCAACGGGGAACCAGGAACCGTGTTGCGAAAAAGCAACATCCAAAATGGCAGGGCAACGGCTCAGGCTTTCGGATTCGCCACGCGGCCTACAAAGAGGATGCAGCCGGAGCGGGTGTCGCGGATGAGGAAGACGAACGGGTGGTCGGCCCGGAATTCCACCGGCGGGGCGGGCATGGCCATAAGCGTCATCACCACGCCTGTTGCGGCGGCGGCCTCGGTGCCCTCTTCGTTTACGTCCACGAACGCCTTGTGAATCACGGCGCTGATGGAGAGGTCCTTCTGGCCGTCCATGCCGCTGAAGTCGGCCTTGCCGGCGTCGAAGGCGTCCGCCATACCCATCGCCGAGAGCGTCTTGTTGAGCATGAACTGCGCGGTGGTCGTGAACCGGGGCAGCGCGACCTGCACTTGCCGCTTCTGGAGCTTGGCGATCCACGCGGCGGCGTTTTCGGCCGAGAGCTTCTTCTCCAGCGCCGGCAGGCCGTCCTTGGCCTTCGGCAGCAGGACGACCATCGAGAGTGCGTCGCCCTTGTACGGCATTTCGAGGGCCTGCAGCTCGCCGCCGTCGAGATAGCCGAAGTGCCCGGTCCGGTTCATCATCGGCGCCGCGACTTTTTGGCCGCCTGCCGCGAAAAAGTCGGCGTCTTTCGTCGCGTCCTTCTTGAACGGGCTGGCCCAGTCGCCCTTGAAGTAGATGGCGTTCGTGAGGACCAGTCGCGTGAGGCTGTCGAGCACGCCCGGCGGGATCAGGTCCTTGATCTTGCCGCGCGTCTGTTTCTCGGCCCAGGCGTTGATGGTCTTGCGTGCGCCCTCGGCATCCGCGGCGAAACTCACTTCCTCCAGGCCCGCATTGTAGTTGGTCTTGAGGACCGCGGGGAAATCGGGCAGCCACGGGTAGCCTTTCTCGCCCCACAGGGCGTTGGCCACCGAGAGTTCGTAGCCCTGTTTCTCGCGCGTGCCGGCCAGACCCGCGAGCAGTTTGGCGTTGGCGGCATGGATGGCCCCCGGCATGGCGAGCCGCTCGGCCGGCATGCGGAGGGTCCTGGCCATCTGTGCGGCGGTCTCGCCGCGAGCCCCGGCCCACGTCATCGTCAGGGCGGCCGAGATGCTCTGCGGCGAGTAGAAAAGGTTGCCCTTTTCGGCGGCGAGCTGAGCGTACAGGTCGAACGCGAAGGCGTTTACCGCGCCGCAGATCGCCGCCACGTCAGGATCGGCCTCCTTGGCCGCGGGCCGCGAGGCGGCCGGAGTCGGCGCTGCCGCAAACGCCGCGATTGCCGCCACGGCGGCCACAAGAACCATGCCAGCCCAAGTCAGCCGATTTCGCGACATGACACGCTCCTTTTCCCGCTCAGGCGCAGGCCGCGAGGCGGCCGAAGTCGGCGCTGCCGCAAACGCCACGATTGCCGCCATGCCGGCCACCAGAACCGTGCCCGCCCAAGTCAGCCGATTTCGCGACATGACGCGCTCCTTTTCCCGGCGAGGCGCACCCGGCCGCCCCCGTGCGCTCCGCCCGATTACTATGATTCCCTCGGATGTCCTGCGGTTCCAGAGAAAAGCGCGGCAAGGGGGCCGCCGATGCGCGCTGCTTTACCTGGCCTAGTGCGATGGCGCAACTTCCCTATTGTGCGCGGCGGTTCTCCTGAACCGCCGCGCGAATTGCTGGCTGCCGGCGCGTTCATGCCGCACTCTTGCGCGGCGGGTACGGAGACCCGCCGCGCAAAGGTGTAATGATTCTTTTTGCGGTTCTACTTAGAAATGACGCCGAGCCATCCGCGCCCCATAAAAGGCTCGTTTTCGCCCCGCGTCGGCCCATAATATAGGCGCCGAAGACACCGCACCATCTGTGGAGGCGATCCCATGGCGAAAAAGCGTTCCTTGAGAATCGGCATCCTGACGGGCGGCGGCGATTGCCCCGGCCTCAATGCCGTCATCCGCGCCGTCTCCAAGACCCTGATGCACGAGCAGGGGGCCGCGCTGGTCGGCTTCCTCGACGGCTACGAGGGCCTCGTCCTGGACCGCGCGGCGACCTTGGACTGGGGCGACGTCTCCAATATCCTGACGCTCGGCGGCACGATCCTGGGGACCTCCAACACCGCCGACCCGTTCCGCTGGGCCGAGAAGCGCGGCGGCAAGGTCGTCATCACCGACCGCCATCGCGACGCCCTGCGGACCTTCAGGAAGCGTCGCCTCGACGGCCTCGTCGTCATCGGCGGCGACGGCACGATGGCCATCGCCGGCAAGCTCATGGATGTGGGCATCCCCATCGTGGGCGTCCCGAAGACGATCGACAACGACGTCCCCGGCACGGAGATGACCTTCGGTTTCCAGACGGCCGTGAACGTGGCCACCGACGCCCTGGACCGCCTGCACACGACCGCCAGCTCCCACCACCGCGCAATGATCGCCGAGGTGATGGGCCGCTATGCCGGGTGGCTGGCGCTGCATTCCGGCATCGCGGGCGGGGCCGACGTCATCCTTATTCCCGAGATCCCGTTCCGCTGGGCGACGATTTTCGAGGTCTGCCGCGAGCGAGCCCGCAAGGGCAAGCGTTTCAGCATCATCTGCGTGGCCGAAGGGGCGCGGCCGGCGGGCGGCGACATGATCGTCCAGCGGCGCGTCGAGGGCAGCCCCGACCCGATTCGCCTCGGCGGCATCGGGCGGGTGGTGGCCGCCTGCGTCGAGGAGGAGACCGGCATCGAGGCCCGCGCCACGACCCTCGGCTACGTTCAGCGCGGCGGGACGCCATGCCCCTTCGACCGCGTCTTTGCCACAAGCCTCGGCTTCACGGCCGCACGCCTCGCGGCCGAAGGCCGCTGGGGACGCATGGCTTCCTGGCAGAAGGGGCAACTCACGGACGTGGCCATCAAGGACGTGGCGGGCGGCTGCCGCAAGGTCGATCCGGGCAGCCCCCTCCTGGCGGTGGCCCGCGCCGTCGGGACGAGCTTCGGAGAGTAGGTCGTTTGCCGTTTCGAGCCTTGGGCGTAAGCCCGGGATCATGCTCTTACGCAACGAAATGTTTGTCGGCCGGCGCGAGTAACCCCGAGCTCACGCTCGGGGCTCGAACGCCCCGGCAACTTACGGCTTCGCCGCCGTCGGCACGGCGTCGTCGGTCCGCGTGCGGAAGTAGAAGTCCGCGTCGCCCGCCGCCATGTCGCTGATCACGCGGACCTTCCAGTGATACCACGTGTTGGGGGCGAGTTGCTTCATGTCCAGGATGTCTCCCGTGAGCACCACGGGGGGCTGCGGCTTGAACGGCTCGAAGTCCGTGGAGTTTGCCCCGGCCAGGCTGGTGCCGAGGGCGATCTGCTTTTCCTGGCCGGCCGCCTTGCGGGGATCCTCCACCCGGCCAACCTCGAAAAGCTTGAACGTGACGGTGCCGGGCGAGCGGAGGGAAGAAGGCAGCCTCCACCTGAAGACGGGCTTGCGGCTGGCCTCGTGCGTCATATCCAGCGGCTCGACCGCCATGATATTCCTCTCGGCCGCGGCCTCGGCGGCCGAAGTGGCGGCCGATTTGCCGCTGTCCGGGCGGCAACCCGACGCCGCGGCCAGCGCGGCAACCATTATCGCCAGACCCAATCGCATCATCTTCTGCTCCCGATACGGACCTCTCGAATATTATCGGCAAGACGGCGGCTTCGGCTAGAGGCTTGCCGGGGGTTTGGGACGCTGCGCGGCGGGCAGTCTTGCCCGCCGCGCGGTGGGCAAGACTGCCCACCGCGCGATGTGGGGGCTAGCGCATGACGGGGCGGTACAGCGTGTCGCGCTGGACGGGCTCGCAGCCTGCGGCACGGATGAGGTGCGCGAGGTCCGCCGCCGTCAGGCCTTGCGGCGTCTCGGCGCCGGCCGCATGCGTGATCTCCTCGCGCACGACCGTGCCGTCGAGGTCGTCGGCGCCGAACATGAGGGCCACCTGCGCAAGGTCCGGCGTCAGCATGATCCAGAACGCCTTGATGTGGGGGACGTTGTCCAGGAGCAGGCGGCTGACGGCGATGGTCATGAGGTCGTCGCACGCCGTCGTGCCGGGCAGGTCGGGGAACTTCGTCCCGTGCGGATGGAAGGGCAGCGGGATAAACGCCGCAAATCCGCCGGTCTCGTCCTGAAGCTCGCGCAGGGCGAGCATGTGGTCCACGCGGTTGGCGGGCGTCTCGACGTGGCCGTAGAGCATCGTGGCGTTCGTCGTAAGGCCGAGCCGGTGTGCCTCGCGGTGTACGGCCAGCCACTCGGGTCCGGAGATTTTCTTCGGGCATAGGCGCTGGCGCACGGCGGGGTCGAAGATTTCCGCCCCGCCGCCGGGAAGGCCCGTCAGGCCCGCGTCTTTGAGGCGCGAGAGGACTTCGCGCGGCGTAAGGCCCGCCTTCTTCGCCACGCTTGCGATCTCCACAGCCGTGAACGCCTGGATGCACACCGCCGGGTACGCCTCGTGCAGCCCCGCCACCAACCGCACGCAGTAACCGAGCGAGACCTCCGGCGCAAGGCCGCCGACGATGTGGACCTCGGTGGCCCCGGCCTCGATGTCGGGCCGGGCGCGGGCGAGCACTTCCTCGGGTGAAAGAAGATAGCCTTCGACGCCACGGCGCGGCTTTGCGCGGCGGGTCTCCCGACCCGCCGCGCAGGGCTCGCCGGCGGGCGCGTCGCTCCGCGTTTGGCGCGGCGGGTCAGGAGACCCGCCGCGCACAGGCGGAGACCCGCCGCGCAAAATGTCGGATGGCCCCGCGGCCTCGGCCCAGAACGCGCACAGCGGGCACTCGTTCTCGCAGCGGTTCGTGTAGTTGACGTGCGTGTTGACGCAGTAGTACGCCCGGCGGCCGTGCCGGGCCTGCCGCACGCGGTCGGCCATGGCGGCGACGGCCAGGAGGTTGGGCGATTCAAAGAGCGCAAGGCCGTCCTCGCGCGTCAGCCGGTCGCCTGCGGCGACCTTCTTCTCGATCAGCGCCAGATCGGTCACGTGATGACTCGCAATTCCAGCCCCACCACGACGTCTAGGAAGACCCCCACAAGCCACATGATACTGATGAACGCGTTGAGCGGGAAGAAGATCGCCGCCACTTGCTCATCGGACGCGCCGCGGGCGCGCAGGTGCTCGGCGGCCAGCGAAAAGAGGATGACTACCAGCGCCAGCAGGCTGCCCAGCCCCAAAGGCTTCCCATGAGGAGGCGGGAGGAACACGATGATTGCCAGCAGCGCCGCCATCGTCAGGTGCGACGCCCCAGCCGCGCGCCTGGCTTCCTGGCGCCCGGCCCGCGCGGGCACGCTGTAAAGCCCCTCGCGTCGGTCCACCTCGATGTCCTGAAAGGAGTAGAAGATGTCGAACCCGGCCGTCCAGAACATCACGGCCGCGCCGATGAGCACGGGCACCAGCGCGATCTCGCCGCGAAACGCCACCCACACACCCACCGGCGCAAGGCCCAGGCAGAAGCCCAGCACCCAGTGCGCCAGCGCCGTGAACCGCTTCGTCCACGAGTACCCGAAGAGAACCGCGAGGAACACCGGCGCCAGCACTCCCGGCCACCAGTTGCCGCGCAAAAGGTAGAAGCCGCACGCCGCCGCGATGAACGCCGCGCCGCTCGCCAGCGTCAGCGCCAGGGCCGCGCTGCGGGAGAGGCGGCCGGCGGGGATCGCGCGGTCAGCCGTGCGCGGGTTACGGGCATCGAGCGCGGCATCGGCGACGCGGTTCATCCCCATCGCCGCCGTGCGTGCCGTCACCATGCACGCCACCAGCAGCACGAGGGCCCGCCACTCGGGGCACGGCGGCTCGGCCAGCAGCGCCGTGCCCAGGGCGAACGGCAGGGCGAACAGCGTGTGGCTGAGGCGGATGGTCTTGGCGAATTCGATGAGTTGACACATGAGCTTGGGCAGCGCCGCCTGTTTTCATTGAGCCTCGGCTTGGGGGCCGGTGGCTGTGTCGGGCTTGCTGGCCTTGCCGGGAAGTTTCTTCGGCTCGGACTCCACGCGGCGTTCGACTTTCTTGGTGTCTTCATTTGCCGGCAGGGACTCTGGAGTAATGCCGCGTTGCCGCAAGGCGCCTCTCACGGTCTTGTTGCTCTCGACATGTTCGCTGGAAATCGTGGGTTCGGTTTTGAGGTCGCTTTTTTTCACATTGAAGTTGGTTATTTCGTTAGCAAAGTCTTTGGCCTTGATGGTGATGGTGGGCAGGAAATCCGCCAGAGCCCTGCCCTTCGGAACGCCCAACCGATCCTTCATTTTCTGAGTAGTCCACCCCCCGAACAATGCCTCGTCGCCCTTGCTGCGAATCTTGGCAAAACTACCCTCGTCGTGCAACCGCTCAAAAATTATTCCTGAGAGCTCCTTTTCGGATTTCGCCAACTTCTGCCTGGCCCTCAGACGTTCTACCTCGGCCAACCGCTTCTCAATCACTTCCATTTTGCGGGTTTGAACCGCAAAGTAGGTTTGAGCGAAGGCGATGGGTTCCTTGGACGGGTCTCCGTTTTGGGCCACCAGGTAACAGGCGTAGCGTGTCATCATTACGTCGTCAATCGCTCGCTGTGCGCTTGATCCGAGGTCGACCATTCTGGTGGTAGCACTAAAATGGTCTTCTGAGTGTTGGCCCGAGTTGTCACACGCAGCAATCGCCCTGGCAATCACATCGAGAAAATTCGGCCAGTAGGCATACCCTAGCAAACTCTGGAGATCGCGTGCACTCCAAGACTCCAGTCCGCTATCCAGGTCTGTATAGACAATCAGTTCAAAGCTGCGGTGCAACTGGATCATGGCTTCTTTTTTCATGGCCAGTTCCTCTACTATGAAAGGTGGTTCTACCGCTTGGGCCCCATTATGTGGGGGGTGATTTACTCGCTGTTGCTTGAGGCAACGAATACTTCTTTCCGCTACGGATGACGCGCTTATTCATGGCCCAAACGCTTAGCAGGCTGCGAATGGTGTTCTCGTTGGCGTCAGGCAAGTACTTTTTGCGGACATGCTCAATCACATCGTTGGACTCTGCTTCGCCTAGATCACGCAAGGCAGAGCGAACAGCCTCAGAGACACCAACCGCCGGTAAGACACCAATCACTTTGGCCTCTGGGCTTGTGTCTCCATCCGCATTCACAATGCGGCTCAGTGCTTTCTCGGCCTTGGCAAGAAGCCTTAACTCGGCCTCAAGCTTACGCTTACGCGCCCTGACACTCTTGATCGCATCGTTGATTGTGTTGGCCATGCGCCTTCTCCTTATCCTCGCCCACTATAGTATAGTCGGTAGGCCAATCGGAGTCAAACAAATTATCCCGCGCTGGTGATCTCCGGACGTTAGCTAACTGTAAGGGCGTGCGATTGGCGGGCATTCTGTTCTGCCCCTTCTTGGATCCCCCGCGCAACTGTGACTTTTCGCGCTTATGCCGGAAAATGCCTTATGATCAACCGCTTTTCATGGCCGCTCGGCCCCGGGCCAGCGGACCGCCAGGTCGTGCTCGATTCCCAGCCGGTCGAGCACCTTGGCGACGACGAAGTCCACCATGTCGGCGACCGACCGGGGGCGATGATAGAAGGCGGGCGCGGCGGGCATGACGACGGCCCCGGCCGCCGCAAGGCGGGCCATGTTCTCAAGGTCGATGGGCGTCATGGGCATCTCGCGCGGCACGACGACCAGCGGCCGGCCTTCCTTGAGCGCGACGGCCCCGGCCCGTTGCACGAGGTTGGCCGAAAGGCCGTGCGCCAGGGCCGCAAGCGTGTTCATCGAGCAGGGGATGATGACGGCGGCCTCGGCCTCGAAAGAGCCGCTCGCGGGCGGCGCGGCCAGTTCCTCGGCGGGCGTGTACGTGACATGCGCGAGGACGTCCGCCGGCCACAGGGCCGTGAAGTCCGCCACGCCAGCGATGAATCGCGCGGGAGTTTCATCGGCCAGGACCAGCCGTCCCGCGGCGGTGACGATCAACTCGATGCGCCGGCCGGCGCGCACGGCACACTCGACCAATCGCCGGGCGTAAGGCGCCCCGGAAGCGCCCGTGACGCCGACGACGATAGTGCGCGGCGGGTGTTGCCCGATCGCGCGGCGGGTCTCCTGAC
>Ga0209777_10004916_pt1 | contig 15643 bp, 12 predicted proteins | sample FrelakmetHBP12HB_FD_187147 | JGI IMG/M metagenome (GOLD analysis project Ga0209777, IMG submission 187147) | Freshwater lake sediment microbial communities from the University of Notre Dame, USA, for methane emissions studies -HBP12 HB (SPAdes)... | ecosystem: Environmental > Aquatic >... | reverse complement strand
AAGTGAAATTCCAAACGGAAGATCGCAAATCACAGGGAACTTTACACTTCAGGAAGCAAAAGATTTAGCAAACATTCTTAAAGCCGGTAAACTTCCTGCTCCTGCTAAGATCGTTTCTGAAGAGATAGTCGGACCTACTCTCGGACAAGAAGCTATTGATGCAGGTTTACGGTCATTTGTGTTTGCTTTTTTACTGACCCTTGTCTTTATGTTGTTTTATTATAACAAAGCAGGTATGGTTGCCGATATTGCTTTGTTCACAAATATGTTTTTTGTTTTTGGTATTCTTGCTTCACTGGGTGCTGTTTTGACATTGCCTGGTATTGCTGGTATAGTGCTGACGATCGGGATGGATGTGGATAAAAATGTGATCATCTACGAGCGTATCCGAGAGGAGCTCCGTGCTGGAAAAGGTATCAGGCTCGCTATAGATGATGGATATAAGCATGCGTATTCCTCTATCATTGATAGTAATGTGACTACATTGTTGACAGGTATAGTTCTATATATTTTTGGATCTGGTCCTGTTCAGGGGTTTGCTTCAACTCTGATCATTGGTATCCTGAGTTCCTTGTTCTGTGCTATTTTTATTACACGTTTGATTTTTATTTGGATGCTTGATCGCAATGCTAAGATTTCAGTGTGGAACAAAATGACAAAAAGTATTCTTACTAATGTGAAGATTGATTTTATTGGAGTTAGAAAATACTATTATATTTTATCCCTCGCATTAGTTGTATTGGGTGTTATCTCATTAATGACCCGTGGTGTGAGTTATGGTATTGATTTTCTCGGTGGGCGATCTTATGTAGTTAGATTTGATAAAAATGTTAGAACAGATCAAGTAAGACTGTTACTAAGTAAGCAATTTGGTAAAGAACCTGAAGTAAAAACTTTCGGTCCTTCAAATCAGGTGAAGATCACTACGGCATATATGATTGATAATAAATCTACAAAAACAGATTCGATTGTAGAGGCAAAATTATACAATGGACTTCTTCCGTTATTTACGAAGAAAATTTCAGCAAAGGAATTTCAATCTCATGAAGAAGGAAAATTGCTTGGAAAATTAAGTTCTCAGAAAGTTGAACCGACTATTGCCTACAGTTTGCTCAAAAGGGCTTATCTGGCTGTCTTTTTCTCATTGATAATCATTTTTATTTACATCGCTATTCGATTTAAAAAATGGCAGTGGGGCCTTGGTGGTGTTATCTCACTATTTCATGATACCTTCATCACGCTTACAATGTTCTCATTGTTCTATGGCATTTTCCCATTTAGTTTAGATATTGATCAGCATTTTATTGCGGCAATTCTGACTATCATCGGGTATTCGATTATGGACTCTGTAATTATTTTCGACAGAATCCGTGAGTACCAAAAGTTATATCCGAAACGTGATGTGAAAACAAATATGAATGATGCTATAAATCATACTTTAAGCCGGACATTAATAACTTCGGGTATTACTTTTATGGTATTGCTTGCCATGTTTATTTTTGGTGGTGAAGTCATAAGAGGATTTGCTTTTGCTCTGTTGTTTGGTGTCTTTATAGGAACATATTCTTCCGTACTAAATGCTACGCCTATTGCCTATGATCTGATCATGTGGCAACAACGCAGAAGGGAAAAGAAAGAATTAGCAAAAAAATAAAAAGATTGTTTTTGGAAAATATTTAGCCCTTTCATTGTACCGAAAGGGCTTTTTTAATATTTTTGTAACTTCATAGCACCATAACATGTATAATAACCCATTATTATTTTTTGATGTTAGTGGAGGGGAATTATTAGTTATTTTATTGGCTGTTTTCCTTCTTTTCGGACCTAAGAGAATACCAGAAATAGCGAGAAGTATAGGAAAGGGAATCTATGAATTGAAAAAGGCTACAGAGGAAATTAAAAGTGAGGTACAGGAAAAATCAGATGATATAATAGATGAAGTCAAAACTACAAGTAGCGAAGAAGATGATAAGACCTGATTTAGATGCTTTGAATGTAATTATTAGGATATTAGAATAATATTGACACTTATTAATTCAATAGTTTGTCCATCAGTAATGAAATTTTATCATATTTTTTTATTTTTTTATAAAAGTTAAAAACAATTATTTATATTTGCGAAAAAATTGGTAGAAGCTTTATAAGCAATCAGCAAAATAATTTGGTTTATTTTATTGATAAATTAATCAAAGCAAAATAATTTACGTTAAATCAATAAACATTTATATGAAAATTATCAGAATACTAATTGTAGCTTTACTTATTGTGAGCGTTTCTGCTGTGAAAGTTAAGGCACAGAGAAATTATGCACAGGAGGCAGACGAAAGTTTTGAATTAAAGCAGTACTATGAAGCGATCCAGCTATACAAAAAAGCATATACTAAAATAAAAAAGAACAAACAGGAAAAGTCGCGTATTATTACACGTACTGCTGATTGTTACAGACTTCTGCTGGATACCAAACAGGCAGAAATGTGGTACAAGAAAGTGATCAAGTTGAAAGATGCCGACCCGATTAATTTTCTTTATTTTGCTGATGCACTTAAAGCCAATGAAAAATACGAAGATGCTACTGTGCAGTACAATGCATATAAGGATTTAGTTCCCGCTGATAACCGAGGAGCTAATGGTGCTGAATCCTGTGTGCTTGCTGTAAAATGGAAGGAAAATCCTACCAGGCATGCAGTAGAGAATTTCAAACAGATTAATTCGAAAGATCAGGATATGGCGTGTACGTTTGCTGATAAAAAATATAAAATCCTTTTCTTTGCTTCTTCCCGTGAAGGCTCGATGGGTAATGATATTGATGCAACCACCGGATTGGGATATACTGATATTTACTCTACTACTCAAGATAAAAAAGGAACATGGTCGACACCTGTTCCTCTTGCTGAACCTATTAATACCAAAGGAAATGAAGGATCCCCTTGTCTGAATTCCAAAATGAATGAAATGTATTTTACAAGGTGTGCTGTGGTAAAGAAACAAATTATACCATGTAAAATATACAAGACCAAGAAAAAAGGTGCAAATCAATGGGAAGAACCGGAATTAATTCCATTAGTGCCCGATAGTTTTTCATGCGGACATCCTTGTCTTAGTGAAGATGAACTTTCATTGTATTTTTCTACCAATATGCCGGGAGGTCAGGGGGGATTTGATATTTGGGTTGCAAAACGTACTAAAAAGAGCAAACCTTTTGATGCACCGGTTAATTTGGGCCCAAGTATAAATACTCAGGGCGACGAATTATTCCCTTTCCTTCGTGATGATAAAACTCTGTATTTCGCTTCTGACGGGCATATCGGAATGGGTGGATTAGATAATTTTAAAGTGACTATGGTGGGAAATAAATGGGGAACTCCTGAAAACCTTATGTATCCAATGAATTCTTCGGGTGATGATTATGCTATTATTTTTCAGGGTAAAGATGAAAAGGGGTATTTTACTTCCAGCCGAAAAGGTGGAAAAGGACTTGATGATCTCTGGTCTTTCTATATGCCACCATTAATTTTTACTCTTCAGGGTGTTGTGAAAGATGACAGTACTAAACTGCCTATTCCTTTGGCCACAGTAAAACTTAAAGGTTCTGACGGAACTAATATTCAGGCAATGACTGATATTACCGGCTTGTATAAATTTGACAAGACACAAATACTCCCAAATACCTCTTATGAATTAGCAGTATCCAAAGAAAAATATTTTGGTGCAAAAGGAAAAGAAACAACTGTGGGCCTTGACAGAAGTAAGGACCTGGTGCACGATTTTAATCTGGTTCCAATTCCTCCGGTACCTATTGTACTACCCGATATCCTGTATGATTTTAATAAATGGGATCTGAAACCGCAATATCAGGATTCATTAAATGGGCTCTTGATAACATTAAATGATAATCCTAATATTACCATTGAGCTTGCTTCGCATACTGACCTTCGCGGATCATTGGAATATAACGATACATTATCATTTAAACGTGCAAAATCTGTGGTGGACTATCTTAAATCAAAAGGAATTGCAGGGGACCGTATGGTTCCGAAAGGTTATGGAGAAAGAGTTCCACGTACCTTGGGAAAAGATAAAGTTGTTGTGTTTGAAGGAAAGAAATATAAGTTTGCCAAAGGAACAGTTGCTACAGAATCGTATATTAATTCCTTACCTTCAAGAGGAGAACAGGAAGCTGCTCACCAGTTGAACAGACGTACTGAATTCAGAGTTTTAAGATCAGATTATGTCCCTAGTGGAATTGTTGATACGAGTTCCAATATAAATATTCAAATTGTAAAGGATATCAAAGCTGATTCTTTGGAACAAGATTCTTTGAAGAAAGAATATGAAAGAAAAAAACTGGAAGATGAGCAGAAAAAGAAAGATGAAGAACAAAAAAAATTACAGGATCAGCAGAATAAAAACAAAACTCCGGATAAAAATAATAAAACAGGTACAAATAATAAAACAGGAACAAAACCGAATAATACCGGAACAAAACCAAAAACAGGTACAAAACCTAAATAAAATTTTATCATGAATAATTTTATAACATCCCGATTGTTTACTATCGGGATGTTTTTTTTGTAAAGAATAATATTGAAATGAAATATAATCAACGCGGTGTTTCCGCTTCAAAAGAGGATGTTCATGATGCAATTAAACATTTGGACAAAGGAATTTATCCAAATGCATTTTGTAAAATTACACCTGACCATTTGGGTGGCGATGAGACTTTTTGTAATATAATGCATGCTGATGGTGCTGGTACAAAATCATCTCTGGCTTATATTTATTGGAAAGAAACTGGAGACTTGTCTGTTTGGAAGGGAATTGCACAGGATTCAGTAGTGATGAACACAGACGATTTAATCTGTGTCGGTGCTGTTGATAATATACTGATTTCATCTACGATTGGAAGAAATAAAAATTTGATTCCTGGCGAAATCCTTACTGCCATTATTCAAGGCACAGAAGAGTTTTTGGAGAAGATGAGAAATCTGGGAATAAATATTATTCTTACAGGTGGTGAAACGGCTGATGTGGGTGATCTGGTAAAAACTGTTATTGTTGATTCCACTGCTTGCTGTAGGATGAAACGATCGGAAATAATCACCAATGAAAGAATTGCAGCTGGAGATGTAATTATTGGCTTGCCATCTTTTGGAAAAGCAGTTTATGAAACAGAATATAATGGAGGAATGGGTAGTAACGGGCTTACTTCTGCCAGACATGACGTGTTTGCTAAACAGTATGCAAAAAAATATCCTGAAAGTTATGATAATGGTATTTTGGAAGAGCTTGTATACTCTGGGAAAATGAAACTGACAAATAAAGTCAGAGGGATTGATCTTGATGCAGGTAAACTGGTCTTATCTCCAACCAGAACCTATTTACCTATCATGAAAAAAGTGTTTGAAAAATTTCGCAAAGATATACATGGAGTCATTCATTGCAGTGGTGGTGCGCAGACCAAAGTCTTGAATTTTGTGGAAAATCTCCATATTATTAAAGATAATTTATTTCCCCTCCCTCCTCTTTTTCAATTGATACAAGAACAATCTCAAACAGATTGGTTTGAAATGTACAAAGTTTTCAATATGGGACACAGAATGGAAATATATGTGTCAAATAATATTGCAAAAGACATTATAGCCATTTCAAATTCTTTTGGTGTGGATGCAAGTATAATAGGGCATTGCGAACCTCATAATAAAAAAGCGTTGACAATCCGTAGTGAATTCGGTGAATTCCACTATTAGTTTTCTGTTGACAAATTATATGAATTTATTTACCTTTCCGCAATCTTTAATTTTTAAATTTGCAAATACTTCAATAGAAGTGGCTTTATAATTCAGAAAAAGGGCATGTTAGAAAAACTGGAAGCAATTTATAAAAGATGGTTGGAGATCGGAACCTTGATCACCGATCCTGAGGCGATGTCTGATATGAAGCGATATATCAGGCTGAGCAAAGATTACAAAGAACTACAACCCATCGTTGATGCATATAAGGTTTATAATAATGTGATTGAAAATATTGCTTCTACAAGAGAAATTTTATCTAAAGAAAAAGATGAAGAGTTCCGCGAGTTAGCGAAATTGGAATTTGAAGAACTTAATGCAAAGAAAAATATTCTTGAAGAAGAAATACGGGTCATGTTAATTCCTGCTGATCCTCAAGATGGAAAAAATGCGATTATGGAAATTCGCGCCGGCACTGGTGGTGATGAAGCCAGTATTTTTGCCGGTGATCTTTATCGCATGTATACGCGCTTTTGTGAAAGAAAAAAATGGAAGGTTGAAATAGTTGATTATACTGAAGGAACTGCTGGCGGATACAAAGAAATTATTTTTAATGTGAGTGGAGAAAATGTGTATGGCCAGCTGAAATATGAGTCAGGTGTACACCGTGTACAACGTGTGCCTCAAACCGAGACACAGGGAAGGGTTCACACTTCTGCTGCATCAGTGGTTGTGCTGCCTGAAGCTGATGAATTTGATGTCGATCTAAAGCCAAGCGATATCAGAAAGGATACTTATTGTTCTTCAGGACCCGGCGGACAGTCAGTAAATACAACCTATTCGGCAGTTAGGCTTACACATATTCCGACAGGAATTGTAGTGACATGCCAGGATCAGAAATCTCAATTAAAAAATTATGATAAGGCCTTAACTGTTTTGCGAACACGAATATACGAGCAGGAATATCAAAAATATCTGGATGATATTTCTTCAAAAAGAAAAACGATGGTTTCAACCGGCGACCGTTCTGCAAAAATCAGAACATATAATTATCCGCAAAGCCGGATGACGGATCATAGAATAGGACTAACGCTTTATAATCTGCCAAACATTACAGACGGTGATATTCAGAATATTATTGACGCCTTGCAATTAGCAGAAAATGCAGAACGGTTAAAAGAAGGAATCAGCTAAATTTTATTTCATGAACAGACAAGATTTATTTGAACTGATAAAACGTAAGAAATCTTTTTTATGTGTTGGTTTAGATACTGACATTACGAAAATACCAAAACATTTATTAGGTAATGAAGATCCTGTATTTGATTTTAATGTAAAAATAATTGATGCGACGATAGATTTAACCATTGCTTATAAGCCTAATCTGGCATTTTATGAAAGCCTGGGTTCTAAAGGTCTGACAAGCCTTGAAAAAACGATCGGTTACTTACAAACATTCGGCGATGAGATTTTTACTATTGCAGATGCAAAAAGAGGGGACATAGGAAACACTTCAAAGCTATATGCAAAAACATTTTTTGATAATCTGGGTTTTGATGCAGTGACTGTTGCTCCATATATGGGTGAGGATTCTGTGACTCCTTTTCTGGAGTATCCGGAAAAGTGGGTCATTTTATTGGCACTTACATCTAATAAAGGAGCTGAAGATTTTCAGATGCTTGAAACGGTAATAGATAAAAAGGAAACGGAAAGAATAAAATTATTTGAAAGAGTCATAACTAAATCGTATGAATGGGCTGGTCCGGATCGCATCATGTTTGTAGTTGGGGCAACCAAAGCAAATATGCTTGAAGACATTCGGAAACTGGCACCAGATCATTTTCTTTTAATTCCCGGTGTTGGTGCACAAGGCGGAAGCCTTGAAGATGTAGCCAAATATGGGATGAATGAACAATGTGGTATTCTTGTAAACTCGTCCAGAAATATTATTTACGCATCATTAGATGAAGATTTTGCTGAAAAAGCAAGAGAAGAAGCGAATAATATTCAGCAACAGATGAATTTATTATTAGAAAAAAATATTTTGTAATTGGTGAAAACTTTTATTGAAATTATTTTGAAACGCTTTTAAAATTTTATATCTTCGTATTATCGAAATACCTGAAATGAAAAGGATTTTGTTGTTAACGATGTTTTCTCTCCTGCCTGTTTTGATGTTTTCACAGAACACAGATACTATATTGAAAAAGGATACCATATCGAAAAAGGTTACTGCATTGAGCAAAGATACTGTTTCAAGTATGGATCATAAATCATCATCTAAATCTGTTAATGACAGTGTAGATGTGGATGAAGGAATTGAGTATTACGATAAATTTAATACAATTATTGGCGGTGATTCAGTTCGTTATTGTAACGGATTAAAATGCTCAGGATTAATCAAGGATTTTTATTCTAATGGAAATTTGAAGCATAAGGGATATTACACCTCCGGCCAACTGACATCTACTTATAAAAATTATTTTGAGAATGGACAGGAAGAAAGGTCTTTTCAAGCTAAGGATCCCATAAATGCGTCTATTGAGATTTATTATAAAGATGGTAAAATTAGAATGAGAGGGGATTACTATAAAGGAGAACCCATAAAATGGGAAGAATATTATCCTAATGGCAATATGGAATCTTATGAGGAATATACTAAGAGCATGGATGGATATGTCGTTTCGAAAACTTTTTATGAAGATGGGAAACCCCAGCTTTTCATCGAATGTATTGATAAGAAGAAACGTCTTTATACCAGCAAAGAGTATTTTGACAGCGGACAAATCAAAGAAGATGGACAATTGGTTTATTCCCTTTTGTTAAGCGATTACCAAAAAACAGGTAAATGGATTACCTATGATGAAAAGGGGAAAGTTCTTTCAGAGGATACTTATGTAAAGGGTGAACTCTCTGATGATAAATGATAATATAAAGTGAGGGCGCGCCTACAGGTGCGCCCTCACTTTATTAGATGATTAAAATCACTCCACAATGAAGGTCCATCCGAATTTATCTTCAAGATCACCATTTTGAATTCCCTGAAGTCGTTGATAAAGTTTTGTTGACACAGGACCGGCTTTTCCGTTTTTACAATATTCAAATACTTTTCCTGAATCACGGTCAAGGATTTTCTTTATCGGGCTGATTACAGCGGCTGTCCCACATGCACCTACTTCTTCAAATTCACCTAGTTCTTCCTCATGAATATGCCTGCGTTCAACTTTCATTCCCATATCTTTAGCTAGTTCGCAGAGACTCTTGTTTGTGATAGAAGGTAAAATTGATGTCGAATCGGGTGTGATATAAGTATTGTTTTTTATACCGAAGAAATTAGCTGGTCCGCATTCATCAATATATTTTTTCTCCTTCGCATCAAGGAAAAGAACAGAGGCGAATCCTTCATCATGGGCGCGTTCACTGGAACGCAGACTTGCTGCGTAGTTCCCACCCACTTTAATATGGCCTGTGCCAAGCGGAGCAGCTCTGTCATAATCACGAATGATTTGAATACTTACAGGATTAAAGCCCTCTTTGAAATACGGACCGACAGGTCCAACAAAAACAATGAACAAATATTCTAAAGCAGGTTTTACTCCTACCTGTGGTCCGGAACCAATAAGCAGTGGGCGTAAGTACAAAGATGCCCCGGTACCATAAGGTGGTATATATTTTTTATTCATTTTGATCGCAGTGATAAGCGCTTCCTTAAATAATTCTGCAGGCAGAGGCTTCATCATGACACCGTCTGCCGAATGGTTCATACGCTTTGCATTTTCTTCCCAACGGAAAAGCCTTATCTTCCCATCCTTTCCCATAAATGCTTTCATGCCCTCAAAAGCTTCCTGTCCGTAATGTAATGCGGTAGCAGCAATGTGGAGGTCCATATATTCCGAAGAAGAAATTTCTAATTTGCCCCATTCGCCATCCCTCCAATAGCAGCGAACATTGTAATCGGTTTTAAAATAACCAAAAGGCAGGTTTTTCCAATCAATGTTAAGCATATATTTTTTATTTAAAATGAATGTATACTGTTTATTATGCAGCTAATGTATAAAGATTATTGAATATTATTCACTTTGAGTGAAAAATATTTTTAATTTTTTTTTATAAGATTTTACTGGTTTTCTTTATAAATATAGTGTTTGTAAAATCTGCAAAAAAAAGCCGGACATACTTGTCCGGCTTTTTTGTTTTGAGAAAAATATTCATCAACCCATAATAATATTAAACGTGTACCCATTGATAGTAACAGTGGCCTGATTATCACATGAGCCGCTTCCAAAGTCTACAGTGCGCGTAGCAAGCCCCTGAGGTGTTATATCTAACGTTCCACTTTCAATCCAGCGGCAACTGAAAGCCACTCGTAAAGCAGAAGTAATGGTCACTGTAAAAGTGTTACCGTTTACGTCAGTTCCATTTGCAGAACCTGTGATCATATATACATCATCAAGAAGAATAGTCGGTGTGCTTTCACCTGCAATCCATTCTCTTGTTCTTGTGGAGTTCCAGCTAATAGTGCCATCAGGAGTAGTAATACTTGCATTAGTTACTACGACAGAATATTTCAAATTATTGCCCCCGTTATAGGTGCCTATACGCCCCAGATTAGTGATGGTTTTTGTTCCCTGAACATGATTGTCGTTTACATAATACTGATCAAGCGTTACAGTAATAACGGTTCCTGCAGTCCTGTATTTTCCTGACAAAATTGCAATTATTTTACCCTTGCGATATTTACCATCATTGCATAAACAATTTGATGATCCAAAATCAATAGTCATTGTCTTTGGCCAATTAATAGAGTCGTAAGGAGTGATTGTCACCTGTGCACAACCACCTGAATCCAGTTGGGTGATTTTTGCACCTGACATGACCGATTCTTTTGCAGCATTGTCAACCTGTTTGAACACATCGTTAAATGCATTCTCAGCGGTGGCATTGTTTTCTGCAGCTTTAGTGTCTTTATCTTGTTTGTCTTTTTTACAACCTGTATAGGCGATTGCAAGAGCAACAATTATTAGTGCTCCAATAAGAGGAAAAATTAATTTTTTCATGAGTGGGGGTTTTGAGGTTTAATTACAAAAATAATCATTTTATTTTTAAAAATTCTTTGTTAATGATGAATATTTTCCACTGCTTTCGGATCATGTTTATGTCGGAAAAGTATTGCAAATAAAACGGCAACAACCAGCGAATAAGCAGCAAAAGCAAGCCAGATGCTATGCCAGTCTTTCCCGTTTGCAACAAGAAAATACTTATCTATAATAATACCAGCAGTGAGACTTCCAATAACTGCTCCAATTCCATTTGTCATCATCATGAAAAGTCCCTGTGCACTGGCTCTAATGCTGGGATCGCTTTGTGATTCCACGAAAAGTGAACCTGATATATTGAAAAAGTCAAAGGCCATACCATAAATAATGCAAGAAAGAATGATCATCCATAAACCTTCAGCAGGGTTTCCATATCCAAAAAGACCGAATCTTAGCACCCAGGCTATCATGCTCATAAGCATGACTTTTTTTATTCCAAATCTTTTTAAGAAGAAAGGAATTGCAAGAATAAAAAGAGTTTCGGAAATCTGTGAGATTGACATAATAATTTCGGAATACTTTACCGCAAATAAATCTTTATATTCAGGGATATTAGCAAAATCTCCAATAAAAGAATCACCATAAGCATTGGTCAATTGTAGTGAAGCACCAAGAAGCATCGCAAAAATAAAGAACAACGCCATTTTTGTATTCTTAAAAAGCGAAAAGGCATTTAATCCCAATGCACTTACGAAGGATTTTTTATGACCTCGTCCAAGTGGTGGACATTTCGGCATAGTGAATGAATAAATACCAAGTGATAAAGCAGCAGCTGATGCTAAATAAAACTGTAAGGGTAGATGTCCCCAGTGCAAAAGGTTGATAACCCATAAAGCAGCAATAAATCCAATGGTCCCCCAAACTCTAATCGGGGGATATTCTTTGATGATGTCTTTTCCTTTTGATTTCAATGAGGAATAGCATACAGTAATTGATAAAGAAATAGTGGGCATATAAAAACACATATTTACCAGCATCACCCAAAACAATGTTGTCGGATCATTAACCAAAGGCACGCAAAACAGCACAATTGCACCCATGATGTGAAGAATTCCATAAAGTTTTTCTGCATTCAACCATCGATCGGCAATTATTCCGGCAATGGCAGGCATAATTAAAGAAGCAAATCCCATAGTTGAAAAAATTGCCCCGAATTCGGTATTTGTCCAATGCTTTGTTACAAAACAATATTTACCAATTGTTAGTAGCCATGAACCCCAAATAAAAAACTGTAAAAAATTCATTAGCGTAAGACGATACTTGATCCCCATAAAACTCTCTCCTCTTTTTATTTTAATTAATTTCTGAAATTTTTATGATTTTATCTTTTCGTAAATAAGAAAAGAATAGGTAAAATCATTTTGTGTATCTGAATTGCAATCTTCTTTAGTAATAAGTTTCCATTCATTCAAATTAATTTCAGGAAAAAAAACATCTGCTTCAAAATCCTTATTGACTTTAGTCAGATACAATTTATCTGCAACAGGAAGGAACTGCATGTAAACAGATCCACCTCCAATGATGAAGTTCTCATTGCTATTGTCACATTTCAATATCGCATCTTCAATGGAATAAGCCATCACACAGTTATCGATTTTTTCACCGGGGATATCTGTGATTACAATATTTGTACGGTTCGGAAGGGGTCTGACAGGTAAAGAGAAAAATGTATTTTTTCCCATGATAACTGTGTTACCGCCTGTAATGCGTTTAAAGCGTTTCAAATCTTCAGAGATGTGCCATAAAAGTTTATTGTCTTTTCCAATGGCATTATTTTGTGCTACTGCAACGATAATAGATATCTTTTTTTCCAAAACTTCAATTATTAATTTATAAACTCACTATTTCTAACTTATAACTTTTTTCTTACACAGCAATATCTGCCTTAATATGGGGATGCGGATCATAATTGGTTAATTTGAAATCTTCAAATTTAAATGAAAAAATATCTTTTACTTCAGGATTAATAATCATCTGAGGCAAAGGTTTCAGTTCGCGTATTAATTGCAACCTGGCCTGTTCGATATGATTCAGATATAAGTGTGCATCACCAAAAGTGTGTACAAAATCACCCGGTTCTTTATTGCAAACCTGTGCAACCATCAGTGTTAACAATGCATACGAAGCAATATTAAAAGGAACACCAAGAAAAATATCGGCACTGCGTTGATACAATTGACATGATAGTTTATTATTTGCCACGTAAAACTGAAAAAGAACATGACAGGGTGGAAGCGCCATTTTATCAATTTCTCCGACATTCCATGCACAAACCATGATGCGTCTTGAATCAGGATTGTTTTTAATCTGTTGAATGACTTGTGAAATCTGGTCAATGGATTTATCTCCGGCGGTCCATGAGCGCCACTGACGGCCATATACTGGGCCGAGTTCGCCATTTTCATCTGCCCATTCATCCCAGATTTTTACACCATTTTCGTGGAGGTATTTTACATTTGTCTCTCCTTTCAGGAACCAAAGTAATTCGTGAATGATAGAACGGAGATGAAGTTTTTTTGTGGTGAGCAATGGAAACCCATCTTTTAGATTGAATCTCATCTGATATCCGAAAATACTGGTGGTTCCAGTACCTGTCCTGTCATTTTTCTTTGTGCCGTTTTTCAGCACATAATCCATCAGATCCAGATACTGCTTCATTGAATAATTAGAATTGTATAATGATTATTGTTTTTAAAAAGCAGAGAATAATAGTTCAAAATAGATTCTTAAAAAACCTGACTTGCAAATGAAATTATTTTTTCTTTTTTCTTTTATTTATCTCATCCCTGATCTTTGAAGCTTTTTCAAAAGCTTCTTCATCAATGGCAGACATAAGCAATTCATTAAGTTCTTCCAGTGTGAGGACAGAGAAATCAGTTTCTTCCTGTTTTTCTTCAGAAGAAAGCCCGCTTTCCATCATTTCGCTTTCTTTACCTTCTTCGATAATAACTCCTGCTGCTTTCATGACCGTTTCATTTGTATAGATAGGGCATTGGAACCTGACAGCAATGGCAACGGCATCGGAAGTCCGGGCATCAATCTCATCAATTTTTCCGTTCTTCTCGCAAATTAGTTTGGCAAAGAAAACACCTTCGGAAAATTTATTGATGATCACTTCTTTTATTTCGAATTGATAAACTTTTGAAAGGCTTTTGAAAAGGTCATGAGTCAAAGGGCGGTTGGGTTTCATCTTTTCGAGCTCGATAGCAATGGCCTGAGCTTCGAACCCTCCTATAATAATTGGGAGGCGGCGTTTGCCATCAAACTCACCAAGAATCAGCGCATAGGCGCCTGTCTGGGTCTGGCTATAAGTAATGCCTAAAATAGAAAGTTGAATTTTATCCATTAATTAAAATACCGTATTTGAATTCAAATAATTTAACTGTGCTAAATTAATAAAAATTTTTAAAATTAATTTCGTTTTCATTCTCTTTTCTGTTTCATTTTATTTGCTGATTTAAAATCAGTGGTTTAACAATGAAATTTGCGATTTGATAAAATTAAGTCGTGAGTTTTTAAAATACTTTATAACTTTGCCGACTGAAAAATTAAGAAACAATAAATTAATAAATTATGAAAAAATTATTAGCAATTCTTTTTATTCTTTTTCCGGTGCTTACATTCGCTAGTGAAGCTGATTTGAACATTCCAAAACTTTCTGCAGGTCAAAACAGCCTGCTTACCTGGGGTTTTGTTGTTTGCTTTTTAGGTTTGGTTTTTGGCCTATTCCAATTTCTGAGAGTAAGGGGTTTAAAGGCACACAAATCAATGCTTGATGTTTCGAATACAATTTTTGAAACTTGTAAGACTTATCTTTTACAACAAGGTAAATTTTTAATCTGGCTGTTTTTAATTATTGCAGCTTGTGTAAGCTTTTATTTCGGGTTCTTACAGGAAAAAGGATTCGGTGGTGTTTTACTTATTCTTACATGGACAATTATTGGTATTTTAGGGTCCTATGGAGTTGCCTGGTTTGGTATTCGTATGAATACATTGGCAAATAGCCGTATGGCTTTTTCTTCGCTCGAACGTAAACCCTTAAAACTCCTTACCATTCCTCTTAATGCCGGTATGAGTATCGGTGTGGTGCTGGTTTGCATTGAGCTGATCATGATGCTGATCATTTTAACCTTAATGCCCCGTGAAATCGCAGGTGCCTGTTTTATTGGCTTTGCTATTGGTGAATCATTAGGAGCTTCAGCCCTTCGTATTGCCGGTGGTATTTTTACCAAAATTGCAGACATAGGTTCTGACCTGATGAAAGTAGTTTTTAAAATCGGTGAAGATGATCCTAGAAACCCCGGTGTTATTGCTGATTGTACTGGTGATAATGCAGGTGACAGCGTTGGCCCAACTGCGGATGGTTTTGAAACGTACGGTGTAACCGGTGTTGCGCTTATTTCTTTTATTGTTCTTGCTGTAGGTATGATTCCCGGTATTGACGAAGCTACAAGATTTGACTATCAGGCTACATTCCTAACCTGGATCTTTGTAATGCGTGTTCTGATGATCATTACATCCGTGCTTTCATTTTATATTAATGACATTATCAGCAAAGCAATCTATAGCAAGAAAGACGACCTTGATTTTGAAAAACCTTTGACAAACCTTGTTTGGATTACTTCTATATTCAGCATCATCGTAACTTTTATTGTAAGTTATTTCATGGTTGGTCCTGATTCAACAGTTGGTTTAGCTCATCCAAATCTATGGTTGGTATTATCCACTATTATTAGTTGCGGTACACTGGGCGGTGCAGTAATCCCTGAATTTACAAAAATATTTACCAGTCCTAAATCCAGCCATGTGCAGGAAATC
>Ga0209777_10004915_pt1 | contig 15645 bp, 11 predicted proteins | sample FrelakmetHBP12HB_FD_187147 | JGI IMG/M metagenome (GOLD analysis project Ga0209777, IMG submission 187147) | Freshwater lake sediment microbial communities from the University of Notre Dame, USA, for methane emissions studies -HBP12 HB (SPAdes)... | ecosystem: Environmental > Aquatic >... | reverse complement strand
CGAAGGCCTGCCTTTTGAAAGCGTCTTGCGGGAAAACCCCGTGGACGAAGACGCGGCCGTGGACGCGTTCGAATCCGCGGCTGAAGCGTTCGCCTCCCAGGGCCTTCGCCGGTACGAGATTTCCAATTTCGCCCGGCCGGGGAGCGAATGCCGCCATAATTTAAAATATTGGCGCTATGAACCGTTCCTCGGCCTCGGTCCGTCGGCCGGGTCTCATCTCGGCGACCGGCGCTGGACGAACGTGCCGGACTTCGCGCGATGGCGGGAAGGAATCGCCGGCGGAGTCGTGCCGACCGCGGAAAACATAGCCCTCGACCCGGAAACGGCCGGCCGCGAAGCGCTGGCCGCGGGCTTGCGGCTTGTCGAGGGGATCGATCTCGACGCGTTTGCCGGGAAATTCGGCTTCGATCCGGCCGTGCGCTTCCGCGCGGAAATCGCCGGATTGGAACGCGACGGTCTGATTGAACGATCGGGGCAAATTCTCCGCATCCCGGAGCACACGCTCCTCGTCTCCAACGCGATTCTCTCCCGCCTTCTTTTTTAAATCGGGGACGCATCACTTAACCCCTTATTAGGGGTTTTCTTTGTTGTTAACCCATTCATTATTAATCAATTAAAATTCGGGGACGCATCACTTAACCCCTTTTATGTAAATTGCAATGAATATGGTTTTTTTTGCGCGAAAAATGCGGATAGAAATGCGGTTTATGAGATCAAGGCCGTCCTCCGAACCAAAATATATAACAGGGAGGAAAATACGAAAATGGAAAAAATTCGAGAAGTTTTCCAATTGAGCCCATAAAAAGGGGTTAAGTGATGCGTCCCCTTTTTGTAAATTATTTAATATAAATGGCTTGCCCATTGAGATTCTTCGAATTAAGGGGTTATATGATGCGTCCCCGATTTACCCGATTTAATGTCGTGAGAGACTTCGGTTGACAGGCGGCGCCGCCAGGAATAGAGTTCCCCCAAAATGCCGAAAGAAACGGAGGCGCCTGTGAACAATTCGACAAATAAGGTTTATGGGTACCGCTGGCTGGTCCTGGCCGCTTTTGTTCCGATCGCTGCGATTTGCCAGGTTTTCTGGATTACCTTCGCTCCGATCACCGGGACCGCGGCCGCCTTTTACAAAACGTCCGACTTGATGATCGGGCTCCTGTCCATGAGCTTCATGGTCGTCTATGTTCTGCTGTTTTTCCCGGCGGCATGGTTTATCGACACCAAGGGATTCAAAAAGGCCGTGAGCCTGGGAGCGATCATGACCGCGTTCTTTGGAATGACCCGGGGGATCTTCGCCGCGAATTTCACCCTGGTTTTCATTTCCCAGATCGGCCTGGCCGTCGCCCAGCCGTTCATCATCGGGGCGATGACGACGATCGCCGCCCGCTGGTTTCCCATCCGCGAACGGGCGACCGCCACGGGGCTGGGAACGCTGGCCCTCTATCTCGGGCCGCTGGTCGCGATGATTTTGACGCCGGTCCTCGTCCTTCATGTCGGAATGGAGCGCATGCTGTTGATCTACGGAATCGCCGCGGTCGTCGCCGCCGTCATCTTCCTGGCGATCGCCCGCGATCATCCGCCGACCCCGCCCGAATCCGGCGCCGTCCAGGAACGGACCCTGATGTTCGACGGGTTGAAGTCCATGATCCGCCGGCGCGCTTTCATTTTTCTCATGGGCGTCTTTTTCATCGGCCTCGGCCTGTTCAACGCCGTCTCGACCTGGATCGAAGACATCATCCGGCCTCGCGGCTTCACGATCACTCAAGCCGGTTGGCTTGGAGGGATCATGTTGATCGGAGGAATCGTCGGGGCGATCGTCATGCCCATCATTTCCGATAAAATCGCCCGCCGGCAGCCGTTCATCGTGATCGCCCTGGCCGGTCTCATCCCGGGACTTGTCGGGATGACCTTCACCCGGAATTACGGCATTCTTCTGGCCTCGGGGTTCGTCTTTGGATTCTTTCTCCTGAGCGCCGGCCCGATCGGATTCCAGTACGCGGCTGAAATCACCCGCCCCGCCCCGGAAGGGACGTCCAACACCCTGGCTATCCTCATGGGGCAGATTTCGGGCATCGCCTTCATCCTGGCCATGGACGCGTTCAAATCGAAAGCGACAGGTTCGATGACGGCTTCGATGCTGGTCATGACGGCCCTGGTTGTTGTTGCCATCGGGTTGGCCCTTGTTCTACCGGAATCCCTGAAACGGCCAGACAAGCCGCAAGCCTGACCGGAGCGGTTCGACGCGTTGTTTTCAGAGGCAGCGGTTTTGATCGCCCGTCCGATTGGAAAAATTACCGGCGGAACAGCCGTGAGAGAGATTGAAGCGCCGGAAATTCCCTAATCAGCGCTTCTTCGGAGCGTAAATCCGCTCGGCCCCCCGGATGACGGTCTTGCGGGGCAAGAACCTCTGGAGAAAGACGACGGCTTTACTCGTCAGACCGGGCACATTGATGAGCTTACCCTTCTTGAAACCGCGGATGGCGATCTCGGCCGCTTTGGCCGGAGGCAATAGTCCGGGGTTGTTCTTTCCGAAATGTTTATCCAATCCGGATTTCACGATCATTTCGGTGGCGATTCCGCTGGGCGCGAACGTACAGATCACAACCCCGCTCTTCCGATATTCCGCGCTCAGGCCTTCGCTGAACGTTTGAACGGCGTGCTTGGTCGCGGCGTAGAAGTTCTGGTAGGGGACCGTGACAAGCCCGGCCAGGCTGGTGATGTTCAGGATCGCCCCTTCCCCTTTTTTCAGGAAATGGCCGAAAAACGCGGTGGTCGTCTCCAGGATCGTGAGGCAGTTGACCTGAAGAAGCTCGCGATAGGCGGCATAAGGCCGGTCAAGGGTTTTTTCAAAGAACGTGATCCCGGCGCAGTTGATCAGGGCGTAGACGTCCCCGGCGGCCAGGGCTTTTTCAATGAGAATCCGCGCGCCGTCAACCGTGCCGAGATCGACGCAAACGGTCCGGACTTTCGAGGGACAAGTGGCCTCGATTTCCGTCTTGAGCGTCTCCAGCCGGTCGGCCAGGCGGTCGGCGACGACGAGGTCCGCTTTTTCGACGATCGCTATCCGCTTGGCCAGCTCTCGGCCCAGCCCCGAGGCGGCCCCGGTGATGACGACCAGCTTTTTCTCGAACGAAATCCGGCTCATTGTCCCCCGATGTTACGCCAACGGAAAGTTGAATTCAATCGGCCGCGGGCCTGATCTCCGGCCGGGCGGAAATGCTCGGAATGACGAGACCGGGGTATTGAAGTTGTGATAAATTACACTCGGGTGCGGGAGAAAAAAATGAAAACGATCGACCGCCGGCTTGTCGCCCCGTGCGGGATGAATTGCGCGATCTGCAGCGCCTATTTAGCTTACAAAAACAATCTCCCGAAGGTCCCCGGAAAAATCACTCATTGTCCGGGCTGCCGCCCGCGAAAAAAACAATGCGCGTTCGTCATGAAACAATGTCCGGACGATCGCAAGATCCTTAGAGGGAAAATCGAATTTTGCTTTGAATGCAATTGCTTCCCCTGCGCGGGACTCGAACGTCTCGATGACAAATACCGGCTCCGGTACGGCATGAGCATGATCGATAATCTGAGGAATATCAAAAGGGACGGGTTGGACCGATTCATTAAAAACCAGGTCAGGAAATACAAATGCTCCGCCTGCAGTGAGCTGATCTCGGTCCACAGCAAAAAATGTTACGTCTGCGATGAAATCCGGAGCTGGAAGGGGTAGGGAAAAGAACGAGCGTTTGCCGGCGATTTCGCGGTGGTTTTCCGTTATGAATTCAGACGCAGCCTGGCAAGGCCGGGCCGGATATGCTCTTTTTCACTTGACTTGAGCCGATACCATCTTAATTTATACCTTAGAGGTCAGGGGAAGTAGCGGCCAAAATATCCAGGCTCTCTTTTCGTATTCCGGGTATTTTGCCGTCTTGGCGATTTCCTAGAAGGATGCTTTCCTCAAAGGAGGTTCAGCATGAAATCAAACGGGATTCGATATCAACTGGGTTTGGGCGTCGCGCTTTTGGGTCTTGTTTGTCTGACGTCCTGCCGCCGCTCCAACGGGGTCGGCCGCGCCCCGTCGGAAAAGGTCCCATCCTGGACGTTGACCGCGGCCCCTCCCATCAACCATCTCGATGTGGTTGCCCGAGAGCCGATGATCGTGGAACATTCCGACGGCACGCTCTTCGTGGGCGGATACGGAGCGGCCTTTATGAGCGGGAAGAAAACGGATGAAGCGACCTTGTGGAAGAGCCGGGACGGGGGGATGACTTGGGCCCGGGTCAATGTCGGAACGCCGGCCCAGGGAGCGGCCGGGAACTCGGATGTGGATCTAGCGGTGGCTCCTGACGGAACCCTTTATTTCGCGACGCTGGTCTATGACGATAAGGCGGATGCGGGCAAGCAGATCAGCGTGGGCATGAGCAAGGACGCGGGCGCGACATGGAAATGGGTACTGTTATCCAAAACCAGGTTCGACGATCGTCCCTGGGTCAAAGTGACACCTGACGGCACGGCCCATGTGATCTGGAATGACGGACGCGGCGTCTGCCACGCCGTCAGCAAAGACGGCGGGCTGACCTGGGTGGAGGAAGTAAGGATAAATCCCAAGGGCGGTTCGAGTCACCTGGCCGTGGGGCCGAACGGAGAGATAGCGGTGCGAGTGATCCCCCTATCGGCGGCAGGCTCGAAGTATGACGAAGGTGTCGATCTCGTTGCCGTGAGCACTGACGGGGGCATGACCTGGCGGAAAGAGCCGGCGCCGGGTTATCGTGAATGGAGTCCGGGGGGCTATTTCCCAGTCCCGCGCTGGGTTGAACCGCTGGCCTGGGACGGCCAGGGAGCCCTCTATTCGTTCTGGACAAACCTGAAGGGAATCTGGCTGGCGCGCTCAACCGATCGCGGCGCGACCTGGACGACCTGGCGGCTCAGGGAGTGTCCTGAAGTGGCGTATTTCCCCTATTTGGTTGCGCGCGGCCGGGGCGAATTGGCGGCGACGTGGTTTTCAGGTTGGACCGGAACGTGGCAAGCGCGCACAGCCCGCATCGATGTCGGCGAGGGCGAAGCGCCGCCTCGAATGGTCGAATCAGCGCCGTTTCGACCTGACAGTTGGCAGCAAAACCAGAAGTGGCCGGAAGAGCCCCAAACCCCCGATCCCGCCGGAGAATATCTTGCCGTATCCTTCCTGCGGAACGGCGGCCTGGTCGTCGTCAACCCCATTCAGAACAGGCAAGAAAAACGTTATGGATTTTCGCTCTGGAAGCTTGAGGAGCGCCGGGGAGAATCCCCGCCGGTCAAATAGCCGCCCGACGTATTCGGAAATATCTGGGGAAGCGATCGATCAGAGCTCCTTTTCCCCGTGTTTCTTTTCCTTGAGAACGAATTTTTCGGGATTCTTCTTCAGCTCTTCTTTCAGCCATGGCGCGGGATAGCCGACCTCGCGGGAATCGCCTTTTTCGTCTTGAACATAGCCGTCGTTATACTTGGTGATCAGAAAGTCGGCCAGCTTCCACCAGCGGTCCAGGTTCGCCTGGGCGGTGGAAACGCAGTACCGGGTCAGGAAAGCCGGAATCATCTGCGGATTGGAGCTCCGCAGGCTCAACGCGCTCTGTTCGATGGACGCTTGAAGGCCGAATTCCAGGTCCTCGATTTCCTTCTGGACTTTCTGAATATCCACAATCATGTCACTGTAGCGCAGGTTGGCATAGTTGGCCACAAAATTGAACGTCCACCAGGCCGAATCGCGGCTGAAGGATTGGATGTCGCCTTTGGTATAGGCCTCGGGCACCTCGGTGATAGTCGTGTAGAGCGGGATGAAGAAATTGGTATAAGGGTTGTCCATCCCAAACCAGAAGACACCGCCGATATCGTCCGGGACGGCGGACCTTGACTGGGAGACGAAAATGAAGCCGACCTGCTGGGTGGAAATCGGGCGCTCCCAGGTATAGGTCTTTCCCTCGCTCTCCCAGTTGATCGGCCGCCAGCGGTCCGGCGCGCCGAAAGGCCCGGCGGTCAGATCCTTGGTCATGTCAAAGACGGTCCCTTCATAATGATCGCGATGCAGGGCCATGACATCCCGAACGGAAAGCTTGTTGTCCGGTTTGATCCAGAGCGGATAGGGCTTAGCCTCCTTGACCGAGGAGCTGAAGTCGGGGGAAAGATTCAGGGACGGCGCGACTCGGCGGAAAATACTCCAGACCCGCCGGGCGGAATATCGAATTTGCTCTTCGGTGGGAGGGTTGTAGACCAAGGAAAAATTTAAGGGCCCGTTCTTCGGGTTGTAAAAGCCCTTGTCCACCGCCAGGGAGATGACGTTTTTGGAGTACAGACAATTCGCCGGGTCATTCAGCGGAAATTCGCCGATGCGGGACATGTTGGCGTGAGCGCAGATCATGCCGTCCGGGATTCTCTGGGCCACCCAGACCGCCCCGTGTCCGCCTTTGCCCGTTCCGATCATCTCCAGGATCCAGGCTTCTTCTTTATCGCCGATCGAAAAAGATTCCCCGGTGCTGGCGTACCCGTATTTGTCGACGAGGTCGGTCATGACCATGATGGCCTCGCGGGCCGTCCTGGCCCGCTGCAGGGCAATGACCATCAAATCCCAATATTGAAGCAGACCGGCCGGGTTGACGAGGTCGAGGCGGCCGTCAAAAGTCGTCTCCCCGATGGCCACCTGGAATTCATTCATGAGGTCGAGCACCCGATAAGTGTGGGCCACCTGGGGGATCTCGCCCATCGGGCCCTGGAATCCCATGATCTTGACCTTTTCCCCGGGTTTATAATCCGCGGCCGGCCAGAGCCGCAAATGCGGGAGGAACTCTCCATCGCAGGAATAGCTGATAATCACTGATCCGTCGGCGGACGCGCCCTTGGTCACCAGGATGGATGTGCACGGGAAGCCCAACCCGGATACGGAAAACAAAACGAGCGTCATCATCAAAACCCGGCTCGTATTCCCGAAGATTCTCATTTGGCATTCTCCTTTATCTTTTTTCGAGGAAAGCGTTGCTTCTTTCTCGTCCTTTCGTTTTTTGCCCCAAGGTGGAAGTGCCCAAGAATATCCGCCTGCATGCTCTATCATTAAGAACCTAATTTTCAAGTAATTCAAGAAGATTCCGAGTGGGCAACCGGTCGCACAGTTCGCCCGAAAACGCGACGCCGGAGGAATTTGCGGGGCAAGTTAAGCCCAAAACGGCAGAATTCAACCAGGATTATATTGTCCAAATTCTTCTGCCTCGCCGGGTCTTTTGTGGATGTCCCTGGAAAGTCGTTTTTCATAATCAAGACACGATCCTCGTCGAAGCCCCGAATCACGGACCGCAAATTTCCTGCTGTGCCGCCGGCGGATGGGCGGACACGTCCTGAGTTTCAGCCCTCTACTGTTTTTCGCTTCCGAAGCTGTATCGCAGGTGCACGGCGAATGCGCGAGGTGGGATCACGTGCGTGCCCCCGAAAACCGACTCGATATTGTAGACTCCTTGCTTGTTGAAAGCGTTAAGCAGGTCGACGTCGATGGACAAGGGGATGCCATGTTGGGCCAGGTTGACGCCCATGGAGAAGTTCGCCGCCGTCCGCGCCGCGATGCGATTCGGGTCGAGCCCGGTCTCGCTGTGCACGACAATGTAGGGGACAGCGAAGGCGTTGTTGGGGTCCGAAGCGATGTCCGCCGGCCCGACGCCGCAGACGAGGCCCGAGTCGTAGCGGATGTTGCTGCCCACCCAGAGCCCGCTCTTCCCGATGTCATAGAACACTCCCAGTTGGGCTTGAATCGCCTGGTCGTGATCGATAAGAAACGGGCCGGCCGTGATGGTATCGATGGCGGCCTGATCGAGAAAGAGCCCTCCCACGTTCGGTGGCACGTATACGGCGTGAGTGTGGCCCAGCGATAGGAAGCCTTGGAAGCCGTGCGTCCGCGCCAAGTCAAGCCGGACGTCCCATCCATTGAACCGGCCGGAAGCAAACGCGAGCGGGAAGACGACCCCGGTGTTCTCGAACTGATCCTGGTCTCCCGGTCCCGTCGAACGACGCCACCAAAAGTCGGCATCGAGACGAGCGTGACCGCCAAGCGCCTGTTGGACACCCACCATAAAGGCATTCTGCCGCTCACCGGGTACAGGCAATTGTCCCCCGCCGAGCGCCCGGGACTGCCGTACGACAGGCGGAACAAGACTCGCGGCTTCAGGCGAGGAGCTGAGCAGGATATTTTCGTATTCCGGCGTATAGAAGAGGCGGTTGTACGAAGCGCGCAAGACCGTTCTCGTTTTGTGAATGAAGTAGGCCGCCCCAAGGCGAGGCTCCAAGACAGACTCGGTCGTCGGAAGATTATTGTGGTCGTATCGGAGCCCCACGTTGAGAGTGAGATCCTGAAGTTTGATGTTGTCCTGAACGTAAGCGGCGTAGTAGGTCCCGGTGCGTTGGCCGCGGAAGTTGAACAGCGACCCGCCTCGCGTCAAGTCGTATGCCGCAAGATTCGGGTCATAATCTGATGAAGCGGGATCATTCAAAGCGGGGTCCGTGATCCCGAATCCGAAGCGTTCGTCAATCGGGAACACCTTGAAGACGCCGCCCACCTTGATCTCGTGGGCTCCGTCGGCCCAGGTGAAAGAAGGTGCGAGGCCATAGTTATCGAGCGATCGGTCGGACTCGGCCCGGAAGGGAGTGTCATTGATCGACGAAAAAAGGTGGAACGTCGAGAGTCGCACGAAGGCGTTCAGGTCGAACGTCGCGGTGGAGGAAAGCACGTGCATCCAGCCGAAATTGACGTTCGTGTCCCGGCTCTTCCCGGTCTCGTTCTGGCCCGCTGCTTCCTGTGTGTATGTATTCGGCACGTCTCGATTCGTGAGCCCGGCGAGGACGGTCAACCGAAAGATATCGGTCATCTTGGGCGTGGCAAAGTCCAAGCGCAAGAATGCCCGTTCCGTGTTGCCGACATTGTGAAGATTGTCCGGGTTGACCGGGTCGAGGAACCGGTTCGACCGCGAGCCTGTCACAGATGCAAAGACGCCCCAGGTCTGCGACCCTACCATTACGGACGCGCCCTCTTCGAAGGTCCCAAAACTGGCCGCACTGCTTTGGATCTCTGCCTTGAACGGGCTGCCGAGCCCCGATTTCGTCGCGAGGTTGAAGACGGCCCCGACCTTTTCGCCGTATTCAGCCGGCACGTTCCCGTAGATGACCTCCATCGACTGCGCGATCCCGGGGTCGATAGAGTTCGAGAAGGTGACGCCCGTTTGATCGGAGATCGTCTGACCGTCTATCACAAACTCGCTCTGACTATGCGCCCCCTGGAAATGGAAGCGCCCGTTTTCGTCCTTCGCGAATCCGGGAGTCGCCGTGATCAGCTCCTCCATCGCTCTCGACAAGACTGCAGCGGGTGCACGCGCGATATAAGACTTATCGATGTCCACATGCGAAGTGGATGTGTCGGTTTCGAGCTGGCCGGCTGCGGGCTCCCCGCCCGTAACGACTACTGTCACCGAGATTTCGGCGAGCTTGAGTTTCACCGTCACCTCCGTGGGTGCCGCAGAGCGCACGTTCAACGTGACAAGAAAGGGCGCGAATCCGTCAAGGTCCGCGTGAAGATGGTAGGGGTTGAAGGGGACGTTATAGAATCGAAAGGAACCATCCGGCCCGCTCACGGCTTCGGACGTGTAGCCCGTGATATCGTTGTGCAAGAGGAGCTTCACGCCCGGCAGTACCGCTCCGTCAGGGTCAGCGACGTGACCGAAGATCGTTCCCGAGGACTCGGCCGAAGCGGCGCTGGACGTGAAAGCAATCAGCAACAGGATCGTGGATGCGAAACCTATGTACGACACCAACTTGGACATCTTTAGACTTCTCCTATAAAAAAAGCCGATGAACCTGGGGCAGAGGAAGTCCCGCGGCGGCCGGAGCCACTTTTCTCCGGATCTTGCCCCACGCGAGGTCGAAATTTTCTACGGCAAAAAGATGCGTGAAAAGGAGAGCGGTCGAGCACAGAAGCCCCATCCTTGGCAAAAATTGCGCTTGTTGCCTCTGGCCGCCATGAACTTCCGGCTTTTCTTTAAAGTGCGTCATCTCGAACTCTCCTCAACAGATGGTTCAATAGAAAAAAGTTTAAAAAACAGGAGGCGGAGGAATGAGAGAGAAAAGTCAGATCAGAGGTGGGGCCCGCGACGATACCCTGGGCGCGAATCGTGATTCATATTCCGGCTGTTGAATCGGCTCGAAAAAGAGCTCCAAGATCAGCAACGGCAGCAAAGTAAAAATGACCAGGGCAACGCCGAGGACCATGAATTGAAGCCGGCAGGCTGCGCATTCGTCATCCCGGCAAGGCCCTAACTCGGTGTGAGTAAAATGGAAGACGGAAACGATAAAGAAAAACAAAAAAGCGATGGCTAGGCCAACATGCCGGGAGTTTTGTCTTTTCATTTTGATTTAATTATTATAGCACAGGGCCGACCACCGACCGTGCCAACGGATGTTCGTAACTTCAGGGGGTATCATAGATCTCCCTCGAACTTGTTGGACCTCATCCCTTAAAATGGTCCAGACATAATGTGAGTTTTCAAGCAAAATCTCTTGAAGGAGGTTTTCTGGACCAGTTTTTGGGTGAGGCGCAAAGCCTATAACTTTCACTTCTCAGACGGTACACTAAATGGGGGCCGGTCAAGCCGAATTCATGATAACTCCTCTTCGCTAGATTCTTTTCGGCTTCCCGACGCGCCGTCCCTATTGAAGGCTCTCGGGGAGTCCTCAATCGGGAAGATACGCTTCTTCCCCATGCAGCACCGCATCAAGACCCATATTTTCTTCTTCGGCCGTGATCCTGACTTTTGTGATCTTGTTAATGAAGAACAGGGAAATGTAAGTGAACACAAAGGCGTAGGCGCTGAAGCCAAGAACAGCCGCGGCTTGCTTGAAGAAAAAGGACGAGCCGCCTAAGAGAAGGCCGTCGGCACCCGCCGGATTGACCTTAAGCGTGGCGAAGATCCCGAGAAGCAAAATTCCCAGAACGCCTCCGACGCCGTGGACCCCCCAGACATCCAGGGCGTCGTCCCAACCCATTTTGTTTTTCAAGGTAATTGCCGCGTAACAGACGATGCCGGCGGTGATTCCGATCAGGGCCGAGGCCGGGACTGTGACGTAGCCGGCGGCAGGCGTGATGGTCGCGAGGCCGGCGATGGAGCCGGTCAGCAAGCCAAGGAACTTGGGCTTCTTTTCGAAGATCCAGGCCATGAGCAACCACGTGACGGCGGCGAACGACGCCGCCGTATCTGTGTTCAGGAAGGCAAGGGCGGTGATATGGTCGACGCGGAGCTCGCTCCCGGCGTTGAAGCCATACCAGCCGAACCAGAGCAGGCCGGCGCCCAAGGCGACCAGGGGGATGCTATGAGGCCCCTTGTCGCTGACCTTGCGGGGGCCGACAAAAAAGACGGCCGCCAGCGCCGCCATGCCCGCGATCGCGTGGACGACAATTCCGCCGGCGAAATCCAAGACGCCCCATTTTTGGAGAAGGCCTCCGCCCCAGATCATGTGAACGGCCGGGAAGTAGACGAAGAGCAGCCAAACCGTGAGAAACATCATATAGGCCGTAAAGCGAACCCGGTTGGTGAAGGCGCCTGTGATCAGGGCCGGGGTGATGATCGCGAACATCATCTGATAGGCGATGAACACGAGGAGAGGGATGTTGTTGGAAGCTGAAAGGACTGTGTCCGGGCTGACGCCGTGCAGGAAGGCCATCTTGAGATTTCCGATGATGCCCCCGACGTCTCCGGAAAAGCACAAGGAATAGCCTACCGTGAACCAGATGACGGACGTCCAGCCCATCGACAAGAAGCTCTGGATCATGATTGCGAGTACGTTCTTCCGGCCGACGAGACCTCCATAAAAGAAAGCCAGCCCGGGTGTCATGAGCATGACCAAGCTGGTCGCTAGGAGCATAAATCCTGTATTGCCCGTGTCGAACATGTCAGCCACCTCCTCTAAGGATCCGCGCAGGTGTTCCGCGAAGTCAAAGGATATGACCACAGGGGGGCGACGGCAATCGGGATAAGAGGAGGAAAAGCCTTCGAAAAACCTTAGACCGGGCCGTCCATGCGGACGAGCGTTCAGAGAGACGTGAGGCCCTCTCGGATGGCGTATTTCGTGAGCTCCGCGACGCTGTGGATGTCCAGTTTTTCCATGATCTGGCTTCGATGGGTTTCCACGGTCTTGACGCTGACGCCCAGGCGGGACGCGATTTCCTTGGTGGACAGACCCTCGGACAGGGCCTGGAGCACTTCCCGTTCACGCGGGGTCAGGGCGGAGAAGACCCCCGATTTCGTCTTTTCGAGATGGCGGATGTAATCCTTGATCACGACGCCGGCGATGGATGCGCTCAGATAACATTGACCCTTCATCACCGCCCGGACGGCGGCGATGAGTTCTTCGAAGGCCGACTCCTTCAGCAGGTAGCCTAACGCCCCGCTCTTGAGCGCCTCGGAGACGTACCGGCCGTCGTTATGCATGGAGAGGGCGATGACCTTCGTCCTCGGATCCGCGGCCAGAATCCTGCGCGCGGCGTCGATCCCGTTCAGCCCCGGCATGGAGATGTCCATGATGATGAGGTCTGGAGAGAGCTCAGCGGCCAGGCGGACGGCGCTCATCCCGTCCGAGGCCCGGCCCACGACCTTGAAATCCGGATTCTTGTTGAGGAGGCTGCACAGGCCGTCCAGGATGATCGTGTGGTCGTCGGCAAGAAGGATGCGGACGATCATGGTTTCGCTCCCGCCGGATCGCTCCCGGAGACCGGCACGGACAGAATGAATGACGCCCCATGCCCCGGTGATGACGAAACTTCAAGCTCGCCGCCGAGAACCTTCAGCCTTTCCCGGATGCTGAACAATCCGAACCCCCCGCGATCCGCCAAGGCAGCACCTTCGGCGAAAGCCTCGAAACCCACGCCGTCGTCCCGGACCTCGACCCTGAGTCCAGAGGCTTGTCTGACGAGATGGACCCGCACGAATGAAGCCTGAGCATGTTTGGCGACGTTCAGAAGGAATTCCTGAACCGAACGGAAGACGGTGATTTGAAGGCTGTCCGGAACGGCCGGCCCGGTGCCCTCGGAGGTCATTTCCGCCCGGAGACCGTGCTTCTTTTGAAATTGCTGGCAGAGCCATTGCAGGGCCGGTTCGAGACCCAGATCGTAGAGAACGGGCGGGCTGATTTCGAATGTCAGTGTCCGCGTGCTCTGGATAGTCTGATCGAGGAGCGTGAGCGTTTCTTCGATGTCTCTCTCCATGCCGCTGAACACGGCGTTGCCCTGCATCTGCCGGATCCGGGCCCGGATCACGGCCAAAGCCTGACCGATATGATCGTGAAGGTCACCGGCGATGGCCCGCCGTTCGCGTTCCTCGGCCAGGGACAGTTCGGCCGCCAAGAGCCTGAGCTGCGCCTGCGAATGCCGGATCGCTTCTTCCGCCTTCAAGCGCTCGCCGATCTCGTTCCGGAGAGTCTGGTTTGCCCGTTCGAGGTCGGAGGTTCTATCCCGGACCTGGCGCTCCAAGTCGTTATAAGCGTTCCTGACTTTTTCCTCGGCGGCCCGGCGCTCGAAATAGGATGCCAGCATCTGGGCTAACGACTGGATCAGGGCGCGTTCCTCCTTGAGGAACGGTCCCTCGAAAGACGAGGGTTTCTTCTCCAAATAGACGACGTCAATCCGCCCCTCGGTGCCGTCGCCTCCCGAAAACGACGCTGTTTGAGATTGTTGAGTCAATCGGAAACGAGGAGTGGCCGCCTCGATGGATCCTAGCGTGATCCGAGCTGTGGTGACGTCCGGATACTGCCAGGCCGGCGGAAGGAGCGTGACGATTTCGCTCAGGATAGCCGCGGGCGTCTTTTGCTGATTTTGGAGGATGCGCGCCGCGCCATGAAGGCAGGTCAGCTCTTTGACCCGCTCCCCCAGTGCCCAAACGAGCCTGTTTTTCTCCCGCGCATTTTCGACGGGAAAATCGGAAACATCCATCGGAGAGGACATGGCTGGGCGAATTCTACGTGAGAACGACATAAAGTTCAAACCGCCGGACGCCTGATCGCCTGGACTTTCTTTCTCTTGGTTGCATACGGAATTATTCCGGGGCGTTGGCTGGAAGAAGACTGCGTTCAGCCGCCGGCGTTTGACTTATGGGTGGGCAACCGGCGTCATGATGCCCTGCGCTGGAAGCCACGCTTGCCGGGAACGCGTAGAAAATAAATGAATTTCCCTGTCAAGCACCCGTTTTCAAAGCTTTCGGGATTTGGATGGATTTCGATGTCCTTCGACAGTTATAGATATTTTTTGGGCACAAGGGGAGAGGGCTGGTATTCTCTTTGTAGACATTGAGAAAGTCCGGCTCCTGTGGGGCAGCCCTAATTTCCGGGGCATTCCCTGAAACCGCTAATGCAAATGACATTCATTTGTGTCTCTTATTGGCAGTTGAAATTTCCGCTATCCCCGATTGGCTCGAGTCGCGAATTGGCTCAATGAAGGCCCGCGAGCTCGGTTTTGCTATACTATGTTTCTTTCAGGTTCATGAGATGAAGCCGAAAATTGGTTTATTCATTTTATGCTTGTTGATCTCGGCCGGTTTTTCTTTTTCCGAAGGGGCCGGGACCGCTCAGACGGCAGTCCGTGTTGAAAAGGGACCGATCCTGGACGGAGATCTCCGTGACGATGTTTGGAAACTGGCGGCCCCGTTCACCGGTTTCAAAATGGTCTTCCCGAATCCGGGAATGGAACCGACCGAAAGAACGGTGCTCCGCATTATCTTTGATAGCGCCAACCTCTATATCGGCGTTTATTGCTACGACAGTATGCCGTCAAAGATATCCGGCAACTCGATGGTCCATGACGGCATGGGGGAAGGGAAGGCCGATGACGTCGTTCGAGTCCTGCTAGATCCGTTTCAGGACAAACGGAACGCGTATGTTTTCATCATCAATGCCAAGGGCGGCCGGAACGAGGGCCTTGCCTCCGGACAATCCGTCAGCCTCAACTGGGATGGCATCTGGGATGCCAAGAGCCGGATCCAGCCAGACGGTTGGAGCACGGAAATGAAGATCCCGTTTAAAACAATCTCGTTCAATCCGAGTCTATTGTCCTGGGGAATTAATGTCGAACGATATATCGCCAGGAAACAGGAGACGGACCGACTTTCCGGCACGACCAGAAACAGCTTCTTTTATAATCCTATGGAAGCGGCCGTACTTGAAGGGATCGGGGGGGTCAAACAGGGTCTGGGGCTAACCTTCCGGCCGTACGGCCTCGTCAGCAGTGACAAGAATTCCGTGGCAGCGACGGCGGCGGCTTGGAAGCTCGATGGGGGATTCGACCTCTACAAGAGCTTCACCCCTAATTTTAAAGGCGCCTTCAGCTATAATACGGATTTCGCTGAAACGGAAGTCGATGACCGCCGAATCAACCTGACCCGTTTTCCGCTCTATTTCCCGGAGAAAAGGACCTTTTTTCTGGAAGGGTCGGAGATCTTCGATTTCGGAGGGGGTGGAGAAAACTTCTATCCCTTTTTCAGCCGTCAAATCGGGCTCTTTGAGGAGAGCCAGATCCCCGTTGCTTTCGCAACGAAATTCTTCGGCAAGCTAGGGAATACCAACCTGTCGTTCTTGGATGTTAAAACCCGGGCCTTCGCCGACCAAAGC
>Ga0209777_10004914_pt1 | contig 15645 bp, 8 predicted proteins | sample FrelakmetHBP12HB_FD_187147 | JGI IMG/M metagenome (GOLD analysis project Ga0209777, IMG submission 187147) | Freshwater lake sediment microbial communities from the University of Notre Dame, USA, for methane emissions studies -HBP12 HB (SPAdes)... | ecosystem: Environmental > Aquatic >... | reverse complement strand
ATAAATGGCCTCTATACCTGCCAGCGAAATGTGCGCATCGACGAGGTTATGGTCAAGCTCCAAAGCTCTCGCGGCCGCCAATTTGGCCTTGGGTATGAGGTCGGCGTGTGGAACACTGTAGAGGCCGAGCAGTGTGTAGGATTCCGCCAGGCCCGCGTACGCCAAGGCGTAATTCGGGTCCTTTGCAATTGCCCGATTGTAGGATTCAATGCTATTGAAGATTGACGATTGGTTGCGCTGGCTCACCAGATAGCGCCCTCTAAGGTAGTCCTCGTAGGCTTCGGCGTTCCTAGGACGAGCGTCGGCGTTAGGTGGCTGTCCGTGCGGTTTGAGTTGAACTTGAATCTCATCGGCTATGGAACGAGAAACCTCTTCCTCTATTCTCAGAATGTTCCCTAAATCGCGGTCATAACTCTCGGCCCAGAGGTGCGTCTGGTTAGACGCATGGATGAGCTGGGCCGTAATCCGCAGACGATTTCCGGAGCGCCGCACGCTGCCTTCTAAGATGTAGTCCACCCCCAGTTCGCGCCCGATCTGGTCGACACTCTTATTGCTGTGCCTGTAAGTCATGGCCGATGTCCTGGCGATCACCTCCAGTCGCGCCGGATTCAGGCTCCCGAGTTGGCTGATCATCTCCTCGGTAAGGCCATCGGACAGATACTCCTGCTCCTTGTCCCCGCTCAGGTTGGCAAACGGCAGCACCGCCAGCCTCACCGGATCGTGCAGTTGGGTCTTGCTGGGCCTCCAGCGTGTGGCGAGGATGATGGCTCCTAACGCCAAGGCGGCAATCCCGAAAGCGAGGGCCAGTCGAACTTGACGTGCCTTCGGCCAGGCGGCGGATTCGATTGGGAGTTCAACTTCTTGGCTTTGAATGGTTTGCGGGATGCTATCGGGAAGGGAAGCGACAGAACTCGCCGGCGGCGAGGTTTCTTGTTGGGAATCACGGCGGAGCCAATCTTCCAACTCGTCGTTGTAAGCGAAGACCGAAGCCCCTTTGCCCCCGGGGATTCGGTGCACCGGCAAACCCCGCTCTTGCTCCCACCGCCGGACGGTGCGCACGTCCTTGTCCAGAAACGAGGCTATCTGCTTCCACGAGAGTAGTTTCTCGCGCTGTCCGGGTCTGGTGGTAGTCCCCACGGTCTGGCCCACGAAGCCTCGGTTGTCCTCAGATGCCCTGTATTGACCGATCCTATCGGTTGATTACACTCTACCACACAGGGCAATCTCGCGCAATACCTTAAGGAATTCCAAGACTTTCGAGTGCCCGGCATCTGATCGGTTTGACGAGCAGGTATCAGCCCCCAGAATCGGTTCTTTCTCTCTCCAGGAGATTTGTTTGTCGCGCTACAGGGTCATGGTGGAAATCTTCACAGCTCGCCCGAAGATGTCCAGATTGTCCTGATTTGTCTCCTAATGTCAGGCTTTGTCCGTTGACGGAACCTCAGGCCATAGCGCAATCTCACGAAATCAATATAGATAGCTCAGGGCATCGTTTGAGTTGAGTCAAGACATGAGTTGGATCCGGCGGCGAACTGCAGCCCGCCAGGTTCACGGGCGGAAGGGGTCGACCGCCGAAAGGTTGATCGGAGGAGCTATGGCAATCCAGAAGTTGCACGTCTTCGCTGGGAAAGGTGGCATGGCAGGATGCGTTCTCATCCTGCTGCTGGGGGTTGGGCTCGTGGCCACGAGCGGGTCCGTTTCGGCTGATAACGGCCGCGACTTCGCAGGCACGTACAGCCTGAGCGGTGTGACCCAGTCGGGAGACAACACTACCCTAACCTTTTCCATGCAGGTCTTTAATTACAGCGGGGCAGACGTGTCAGACGCGACGATCACTCTGGACGATCCCGTCCGGGCGGACCAGTCCTACGCTACATTCGCGGGTATCTCCATCGCCAGTCGTGACAATACTCTCGTCTCCTCGTCCATAACCGTTCCGTCACGCGAATACGAAGACTGGCAGCAGGGCGTGCCACCGCACCTCATTATTCATTTCACCGACAGTATGGGGAATAACCGGCAGGAGACCGTTGAGCTCGCTCAAGGCCTGGTTGGGGAGGGACAGTAGCCATGCGCAGAAACTTTTGCCTTCTTGCCTGCCTATTTTTATTCGCCGTAGCGTCCCGCGCACAGAACATTCACACCTACGCGGGCGGCCTACCCAACAACGTGCCCGCCAACTCTGCTGCGATTGCCGAACCCGCCCGCGTGGCTGTTGATAGCGCGGGCAACTATTACACTGTGGCACAAACCCAGAACATCGTGTTCAAAGTTGACGCGTCGGGGACGATTACGGTGGTGGCGGGAACCGGCTATCAGGGGTTCAGCGGAGATGGCGGCCCGGCCACCAGCGCCCGCCTGAACTCCCCTTGGGGTGTGGCAGTGGACGGCGCCGGAAACATCTACATCGCCGACACCGGGAACCAGGTCATTCGCAAAGTGGACACATCGGGGATTATTTCGAGAGTGGCCGGGGACGGGAGTGGGAGTGCAGGCTTCACCGGTGACGGCGGCCCCGCCACCAGCGCAGAGTTTAACCAGCCCTTCGATGTGGCGGTGGACAGCGCCGGGAACATCTACATCTGCGACACGAACAACCAGCGCATCCGCAAAGTGGACGCGACGACGCATAACATCACAACCGTCGCCGGCAGCACCTTGGCCGCGGGTTTTGGCGGTGACGCCGGGCTGGCCACCGGCGCCAAGCTTAACTACCCCAAGGGCATTGATCTTGATGCCGCAGGAAATCTCTACATCGTGGATGCGAATAACCAGCGCATCCGCAAAGTGAATGCGACGACGCACATCATCACAACCGTCGCCGGCGGCGGGAGTGCGGGCTTCGGGGGCGACGGCGGATCCGCGACCAGCATCAGTGCCAAGCTTAACTACCCGCAGGACGCGGCGGTGGATAATACCGGAAATATTTATATTGCCGACGGAAACAACGGTTGCATCCGTAAGGTGACGGGCGGCGTCATCTCAACCATGGCCGGCTCTCCCGGCGTCTTAGGCTACGGCGGTGACGGAGGGCCGGCCACAAGCGCTTTGATTAACGTCTCTTACGGCGTGGCCGTGGACGGCTCAGGTAACGTCTTTATCGCCGACCGCAGCAACGAGCGCGTCCGCAAGGTGACGGGCGGCATCATCTCAACTGCAGCGGGAACTGGGTCCGGGTTCTTTGGCGGCGACGGCGGGCCGGCCACAAGCGCCACCCTTGCGCAACTGGCCGGACTAGCTTTGGATGCCGCGGGCAACCTCTTCATTGCTGACTCCAGTAACCATCGCGTCCGGAAGGTGGACACGAACGGCAACATCTCCACCGTGGCAGGAAATGGCGCTGGCGGCTACGGCGGCGACGGCGGCCTGGCTACGGCCGCCAGCCTCTTCTTCCCAGACGGCCAGGCAGTAGACGCCAACGGCAACCTCTATATTGCCGACACTCGTAACCAGCGCATCCGCAGGGTGGATGCCACGACGCATGTCATCTCGACGGTGGCGGGCACGGGCACGTCAGGCTACTCGGGCGACGGCGGGCCAGCAGGCAGCGCTCTGCTGAGTTTCCCCGAGGACGTAGCAGTAGATGCATTAGGCAATATCTATATTGCGGACGGAAACAACAATCGCATCCGCAAAGTGGACACTTCGGGAAACATCTCGACCGTCGTGGGAACCGGCGCTGCCGGCTCCAGCGGCGACGGCGGCCCCGCTCTGGCCGCCACGTTGAGGTTTCCATATTCCGTGGCGTTTGACGCCTCGGGCAACATGTACATCGCTGACAGAAATAACCAACTCGTTCGCAAGGTGGACGCCACGACGCATATCATTTCGACGGTCGCGGGGACGGCGGGCATGGCAGGTTACTCTGGCGACGGCGGCCCGGCCAGCAACGCACGGCTCTACTACCCGGAGAGCATGGCATTCGACGCCTACGGCAACTTGTACATCGCCGATTCCCAAAACAGCGCCGTCCGCAAGGTGGATATATTCACGCACAACATTTCGACCGTAGCGGGGAGCGGCACATACGGTTTCAGCGGCGACGGTGGGCCCGCCACCAGCGCCATGCTGGCAGGCCCCTCGGGCGTAGCCGTGGACGGTTCCGGAAACTTGTTCATCGGCGACAGCGGCAACCATCATGTCCGTAAGGTGGATGCCGTGGCGACAGCGCCGGCGGTCACGCTTTCCGGAAACAGCCTCGACTTCGGCCACTCCCAGGTAGGAACGCAGACCGTGTCCCAGTCCGTGACCGTCACCAACAGCGGCAACGCTCCGTTGCACGTCTCGAGCGTCTCCGCCAGCGGCGACTACCTCGAAACCGACGACTGCACTTCCTCCAGTCCGATTGCTCCTACAGCCCACTGCACCGTCAACGTCAGCTTCCTGCCCACGGCAACGGGAACTAGAACCGGCACGCTGAGCATCACGGATGACGCATCCGGCAGCCCGCAAACTGTCAGCCTGACGGGAATTGGCGACCCGGCCTCGACGACGGTGAACGTCAGCGCGCCTTCGGTGACCTATAACGCCAACGGCCTGGTCACCGTCAGCGTGACCTCCGGAGCGGGCACGGTGACGGGCAACGTTTCCCTTACCGTAGACGGAGGATCGGCGGTCACTCAGGCGCTTGCCTCCGGCTCGACGATTTTCACCCTCAGCGGGCTCAGCGCCGGCAGTCACAATCTAAGTGCCAGTTACGCTGCTCAAGGTAGCTTTGCGGCAGGGTCGACAACCGGCACGTTGACCGTGAACAAGCTGAACGCGTCAGTGACGCCCAACGCGGCGAACAAGACATACGGCACGTCGGACCCGGCCTTGGGTGGGACACTGAGCGGCTTCCTTTCCGCTGACGGCGTGACGGCAACTTACAGTCGCACGGCGGGAGAGACAGTGGCGGGAGGTCCTTACACGATCAGTGCGACGCTTAGCCCGGCGGGTGTGCTGGGCAACTACAACATCACCTACAACACCGCGAATTTCGCCATCAGCCCTGCCAATGCGTCGGTGACGCCGAACGCGGCGAACAAGACGTATGGCACGTCGGACCCGGCCTTCGGAGGGACATTGAATGGATTCCTGGCCTCGGACAGCGTCACCGCGACCTACAGCCGCACGGCGGGTGAGACCGTGACGGGAGGTCCTTACACGATCAGTGCCACGCTCAGCCCGTCAGGCGTGCTCGGCAACTACAACATCACCTACAACACGGCGAATTTCGCCATCACTCCGGCGCTGGCTTCCGTAACACCCAACCCGGCCAGCAAGACGTACGGCGCGGCTGATCCGGCGTTTAGCGGAACATTGACTGGATTCCTGGCTGCTGACGGCGTGACGGCAAGCTACAGTCGCACGGCGGGTGAGGCAGTTGCCGGCGGCCCCTACACGATCAGCGCCACGCTGAGCCCGTCAGGCGTGCTGGGCAACTACAACATCACTTACAACACGGCGAATTTCGCCATCACTCCGGCGCTGGCTTCCGTAACACCCAACCCGGCCAGCAAGACGTACGGCGCGGCTGATCCGGGGTATACCGGAACATTGACTGGATTCCTGGCTGCTGACGGTGTGACGGCAAGCTACAGTCGCGCGGCGGGTGAGGCAGTTGCCGGCGGCCCGTACACGATCAGTGCCACGCTCAGCCCGTCAGGCGTGCTGGGCAACTACAACATCACCTACAACACCGCAAACTTCACCATTAGCCCTGCCAACGCGTCGGTGACGCCGAACGCGGCGAGCAAGACGTACGGCACCTCCGAACCGGCCTTTGGTGGGACACTGAGCGGCTTCCTGGCTGCTGACGGTGTGACGGCGACCTACAGCCGCACGGCGGGTGAAACCGTCGCCGGCAGCTCCTACACGATCAGCGCCACATTGAGCCCGTCAGGCGTGCTCGGCAACTACAACATTACCTATAACACCGCCAACTTCAGCATCGACAAGGCGAACGCCTCGGTGACGCCGAACGCGGCGAGCAAGACCTACGGCTTGGCTGATCCGGCGTTAAGCGGAACATTGACTGGATTCCTTGCCGCCGACGGTGTGGGGGCGACCTACAGCCGCACGGCGGGTGAAACCGTCGCCGGCAGCTCCTACACGATCAGCGCCACGCTGAGCCCGTCAGGCGTGCTCGGCAACTACAGCATTACGTACAACACGGCGAACTTTAACATCGCCCCGGCGCCGCTCACGATCACGGCCAGCAGCGGCGCGATGATTTACGGCGGCCCGGCCGTCGCCGTCGTACCCCTCTACAGCGGCTTCGTCAATAACGAGGGCGCCTTGAACCTGACGGCCCAACCCACCTGCTTGCCCGTGTTTACCAACGCTACGCCAGTGGGGACGTACGGTACCAGTTGCTCGGGCGCGGTGGACTCGAACTACGCCATCGCCTACTTCCCCGGGTCGGTGGTGGTTGGGCAGGCAACTACGACAACGGTGCTGGTAAGCTCGAGCCAAAACAGTGACCTTGCCGGCCAGGCCCTGATCTTTACGGCTACGGTCACGCCGCAGTTCCTCGGCACGATGCCCACCGGAAAAGTCGTGTTCACGTACACCGGCGTCGGCACCATTGATACGGTAACGCTACCGGCTGGCAGCAACGTCGCCACCACTATCTATGCCCCCATCTGGGCGGGGACGGTGACGGCGTCCTACCTCGGGGACAGCAACTTCCAAACCAGCAACAGCAACGCCGTGGGCCAGACTGTGAAGGCGGCTCCGATCGCCAGCATCGCTCCGGCGGAGGTGCAGTTCACCAACCAAGCCGTCAACACGAATAGCCAACCTCAGCAGGTGAAGATTTCCAACATCGGCACCGGTCCGCTCAACATCTCGAACATTACGATCAGCGGGCCAGCCAGGGACGACTTCTCCGAGACCGACAACTGCCCGAAGTCGCTTCCCGGACTGACCTCTCCGAACGCCACGCCGAGTAGCTGCATTGTCTATGTGACCTTCACGCCTGATGACAGCGGGGTGCGCACAGCCACCTTGTCGATCGCCGACAACGATTCCTTTAGTAGTCCGCAAATGATCGGGCTGACAGGGATTGCGCAAAGCCTGATCAAGTCGGATTTCAAACGGACCAAGATTGGGGGCGGAAACTACGTCTGGTTCAGCGCCCATTTTGTGGTGAGGGCGCCGAGAGACCGGGACGCCACTCCGGACCCGGTCCAGATCTTCCTCACCAACTCGAGCGTCACGTTTAAGAGCAACGGGTCGAGCTTCAACTTGCCGGCACCCAACGCTGTGGTGGTCTTCAGTCCGAGCGCCACGACCGCCAGCACGACCTACGACACGGTCAACAACCGATGGGTCACCACGGTGCCCTCTATCCACCCTACCAAGAAGTGCAGAGCCTACGACGTCGACACGCGAACCTTCCTGACGGGCTTCGCGTTCCAGGTTCCCCCAGGCGGCCTGCCAGGCGACATCGAACCCGTGACCTGGTCTGGTTCCTTGACTTCCGATACGCCGGGCGTTTCGGTTCAGTGGAGATGGGGAGCGGCTGTCTACACTCAGTTCAGTACCGACTACAACGCGCTGGGTGTGAAGCCGGTTGAAGACGACCACGAAACTATCTCCTCGGGTTGGTGGACTCGCGACCCTGCCGGCACACCTGAGAACTACAAGAAGTATTGGACGCGCGGCGCCAGCGGGGACGATCGAGATGACTTCACGGGCGACCCCAGCAGGGTGGTCGGCGTTTCACCTTCGGTCGCTCCGCTGACCCTTTCGCCTACCGAGCTGAACTTTGGCAGCCTGTCGGCGGGTAACACGACAGCCGCTCAAACGGTGACGCTCACCAACAATGGCGCGATTCCTTTGACGATATCGAGTATCCAGGTGACCGGGACACACTCGAGCGACTTTGTCATTCAATCCAACACCTGCGGACCCTCCCTGGCGATTTTGAAAAGTTGTTCGGTCAGCGTCACCTTCACGCCGGGTGATGTAGGCACCAGGAGCGGTGTCCTGGCGGTTACCAGCGGTCCCGACGACGACAGTCAGACGACCCAGACGGTCGATCTGGGAGGCAATGGAACGCCGTAGCGCCGGCTGTAAGGGCAGGTTTGAAACCTGCCTGGGGCGGGCCCGGCAACGACCGCCGGATCGTTTTGGTCTTCGAAAAGTAGCCTAAGAGCTGGGAGGGCTCGTACACACAAATCTCGGAGCCCTCTCGCTTCCTCAAGTCGATTCAAGCCATTCGACCGCCTAGGGCGGCAGGGCGTCAGGAATCACAACCCAGGCGCGCAGGCCCTGCGTGTGGGGTTGGGGCCCGCTTCGACTGGCCAGGAAGTGAAAAGCCTTCCAAGCGGGCAGAGGTCCCATCCCCGGAAGGGCGGCCAAACGATGCGTGCAGGAGGTCCCATGGGGCTGGAAAAGTACATCAAGCTGACGACGGCGGCGAAGCTGTGCGGCCTGGACAAGCGGACCTTGCTCGCCCGCTTGATGGCTAAAGGGTTCGTGGTCCCGGCCAACAAGCACGGCCGCCCCATGTTGGTTCGCGAGAGTGATGTGGAACAGGTGATGCGGGATTACGCGATCCAGCCGCGTGAAGCTGGAACAAATCAACCGGAGGAGGAAGTATGAATCGAGAGGTGGTATTGAAAGGTATATACTTCTGTTTCCAAAAACAAAGCCGTTTGCCCCTTTAGAATCAGCGCATCTTTCGACACATTTCAGTAACTCCAAACAGCAGGCTGGCCAAGTTTATCCTTAAACATTAAGGCGAACTTCGGGAATATCTCGTCCCGGAATTGGTATTATTAGGATGTGGGGCGCTGAGGACTGCTTTGAAGGGCTGTCGATCACGGGTCAAGAAAGGGAGAATCCGGTGAAGCGGCTGGAGATGCCATCGAAGCACCCCTTGGCCATCCGCTGGTGCTATTGGGTCAACTTCCCTTCATGTGCTTTTCTTTGTGGTTCACGTCGCCCAGGTCGTGCGGGCCGGATGGAACAATTTCGGTGCCACGGTGAGCGGGTACGAATGGGTCTCGTCAGAGGAAGGTGCCCATGAGTAAAGAGCTCAAATCTGACCCCGGAAAAAACGGCTCACTTCGCCTGGTTGGCCGCAGAGGTTTCCTGGGGGCCTGCGCGACCGTGCTCGGCGGCCTTGCAGGCTGTGATTACCAAAGATCAGAGCCCCTGGTTGCCGAGGCGACGCCGGCAGGGGAACCGAAGCTGGTCCGAATCGTGGAATTCAATGACAGCGGCGCCCGCCAGGGGGTTGCGGAAATCCCCAAGATCGTTAAGAGCGAAGACGAATGGCGCAAACAGCTCAGCCCCTCCGCCTTCCAAGTCACCCGAAGGGCCGATACCGAAATGGCATTCACCGGCGCCTACTGGAACCTTCATGACAGAGGGCTGTATCGCTGCATCTGCTGCGACACGGCACTATTCAGCTCTGAAACGAAGTTTGAGTCCGGCACGGGGTGGCCCAGCTTCTGGGCGCCCATCGCCAAAGAAAATATTCAGGAGCTCCAGGACGTGAGCCTGGGGATGATGCGCACGGCGGTCTCCTGCCGCCGCTGCGATGCGCATCTGGGCCACGTGTTTGACGACGGGCCCCGGCCCACGGGGCTCCGGTATTGTATGAACTCGGTGGCGCTGCGGTTCGTCAAGTCGGCGTGAACCCGCGGACGGAGGTCTTGCTATGAGCGGCACGGCAACTAACTTTCTTCGCCTGTTCGTTTGTATGGGGATGGTTGTTCTCGGCTTGGGGTCGTTAGCCTGCTCGCCGGCCCACGGACAGGTCCCTGCCTTCGCCGGTGAGTCTCAGTCTCCCGTAACCAAGGATGAGCAGACAGCCGTCCTGGCTGGGGGTTGCTTCTGGGGCGTGGACGCGGTCTTCAAGCACGTGAAGGGGGTCAAGAACGTGGTTTCCGGTTACTCGGGAGGAAGCGCCGCCACGGCGGAATACGAGACAGTCAGCACCGGCACCACCGGGCACGCTGAATCGGTGAAGATCACCTACGATCCTTCCCAGGTTCGCTACAGCGAGTTGCTCAGAATTTTCTTCTCCGTCGCTACGGACCCCACCCAGTTGAATCGGCAAGGCCCGGATTCCGGAACTCAATATCGCTCGGCTATCTTCTATGCGAATGAAGAGCAGAAGCAGATCGCGCTGGCCTATATCGACCAACTAAATGAAGATCGAGTCTTCCCCAGACCGATTGTCACGGAGGTCGTCCCCCTCCAGGCGTTCTATCCCGCCGAGGCGTACCACCAGAATTTCCTGGCGCGCCATCCCAGTTATCCGTATATCGTATTCAATGATCTGCCGAAGCTACGCGAGCTCCAAAAGCAGTTCCCCGATCAGTACAAGAAATAGTCCGATGTCGGAGACCGTTGCACAGCCCCGGTAGGGGCGTCCGTCGGCTGACGGGCTGGCTCCATCTTTGTGTGTGTCAAGGGGATGAATTGAGGTCTAAAGATTGTGGCTACCGGTAGCCACAAAGTGAGTTGCCCCTCTTGACAACGGCCTGTCAGCTGTACCATGCTAGGTGCATGCAGAATCTACTTCCCAGCGCCATGCAAGGATTGGGTTGCTGCCAAGCCGCCGACTCCCCCGGCGCGGCGGGGCTTGGCGACAATGGCGCATCGGACGGCACCCTGCAGGGGCGGTGGGGAAGCGAAGAAACGGCGCAGGAGGGACGTTTCGTCCATCCGGCCAATACTGACAAGAATGCTGAAAGAAAATGACAGAAACGCCGAAACAAGGCCAAAATTACGAAACAAAGCCGTCAAGCAGTTGGGAACAAGCCACCTGGCGGCTTAGCCACCCCTGATAATGTGTCGCTTCTGCTCTGGGGGAGATTCACGAATAATGACGGTTAGTCGTTCGGTTCAGGGGCCGGCATCGTCGTCCGCGTGGGATCCTGCCAGCTTCGCCTGATCAGCCGCCGCAGAAACCTTTCTCATTTCTTGGGAACGCGCCAAGGCCTGCTGAGCGAGCGCGTTTTTGCCCAATTGACTGTAGGCCTGTGAGAGGAGGAAATGCAGGTCACCATAATGGTCGAGCACAAGGCTCTTCTCCAATTCCGGGACGGCGAGTTGAGCGTTGCCGACCCGAAGGTACGCTTTCCCTAACGCAGCGTGCGCGGCGAGCAAACGGGGGTCGCGGCGTAGCGCTCTTTGCAGGTATGGGATGCCCTCAGCCGGCTTCCGCTCGGCCAAGCAGAGATCACCTTTCAAGTACAAGGTTTCAGCAGCCGTGGGGTCAAGCTGCAGGGCTCTTTCGATTTCCACCTTGGCTTCCGGCACTGACTTCTTCTTCAGGTAGACGCCGCCCAAAGCCCCATGGAGCGCCGCGTTCCCCGGCTGCTTTTCCAGTGCAAGCTGATACTCTTGGATGGCGGGGTTGTACTGCTCGGATGAGAGGTAGATTTCGGCCTTCATCTGGTGGACGCGCCAGGAATCGGGGAATAGCTCGGCTAATTGCGCAAAACAGCGATCCGCCATCCGCCGGTAGGATCGCAGCAGCCAGTAGATAGCTGCCGGATTTGTAGGCTGTTGTGCGAGCGCCTGGGCAAACGCGTCCGAGGCTCGCTCGTCGTCGCGCAGAGTAAGAAGCGCTTGTCCCAACACCACATTGTCGCCAAAAGTCCGCGGATTCCGCGACTGCATCCATTGAACGCACGCTGTATACCGATGTTGTTGGCAAGCTTCACGGCTCGCGCCGCCGGCCGGCTCCTGCCCCCGGGCGGCCTGCCACTGCCGATACTGTTGAAGGAAGGAATCCTGCTCCGCCTGCGCTTTCACCGCGTCTCCAGCCGCTCTGGAGACCATAGACTCAAGGAAATGTGCCGCCGCCGTAGCTGCCAGATTCGCGGATGAGTCGGCTGGAAGTTGTGAGGTGTTTTCACGGCCGCTCACCGCTTGCTCAAGATCTTTCCCCAGCCGGGTAGCCGCGTCCGGGGTCAGGTTGATCGCAGGAAGCTCCGGCGGCTCCGTGAGGACGGAGGGGTCGGCATCCCATATTTGCGTAACTGCCTCCAGAGCGCGCGACGCCGCGCCTTTCAAGAGCTGCGCTTCCGCCATGCCCAGTAAGGCATTCTCCTGATGAGGGTCGAGCGCGAATTCCTTTTGAAATTCCGCTTCCGCCTCATCGGTCTTGAGTTGAGCCAAGTAAACCGCGCCCAGTTGGGCATGCAATCCCCCTTGTCGGGGGTCGAGAGCAATGGCCCGCTGGTATTCTCGTGAGGCGTCGTTCCACGCTTGCCTTTCACTCCACAGATCAGCGGACCACCGTCGTGACCAGGCGGAGGCTTGATGCTCCGACGACAATGAGGCGGCCAAGAGCTTTACCATGTCCAAGTAACCGTGCCCCAACCCGAACCACGCTTCTTCCTGGTTGCGCTCCGCCCTGAATGCCGCGCGAAACTGATCGGCAGCTCGAGCGAGATGGCCTTGGGCCAGCTCGGCGGCAGCCAACGCGCGCAGGGCTTCGCGATTTGCAGGATCGATCTCGAGCGCTCGATGAAGCGCTGCCGCCGCCTTCTGGTTCAACCCCAGGTTGAGATAGTCAATCCCCAGGAAGAGGTGGGCAGGAAGGAGTCTGGGGTTTTCTTTTGAAGATTCTTGAAATTCGGTGATCGCCTCGTCATAGCGACCGAGGGAATGGTAGGCGAGACCCAGGTTGACCCGCGCCTCGGTTAGAGCGGGATCCAGGCGCAGTACCTTCTTATACTCTTCAACCGCGCGATCCAGTTCGCCTGCCTGAAACGCAAGCTGGCCGGCTCGGAAGTGCAGCGCAACCTGCTCTTCATGGGTAGTTGGGGCCTGTGTGGAAGCTGTTCCAACCCCGCCGAGGGAATAGAGAATCAGGGCGACCGAACCGTAGTATCCAAGGGAGCTGGCTTGAATGGTCCCCCACCCTCGGTGCCGGTCAGTGTCTCTGGGAAAGCACCCGCACTCGAAATCCGAGTTCCTGGGACAGGGCAACCATCTCCCCGAAGATGTCGCCATAGGCCACCGCGACGTGGTTCGACAAATAGTGCGCCATCAGCGTATCGCGGCTAATGCCCAGGTCAGCGGCCATGAACGGCCATTCGCGATTGGTGCCATTCCACCATTCATCGCGGGTCTTATCGGGGAGCTTGACGACTTCCCCCCGTCCGATGTCCATCCACAGGACGCCTTCGCGGATGTAACTCCGGGCCCAGGTCATCTTACCCGGCAGACTCTCACCTGTAAACGTTCCGCCCGGAACACGGAAATAAGCAGCCGGCTGGCGCCAGGAGTGGACCCCGCGAAGTGAGCCGGGATCATGGTTGAAGGCATAGGCACCTGAGGAGCCGGAATTCAGCAAGACCCAGATAAAGCGTCCTGCCTGCTCCGCGCCCCAGCGGACGTCGTGGAAGAAAACCGCCTCGTGAAGTCCCTTGGCTTTCAGCAGCCTCTTCATCATCTCCATGGGCACCACGTTGCCCTGGTCCGCTTCCGTCGCGCAGGCAATGGTTCCCCCATCGGATTCGGGGCGGCACACCGAGTTAAACAAACCTTCCGCGAAATCAGAGGGGGGACGAAGCGTAATGAGGCCAAGCTGATATTGCCAGCCAATGCAGTCCGCGTGGTACTCCCGAACAATGTCGAGGACGGTGAGATAATCACGCAGTTGTTCGCGAGTCGCATCTTCGTCAAAGTCCGTCGCGCCGTTTTCTTTCCAGTGGAAAACAACTCCGCGGTCCTTGACGAATTTGAGCGCGTCCTCAAGGCGCGCCTTCGAGATCTGTCGGCCGCGGTCAATGATCCACGCTTGATCGACTTTATGCTCCGTAAAGCCGTGGCGCGTCAAGAGGCGCGGGCCAAAATAGCCGTTGATCATCCCCATCGACGTGTCGCCCAGCATCAGGATGAGGGCCCGCCGCTTCCTGAATTGGTCCGCAACCTGTTCGGCGATTCCGGCCGCCTCCGCAGAAATCGGGGCATGGTAGCTAATCTCGTCCTCGGAGTACTCGATTCTTCCGGTTTCGCACCACTCCTCCAGCCGGGCCATGAATACGTTGTCCGCGGCCCAATCCGGAGCGTCCGTCCAAATGCGCGAGAAGCGTCGGCCCAGACTTTCGAGTGAAGCGCCGGTGTTGAGCAGTCCTACCAGCCCGGGCCATTGGCCGGAGAAGTTGCTCGCCAGGAGCAAAGGATTATCTTTTCCGCAGACTCCGTCTGTGGTGTGGGTTGCGTAAAACCAATGCACACAGACGCCGATCAGCGGATCGTTGATGGGACCCAGCTTCTCGATCGCCTGGTGAGGCTTCGAAATAAAGTCCTCGATCAGATAGGGCTCACGGCCCAATTTACGCAAACACTGTTCGAGTTGGGTGGTTGTGTGGGTGATACTGGGCAAGGCCAGATCGTTAGGGGCTTTGCGTCCGTCGCCGGGCCAGAAGAGTGCGATTTTTTTGGTCATAGTTGTTCACTCAAAACGGGAAGTGTATATCAATCCTAAGGGCCAGTAAAGAGAAAATCAAAACGTTTCGAGCCGGCTCCATCGGCCGCCTCAATTTGTTCGCCGAACTCAAAGGACTCCACACCAGCCGGTTCGATCAGCCCTCCGCCAAAGCCCGCAGTTCGTCCCGGTCCGGCGCGTTCTTCACCTCGCATTGCTTGTCGAATATCATCGTGGCGCCCCGATCGGCCTCGAAGGCCGGCCACTTCGGAAGTCTCGGGTGATTGGGATTGCCCGTGCGTGCGAAACTAATCCAGGCGTCGCTGACCTTCTCGGCGAGAGCCCGCGCCTCCGGGCCGCCGCCGGTCATGGTGGCATAAACGTCGGTGTTGTAAAACACAAAAGGAATCTCCAGACAGTGGAAGGAACGGAACTTTCCATCCAGAACCGGGGATGGCCACTTAAAGATGTAGATAAACGCCGGCGCGGCTCCCAACGCCGCCTTCCGCTCGGCTTGCTTGACTGCCAAGGGCCGAAAAACATTAGTGATAAGTTCCCAAAGCTCCACCGGCCTGGCGTTCGGATGGCCGCGATGAAAGGCCTCAATGATCCGCACGTTTTTGGGCCCAAACATGGCGCTCACGCGCGTCCTTAACTCTTCGTCGGTTAGCGATTCCAGCTTCGGGTTAAGGATGCTCACGCTGAATTCGTTAAGGCACGTGCCGACCATCAGGGGAACGTTGGCGGAAACCGCCGGCGCCGCGGGGTCGAAGGAGTGGGCAGGGAGGACCTTGCCATCGACGGTGGGTTGCCAACCGATCCAATCCAGGATAGTCCATTTCTCCGGCCGAATCGGCGGCGCCACTTTTTTCAGCCCCGCTATTCCGGCCCCAATCAGTCGGTCCGCAGGCAGTGTCTGAAGCTGATCAATTTGCGAAGCATTCAATCCGAGCTCCGCGAGCACCGCCGCGGTTACCTTGACCGATACGTCTGGAGTGAACTGGCGAAGCAGCGAGCCACTCTGAACCACAGCGCGGTGAAACAGACCTTGGGCGGCGGGCATCGCCATGAGTACTCCGACCTTGCCGCCACCACCCGACTGTCCAAAGATCGTGACATTGCCCGGGTCGCCACCGAAGTTCGCGATGTTGTCATGAACCCATTGCAGGGCAGCCACGAGGTCAAGCATCCCCACATTGGCGGAGCTGGCGTAGGGTTCGCCAAACTCCGCGAGATTCAGGAAGCCCAAGAAGATC
>Ga0209777_10004913_pt1 | contig 15649 bp, 13 predicted proteins | sample FrelakmetHBP12HB_FD_187147 | JGI IMG/M metagenome (GOLD analysis project Ga0209777, IMG submission 187147) | Freshwater lake sediment microbial communities from the University of Notre Dame, USA, for methane emissions studies -HBP12 HB (SPAdes)... | ecosystem: Environmental > Aquatic >... | reverse complement strand
CGTGATGTTGTAGACGATGTGGGACAACTGGAAGACACTAACCCGTTTACCCACGATTGAAATGGGGCAAGGCTTCTTCACGTGCTCTGCCGGTGGCGTTCCCTGGATTACCTGATCCCTCCCCACTCTGAACGAGTTTCAAACGTTGGCGAAGCGCTCGCGCGCGACCGAAAAGTGTTAAACGGGTCGCGAGCCTGTTGAACGCACGCTTTCACGCCGGGGACCGCGCCCGCCGACCCCGTCGGCCCGGCGCCCGCGGCGCCTTCGCCTTCGCCTTTTTCCCGTCCCGGGTCTGAAGCTCCCGCCACAGCTTCGCGATCGGGCTCTGCGATGTGGCCAGCTTCCGGGCGCTGCGCCGCTGGATCTCCTCGTCGGTCAGGCCGCGCCATTCGCGGAGCAGTTTCGCTTGGATCTCGTCCTTCATCCGGACACAGTCGAACGTCTTGGCCTTCTTCATCAGACCGCCTCCGGCGGCGAGCGGATCTCTATCGGCGGGTAGCCCACCCGCAGGTTCACCGCGTTGAACTTTGGTATCTTGTCCCAGTGCACAATGTGCTTGAAGTTCCAGCTTACCACCAGGTCAGCCCGCCACACGGTCGCCAGGGCGATATGGTGGGCGTCCACACTGTGCTTCGGACCCACCACGCCGTCCTTCAGATACGCGTCCCGCAGACGGTACGTCTCCTCATTCCGCCGCACGGCCTCGAAGGCATCCCCCGGCAGGCTCCCGGCGAGCGACTGGACCTCCGGCGGCGCCACTTGCAGCTCGTCACCCAGCAGATCCGAAAGGAGGAGCACCAGCCGCCCATCCCGCGCCGCCTGCACCACCGCGCGGCTCTCCTTCGCAAACTCCTCGTCGAAGCGGCCGCCGATCACCGACGTGTCGACGTACACGCGAGTCCGTTTCACCAACCACCCCGATCCTGAGCGCCTCACGTTTCTGCGCGACGTCGGTCGCCCCGCCGCGCACGAGGGCCTGACGCAGGCCTTGCACATCTCTGCCGCTTCCGGGATCATACCCTATCCGGCACCGGCGGCAACCGCGGATCTCGCCGACCACGCACCGCCGCCGTCAGGGGGGACCAACCATGCTCGACCACATCGCCGCCCCGACTCTTCCGCTACCCAAGCACTGGCGACGCGGCGTTCGCTCAGCGGTCCTCCACGTCATCGCCCTCGCGCGGATGGCCTGTGGCCACGCCTCGGGCTGGGCGGTGGGCTGCGCGAACCCTCGCGTTCGCCGCCAAGCCGAACTTGATCAGGTCCACCGAGAGATCGCCCTCCTGCGAGAAGAGCTTCGCATCAAGGACGCCCGCATGGACCAGATTCCCGCCCACCGTCGCCCGCACTACCCACCGACCGACCGCATGGCCATCCTTGAACTCAAGGCCGCGCGGGGGTGGAACCAGATCCAGACTGCCAAGGCGATGCTCGTCACCACCGCGACCGTGGCCGCCTGGACGAGACGCGTCGATGAGCAAGGGCCCGAGGCCCTCGTCCAGCTTCCCGAGCCGGTGAACCGGTTCCCGGCGTTCGTCGGCTACGTCGTGCGGCGCCTCAAGACCCTCTGCCCAAGCTTGGGCACGGTCGCGATGGCCAAGACCCTCGCCCGCGCGGGCCTTCACCTGGGGGCCACGACCGCCGGCCGTATGCTGAAGGAACGTCCGCCGGACGGCCCCATGCCGGAGACGCCGACGCTCGCGAGCGCCCACGAGAACGATGCCGAGCCTGTAGTCACGGCCAAGTATCCCAACCACGTGTGGCCCGTGGACCTGACCGCCGTGCCCATCGTGGGCTTCTGGGTCCCGTGGTTGCCCTTCGCGCTGCCACAGGTCTGGCCTTTCTGCTGGTGGGTGGCGGTCATCATCGACCATTTCTCCCGCCGCGCCATGGGCGCCGCCGTCTTCAAGCGGCCGCCGACCTCGCAGCGAATCACGGCCTTCCTTCGCCGGACCATCCGTAAGGCCCACGCGACACCGAAGTACCTGATCTGCGACAAGGCCCCGCAGTTCTGGTGCGACAGGTTCATGGCTTGGTGCAAAGGCCGCGGCATCCACATCCGCTTCGGCGCCGTCGGCCGGCACGGCAGCATCGCCGTCATCGAGCGGTTCATCCGGTCCCTCAAGCAAGAGGGGCTCAGGAAGCTACTCCTATCGCTTTGTCAAAGAACGTTCTGCCAGCAAGTCCAGTCCTACGCGGCCTGGTACAACACCCACAGGCCGCACACATTTCTGAATGGCGCGACTCCCGACGAACGATACTTCGGCCGACGACCGGCCAATCGCGCGCCGCGTTTCGAGCCACCAGCACGCTGGCCGCGGGGCTCACCGTGCGCAACGCCGCAAACGCTCGTCAAGGGCTGGCCCGGCGCCCGGCTCGAACTCGTCCTGACGTTCGAGGGCGGACAGAAGCATCTGCCTGTTGTCGCGCTTCGCCGCGTGGCCTGAGGCTCACGCATTCGGGCGATCCGGCCGAGGCCGTGATCGCCATGCGCGCCTATGCCGACGTCTTGATTCCAAAGAGCTTCGAGCTGCCTCTCAAGCACGTGTCCTACACCAACTCTCGGCTCGAACGACCCCGCGAAACCGCTCCCGCAGGCCGCGCCGCACCCAACAGACGCCAAACCCATTCTCGCTGGACCAGTCCTCCGGCGGATCGAACGCCAGGCGGGCCTGCCAGCCCCGGAGCTGCCCGTCCCGTGTAACGGGGACGACTATCCGGTTCGTGCACGCCCCTGGAATAGCTCGATGCGGCGAACCAGGGGCTGCCCGACCTTCTCCGGCCTGACTTCGCCGAACTGGCGACGAAGCAGTGCGTGCAACGGCCGGTTCAGTGGATCTGGCATTGCCGGCGGCCCTCCTCCGGGTGCTGCGGCTGCGGCTGGCGTCCCGATGCCTCGGGGACCTCGAAGGGGGGGCTGGCCTGGCCCAGTCCGGGTCCTGGCGAGCGTAGCGTAAACCCAGGCGTCAGACACGCTCGCATGTAAGCCCTCCTGGCGAACCCAGTTAGAGGCCGCGAGCGTTGCGAGCGTAGTTTGTGCACAACAAGCAATTCGTAGATAGTAGGCATTAACAATATATCCTTTCCACTTTTATGAGTTTTCCTAAAAAGTGTGCTCGCTACGCTCGCAGTACACGCAAGGGCCTGAGAAGACAGGCACTTACGCCTGGTACGACCTGCGAGCAGGACACCGGCTGCGAGCGTACCATCACGCTCGCAGCCGGGCTGGACAGCCCAGAGTCCTCTTTCGGCCAGGCGTGCGTCAACAGGCTCCTATCCTCACAGCGGAGCGGGCCCCGCAGGCTCCGGCCCACCGGGCAGGACAGAGGGGATGGGGCCCGGCGCCGGGCCTACGAGCTTGTCGATGATGCCTTTCGGCCACGTACAGATCGGTCCCCGCGCCTGGCGGACCGCCGGCGGCCGCCTCAGTCGGCCGGCCGGCGGTTCCCCAGATTCCCCTCAGGTCAGTTTCCCCCAGGTTCAGGCCCCTCAGGCTCTGCGACCGGGAATCCGTGACCCTCGAGGTTGGACAACCACTCCTCGACACTAAGAACCGGCGTGTGAAGTCTCTTGGCGCAGTTGTCACATAGGGCGAGCGGACCTTTCACGCCTGTCGCCTCCTCCAGCTCTTCGGCCTCCTCCGCCGTCTCGGGCTGCGGTCGCCACCAGAGATCGATCCACTCACCGTCTTCCCCACCGTCTTCGCAGCGCTCTCCGCAAAACGAACACACAGGTCCACCTTCTTCATCGATATTCTCAAGGATGAACTTCATGACACTCTCCTACTTGAAGATACGTTACTCGTTCACTTCTCTGCCGCCCGGAGCCCGTGCCCCGGGCGGCGGTCCGATCTCGCCTCACGCGCTCGGGTCCCTGCTCAGTCGGTGATGAACTCCCGGATGTCCCCCGGCTTACGCCGCGTCCTTCGGGCCGGCTTGACCTCCGGCCCCGCCATCCGTCCCTCGAGGAACCGGTCGAGGTCCACCCGCTGAATCCGCCACGACGGGCGCTCCCGGCCGCTCCTTCGTCTGCTCCTTCTCGGGCTCACGTCCGCCGCCCGCAGGGCTCGCCCGTGGATCAGCCGGACGATCGTGTCCGTACTGACGTGGAGCTCAGCGGCGGTTTGCCGCACGGTCATCCAGAGGCCGTTCGGGGGCTGTCCTGCACCAGCGGGTACTGCTGCCATTCAATCTCCTTGCATCTCCTTTCATAGACCGGCCGCCTGAGGTGCGGCCACCGACCCTCGTTAGCCGGACACACGCTGTCGGCAGAACGAGCCCGAAGCGCGGGTACGGCACCTTGACGTACGGTTGGGTTCCCGGCGATGCGGGTGCTGTTGCACCCACTGACACGACGACACGGCTACGACCGGTGGAGGAACAACTCAAGAGTCGGGCTGGCGCCCGCCCCCTCCACCGCCGCGCTGGCCCGAGCTGGGGAAGCTCGGGCGTGATCCAACTAAGCTAACTATACTGCGAGATAACTTTGAAGTCAAGGGGAAAAAAGCGGCAGGAGCAGCAGCGGGCTGCCGACAGCGTGGACGCATTTTCCGGTACCAGGCCGCCTCCGCGCGTTGCTGGGCCCAACCGGCATCCCACAAATGGCTTTGCTTCAACGCGGCCGGCAGCGACGTTGGGGAACGCCACGACCGTCACGGGCCCCGTGTTGCGGCGTCGCCATGGAGCTCCTGGCTGGGCGAAAGCGCCCTGTTCCCTGCGGGCGGGAACACCTTCGTCCGCACGTGATCGACCACCGCCCGCAGACGTTCCAGCGAGATCTCCTCGATGGAGACGCCGGACATCCCCGGGATCGCGTGCCCCATGATCCGGTGGATGGCGTGCTGGTCCTTCGTCTCGTCAGCCCAGGTGCGGAACGTGTGACGGAGGGCGTAGAAGCCGATGCCTTTGCGCTTGAGGTTGAGCTCCCCCAAGAGCTTCTGAAACTGCGATGCCACCGAGTCCGTTGTTATCACATTCTCAATGGCTCCATCTTGAGATTGGTGAACATGGTCGCGAATCCAAGGTTTGCCTGAAACGGTGAGGAAAACGAGTCCCGCATGTGCCTCACTGGCGGGATGGGGGCGTTTTTCCAGGCATGTCCGGAGTGCTGCCAGCGTTTCCGGCCAGAGGGGTACGGTTCGCTCAACGCCCGTCTTCGGTCGGTCATACCTGATGAGGCAACTCTCCCAGTCGATACTCGAAACCGGTAATCGTGCGCAGTCGGTGTTACCGAGGCCACCATTTACCCCCAGGAGTATCATGGCGCGCAGCGATGGGTCTGCGGCGTTCAGCAAAGCCCTCACGCCCGCGACATCAAACACGCGTTTGCCGTGAGCCAACTCCTTTGTGCTCTTGCTCTTTCGCTTCAGCGTTGCTGACGGGCGTGCAAAGGACTTGCCATACTTCACAGGAGAACTGATCAGATCCATCTCGTAAGCGTACTTCAGGGCGCCGCGAACGACCGTAATGGCGCGGTTAAGGGCATGAACGCCAAGTCCGACGCGCCCCGCGACCCCTTTACGCGTAAGTTTCCCTCGGTAGCGCTCAAAATCGTCGGGCGCCAGGTCGTAAACCGATCGCCCTGACCCCATGAACGCGGCAAAGTCCTTCAGGACGGAGCGGCAATCCTCGAACCAGCGATGGCTGATCTCGTCATCTTCGGAACGACGGAACAGATATGTCAGGTACTGGTTACAGACGTCCTTGACTGTCGCCGCTCCAGGGGATAAGGTCTCTGGGCGTGGTTCTCGTCCGGCGTGCAGGTCGGCGCCCTCGCGCAGGTATCGCTGATGGGCTGCTTCTGGGTCGATCCAGACGCCGAAGAAGTGGATCTTGCCGCGGATTTTCTTGCACCACTGGCCATTGTTATGGGCGGTAAGTGGGAACGACGGATAGGGCTTTGAGGGCTTCTTTTGCTTGGCTTTTTGCTGCTCGGGGGCTGACATGGCATTACTCCTTGACGCAACCAAGTGCAGGTACACAACCCATACCATATCACAGGCACAGGTTGTCGTCAAGGTTGTCCTTGAATATTTTGCCTGTTTCAGGGTTTGTGAGAAGTGGATCGTAAGTGCCGTATTGTGAGATACTTGTGTCAAGAGCGGAGAGGTGTCTGAGCGGCCGAAAGAGCCGGTCTTGAAAACCGGTGTGCCCGTAAGGGTACCGTGGGTTCGAATCCCACCCTCTCCGCCATCATGCCGAAGGTCCCGGCCGGGGACGACGGCCACGATGTCGTCCTTCGCGAGGCAATGCTCCGGCGCCCGTTCCCATCTCGCCTGGCACCCGTAAGCGTGTTTCCCGGCGGGCGGCATCTTCCGGTAGGCGCAGCGGTCCCTATAATAGCCGAAGGAGGCGAGTGCCGATGATGCCAGTAAGGGTTTTCGTCACGGGCATGCTCCTGGCGATGCTGGGGGCGGGGTGCGGATCGGGTTCGCCCGCGGGCGGAGCACCGAGCGTCATCAAGGTCCCGCCCGTGCCCGCGGAGGGAGGGAAGGCTGTGTCCACGCTGCCTGGCAGGATGCTGCCGCTCACCGACGCCGAGAAACACGTCATCCTCGACAAGGGCACGGAGGCGCCGTTCACCGGCAAGTACTGGAACACGTTCGAGCGGGGCGTCTACGCCTGCCGCCAGTGCGGAGCCCTGCTGTATTTCTCGAAGGACAAGTTCGAGTCGCATTGCGGGTGGCCGAGCTTCGACGACGAGATTCCCGGGGCGGTCCGGCGGCAGCCCGACGCCGACGGCCGGCGGACGGAGATCCTCTGCGCCAACTGCGGCGGCCACCTGGGCCACGTCTTCACGGGCGAGAAGCAGACCGAGAAGGACACGCGGCACTGCGTCAACTCGGCATCGATCGTCTTCACGCCGGAGTCCGAGTGGCCGCTCCAGAAGGCCTACTTCGCCGGCGGCTGCTTCTGGGGCGTCGAGCACTATTTCCGCCAGGAGAAGGGCGTCCTCTCGGTGACCTCGGGCTTTATGGGCGGCCACACGCAGAAGCCGACCTACAAAGAGGTGTGCACCGACAAGACCGGCCACGCCGAGACCGTCGAGGTCGTGTTCGATCCGGCCAAGGCGTCCTACGAGGCGCTCGCGCGGCTGTTCTTCGAGATTCACGATCCCACCGAAGTCAACCGCCAGGGGCCCGACGAGGGGACGCAGTACCGCTCGGCGGTCTTCTACGTGAACGAGGCCCAGAAGCAGACGGCCGAGAAGCTGATCGCGCTCCTGCGGGCCAAGGGCCTCAAGGTCGCGGCCGAGGTCACGTCGGCCGGCACGTTCTGGCCCGCCGAGGAGTATCACCAGGCCTACTTCACCAAGCATCCCGAGCGCAACGCGTGCCACGCCCGGGTGCCGCGTTTCGACAGGCCCTAATTGCACTTTATGGAACTGCCGCAGGCCGTGGAACGTTTAGAGGGTGGCCAAGGGCCACAGTGCTGATGGCCGACCGGAAGAACTTCGAGTCCATCGCGATGCCGCACTTGGACGCCGTCTACCGGGCGGCCGTGGCGCTGTGTCGGCGTGAGAACGAGGCGGAGGACCTCGTCCAGTTGACCTACGCGAAGGCCCTGGAACAATTCGGCTCGTTCGCCCCGGGCACGAGCGTCAAGGCGTGGCTCCTTCAAATCCTGAGGAACGCCTGGATCGACGAGTTGCGGCACCGCCGGGTGGTGGGCACGGTGGTTTCCATCGAGGAAAACGGGGCGGCCGTCGCCGATCCGCCTCATGTCGAGGAAGCGGCGTGGGAGAATTCCGCCGCCGTGCTCGAGAACTTTGCCGACGACGAGGTCCGCCGGGCCCTCGGCGAGTTGCCGAGCGACCAGCGGCTGACCCTCTTCCTGGTTGACGTCGAAGGGATGAGCCAGGAGGAAGTGGCGGCCATCACCGGCGTTGCAGCAGGGACGGTGAAGAGCCGCACGAGCCGGGCACGGGCGGTGTTGAGGGGAAAGCTGATGGCCCATGCGAAGGACCTGGGCCTGTTAGGACGCGGCCGATGAGTCACCTGACCGAGGAACAATTCGAAGACGTCGTGCAGGGCCGCACGCCGGCGCCCGCCCACGTGGCCGAGTGCCCGGCTTGCCGGGACCGCGTGGCCGAGGCCCGGGCGGTACGCGCGCGGCTCCAGGCGTCGTTCGCGTCGGTGCATGCCGGGGCGGGCCTGGCCGACCGCCTCCGTCGCGCCACCGTCGCCGAGCCGCGCCGCACCGCGAAGTTTCTCCGGCTGCCGCGCCTGGCCTGGGCCATGGCGGCCGCGGCGGCGATCCTCGTCGTCGCGATACCGACCGTCCTGTACCTGACGACGCCCAGCGCCGCCGCGGCAGCCCAGCGGGAATTGGTCCGCATCCACACGGGGAACCTCTCGGCCCAGCACGACGTCCTGACGGGTGCCGATCCGGCCCAGGTGGCCGCATACCTGAAGGCGCAACTCGGCTTCGATCTCGCCACGCCGCGCCTCGGCCAGGGCATGGCGATGCGCGGTTGCTGCGTCGCGCATTTCAAGGGCCAGGCCGTCGGAAGCTATGTCGTTCAGACGCCGCGCGGCCCCATCTCCGTCATCGTCGTTCCGCAGGCGCCGAAGGACCTCGGCCTGACCGAGACGTTTGAGGCCGGCGGCCGGACCTTCTGGGGCGGCGCGTTTGCCGACAACTGCATCGTCGCCACTCGCCTGGGCGGCTTCACCTACTGCGCCGTCGGCGAACCCGCCCACGACGTTCTCTGCGAAATTCTCCTCGCCTTGGGTCTCGGCGAGCAGTCCTGATGGTCATGCCCCAACCACGCATGCGACGATGAACCTCCAGATCACCGGCGGCTGTGGCAAATATGCTTGGAAAACCGACCGGCCTACTGGACTATCTAGTGCCATGGCGTCACTCGTGCCTTCGGCGGTGGGTCTCCCTAAGATCATTTCCGCAGGTATCCGCTTGACCTCGCCCGAAGTTATGCTAGAATCCCGAGTGACGTGCTAGAAGATGGGGGTGGTAGAACCTACGACGGCACGGTCTTCCAGGACCTTGTTCGCGACGCCGAGAGCCGCGCTGAGGCGAAGACGGCTGAAAGGGAGGATGTCTCCATGCAAACGTCCACGAACCTTGGCTTGTGCAACAAGTGCCGCGCGAGGGTTCCCGCGGAGTTCTTCACCCGCGACGGGCAGACCTGGATCCGCAAGGACTGTCCCACGTGCGGTCCGAACGAATCACTCGTGAGTTCCGACGCCAAGGTCTGGCAGGGCAAACGCGACCTGTGGCACTACGTTCCGGTGGACCGCGTGGCCTGCACCCTCAAGTGCGACAAGTGCAACACGAACCACAAGCCGAACATCGTGTTCGTGGACGTGACGAACCGGTGCAACATGAACTGCCCGATCTGCATCGCGACGATCCAAGCGATGGGCTTCGATTTCAACCCGCCCATGGAGTACTTCGAGAAGCTCTTCGCCGACATCGGCCGCATGGAGCCCCCGCCGGTGGTGCTCCTCTTCGGCGGCGAGCCGACGGTGCGGAGCGACCTCCTGGAAATCATCGCCCTCGCCAAGAAGAAGGGCCTGAAGCCGCACGTGGTCACGAACGGCATCAAGCTGGCGGACGAAGAGTACTGTAAGAAGCTCTGCGACGCCCGCGTGCCGCTGCGGTTCGCCTTCGATGGCCGCAGCCCGGACATCTACGAGAAGATGCGTCAGAACCGGGGCGCCTACGAGAAGAAGATGAAGGCGCTGGCGAACCTCAAGAAGTACAGCCGCCGCAAGCACACGATCATCGCCGCGGCCGCCTGGGGCGTCAACGACCAGTACATCGGCGACCTGATCGAATTCGTCCACGAGAACCGCGACCTGATCGCCGACCTGGGCATCATCCCGCTCACCGAGAACTGGGAACCGGGCACCTTCGACGCCGTCAAGACGACGACGATGGAGGACGTCGAGAAGATGGTGCGGCAGGCCCTGCCGGAGGGCGAGGTCGAGTTCATCCCCTCGGGCCTCGCGTACAGCCTGAAGAAGCCGCGCTCGTTCTTCCGGAAGGCCCCGCGGTCCGAAGTGCTCCTCCTGGCGGGCGTGCATCCGAACTGCGAGTCGATGACGCTCCTCATCTCCGACGGCAAGAAGTACCACGGCGTCAACTACTATCTGAGACGGCCGTTCAGCCAGGTGGCAGTGGAAGTGGCCGCCCTCGCCAAGAAGATCGAGCCGCGGCTCGACCGCTTGGACACGAAAAAGTTCTTCCAGCGCCTGCGCGGACGGCTCCTGTGCCTGCGGACGTTCGTGCCGTGGTCGCTCCGGACGATCCGCTGGGTCCGCCTGGCCGACGGCAAGCCGGTCCGGGCGGTCCTGAAGCTCCTCTTCGGGGCGCTCTTCCGCCCCCAGAACCCCGAGGGGCTTTCGAGCAGCCGGCGGCCGCGGCGGGTCCTCAGGCTGGGGATGTTGCCGTTCGAGGAACAGCATTCGATCGACGCCGCCCGGATGGAGAATTGCAAGGCGGTGTTCGCCTACGAGGCCGAGGACGGCAAGACCCGGACCATTCCGGCGTGCCTGTGGTATCCCTATCGCAACCCGATCCTGAAAAAGCTCTCCGAGAAGTATGGCATCTCCGGGAAGACCGAAGAGGCGGCGATGGCGGCGACCGTCTGAGTCGGAGAACGGCACGGCAACGTCAACGCAAATGGTCAACGGCATGATCGCGATCACGGGCTCAAGAGCCCGTGGCACACGGGAACGTTAAGAGCCGCGCGGCCACGCCTTGACGTTTGCGCCGTGATCATCACCGTGCCGTTGACCTCCCCCGTTCCCTGTTCCCCGTTGCCAGCTCCCGCCGTTGAGCCGCTCAGACCGCACGTCTGACATTGCCCGTCCCTCCGTCCTGTGGTAGAATTCCTGCTTTCCCCAGGGCGGAGAAAGAACGCCGTGGACCGTTTCGAACTGGTTTCCGACTTCGTGCCGAAAGGCGACCAACCGGCCGCCATTGAGGCCCTCGTGCGCGGCCTGGAGAGCGGGAAGCGCGGCCAGGTCCTCTTGGGCGTCACGGGGAGCGGCAAGACGTTCACGATGGCCAACGTGATCGCCCGGGTCCAGCGGCCGACGCTCGTCATCAGCCACAATAAGACCCTGGCGGCCCAGCTCTACTCGGAGTTCAAGGAGTTCTTCCCGCACAATGCGGTGGCGTACTTCGTGTCGTATTACGATTACTACCAGCCCGAGGCGTACATCCCCGCGCGAGACATCTATATCGAGAAGGACGCCTCGATCAACGAGGACATCGACCGGCTGCGGCTCCAGGCCACGAGCGCCCTTTCCAGCCGCCGCGACGTGATCATCGTCGCGAGCGTCTCGTGCATCTACGGCCTCGGCAACCCCGAGGACTACCAGGGGATGGTCATCCCGGTGGCCGTCGGCCAGCGGATCGAGCGCGACGACCTGCTGCGGCGCTTGGTGGACCTTCAGTATGAGCGGAACGACATCGATTTCGGGCGGGGCAAGTTCCGCGTGCGCGGCGACTGCGTCGACATTCAGCCCGCGTACGAGGAGTTCTCCTACCGGTTCGAGTTCTTCGGCGACGAGGTCGAGCGGATCTCGATGGTCAACCCGACCACGGGCGAGATCCTCGGCTCCGAGACACAAACGCATATCTATCCGGCCAAGCACAACGTGATGCCCTACGACCGGGTCGAGCGGGCCCTGGTGACCATCGAGGAGGAGCTCGCGCAGCGGCTGACGGAGCTCAGGCGCGACGGAAAGATCCTGGAGGCCCAGCGGCTGGAGGCCCGGACGAAGTACGACCTGGAGATGCTGCGCGAGGTCGGCTACTGCGCGGGCATCGAGAATTACAGCCGCCACCTGTCGGGCCGGGCCTCCGGCGAGCGGCCGTACTGCCTGCTCGACTATTACCCGAAGGACTACCTGCTGTTCGTGGACGAGAGCCACGCGACGATCCCGCAGATCCGGGCGATGCACGCGGGCGACCGCAGCCGCAAGGTCACGCTGATCGAGCACGGGTTCCGCCTGCCGTCGGCGCTCGACAACCGGCCGCTACGGTTCGACGAGTGGGAGGCGATCGCCGGGCAGGCCATCTTCGTTTCGGCGACGCCCGACGCCTGGGAGATCGAGAAGGCGGGCGGCGAGGTCGTCGAGCAGGTCATCCGGCCGACCGGCCTCGTGGACCCGGGCATCCGGATCGAGCCGGCGCGGACCCAGGTCGAGCAGCTCCTGAAGGAGGTCCGGGTGCGGATCGCGCGCGGCGAGCGGACGCTCGTCACGACCCTCACGAAGCGCCTGGCCGAGGACCTGTCGGAGTTCTTCCGGCGGTCCGGCGTCAAGTGCGCGTATCTGCATAGCGAGGTGGAAGTATTCGAGCGGAGCGATATCCTGCGGGAGCTTCGGCTCGGGACGCACGACGTCATCGTGGGGGTGAACCTCCTGCGCGAGGGGCTCGATCTGCCGGAGGTCAGCCTGGTGGCGATCCTCGACGCCGACCGCGAAGGGTTCCTGCGGTCGCAGACGAGCCTCCTCCAGACGATCGGCCGCTGCGCGCGGCACGCGAGCGCCGAGGTGATCCTGTATGCCGACCAGGTCACCGACAGCATGGCCCGGGCCATCGACGAGACCACCCGCCGCCGCGACAGGCAGCTCGCCTACAACCGCGAGCACGGCATCACCCCGCAGAGCATCCACAAGGCGATCCGCGCGGGCATCGAGTCCGAGGTCCAGGGCCGCCGGGCCGCGCGCCTGGCCGTTCACCTGTCGGACAAGGATTTTGCACGCACCGAGATGGTTAGAGAGCTGGAAGCCCAAATGCACCAGGCGGCCGAGCGGCTCGAATTCGAGCGGGCCGCCGAGCTGCGCGACCGAATCGAGGAAATCCTGCATGGCACCCAAACGCCCCATTAGCACGATCCCGCTGGAGAAGCTGACCACCCGCGCGCTGGAGAGCCTCCAGCCGCTCCTGACCCTCGCCCTGGACGAGGACATCGGGCCGGGCGACCTGACGACCGATGTCCTCATCGGCACCGACATCGCGGGGTCGTGCGAGCTCCTGAGCCGCGTCGAGGGGGTCGTGGCGGGGCTCATCTTCGTCCAGCCCATCCTGAACCGCGTCGATTTCCGGCTCCAGTTCAAGCCGGCCGTCCGGGACGGCGACCGCGTCGCCCCGAACGCCGTCCTCGGGACCATTGCGGGGCCGATCCGGCCGATGCTGACCGTCGAGCGGACGATGCTGAACTTCCTCCAGAACCTGTCGGGCATCGCCACGCTCGCGCGGAAATATGTTGAGACAGTCGCCGACACGGGCGTGGTCATCCTGGACACGCGGAAGACCATGCCCGGCTGGCGGTACCTCGAGAAATACGCCGTCCGCATGGGCGGCGCGGCCAACCACCGGACCGGCCTCTACGACGGCGTCCTCATCAAGGACAACCACCTGGCGGTCCGCGCCCCGGACCACGTGGGCGAGACGATTGCGGAACTCGTGCGCGAGGCGCGGCTGCGGATCGCCCCGGAAATCCCCATCCACGTCGAGGTCGAGCGGATCGCGTACCTCGAGGAAATCCTGGCCTCCGCCCCGGACGTCGTGCTCCTCGACAACATGCAGGCCCCGATGATCCGGGCCGCCGTCGAGCTGCGCGACCGCCTGTACGGCGAGAAGGGGCCGGCGCTGGAGGCCTCGGGCGGCATCAACCTGACGAACGTCCGGGCGATCGCCCTCACGGGGGTGGACCGCATCAGCGTCGGGGCGCTGACGCACAGCGCTCCGAACCTGGATATCTCGATGGAATTGCGCCGGGGATAGGGTGCCGTCATGTAGGCCGCGGCGTGCCGCGGCGCCGTGGTCGGTCAATGGCAAGGAAGCCGCGGCACGCCGCGGCCTACACGCATGAGTTACACAGGCCGAAAGGACACGCCGTGGAACCGCAGGTCTCGCTGGCCCTTCGCCGCCGGCGGCAAGAGGCCATCCCCTGGGCCGAGCTTTCGGACCTCACGGGCCTGCCGCCCAGGCGGCTGGCGGCCGCGGTCGAAGACCTTTCGCGCCGCGGATACGTCATCGAGTCCCATCCCCACATGGGCCTGCGGCTCCTGGAAGCCCCGCCGTCGCTCAACGCCGAAGAGGTCGCCTGGGGCTTGCAGGTTGGCCGCATCGGCAGGCGCGTCGAATGCGTCGAAGAAGCCTCCTCGACCAACGACCTTGCCTGGGAGGCGGCGCGTCTAGGCACCGCAGGGTCGGACGGCCTCGCGATCCTCGCCGAGCACCAGACCCAGGGACGCGGACGCAGGGGAAACCGGTGGCTCGCCCCACCGCACACGGCCATCTTGTGTTCGATAGTCCTCTGGACCCCGCCCGCTGGGGCCGAGCCCGGCGCGGTGACGCGGGCGGCGGCCCTGGCGGCCGCATGGGCCATCGAGGACCAGTGCGACCTGGACGTCGGCATCAAGTGGCCGAACGACATTGTCATCGACGGCTGCAAGGCAGGGGGGATTCTCGTCGAGGCGCGGCCGGGGCCCGGCCAGGCCATTCCGCTCGTGCTGGGCATCGGGATCAACTGTTCCCAGCGGGTGGAGGCCTTTCCGCCGGAGATCCGCCCCCGCATAACCAGCCTGGCGATATTGGGAGCGGCCATCGACCGGACGCTCTTGGCCCGGTCGCTCCTCGAGCGGCTGGACCTGGCGTGGCGCCGGATGGCCGAGCCGGACGGGCTGGCGGCCATCCGCCAGGAGGCGACCCTCCGCTGCCGGACCCTCGGCGACCGCCTCACCGTGGTCGAGAACGGCGTGCCGTACAGCGGCGAAGTGGTGGACATCGATCCCGAGTATGGTCTGGTCCTGCGTCTGCCGGGGGGTGCCCTGAGGCGGATGCCTGCCATGACTTCCCATGTCGTACCCGAACCGTAGCTCGGGGTCAGGAGCCTTACACATAGGGCTCCCCGCGGCAGGCTCGGGGCAGGCTCTGACCCCTTCCGGCGGAAAAACGCGAGAAATGCCGGGTCCGCACTCTTGCGTCCTGTGAATCACCCAATAAGTTCTTCCAGTCGTGGTGACACGTAAGTCTCGTGCGCAGCCTAAGTTGTGCGTCGGCAAATTCCTTCTTCCCACGAATGCCGGTCCGCGGATTTGACTTCGTCTCCGCCATCCGTAGAGTGACAGTGTTGACCGAGGCAGGAGCGGAAAGGTGCGCGGTCGCCCCTGCCTGTTTGCTGGTTGCGATTGTGAAGATAGGCAATATAGGGGGTATAAGAAAAAGCTCTCAAGTGAATTCAGGCTTGCGCCGATATGAACTCGGCAACAGAGGCAAACTAGGCGGATCGGCAGGGCTTGGCAAGCGTGAAACGTCCGGTCGGTCGTGGAACCGCCCGAATTCCGGCGCACACGAAAGGGGTGAAACGCTCGCGGCGTCCGGCAGAGCAAGCGTGTGAAAGCCACCGGTTGGGCCTCTTCCGGGGTCCATAGGGCGGCGAGACGAAGGACCGGGTGAAACCCAAGGGAGTTATCGAAGTCAACGAACGGATTCCCCCTCGGGGGAATGTGAGGAGGATGGACAATGAAACGTGCGATGAAAAAGGGCTTTACGTTGGTGGAAATTCTGATCGTGGTGATCATCCTGGGCATCTTGGCGGCGATCGTGATCCCGCAGTTCACGGAGGCTTCGCAGGAAGCTCGTATCTCCAACCTCATGACGAA
>Ga0209777_10004912_pt1 | contig 15649 bp, 9 predicted proteins | sample FrelakmetHBP12HB_FD_187147 | JGI IMG/M metagenome (GOLD analysis project Ga0209777, IMG submission 187147) | Freshwater lake sediment microbial communities from the University of Notre Dame, USA, for methane emissions studies -HBP12 HB (SPAdes)... | ecosystem: Environmental > Aquatic >... | reverse complement strand
ATCCCTGTTCTCAAGCCTCTGCTTTATGATTTGCCGGCTCTGCTCCAGACCAATAGGTTCTCCAAAGAATTTCTTTAGTCCACGGGCAAAGCGCAAGTACATTCCTATTTGACTAAATAGAGACATGCTTATCACCTCGGTTCTATAGGAGGCTTTATCCGGATGTCAATTCTAAGCATGTCGTAGTGGAGCTGTCAATGCTGAGGCAAAGTCTCACACGGTGTTGTGGTCTCGATTAGCTGAAATATAGGTTGCTTCACCCTCGTTAAGACCACTGTCCTTTGCTGAGTTTTGGCTAGATCATCGAGTCATGGCATTCATTACTCATGAGGCTCGGTATGCCTACGAGTTGGTCATGGCTTGATTACTCAACATTCTGGCGGATTGTTAAGCCAGCGACCTTATCGCATTGGTCCGCCGCTCCAAAAACAGGATACCTCAACAGAAGCGCATATTTATTTGTCCTGGAACCAAAGGCTCCACAAAGACTTGGTTTCTGGAGATGCATTGGGCGTTAGAATCGTGACTTTGAAAGCTGAAAAGGCGACCCTGAAGGGGGCACCTAATACCATTTGCAGAACTCGTTGACGTGTACAAGTTTGGAGGTGCGGTTCAGATTACCAAGTAAGGGGCAAAAAACATTGGTTGAAAAGTGGTAAACTAGCCACAAAGCAACCCGTGAGGCTTTGTGCAACGCGGCCAAAGCGACCAAAAGCCTGCACCTGGAAACAGTCAATTAATTATTGACGGAGGAGAAATATGGATTTTAAGTTAGGCGAAAAAGAAGATGCACTGCGAGAGGAAATACGCAAATTTGCCAAGGCAGAAATACCCCCGGATTTTATTTACAATTTTCTGGATGAAGAAAGCCGTGACGAAGACTGGGCTTTTACTATGTCTATCTCGAAGAAGCTTGCCCAGAAAGGCTGGCTTGTTATGGCTTGGCCAAAAAAATATGGAGGACAGGAAGCTTCATACCTCGAGCAAATGGTCATGGCTATGGAAGCTACCTATTGGGGAATCCCGGGCCTGGGGATGGGCATCAGCGGAACCGCCTGGGTAGGTCCATCCCTAATGATGTATGGCAGCGAGGAGCAAAGGCAAAAATACCTGCCGCTTATCGCTGCGGGAGACCCTGATGGCGTGTGGTGTACCGGCTATAGTGAACCCAATGCCGGCTCGGACTTTGCCAATATTCAGACCCGGGCTATTCGAGAGGGCGATGAATATATAGTCAACGGACAAAAGGTCTGGACAAGTTGTGCCCACCGAGCCAGATGGTGCTGGATTGCAGTGGTAACAGACCCTAACGCTGCCAAGAGACAGCACGGCATCAGCCTGCTCATCGTGGATATGAAAAGCCCCGGGATAAGCATCAGACCCTTACTGAACTATTCCGGCGTTCACATTTTCAACGAAGTCTTTTTCGACAATGTCCGGGTTCCCGCAGCTAACCTTGTCGGCCAGGAAAACCGGGGGTGGTATCAGTTGATGCAATCTCTAGCTTACGAAAGACACAGTGTTGGCGCTCAGATATACGGAGCCGGGAAACGAATGCTGGAGAGTCTTGTGGAGTACGCAGCCGAAACTAAAGAAAATGGGGTAGCGCTATCTCAGAACCCTGTAATCCGGCATAAGCTGGCAGAAAGGGCAGTTGAGCTGGAAACCTTAAAGATGCTGTCGTACGAAATAGCCTGGAAGATGGGCCAGGGTGTAATCCCTATCTACGAGGCTTCCCGAAATAAGGCGTACGGTGACTGTCTACAGGAACGGATGGCTAATACCGGCACAGAGATATTAGGAGCCTATTCCCAGATAGACCAGAATTCCAAGTTCGCCAGGCTCAAAGGCGCCATACAGCATCTGTATTTGCTATTTCCGGGTATTACCATAGCAGCCGGCACAGACGAGATAGAGAAAAACATCATCGGGCAATTCAAGCTGGGGCTGCCCAAATCATATTGAAAGGATAAAGGTGAGCGCGATGGATTTTAGCTTTTCCGAACAGCAGAATATGCTCCGCAGTGAAGCGAGGCGCTTTCTAGCCAGGGAATGTCCCAAAACCAAGGTTAAAGAGCTTGAGAAGGACGAGAAGGGCTATGATTCTGTAGTCTGGCGCAATATGGCAGAGATGGGATGGATGGGCCTGGTCTTCCCTGAGGAATATGGAGGCTTAAATGCCGACTTTATAGACTTGATGATTTTAATGGAAGAGATGGGCCGAAACATTCTGCCCGGGCCTTTCTTCTCTACCGTGGCGCTCTGCGCTCTCCCCATACTTGAGTATGGGAATGACTCCCAAAAGGCAGAATATCTTGCTCCCATCGGCAGAGGGGAAAAGATTTGGACTCTGGCGATGACTGAGCTATCAGGAGGCTATGGTGCTTCGGCAATAAAAGCAGAGGCGAAGCTGGAAGGTGGAGAATTTGTAATCAACGGGGAGAAGATGTTTGTCCCTGACGCCAATGCGGCCGACTACTTGCTGGTCATAGCCCGGACCGCCAAGGGCAAGGTACCGGATAAGGGGCTGACGTTTTTCATCGTTGACGCCAGGAAGCCGGGCACGAGTATTGAAACAATACCTACACTAACCGGTGAGAGGCAGAGCAAGGTTAGTTTTAAGAATGTGAAGATTGCTAAGGAAGATATCCTGGGCAAGGTGGGCCAGGGTTGGGACATAGTTGAGTATATCATGAGAAAGGCCACAGTATTGAAATGTGCAGAAGTATCCGGGGCATGCCAGGCGGTTCTGGATATGTCGAACACCTATGCCAAAGAGAGGATGCAGTTTGGGAAGCCCATCGGGTCTTTCCAGGTGATACAGCACAAGCTTGTGGACATGCTCATTGATATTGAGGGACTACAGTACCTGGTCTACGAGGCAGCATGGCTGCTCAGCACGGGTGCTCCCTGTGATTTACAAATTGCCATCACCAAAGCGAGGGCCAATGAGGTATACAGGAGTGTTGCTTTGAGTGGGGTCAAGATACATGGAGCCATAGGTTTCACCCTGGATCATGACATCGGTCTGTATTACCGCCGCGTCCTGGGGGCGGAGTCCTGCCTGGGGGATACTGACTTGCACCTGGAAAAGGTCGCTGTAAACATTGGGCTGTGAGTCATTTATTCAAATAAGCCTGAAGAGGAACGGCTCTCGCCCCTTGCGGGAGAGATAAGAGTGAGGGGGATTAAACCGTTTGCCCTGAGTCGGTCGAAGCGCAGCTATGGTGAAAACCATGTAGAGGTGCTGGCTGTCCACCCCGTCTAGGTCGTCCATCGGTGGTCTCCAGATAGGTGCGTGTCTGACTCCAGTAATGCTGTTTTATTTCGCCTTCTTCGGGTGACCCCCATGCCAATAGCGCCCAATCGATGAATGAAGTCCACCATGTTGCAGTCGACTTACTTATCTTGTGTTTCTACAAGTTCAAGTCGATTCCGGTATAGTCGAAATCTATGCTGAACCCTCAAACGTTCTGGGTCCGGCTTAAATTTCTTAGAAAGGTTTATTTCCCAAACTGCCGTTGTAATTCGCCTAGGTTGGGCTTTTGGTCCTATTAGATGCATCATAAAGCCATGTCTGCTTCCAGGCGTTGGGTCGCTGCATAGGGTGGGGCATGGAATTGGATAAGCCTCGCTAGTAACAGGAGCCCTATGCGATGGCTGCTCTTCAATGAGATGCGTGTGACCGTGCCATACGAGCAAGGCTTGTCTTTCATGCAAAGTTGACAGCAGTTCCTTAGCGTTGGCTGTCTGACAGGTTTGTTGGCCATATGGAGCCAAATTGTGATGTGTTACCGCAATAGTAGGACACTCAATTGGTTGCAAATAGTTGCGTATGTGCGATAAGTATTCGTCTTTTATCTCTCCCTTGTCTTCGCGTAACAGTTCATGCAGTCGGTCAACGGCCAAGCCGTGCCCTATTTCACCTAGAACTTTCCGAACTGGTTCGGGCACAAGTCCAGAGTAGTAGGATGATATTAACAGCATGAAGCGAATGTCGAGGTTTCTCTCATAAATCAAAACGAAAGGTTGAACCTCGGGACGTCCCTTCGCGATATAAGACTCCAGGTAGATATCTACGTCATTGTCCATCATCCGTGGATTAGATCCAGTCCAGAAAGGGGTTATTACTTTCTGACCCCTGTCAATGTGCGTACGGAAGCCCTCAAGATAATCAGCACAACCATCAGATAGCCAAGTTGTTTCATGATTACCCGGAACAACCAAGAATCTATATGGTCGATGTGTGCCCCACAGGCGCTCGCTTAATTGCTGACAAAACTTTTGAAACTGGTCAAACTCACTATTATTATCCCTAGCAGCTGTGCTAGATATGTCACCAGATACAACAATCAGCCTAGGTTCAAATTCATACGTCGAGTTCACAATATCATAAAGATTATCGGCCAACTGACTTGCTGTTAAGCCTAGGCTATTGAACTTTCCAAAATGGATATCTGACAGTTGCCATATGACACCATCCACTCTGTGCCCAGCTAATCGATCCGCGGCATTATCATGTCTAGGGGCACACTTCTGGGACTCTTCCATGTCAATCACGCTAATCACATTCTCAAGTTCAGTCCAACCTCGTTCTTTAGCTGCGATGCTCACATCACGTCTCACTTGCTCATCGTAGACAAGAGCTCGTATGAGTTTGGACGTTTCCTTAGTGTCGCGATTGCTATTACGGAACAAGGCATCATAGAGTGACGGGTACTTGACAAATAGTGTACTTAGTGTCTCTTTAGTTCTCCCAATATAATCTAGGATAGTTCCGTAGATATTGATCTTAATAGTATATTTGTCTGACTCGTCAGGGAATTTGCTAAGTAACCACCGAAGTTGCTCTATATCAGAGAATTCATTATTCATACCGTACACCCAGTATCGCGATGAGCCTATGACGCAAGTGGCCTTGCCGGCCACGTGTACAAGGCAATGACTTTCGCTCCACTCATCTCATTCTCAAGGTGCCGAATCTGAACTTCTTGAAGTCTGTTATCAAATACAAGAACGCCCATAGGCTTAATATCATGACGCGTGACGAAACTTATCAGCCGCGAAATTGTGCCCCCCGTATTTATACCATCGTCCACGATGAGGACTTTGTCTCCTCTTTGACGACAGGCAGTAAGACTATTAGTAGTCTTATCCGAAATCTCTTGTCTGCCCGAAACCACTTCTCGTGTCACTTTTACTGTAACACATCTATGCGGATACAAGGCCTCCATAGTCAGATTTGCGAAACTTTCTCCTGATGGCTCGTCAACGAAGAACAAAGTGCTAGGATACTGTGTTCCCCACTCGGACGCGTATCTAGCTCTAATTACATTGACAAGCCAGTGCTTGTATCGTTCCAGCACTCTCTTAGTGCTAACTCGATGTAACAGTCTGAAGCCACCCGCGTATAGTTTGTCTGTTTCCAGGGCCTTGCAGTCTTGAACTGTCTCCCAGAAATCAAACGGCGTCAACTGAGCTCTATCAACATATTTGAAATCCTTGTTCCAAGTTTCCTTGCCTACTTTAGCAATAGGTTGCTTCATCTGGCATAGTGGACATGGCGTTTTATCATCAATCTTGAAATAGGGCCTCTCTATCGTCACTGCTGCTTCAATAGAGGGAGGCGAGTTACGCATCTTGACGACTGCAAATACTTTTATCACAACATCAGGATCAATCGGGCGATGAGAGGAAGAATCCATGCCTTCCCTAATCTGCTCCAGCGCCTTGCTCATTTCTTCTACAGTTGAACCAGAATTGACTACATCTGTCAGGATCAATAGACAGTCTGAGTCCCCGACAAGTTTTTCCAAATGTCCGGTATATGCTTTCAGGTCACTACCGGAGAGATGTCCGATCCAAAAGAATTCGACTTTCTTTGAACCATTGCCATTCTCCACCTGGTAATCTCGAGCACTAGCATCTTGAATTCGATTCGCTAGCGTCATCAGTGCATCTATCTCAAATCCAGTTGTAATCACGTTGACCTTTTTAAATCCATGGGTCACCCGCCTGAGCTCCTTGTATAGGTGTTGGAACACACTATCCCTTCTCACGAAGTCTGTCAGATCGTAATGTGTTCGTACATGGCAAGATCCAACATCGAAATGCCCTATATTCATGTTGGTTTGATATATCAATTGACTCCTGAATGATTCTTTATCCGGGAAATTTAGCAGCGTATCGAAAACCGAATGACCAATTATGTGTCTTCTCAGTTTGGGCCCTGCAGCTTCAGGATCCACATTGCGTTCTAGCATGATGGAGTATCCATCACGATCAATGATATATATTTTACTTGGATAATTGGGTGACTGTATCAAGCGACTCAATTCGACGCTTTCAGAAAAAGTCTTATGAATCCTCACGAACAATACTAGAGAGGTACCAGCTAACTTTGGAAAATGAGCGACTGCACGCATAATGCCTCCAGCTAGTCTGTCGGCAATAGCGGAGCGAGTGTGGAAAGGCCAGAGGTTAATCGCTATGACATATGGGGCATTAGGGCCAACGATACTTTCAATGCCTAGTAACTCTAGAGCATTCTTGATGAGTTTGAAAAAGTACAAACCTATATCTTGGATTTCTTGGTCACCATGTATTGGGTTGTCAACAGAGGCAACAACAGGATAAACGGGGTTCGATGGATCGTCTGTGATAACGCCATCTTTTCTAAGAAGATCCAGAAACGCAATAGGAGACCTACTCTTATAACGCCAACTTGTTATGTCATATGGTATTACCTCCAGATGCTCAAGTTGACTCAATTGTGTAGGATTGGATCCTATTTCAATTACCCAACACTGTTGCACTAAATCTCCAAACGGATAGACTTGAGCTCACCTCAGCAACTTGCTGGTGATTTCTCTTTGAGCGTAATTTGAATTCTAATGAGATTGCCGGGCCACGCAAAATCTATATCATCAAAACTGTTTGATTCGTCGCCCTTTTCAGGAGTCGAAGCGAATTTAACACTGATACCATCCGTTGCTATGATGAGATTGCCATGGAAATCATTAACAGTTGTTTTAAGGATGTTAGTAAGACCTTGGCCGATCTTTGTGGCAATCCCATGACGTTTTGCAACCTGAGGCTCTTCCCAGTCAACGTCAGCATCTATGAGCTTTCTCGATACTCCTTCCCTAGTAGCATGAACCACGAGGTCTCTTCGTATTGAAGCGTCAAGATGACCACGATCGTATTTGAGTGGAAGTCCTTTGGCCACATCCACTTGCTCATGACGGAAGTGACCATATATCGTCTTGCAGATTGACTCACCATTGTCTGCCACAACAAGAACCAATTTATTGTGACCTATCCGGGACAATGCAAACATGCCTATGTTCGCTTTTGGATGCTGCAACGCGTTAGCAAGCGCCTCGTAGAGAAGATTACTAATAAACATCTGCCCTACGTCGGTTTCGATATCACATTGATTCGTGATTATAGTGGCGAATGCACGTTCCCAGAAACGGTCAACACAAATATCAACTCTTTCTCTAGTAACTTTCCTATACTGCGGCGGCTGTGATAATTCGACTAGGTTTCGAATCTCGGCAAGACCCTGTGAAAGTAACTGCTCTTCAAGGTTTCGCAATCCCGACACCATTCTTGGGGAATAGAACCTTGCATCAGAAAGTATATACCCTTTCTGTTCGTCTACAACCATGTCATCAGGATTATCTACAAGATTTTTAAGCGCGTCTTTGAATTTCCATCGTCTCAAGTAATCAGCACCTTTAAAATATCCGAAGTCTTTTCCCGACATATTTTCAAAGGGAATATCTTCCCGTTCTGGCTGTGGAAAGCGAAACATGAATTGAACATTCTTCTTCTCTGTCTCGCTCCTTTTTTGGAAATGATGAAGCGCTACGACCATCCAAAGCAGAGCAGATATGTCCCAATAAATAACATCCGAGAAATCCATTACTAAATCAACGTCAGTCTTCGACTCAAAGGAGAATGATAGTTGTTTATTAAAAAAAGAGTATAGTTCGTTCAGCCCAAAGAAGCCGTATTTGGTTGGTGCTCTCAAAATTACTTGTTTTGCTGTCCTAGTCATGTCAATTTCTCTGGTCATAGTAAACAGCGAAAGGACACCTTATTCTTCAATGAATTGGTCACAGACGACTATTGCGATGTTGTGCTTGATGGCAGCATATTTGCAGATAGAGCCTTCCTTCCTCGCCTGGTTGGTTGACTGGTAAAGGCTGGTAAAGGCGATGAATAACCGCAAAACTAAATGCTAAGGCATTTCATTCTTGAGGTCAAGCCCTGGTCTCATGCAGAATACCGAGTCCACTATTAACTAATTCGCTAAAGATTATTTTAATAGTCGACCGCTCCCTGCCTAATATTCACATAAGATTGTAGACAATATAATAGCCGCACTCCCTGTGAAAAGCAAGTGGATAGAAGCGCCTGCTCTTGACCATTGTTGCTTCCGCGAGGATGATATGCTTTGGGCGGGTTGGGAACCCCGCCCCTACATCGTTTGAAAATACCTCGTCGATTTCTTCTTATTGTGCATGTGCTGTTTCTGGCTCAGGGCGCACAGCAGTGCGCCCCTACGCGGCTTGGAGCGGATGCTCCAAGCTACCCGTTAGGGCGTTCAGTTGAACGCCTCTACAACCCCAGGGGCTCCTAATCCCCCTTGCCCCCTTTAAAAAAGGGGGGATTTGAATGCGGATCCCCCTCACTCTTGTCTCTCCCTCCAGGGGAGAGAGGAATAGACCTGGATTCCTGCTTGCGCAGGAAAGACATGCTTGGGGCGGGTTGGGAAACCCGCCCTACTCTTCTCCAGGGGCGAGAGGAGGTTGAAATCCCCCTGTATCCCCCTTTAAAAAAGGGGGGATTCGGTTCATGGGGCGCCTAGATTCCTTCCCCGATCAGGTCGGGGACAAGGCGGGCAGGAATGACACGTAAGGGGCAATTCTTGAATTGCCCCTACGGAAGGGTCGGTGGCGGAGCACCGACGCTATGTTCAGATTCGGGCAGACACATGGGTCTGCCCCTACATTATTCCGGCTTGTATTTGCCGATTACGATATCGGGCACAAGGTCCATCCCTATGTGTCCCTCTTTTTCCAGTCGGGCATATTCCTCGTCGGAGAAGCCGAGGAGCTTCTTGTAGACGTACTCGTTGTGCTCGCCTAAACGGACCGGAGGAAGCCGGAAATGGTTGGGCGCTTTCGACATTCTGAATGCCAGGCCGGGATACCTGTGTGTCCCGCATTCGGCATGGGTCACCTTTTCGAAAAATCCCCGCGCTTTCATCTGGGGGTCGTTGTAGGCATCGTCGGGGTGCTCCACGGGGCCGGCGGCCACGCCTTCTTTCTGCAGGATGTTCATAACCTCGAAGGCTTCATGCTGGCCGGTCCATTCGTTGATGTGCTTGTCCAGTTCCTCCTGGTTATGCCATCTGCTCAGGCTGTCGGCGAACCTGTCGTCCTTCGTCCACTTAGGATTGCCCAGGGCACGGCAGAAGCCCTGCCATTCCTCATCGGTGCGGATGGTGATACATATCCATCTGTCATCACCTTTGCAGCGGTAGCAGCCCTGGACGCCGCCGTAGAGGTCGCGGTTCCCGGTCCGCTCGGTGATGCGGCTGTTCATGGTGTAGTCCATGATGCCCTCGCCCAGTTGGAGCATGGTAGCCTCGGTCTGCGCCATGTCGATGAACATGCCCTTGCCGGTCTTGTTGCGCTGGTGGAGAGCCATGACAACCATGAAGGCACCGATGGTTCCCGAAGCTTCGTCGCAATGGTAAATCGCCGAGTTGGCCGTGACGTCGCGGTCCGCGTAGCCCCTGAGATAGGTATGACCCAGGAAGGCGTCCTGATGGGCGCCGAGGGAGCGGAAGTATTTGTAGGGGCCGGTCTGGCCGAAGCCTGACATGGAGAGCATGATGATATTCGGGTTCCAGGAGCTGATGACGTCGTAGGTGAGGCCGAAGTCCTCCATGACAGCAGGCTGGCTGTTCTCGATGAATACGTCGCTCACCTGTATCAAGCGCTTGATTATTTCCTTGCCCTCCGGCTTGACGGAGTCCACGGTGCAGGAATACTTGTTGCGGCCATGGACATTGAACATGCAGCTCAGATTCCAGGGCCTGCATTTGGTCTCGTCGTAACCCTCCTTGAGATAGGCGGCATAGCCGCCCTTGACGAAGTCGACAGCGAACTTGGGATGTCGGGGAGCGGGGCCCCTGGTGCCGACGGCGAGGTAGTGAATGGACTCGACCTTGATTATCTCGGCGCCCCAGTCGGCCAGGTGCATCTCCACGATGGGACCGGCCCACATCTGGGTCATGCCGACAACCCTTATGCCTTCAAGCGGTAGCTTAGCCATCTTAGATGATACCTCCTTCCCTCAGTTTGACCAGGTCCCCTTTCGAGTACCCCAGGGAGGTATAGACCTCTTCGTTGTGCTGACCCAGCAGCGGCGCGGTATGCCGTATCTTCCAGGGCAGCTCCGAACATATGGCGGGCCTGCCCGGATAGGTCAGCTTGCCTACTACCGGGTGGTCAGCCTCCACCCAGAAGCCTCTCTCACGGAACTGGGGGTCAGCCACGAGGTCTTCCGTGGTATTGATGGGAGCGCTCAGAACACGCCCTTCCTGGCAGGCATCAACGATCTCGGTCCGCGTCCGCTCCATCAGCCAGGGATACCAGATAGTGCCCAGAAACTCCTCTCTGCGTGTCTCGTCGAACTGATTCGCCCCGCCGTAGGTCTCCATGAGGGCTATCTTGAGCACCCTTTCGATACGGTCCAGGAACATAAAGCCGCCGGCCACATCGACATAGCCGTCTTTGCAGGGGAAGATGCCGTAGGGATACTGAAGCAGCCCCGCTATGTCCATCCGGGGGGTCAGTTCCTTGTTGTACTCGTAGGCCAGTAATTCGCTCATCCTTCTATCGATGGCAGCCATCTGAGTCTCCATCAGGGAGACGTCAATATGCTCTCCGATTCCCTGCATTCTGGCGGCATAGAACGCAATCATGGTAGCCGTAGCTGCCATGTACCCGCCCTGGTGCTGGATGACGTTCATGCCCTTCTTGACGGGCTCGCAATCACCGACGCCGGTGCTGCACATGGCCCCGCCCATGCCATAGATGATGGGCTCCGATGCTTTGAAATCGCGATACGGGCCGGTCTGGCCGAAGTTGGAGATAGAGGTCATCACCAGCTTGGGGTTGAGCTTCTCCAGGGTCTCGTAGTCCAGGCCGAGGCCGGGCATGACGCGGGGGCTGAAGTTCTCGACGAGGATGTCCACATCCTTCACAAGCTCTTTGAGTATCTTCTGCCCCGTGTGGGTTTTCAGGTTCAGGGTGATGCTGCGTTTGTTGGTGTTGAGGAACAGGAACAGGCCGCTCTTCTCGGGATGAGGGTCGTCCTTGTAGAAGGGGCCCAGGCTCCGGGACGGGTCTCCCCCATCCGGCCTTTCAATTTTGATGACGTCTGCACCATAGTCGGCAAAGAACTTGGTGCAGGCGGGACCCGCTATGTGCCAGGTGAGATCGAGCACCCGGACGTCTGATAGAGGTTGCTTGGCCATAAGTACCTCCTTTGGTCTAAAGCTACTACAGGGCGAGGCCCATGCGCCCCAGTTCCTGAGCGACTTCGGCGAGGTCGAGTTCCTTCAGCCTTTTCACGGTTTGCAGGCCGCTGGCCACATCCCACTCCCTCAGATGATAATACTCGCTCTTCATTCTTTCAAATTCCCCTCTGTCCACCACTACGCCTACTCTCGAAGTAATCTCACCATCTTTGCCCGGGGCCTGGGCTTTAGGATTCATCTCGTTGCCCTTGAGCGGGGTAGTGAAAAGGGCTTCAGGAATCATGTCGCTTGCCCTGCCTTTGTGTCCCTCACGGATGTGTATGGCGCGCTGCATGTTGAATACCCTTTCCCCGATGCGATAGAGTCCGCGTTCGTCTATATCGCGCCCGGTGACTGCGGCAAGCATCTGGCTGTCTATAGAGGGATCGCCTATGTGGTCTCCTTCCATAGTATGCGTTACCGGCCAGGTGAAGTCGCACAGTATGAGGCATTCCTTGGCATACTCGCGGTCCTGGATGGCAGCGGCTGCCAGAGCTTTGCCATCGTACGTTGAGAAATCCGCCGCAAGCTCGCTGCCCCAGAACCTGGCAGCTATCTTGTGGAATACGTCACTGGAGAGATAGGAGTATTCAGGATTGTTGGCCCAGTTGACCCACTGGAACAGCACAAGTCCCATCTCGTGCAACTGGTTCACAGACTGTCTCGGTTCCATCGCGTAGAGCAGGCCGTGAGCGGGGAAGGTGCGGGGGCAATAGCTGAGCAGGTGACCGGCCTTCGAAATATAGTCGCCCACCAGTTCCTCGGCTTGGGGGCCTAAAGTAGCGGCTGCCCTCTGTATGCCCAGGGCCAAGACGTCGCCGAAGCCTTCGCGCAGCGCCATCTTCTTCACCAGCGCTTCCATGTACTCCCAGCTTCCCAGCTTGGACAGGGGAATGCCGGTATTCTCGTCCGTCAGGATGTTGGTGTGCCGGCACCGCGAGAGCCATTTCATCATCGATTCGATGGCGAGAGCATCAACGCCGTACTCATCGCACAACCTGTTGACATAAAATGTAGTTTCCGTCGGTTCGGGGTAGTACTTGTTGACCTTATCGAGGTAGAACAGCGAGGAGCCGCACAGGGACTTGCCTTTCTTTGTCCCGTCCCGGGATTCTATAGTTATCCTTCCGTCGAACCCGGCACAGCCCAGGCAGAGGTCGAGCTTGGTCTTCTGACCAGATACGACCTCGATATGGGCCTCGGGTTTGCCAATATCTCTTTGATAGTCCGGCCCCTTCCACAGCAACTGGCGGACGTTCTTCTTTACCTCAGTCAGCCGCTCCGGATTGGCTGCATTCACTTTTCCGTTGCCTCTCACCGCGATAGCCTTGAGTTTCTTGGAACCCATGACCGCCCCGAAGCCGCTGGAGCCGCTGGCGTCGTTGTCAGCGAGAACGATGGCGTAAGCAACAAGATTCTCTCCGGCGGGGCCGCAGGCCGCCACTGCGAAGCTGCTGCCGAACTGGCTCTTCAGGGTCTCGCGCGTCTCGACTGTGCTCTTGCCCCAAAGAGAGGAAGCATCCCGTATCTCCACCAAGTCGTCCTGGATAAATAGATAGGCGGGCTTTTCGGATTTTCCGGCAATCACGAGGGCATCGTATCCGGCGGACTTGAGCTGCCAGCCCCATCTGCCGCCGAGGTTGCAGTAAGAGAATTCCTCCGGATACATGGCAGGGGCCTTGCCGCAGACCTGCCACCTCGAGCCGGAAAGGCCGCCGATTCCGGCCAGCGGCCCGGTAACGAATATTATGCGGTTCTCAGGGTCGAAGGCCTTGACGTTGGCGGGCACCTCGTCCCAGTAAATTTTGGCAGCGATACCTCTGCCTCCGAGGAACCTGTCGGCATACTGTGCGGTGGGCACGGTAGTTATCTTCTTTGAGGACAGGTCAACTCTCAGGATTTTCCCGGCGTACCCGTATTGCTCCTTCATTTTCTTCCCCCAACCAGGCTCTTTCTGGGCTTGGGCTTGAAGACGACCGACGGCTTCAAGTCGGCCGAATGAGAGAAGGCCACGGCCTCATTCTTATCTCCATACCGTGCTCGAAGCTCATCGATGGGGCCGGCGTCCAACGCTCTCATGGGGCATCCGGCCACGCAGATGGGTTTCTTGCCTTCCTTCAGCCGGTCGAAGCATAGATTGCACATCTGCATTTTGGCGTTCTTCTCGGCCCCGAACTGCGGAGCCCCGTAAGGACACGATTGCAGGCAGAGGTCGCACTTGTCTTTGCCCAGGCACTTCGCCGGGTCGACGACAACAATGCCGTCCGCTTTCCTTTTCGTGATAGCTCCGGCAGGACAGGCTGCGACGCAGGCAGGCTTGGCGCAGTGATAGCAGGAGGTGGCAAGCCAGGCGACGAACACATCCGGGAATTTGCCCTCTTCTATGGTTATGACCCTTCTCCAACTGGCCGGGCCAGCCGGCACGTCATGCCAGTCTTTGCAGGCTATCACGCAAGTGTAGCAGCCGGTGCATCGTGTCTGGTCGAAATAAAATCCTGTTTGCATTGTTTTCCTCCTACACCTTCGAGAACGTTTTAGGAATGCTTCTCAACCCCTAAATCCGAGGTTGTTTATTAATGTCTTTTCAACCCCCTTTATCCCCCAGTCTTGGGGGACTTTTGGGGCTGGGGGATACCCCCAGACCCCTGGCAGAGGGTGAGTCCCCTCTGCACTCCCCTGCCAGTAAACAATCTCTAAATCCCCATCCTTCCGCGGAAGGACTCCTCTGGACTTCCCAATTGCTAAACGACCTTTGCCTTCTCTACCTGTACCAGGCATGAGTTACTGGTGAACGCGCCACCGGGGGAGCGCTTGTCGATGGTGAGGATGTTGGCGCAACCGCCGTGATCGACACCGGCCTTGTCGGGATTATACCACGCACCCTCCGGCAGGTCGGCGACGCCGGGCATGATTCTCTCGGTCACCTTGGCCTGTATGATAACCTCACCCCTCTCGTTGAACACTTTTACCAGGTCTCCGTCCCTTATTCCTCTGGCTTTGGCATCTATTGTATTAAGCCATATCACCTGAGGATCGACTTCCCGCAGCCAGGGTATGTTGTCGAACTGGCTGTGGGAGCGCCTCTTGGGGTGCGTGCTAGTCATCTGGATAGGATACTTCTTGGCCAGCGGGTCGTTGCGGCTCTCCCAGGTCTCGATGTATTTAGGGATGGGAGGTATTAACGGGTTGTTCATGTCAGCGATCTGTTGACTGAAGATCTCAATCTTCCCCGATGGCGTGGGGAAGGGGCTGTTCTCGATGTCCTCGATCTCTTTCTTGAAGGGGATGGTGGGTGCCTGATAGTATTTCTTCACGCCGGTCTCTTTGAATTTCTCGAAGTCGCCAACACATGGTTTCATAATCTGTTCCAGCCACTGTTCGTCGGTCTTGTCGTTGTAGCCGACGATGCCCAATTTCGCAGCGAGCTCATCGCATATCGCCAGGTGGGAGCGGGATTCGCCGAGGGGCTCGATGACCTTCGGTTGATAGGCAACATGCGGCCCCGCGCCCCATACGGCATCGTTGCGCTCGAGGAAGGTGCAGGTAGGTAGAATAATATCGGCGAACTTCGCTGTGGGAGTCATGAACTGCTCCTGCGCAGCGATGAACTCCAGTGATTTCATCGCCTTAATCGCCTTGTTCACGTTGGGGTATTGGTTGAGGTAGTTGCAGTTGGCGATGTACACCATCTTATAATCGCTGTAGTAGCCGCCGGCTTTGCCCTTGAGGATGGCATCCCAAATCTCGGAATTATGCAGCCGCGCCACCAGCCCGGGCCCCTTGGAAATCGGGGTGGGTAGGGCGTCTTTGCGCATGGGCGAGCCAGCATCGACCGGGTTGCCTCCCGTTTTCATCGCCGGTCCCATGGCGAACGGAATCTCGCCGCGCTGCGTAATTTCAGAACCCGCGCTGCCGCCGACTTTGCCGATGTTTCCTGTCATCGCGGCAAGGGTGAAGGCTGCGCGATGGAACTGCTCACCGAAAGCCGTGCGCCCCGGGCCTTTGCTGGGCAACAACGCCGCCGGCTTAATGGTGGCGTATTCCCTG
>Ga0209777_10004911_pt1 | contig 15650 bp, 15 predicted proteins | sample FrelakmetHBP12HB_FD_187147 | JGI IMG/M metagenome (GOLD analysis project Ga0209777, IMG submission 187147) | Freshwater lake sediment microbial communities from the University of Notre Dame, USA, for methane emissions studies -HBP12 HB (SPAdes)... | ecosystem: Environmental > Aquatic >... | reverse complement strand
CCCGCCCTCCATCTTGACCTTTCGCGCGGCGTCCTGGCTGTGGCGGCGGATCCGTTCGTGCAGGTCCTGCCGGTCGCCCCCCGCCTTCACGGCCGCCATGAGAATGTTCTCGGTGGCCATGAACGGCAGCTCCTCGGCGATGTGCCGCGCGATCATCTGCGGATACACAACGAGGCCCTCGGCGATGTTCTGGTAGAGCCGCAGGATCGCGTCGGCCGCCAGGAACCCTTCGCCGATGACGATCCTCCGCGCGGCCGAGTCGTCGAGGGACCGCTCGAGCCACTGCTCGGCGGCGGTCTGGGCGGCCGCCGGCTGCATCGCGATGAGCACGCGCGCCAGGGCCGTCATCCGCTCCGACCGCATCGGGTTCCGCTTGTAGGCCATCGCGGAGGAGCCGATCTGCTCCGCCTCAAACGGCTCCTCCATCTCCTTGAGGTTCGCCAGGAGCCGGAGGTCGTTCGCGAACTTGTGGGCGCTCTGGGCGATGCCCGAAAGGACGCCCACGATCTGGGCGTCGATCTTCCGCGTGTACGTCTGGCCCGAGACGGGGTACACCTTGTCGAAACCGAGCTTCCGGGCCACGAGTTCGTCGAGGCGCTCGACCTTCGCGTGGTCCCCCTCGAAGAGGCGCAGGAACGAAGCCTGGGTGCCGGTCGTCCCCTTGATGCCGCGGAACCGCAGGGCCGCGCGCGCCGCCTCGACCGCCTCGAAGTCAAGGAGGAGGTCGTAGAGCCACAGGCACGCGCGCTTGCCGACCGTGACGAGCTGCGCCGCCTGGTAATGGGTGAAGCCGAGCGTCGCGAGGCCCCGGTGCTCCGCCGCAAAGCGGGCCAGGCGGTCCATCGTCGTGAGGAGCCGCCGCCCGAGGAGGTCCAGGCCCTCGCGCATGGCCACCAGGTCGGCGTTGTCGCCGATGTCACACGAGGTCGCGCCCAGGTGGATGATGGCCCTGGCCTTCGGGCACTGCTCGCCGAACGCATGGACATGGGCCATCACGTCGTGGCGGAGCTCCTTCTCGATGGCCTCGGCCCGCTCGAAATTCACGTCGCTGGCATGGGCCCGCAGCTCGCGGACCTGCTCGTCGGTGATCGGGAGGCCCAGCTCCTGCTCCGATTCCGCCAGGGCGATCCAGATCCGCCGCCAGGTGCGGAACTTGGCGGCCGGGCTGAAGATCCCCGCCATCTCGCGGCCGGCGTAGCGCGACGCGAGGGGCGACTCGAAGGCATCGTAACGGGCTTCGTCCTGGGTCATGTCAGGCTCCGATGGGCACGGGATCGACATCGTGGAAGATACCCGGCGAGGGAGGGTTTTGCCAACAAAACACAAAAGGGGTCAGGAGCCCTGTGTGCAAGGCTCCTGACCCCTTCGGTTCCAGGGCCGTCACGACACCAGGTCGGTCGCTTCCTCGATCACCCGCACCAGCGTCCGCACGTCGTAAGGTTTCGCCAGACAGGCGTCGAAGCCCGCCGTGAAGTGCTCGCGCATCCGGTCTTCGGTCGCCGCCGTGTCGACGGCGATCACGCGGGTGGCCACCAGCTCGGGGTCGCTGCGGAGGGCCCGGAGCATCGCCCTCGGGTTCAGTTCGGGAAGCGCGAGGTCCAGGAACATGACATGGGGGCGGAACTGGCGGGCCGCCAGGCCCGACTCAAAGACCTCCGACGCCACGCGGACGTCGTAATTGAACTCCCGCTCAAGGGTGGACCGCAGGGCGCCTGCCACGTCGGCGTCGGTTTCCACAAGCAGCACGCGGGTGACCGCCCCGTCCAGGCCCCTCAGGGGGATACCGTGTGCCCGCATGAATCGGACCAGGCTGTCACGGGGAATCCGCCGGTCGCGGGACCCCGGAATCTTGAAACCCCGGAGCTGTCCGGCATCGAACCACTTGGAGACAGTCCGCGGCGCCACTCCACACAAGCGCGCGACTTCCCCGGTCGTGAGAACTTCCTTCATCTTTCACGCCCCCCGGCGCGAGAAAACAACTGAGTCCCCGGTACTACCACACAAACCACCCAACTCCCGGGTGAAATATAACACACGAATGGTATCCGGTCAAACCGAGGGCCAGTTAAAAGATACAAATGGCCCGTTAAAGGCGGAAAATCTTGCCCAGCTTAACGCCTGCGCGGTGTGAAAAGGCCATCCGCCATGCCGATTGACGCGAAGGCGCCCCATCTGGACCGTGCAAAGGTTGTGGAAAACAGATACTGGTGGCCCCGTGGCGAGCCGAAATGGTGAAACCGGGTCCGTTCAATCAGCGGCACTGGGACGCCGTTTTCGTCACATCACCTTCGCGCGGCAGGTCGGGAGACCCGCCGCGCGAAGCGTCCTCGTTTCAGTCTAATCCCAACCTTACCCGCACCTCGTCGGGCGTCAAGCCGCGGACCAAGAGGTCCTTCTCGGGCCGCGTCTCCCCGCGGAGGACCGCCACGTCACCGGCGCGCAGGCCTAGGGCCTCGGCCAGGAGGGCGCAGACGGCCTTGTTGGCCGCGCCCTTCTCGGGCGGCTTACGGACCGCGATCTTGAGCCGTTCGCCCAGCGGGCCGACGATCTTCTCGCGCGACGCGCCGGGAACGACCTTCACGGCCAGCACCGCGCCGCCGGTCAAGAATTCTACTTTGACCATAAGGGTTTGCCCCGCATATTCGTGACACGGAGACCAAAGGGACGAAGGGACGGAGGCACTAAGGGACAGAGGGGATGTCAACGTCTTTTAATGATGATGAAATCCTTTGACCACCCCTTCGTGCCTCCGTCCCTTCGTCCCTTCCGTTAGCCGTACCCCAGTTCGTCCAGCTCTTCCTCGTCCATCCCGAAATGGTGCCCAACCTCGTGCAGGACCGTGTCGCGGACGACGGCGCGGACCGCCTCCTCGAACGACTCGTCCTCCTGCTGCGTGGCCCAGGCCTCGTCCAGGATCGGTTCGCGGAAGAGGAGGATCCGGTCGGGCAGGACGTTGCCGTAGTCGCTCGTGCGGTCCATGAGCGACGTGCCCTGGTAGAGCCCCAGGAGCGTGTCCTCGCCCTTTCCCGACATGCCCATTTCGCGGAGGAGCTTGCGCGGCGGCTGGGCCTCCGTCACGATCTGAACGTTTTTCAGATGCTCCGCGAACTGGGGCGGCACGCCCTTGAGCGCCTCGTCGACGAGTTCGTCGAACCGTGCGGGGGCTATGTATCCGTCTTCCTCTTCTTTCATAGCGGGAATCCTACCCGCGCGGCCGGGGATGTTCAAGGCCAGCGCGCGGCCACGGAAAAAAGAGGCAAGAAAAGCGGGTTCACGCAAAGCCGCAAAGACGCAAAGGAAAGAGTCAACATAAGAGATAACACAAAGACAAGAAGCGACAAGAGGCACAAAGGCGGCTCACGCAAAGCCGCAAAGACGCAAAGAAAAGAGTCAGCATAAGAGGTGACGGAAAGACAGGAAGGAGAAGAGGCGCGGCCTCTTTGACTTCTTGCGTCTTTCCGTTCTCTCGGGTTCTGACGTTTTGCGCCTTCCTTTGCGTCTTTGCGGCTTTGCGTGAGCCGCCGTGGCCTTTCTTTTGTTGCGTCTTTCCGTTCTCTTGCGGCCTTCGTTTCCGCCCCTTATAATCGCGGAAGAGAACGCGAGGCAACCGATGACCGAGACGCTGAGAATTGGTGTAAGCCCCTATATAAGCGCCTGGCCGCTCATCGACGGCTTGGCCGAAGAGGCCGGCGCGGCGCTGGGCTTCCATCCGCCGAGCGCGCTGGCGCCGCTCCTCAAGGCCGGCCAACTCGACGCCGCGCTCATCCCCTCGATCGAGTACTATCGCCTGGCGGCCGTGGCCGGCGAGCGGGCCCGACAGTCGGCCCCGATGCGGATCGTGGCGCTGCCCGTGGCGGCCATCGGATCGCGCGGGGCCGTCGGGTCCGTGCGGCTCTTCGGCTACGCGGAACCGGAGCAGATTCGCCGCGTCCTCCTGGACTCGGCCAGCCGCACGGCCAACGCCCTGGTCCGCCTGCTCCTCGAGCGGCCGCGCGCCGTCCAGCCGCATTTTGTCATGCCGGAAGAGGGGGTCAGGAGCCCTGACGACGTAAGGCTCCCCTCGGCAGGCTCGGGGCAGGCTCTGACCCCTTCGCCGGGCAAGTCGGCCCGCCCGCCTGATGCCGAGCTTCTGATCGGCGACGCCGCGCTCGTGGCCGCGCGGCCCAACGCCCTGTGGGTCGAGGACCTTGGCGAGGAGTGGGACCACCGGTACCACAAGCCGCTCGCCTGGGCGTTCTGGGCGGCCCGGGCCGATGCCCCGATCGGCCGCCTGGTCGAACTCCTCTCCGCGGCGCGCGACCGGGGCCTCGCGCACCTTGAGGAACTGGCGGCCCGCGCGTCCGCCGAGCGCGGCATTCTGCCCGACGTCGCGCGGCGATTCCTTTGCCACCAGGTGCGGTACGGTTTCGGGCAAAGGGAACAGTTGGGCACCCAGTTCTTCTACGAGCGCGCGGCCGACGAGTGCCTCGCGCCGCTGGGCGTGAAGCTGCGGTTTCCGTGACGGGCGCGCGGCCGTGCTGTTGTTCCCTCTCCCCTTGAGGGAGAGGGTAGGGTGAGGGGTGACGTTGGCCGTGGACTTGCGTAGGGGCGGCCCCACGTGGCCGCCCGGCCGTTGTTGTGTTGTTCACGTGCCACGGGCTCTTGAGCCCGTGATCGCGATCCTGCCGTTGACCATGTGCGTTGCCGTGGCCTGGGAGGCAGACCGTGACAATAGAGGAGACGATCAATGGGATCATCCGTCTGCCTATGGTGTTTCACAGCCTTGGCAATGCATCCGCTTACGATCTGCTTCGACAGAGCGGCTACCTTGAGTCGCGCGAAGCCATAACCGAAGATGTCCTATATAAGGCGCTGGCACTTCACCCGGAGTGTGTCGACGCGTGGCTGGCATACTCGGAAGATAACCGGTGCCCCGGGTGGTATGTGAGGGAGGAAGCAGCCAATAGAAGTTATGTCCTTGGCTATGCGGGGGGAAGCCAGGATCGCCCCAGCCGAGTGTTTGCCGACAGGGTTCAGGCGTGCGCCAATTACATCAAGCTTGAAATCGACGGGATTATGGGGAACCCGTGAACGGCCGAGGACTACCTCGACCAGGCGGCGACACCCGCCCTGGGCGCGTGAACAGCAACGTCAACGCAAGTGGCCAACGGCACGATCACTGTCATGGGCTCGAGTGCCCGTGGCACGTGAACAACGCAACAACAGCCGGGCGGCCACATGGGGCCGCCCCTACGTACTTCAATGCAACGGCGGCCCAGGCGTAATTCCCTTGATGCAAGGCACTTCCGCGTGCCGATATTACCTCGCAAGGAGTCTTGCGCGAGGGCCCCATGCCGGAACTTGAGCCGATTATCGACATCGCCAAGGGCATCCTCGTCGGCCATTCGCCGCTGGGGCGAGAGGACACTTTCCTCTTCGACCACTCGCTGCGGGTGATGAAGATCGCGGAGCGCCTGTCGGACTGCCCCGAGGTCCGCCAGTGGCGGATCGACCGATTCGCCCTCTCCGTGGCCGCGCTCTTCCACCAGGCCGCCGTCGTCAAGCTCGACGAGGAACGCCGCACCTCCACCGTCTACGCCGCTGCCACCATGAGCGCCGAGGATGTCAAGGAATACAGCGCCGAGCTGGCCGGCGACCGGCTCGCGCGGCTGGTGCCCGCGCGGCAACTGGAGCTGGCGCAGGAGATCATTCGCCGCGCGCACGACGCCACCGTCAACATTCCCGAGGCCAGGATCCTTTCGGACGCCGACAGCCTCGACGACGTCGGCGCCCTGGGCGTCTGGCGCGACCTCCGCCGATACGTCCTCGATGGCCGCGCGGTCGACGACGCCGTCCATGCCTGGGAACGCCGCGAGCAGTACGGCTACTGGAGCGCGCGGGTCCGCGATGTGTTCAACCTGGAAACGAGCCGCCGCCTGGCCGAGAGCCGCCTGGCGGTCGCCCGCGCCTTCATGAAGCAGTTGGCCGTCGAGCGCGACGGGGCCGACATCCCCGACGGCCAGCCCGTCCGCGGAGCCAAGCCGTGACGGCCGGGCGGACGGCCCTCGTCCTCGGGAGCGGATTGCGCCAGCTCTTCGCGGCGCCGAGCGGCCTCAAGCTTTCGGGCGGCGAAGTCCGTACGACTCCCTTCGGCCCGTCGCGCCCCGTCTTCGAGGCCACCTTGGCCGGAGGGCGGACGGCGCTCTGCCTCGCGCGGCACGGCGAAGGCGGCTATGACATCGGCGCCGGGAGCGTCAACTACCGGGCCAACCTCTGGGCCCTCAAGGACCTCGGGGCCGACACGGTCCTGGCGGTAAGTTCCTGCGGCGGCGTCGATCCGCGGCTCGGCGTCGGCACATTCGTCGTCCCCCACGACATCCTCGACAGGACCACCCGGCGAGCGAAGACGTTCTTCGAGGGGACGGGGCACGGCTGCCTGCGGCACGACCAGCCGTTCTGCCCGGCGGTCCGCGCGGCCTGGGCGGACGCACTGGCCGAGGTCGGCGCGCGGCACCGGCTGGGCGGCGTGTACGTATGTATGGATGGTCCGCGTCTGGAGACGCCCGCCGAGATCCGGGCGCTGGCCGCCGAAGGCGCGACGCTCGTCGGCATGACCGTCGCGCCGGAGTTTGCCCTGGCGCGCGAGCTGGAACTCTGCTACGCCCCGCTCTGCTGGGTGGTCAATCCGGCCGAAGGCGTGGGCACGGGGGCATACCGCGCGGACTCGACCTACCAGGGGATGGTGAGCGAAGAGGATCAGGCCGAGGCGAAACGCGCGGTGGCGCGCCTGCCGGAAATCCTGGCCGCGGCGCTTCGGCGGATCGTGCCCGAGCGGACGTGTCATTGCCGGCAGGCGATGGGGTCGGCGCGGGATGCATGGCGCACGCCGGCGCCTCGTTAGCCGCCCCGCTTGCGGGGCGCGTGTTGTGGTGCCTCACGCACGCGAAAAACACGCGCCCCGCAAGCGGGGCGGCTAACGAGGCCACGGCCCGTGTTATTTTTCGGCCGCCCCTGCCTTGCCAATCACCGCCGTCACGCCGGCCTCGCGGCAGATCGTGAGGAGGTCGACGACGGTCTTCTGCGGCGCCTTCGGATCGGCCGCCAGCGTCACGCGCGACGCGCCCTTGAGGAGCGTGGCGGCCTGCTTGCGGAAATCGTCGACGGACATCGTCTTATCGCCCACGCGGACCTTCTCGTCGGCCGTTAGCGTCACGGTGACCGCCTCGCCCTTGCCGCCGGCCGCCTTCACGGCGTCGGCCTTGATGGCCACCAGGCGCACGGTCATCAGGGCGTCCTCCAGGATGTCGCGGACCTGAATGACGCGGCCGAACGATTCCTCGGCGTCGGCCTTGAGAACGGCCGTCTTGACGGAACCCGGCATCGCGTTCAGGGACCGCTTGAAATCATCGAGATCCATCGACTTGCCGTCGAGGACCGGGGGCTTGCCCTTGAGGAGCACCACGACGACCTCGACCTTCTGCGGGACGATGCGGCGGCCGGTCGCCCGGATGACGAGCTCGACGGGCGTGCCGAGCGGCGGGACCTCTTTCGGATTGGCCGCATAGAGCAGGTTGGCGTTCACGTCGGTCGACTCGAACGGGACGTCGATGGCGGAGTCGCGGAAGTTCGACAGGGCGACCACCGTGCCTTCGTTGTCGGAGGCCTTGAGCGAGTCCTGGTCGGGCTGGCCGACGTAGACCCAGTCGATGGACTTCTCCAGCGAGGTGTCGGAGTTGGCGAACCGCAGGAACTTCCACATCGGCTTTTCGACCGCCTCTTTCTTGCCGTCGGCCTGGAGCGTGTAGCGGGCCGTGATGTCGAGGACCTCGCCGCCCGGCGGGCTGAACGCGCCGCCCTCGGTCTGGAAGCCGGGCTTGCCGGGCTCCAGGCCGAGGAGCGCGAGGGCGAACGTCACGTGCGACGGCTTGGCCTTGGTGACGAGGATCGACTCGTGCTCGCGTGTGCCCTCGCTGCATACGGCCAGCTCCAGGCCGACCTGCCGCTGGCAGACCTTGGCCTCGAGGCGGACCTCCTTGGCCTTCGTGTCGACGACGATGCCGGGGAGGGTCTTGATGATCGCCCCCTCGGCGGGAGGCTTCGCGTCTTTCGTCGCGGGGGCTTCGCCGGCCACGCAGGAGGCCGAGACGAGGAGGGCGGCGAAGGCAACGGTGGCGGTCAGGCGCATAAGAGCCTCCGAAAGTCAACATCAACGCACGGCGGCGCCTCGTTAGCCGCCCCGCTTGCGGGGCGCGTGTTGTGCGGCCGCGGCAACGTCAACACACATGGTCAACGGCACGAACGCAATCACGGGCTCAAGAGCCCGTGGCACGCGAAAGCGTCAACACCCATTCATTCGCAGTCCGACATCGCCAGGACCGCGTAGGCCGTCGGCACCAGCGGAAACCCTTCGAACCAGCGGTCGGCCGGGTTCGTCCAGGAGCCGTCGTCCTTCTGGCGCTTCAGGAGCGCTTCGGTGATTTCCGCGCGCCAGTCGTGCGGGCGCTTGCGGGCGTCGAGCACCTTGTCCTGGCCGAACGCCTTCAGGGCCTTCGCCGACGTCTGGTAATAATAGTAGAGGCCCGACTGGCCCATCTCGGGGTTCTCGTCGAAGCCCCAGTGCTTCTGGATCCATTCCAGGGCGGCCTTGACGCGCGGGTCGTCCTTCGAGACGCTCGCGTAGAGCATCGACTTGAAGCCCGCATAGGTCATCGAGCCGTAGCTGCGGAGACCCTTGCGCCCGTCGGGGAGGTCGACCGTGTTGGCCTTCGATTCGCCGCCGCCGGCCACGCTGTAGACGAAGCCGCCGTCGTCGGTCGTGACGACCTTCGTGACGGCGCTGTCGTTGGATTCGCTGCGGGCCTGGCACCGGCTGACGAAGACCAGCATGCGGGCCCACGCCGGGTCGTCCTTCGGGACGCCGGCCGCCTGGAGGGCGTCGGCGAAGTACTGCGTGTTCGAGAGGTCGGGCCGCGCGCTCTTGCCGTAGCCCGCGCCGCCGAACCGCGGATCGTTCTTGTCGGCCTTCTCCTGCTTGTCGACGCTCTCGGTGTCGTCCCACTGGTGCTTGGTCAGATAGGCCAGGGCTTTCTTGATCGCCGGGGCATAGGCCTCCTTGTCGGCCTTGACGAGGACCTGGACGGCGATGCAGGTGCAGTAGTTGGCGAGGCCGCCGTCGTCGTAGATGCCGCCGTCGTCTTTCTGGGCCTTGACGAGCAGGTCGACCGCCTTCTTGACCGGCTCGTCCTTGACGGTCTTTCCGGCGAAAAGGAGGGCCTGCGCGCAGAGGCCGTTCACGCCGACGCCCGTCTTCTCATCGCCCCAGGACCCGTTCGGGTTCTGCTTGGCGAGGATGAACGCGACGGCCCTGTCGGTGGCGGCCTTGCGTTTCTCCGCGAGGGCCTTGGCATCGGCGGGGGCCGCCTCGACCGTGCCCGTGACCTCGGCCTTGACGGTGGCTTCCGCCTTGGCGGGCGCCGCCGGCTTCGGCTCGTCCGCGGCACCGGCGAGAGGCGAGACCCCAAGGACTATCGCCAGGCCCAGGGCCGCCATCAGTGATCCGACTGTGCGTTTCATAGTCAGCTTTCTCCTATCCAATGTTTTGCCGTTGGCCTTTCGCGTCTTGCGCAAGACCAAGCGCCCCGCAAGCGGGGCGGCTAACGAGGCGCGGCGCAAGGTCCGTGAACCAAGCCCATACCTTAGGGTAAGTGACGCAACCGCCGTGCCACGGGCAGGATTTCGGCGATTTTTCGCAAGTCGTTCTCCGGCAACCTGTTGCGCCGCCCACTCTCGGCCGAACTCCCCGTGGCTTGGCCGCCACTGCACAAGCGATGTGCAAACCATGCACAGAAGCCGTGCTGCCGCGCCAACGGCCCGCCTTCCGATATTATTTGAACCCGGTCTCGGGGCTGGGGGGCTTGTGCGTTCCCGCGCGGCACGCGGGCGGGTGGGCTACGGACGGCCGCTGTCCACACTCTTCTTCTGGGCGGCGGCGGGTTTGCGGGAACGGAGGAGCGCCAGCACCAGGGCATAGACGCCGCCGCCGGCGCCGAAGAGCATGGCCCCCCAGTTCATGTAGAGCGTTGTCATGGCGCCGGACTCTTTCCACTTGGCGCCGGATTCACCGATGAAGAGGTCGTAGAAGCAGTAGATGGCCATGGCGATGCCGGCGGCGCCGAGGACCAGCAGGATTCCCGGACCATACGGTTCCTTGGCCTTGGCGGGAGGCTGCTCTTCCTGGGGCTTGTTCTCGGCCACGGAAAGCTCCTTGTTCTATGAGCCCGGATCGTTCCTGACGCCGCCCCATTGTAAACGCCGCGCGGCAACAAAGCGAGATGATTTGGCGCGTGCCGCGGCCGGGGGTTGTTGACGTTCGTAGGGGCGGCCCTGCGTGGCCGCCCGGCCGTTGATTTGCTGTGGTTGTTTCCGTGCCTTGGGTTCAGCCCCGGCGGGGCGCCTGCGCTCTAGCCACGGGCGCGAGCCCGTGGAAGACGGCGCCCGTGCCGCGCATCTTTCTTTCTGCCTAGCCCCGGAGGGGCGACTGAGACGTCCATTCGCCCCTCCGGGGCTCGAACATAAACAACAAAACATAGGTCCTGTCGAGCGCCTCTTTCCACGGCCTTGCGGCCGTGGCTAGAGCGCAGGCGCCCCTCCGGGGCTGCACCCACAACAACGTCAACGGCCGGGCGAGATATATCTCGCCCCTACTCCTTCGCCACCACGTCCGGCGGGATCGTGACCTTCGCGCCGACCCGGATGCCGTGAGCCTCGAACCATCCCGACGGAGTCTCCAGGGCGCACTTCGTGGGCTCGCGAGTGTAAACCGAATCGAGGTTGAGCGCGGTCATGTGCTCGATCTCGGTGATCCGGCCGTCGGCGGCGATGTAGGCGAGGTCCAGGTCCGCCAGCGTGTTCTTCATCCAGAAGGCGAGCATGTCCTCGCGCGGGAAGACGAAGAGCATGGCCTCGTCGGGCCCGAGCTTCGGGCGGAACATCATCCCCTTCTGCCGGGTCTCGTTCGAGTCGGCCACCTCCACGAGGAGCGGCGTCTCGCCCACGCGGATCGTCGCCGTCGAAAGCCTCTGAGGCCGGTCGGCCGCATCGGCGGCGGGGGCGCCCTCGGGCGGCTGCGCCGGGGGTTGGCACCCGGCGGCGAGGACGACCATCGCGAGCACTGGCGCCAGCGCGCAAACACGCGCCCCGCAAGCGGGGCGGCTAACGAGGCCCGGCCTATGCCTTGAATTGATCTGGTTCATAACCCGCCCTTTTCAGCATACGCTCCAGGAGTTCCATCGGCAATCCGACGACGTTCGTCCAGCTTCCGCGGATGGATTCCACGTAGCGGTCGGCCGTTTCCTGGAGGGCGTAGGCGCCGGCCTTGCCCATTGCCTCGCCGCTCGCGACGTAGGCCGCAATCTCGTCGGCGGTCATCGGCCGCATGCGGACGGCGGTCGAATCGTGGGCGATCCAGCGCCGGCCGCCGGCCGCGTCCACGAGGGCGAGGCCCGTCAGCACGTGGTGCTCGGACCCGGAGAGCTCCGAGAGAATGCGCCGGGCGTCGGCCTCGTCGGCGGGCTTGCCGATCATGCGTCCGCCGAGCTCGACGGCTGTGTCCGTGCCGAGGACGAGGCCCGCCCGCAGGCCGTGGACCTCGATGGCGACCCTCGTCTTCAGGTAGGCCAGGCTCTCGACGCGGACCGCCGGGGCGAGCGATGCGTCGACCGCGTCTTCGTCGACCGGCGCGGCCTTGACGAGAAACCGGTACCCGGCCTGGCGCAGGAGCTCGCGCCGCCGCGGGGACGACGAGGCCAGGATGAGCGGGACGTCACCGCGAGCCATGGGCTTTCAGTTCCCGTTGCGCGTCGGCAGGTAGACGGCGGTGTCGCCGGGGCGGATGTCCTCGATGGCGCCGATGCGGCGGGCCACCGTGACGTCGCGGTCGACCTTCAGGAGCTGGAGCGTGCCGATCTTCCTCGGGCCGCGGTAGACGCCCATCCGCTGGCCGGGCGCGAGACCCTCCTCGAGGCCGCCGGCCAGGGCGACGAGGTCCTTGTCGGCCGCCCGGACCTCCAGGACGATCGCGCCCGGGTGCGTCCATTTCCAGTTGACGGGGGCCGGCGCCTCGGGCGCCGCGGCCGCTTTCCGCTCTTCGGGCCGCGCCGCGGCGCAGCCGGCCACGAGGCCGCCAAGGGCCAGGGCAAGCACGATGTTACGCATTGTGCAATCTCCAATGATAGAAGCGCTCGCCGTTGGCTCGCGGCTAAAATGGGATGTAGCCCGTGGGCCTTTCTCCGCTGACTCTGTCCGCTGTTCTCGCTGTTGACGTTTGCCGTTACCCAATCTTTGCCGTTCTCTGCGTTCTCCGCGTTCTCTGCGGTGAATGCCTCTTCGTTTTCACCTCGCGGCCTCCAGCCAGCCTCGCTTGCCGTCCCAGCGGACGCGGAGCTTCGTGTTGCACGCGCGGCATGTGAGGGCCGAGCCGGCGGGCGTGCCGCGATAGACCACCAGCTCGGCGGCGCAGATCGGGCAGTGCCGCGCGAACGTCTGAGGCACCGTGTCGGCTGGCGGCTCCTGCGAGGCCAGGCCGAGCGTGTGCTCGACGACCTCGCGCGGCGCGCGGTCGGCGACCAGCCGCACGACCGCCGGGTACCAGTCGGCCGGGCCGAGCAGGATCGCCCCGGCCAGGCGTCCCTCGTTGAACACGAGCCGGCGGTACGTCCGGGCGGCGCCGGCGGTCGGCGCGCAGTGATCGGGGGCGCCGGCGTCGTCGGCGGTCTCGCCCGGCAATGGCAGCGGCCGCGCGGCCTGCGATTGGACGACGACCGCCTCGACGCCGCCCGCCTCGGGCAGGTGCCCGCCGCCAATGACGGCCAGGTCGTGGCCGCAGAGGACCGTCCGGATGCGGACGATGTCGGCCGCGCGGTCCGACGGCCGGTCCAGCATGGCGGCGGCCGCGATGCCGCCCTGGGTCCACGCCCGTTGCCAGCAGAGCGGCCGCTCGTCGGGACCCCAAGCGCTCGGCGTGAACGGATCGGCCACGTCGCCGGCGGCGAACACGTCCGGAACGTTCGTGCGGAGGGCGGCGTCGACGCGGATGCCGAGCGGGACCTCGACGCCGGAGCCTTCGACGACGTCGACGGCGGGCCGCCGCACGCCGCCCGCGACCACGAGGTCGGCCCCCAGGACCTCGCCCGCCGCGGTCTCCACGGCGATGGCCCGGTTGGCCGCGCCGACGATCGACCGGGCCGTGCCGCCGAGGAGCGTCACGCCCTCGTCCTTGAGCAGCGATTCGAGGATCGTCGCCGCCCCGTCGTCGAGCATGGCGGGCCAGAGCCGTTCGCCCGGCACGAGAAGCGTGACGGTCAGGCCGCGGCTCGCCAGGGCCTCCGCGAGGCGCAGGCCGATCACGCCCTCGTCGAGAATGACCGCCCGCCGCGCTGCCGCCAGGATCTGCTCCGACGCGAGGGTGGCCTCGAGCGTGTCCAGGGTGACGACGCCCTCGAGGTCCCCTCCGGGAATGGCGAGCGGGACGGCGCGGGAACCCGTCGCAATCAGCAGGCGGTCGTACCGGATGCGCTGGCCGGAGTCGAGCCGGACCTCGTGGGCGGCCGGGTCCACGCGCGTCACGCGGGTCGCGAGGAACAGGTTGGTCCGCTCCCGGCGATAGGCGCTGCGGCTCTGGACGACGAGCTCCTCGGCCGACAGATGCCCCGCCAGGAGGTCGCCGAGCTGGCGCCGCAGATAGAAGGGGTGCGGCTCTTCGGCGAACAGGGTGATCTCGGCGTCGGTGTCGGCGCGGCGAATCTCCTTGGCGGCCCTGAATCCCGCCACCCCGCCGCCGACGATGACGAAATGGGTGCTCATGACAAGTCAACCCTTCGACAAGCTCAGGGCAGGCGGCCGGACGCCCGCTTACGCCACGCGTCGATAACGGCTTCGGCCACCTCGTCGGCCGTCACGCCGGTCATGCAGGCCAGGGCGTCCGTGCCGCCGAGGACGCACTGCCGCCGGTAGCATGGGCGGCACGGCGCGGCAGCCGTCACGATGCGATGCCCGGGCCCGTACGGCCCCGTTCGGTCGGGGTTGGTCGGCCCGAAGATGGCCACGGCGGGCGTGCCGACGGCGGCGGCGATGTGCATCGGCCCGGAATCGTTCGTGACCATGACGCGGGCCTCGGCGATCAGCCCGACCAGTTCTTTTAACGTGGTGCGGGCCGTAAGGTCAATAGGCGCCTCGGCGGCCGCGCGGCCGATCCGCTCGGCGGCGGGCTTTCCGTCGGGTCCGCCGACGAGGACCGACCGAACGCCGAGCGCGGCCCGAACGCAGTCGATCACGCGGGCATAGCGTTCGGCGGGCCATTGCTTGGTCGTCCACCGCGCATCCGCTCCGACGACGACAAACGGCTCGCCCGGCCCGAGGCCCGCCTCCGCGAGGATGGCCCGGGCCCGCTCGCGCGCGGGTGCTGGGACAGGCAGGTGATCGGTCGCCCGCGGCGGCGCGAGGCCCGCCGCTCGGGCCACCAGGAGATACCGGTCCACGGAGTGCATGTCCGGTCCCGGCACTTCGACTCGCTCGGTGTAGAAGAGCGGGGCGAGCTCCCGCGCCGCGGCAAAGCCGACGCGTGCCCGCGCCCCGGTGAAGCGCGCCAAGAGGCCGCTCCTCAGGAGGCCTTGGAGGTCCAGCACCGCCGTGAACCCGTGCCGCCGCAGGTCCCGGACGAATCGCAGGAAGTCGCGCATCGCGGCGGGGTTCCACCAGATCCGGGCGTACCGCTTCCGGTCGAACGGGATGACCCCCTCCAGACGCGGATGCCCGGCCAGGAGGTCCGTGAAGGGCTTGGCCACCATCCACCAGACGCGGGCGTCCGGGCGGCTCTCACGCAGGGCCGTGAGGACCGGCAGCGCCTGGACGATGTCGCCCATGGAGGAGGGTTTGAGGATCAGGGTTCGAGTTAAATCCATAGCGATTCCTGCAACACACCGGTTCAAAGTTCAAGGTTCAAAGTTCAAGGTTCAAGGTGAAAGGCCAAAAGGCGCGCCGGGCCGTGGCTGTTGTCGTTAACCTTGAACCTTGAACTTTGAACCTTGAACTCAGCACGCGCTCGCCGATGGCTCGCGGCTAAACGGTGCCCGGGCTACCCTTGCGCCGGAGTTTGTTCAGTTTTCGGCGGCTCAGCTCGGCGATTCGGCGCCACCAGCGGCGTAGCTTCTTCGGCCCGAGGGTGTGCCGCGCGGCCGCGGGCGGCGCCTTCGACCGGCGCGACGCGATCGTGATCGGCGACGGGCATCCGCGCCGGCCCAGGTACGCGCGCAGGAACCGCAGCCGGTCCGTTTGCCGCGCGACGCCCCACTCGTCCAGGCTGACGCTCAGGCGCATCAGGTCCCGCGCCCGGCGGTTGTCCGAGACGAGCCAGCCGGTCCTGAGGCCGTCGAGATCGACGAGGACGGGCCGGCCGCCCCGCGCGGGCGCCACGAGGATGTTCGGCGCTTTCAGGTCGCGATGCGCGAGGCCCACGTCGTGCATCCGCCGGAGCATCCGCGCCAGGAGCCACGTTACGCGGCGCCGCTCGCGGGGCGGCGGCCCCTTCCGCAGCCACTCCGACAGCCGCTCGCCGTCGACCGGCTCCGTGAAAAGGAGAGTCCGGCGGGCGAGGCCTCCTTCGCGGAGGTCGGCGG
>Ga0209777_10004910_pt1 | contig 15652 bp, 9 predicted proteins | sample FrelakmetHBP12HB_FD_187147 | JGI IMG/M metagenome (GOLD analysis project Ga0209777, IMG submission 187147) | Freshwater lake sediment microbial communities from the University of Notre Dame, USA, for methane emissions studies -HBP12 HB (SPAdes)... | ecosystem: Environmental > Aquatic >... | reverse complement strand
CGTTCGCCGCCGCCCGAAGGCGGCTCGAAACTGGCCGGACAAGAAAACCGAGTCGCCGCCCAAGCCGCCCGTTATCCGCACGGCCACCGCCGCGGAAAGACTGAAAGCCAAGCGGTTCAGAGACAAACACGTGGCCGCTTAGTTAGCGGCGTTGCATGGCACCCCGACCTTACGCCGGCCACGCGTCCGTGCTTGACGGACCTACCCCCTCACGTTACGTTAGCAGCCGCCATGACCGAGCCCAGACCGCCGGCGGACCGATCCGACCCATTCGAGCAGGCCCTCGCGATCCTGCGGGACCGGTTCGGCCACGTGGCGCTGCGCGAGGGGCAGGAAGCCGCGGTCCGGTCGGCCCTGGCGGGGCGAAGCCTGCTCGTGGTCATGCCGACCGGGGCGGGCAAGTCGCTCCTGTACCAGTTGCCCGCCCTGCTGGCCGACGGCCTGACGCTGGTGGTCTCGCCGCTGATCGCCCTCATGAAGGACCAGGTCGACGATCTTCAGCAGCGGGGCATTCCGGCCACGTTCATCAATTCTTCCTTGAGCCTGGCGGAGCAGCAGGCGCGGATCCAGCAGTGCGTCCGCGGCGAGGTGCGCCTGCTCTACGTGGCGCCCGAGCGGTTCCAGAGCGCGGCGTTCCTCGGGATGCTGCGGCAAATCAAGGTCGCGCGGCTGGCGGTCGACGAGGCCCACTGCATCAGCGAGTGGGGCCACGATTTCCGGCCGGATTACCGGCGGCTCCGCCAGTTCCGCCAGGAGATGCACAATCCGCCGGTCACCGCCCTGACGGCCACCGCGACGCCGCGCGTCCGCAAAGACATCCTCGAGAGCCTGGCCCTGGCGCCGCACGAGGTCGATATCCATGTGCATGGCTTCGACCGTCCGAACCTCGCGCTCTCGGTGGCCCACGCCCACGACAACGAGACGAAGACGGCCCTCGTCCGCGAATTCCTCCGCGGCGAGAAGGGCTCGGGGATCGTCTACGTCGGCACTCGCCGCGCGGCCGAGGAACTGGCCGCGGCCATCGTCGACATCGAGTCCGCCGTCACGGTCTACCACGCGGGCCTGCAACCCGAGGAGCGGACGCGGGCCCAGGACCAGTTCCTCAGCGGCAAGGCCCGTGTGGCCGTGGCGACCGTGGCCTTCGGCATGGGGATCGACAAGGCCGACATCCGCTTCGTCCTCCACTATCACTACCCCGGCTCGGTCGAGCAGTATTACCAGGAGATCGGCCGCGCGGGGCGCGACGGACTCGACTCGCGCTGTATGCTCCTCTATGCCCCGGCCGACCGATACCTGCGGGAGTTCTTCATCGACCTCTCGTATCCGACGCGGGAACAGGTCGAGTCGGTCTACGACTTCCTGTGGAGCGTGCCCGAGAACCCGGTCCTCCTGACCTATGCCCAGATCGCGGACCTGTGCGAGGAGGACCTGAAGGACGGCCAGGTGGCCTCGGCGATACGCCTGCTGGACGGCGCGGGCGTGACGCGGGCGATGACGGGCGACGCCAACGCCTTCGTGACGATCGACCGGCCCGGGGCCCAGGTTCTGCCGGCCGTCCGCGGCGAGAACCAGAAGCGCGTCTTCGAGGCCCTGGCGTCGTTCGTCGACCTGGAGACGCCCAGCCGCTACGGGATCGACCTGGGGGGCATCGCGTCGGCGGCCAAGCTTTCCCTGGAACAGGTCCGCCGGGCCCTCACGGCGCTCGACGAGGCGAAGCACATCGCGTACGAGCCGCCGTTCCGGGGTCGCGGCATCGAGAAACGGGTCGCCAAGCCGCCGCCATTCGACAAGGTGCCGATCGACTGGGCCCGCCAGGACTTCCTCCGCCGCCTCGAAGAAGAGAAGCTCGAGGCGATGGAAGAGTTCATCCGCGCCGACGGGTGCCGCCGCGCGTTCGTCCTCCGCTACTTCGGCGAGAAGACGGACCTCGAGTGCGGCACGTGCGACCGGTGTCGGGCACGCGGCAAGGCGAAGGCGGCGGGTGGCGACTCGCTCGCGCGGCGGCCGGACATCGCCATGCCGGTCCTCGTGTGCCTCAAGCATCTGCGGTTTCCCCTCGGAATCGGCCGCACGGTCGACGTGCTCACCGGCTCGAAGGACAAGAAGCTCCTGGAATGGCGGCTCGACCGGAACCCGGCCTACGGGTGGCTCCCGGGGAAGAAGGAAGCGGTCAGGCGCGTCATCGACCAGATGGTCGCCGACGGCTACCTGAAGAGCGAAGGGGAGTTCGCGCGGCCGGTCCTCGCGCTGACGCCGCGCGGCGAGCGGGCCGCCCAGGAGGCTTCGCTCGACGCGGTCCCCGCGCCTCCGTCGCATGCGGAAGAGGAGACCCGCGCCGCCCCGGTGTCGGTTCGCCGCGCAGCCCTGGAATGCGTGGCGTCGCTCCGGACGGCCGTGGGCTTGTCGAAGGTCGCCGAGGTCCTCGCGGGTTCCGGCGCCAAGTGGATCAAGGACGCGGGCGCCGACCGGCTGCCCATGTACGGCGCCGTCCGAGCCAAACAAGACGCTGTGCGCGAGGCCGTTCTCGGCCTCGTCAAGGAGGGCCTGCTCGCCCGGGACGCGAAGGCGCCTTATCCGGTGCTGGAGCTGACCGACGCCGGCCGCCGCGAACTCCAGAAGCTCGCGGGCGGCGGGGCCCCGGCGGCCGCGCGTCCGGCGGCGCCCGAGGAGCCGCGCGCAGCCCAAACCGCTCGAGTCGAGAAGCCGCCGGCACCGCCCAAGGCCCCGGCGCCGGTGCCGGTGCGACCGGCGATCGCTCCGCAAGCGGAGCGGCGAAATATCGCGCCGCCGCCGGCCCCTGCCCCGGCGCCGGCACAACCGTGTGCCGCCGATGGCCTCGACGCGATCCTCGCGGGGCTGCTGGTCGCCGCACGAGAGGAAGCCAAGGCCCGCGTTGAAGAGCTTCGGCTGTACCATCCGCGCGAGATCGCCCTGCGGCTGGGCGCGCGGTTCGATGCCGCCGACACGGAGGCCGCGCAGTCGCGGGCCGTCTGGGCGGTCGGAGAACTGTGCGGGGAGTACGGCCTGGCGCTCCTCGTGCGATGCGCAGGACACAAGACGCCCAACGTGCGGCGGCTGGCCGCCTCGGCCCTGGGCAAAGTCGTGGCCGCGGCGCGAATCTCTTCGACCGCGCGGCGGGAGGCGCTCGTGCAGGCCCGCGAGGCCCTGCTGGCGCTCAAGGCCGACGAGGCGCCGCAGGTCCGCCAATACGCCGAGAAGGCGCTGGATGAATTCTCCCGCCCGCCGACCGTCTGACCCCATAGAATGGAGAGCGATGAATCGCACGCGGCATCACGTTCTGACCTCTCAGTCATGGGCGCTCCGGCGCGGGTGCCACGGCTGCGCCGTTCGCAGCCGTGCCGCTGTGCGCACGACCACGGCTGCAAACAGCGCAGCCGTGGCACCCGCTCCGACCAATGGCACGCCACTAACTGACGTATTACATCTCGCTCAAGTTCTCGCCTGCACCAGCCTCCTAGCCGTCGCCTGGATGCTTGCCCCCGCGTGCGCCCCGGCCCAGGCCGCCGACTGGCCGTGCTGGCGCGGACCGAATTACGACAGCACCTCGACCGAAGTGCCCGAGAAGCTCCCCGAGGCGAGTAAGGCCGCGCCTGAGCCTGCCGAGACGAAGGCCGAGGGAATCCCCTCGGGCGGCCAGGCCGAAAGAATCCTGCCGCACCTGGCGCCCCTCTGGCGGCGCCCCGCCGGCGGACGGGCCCTCGCGGGCATCGCGGTCGCCGAGGGCTGCGTGGTCGTCCCCTGCTACGGGCAGAAGAAGGACATCTACCGCTGCTACACGGCCGACAAGGGCGAGACCGCCTGGGAATGGTCGATGCCCGATGCCCAGGACATGGACTACTCCCCCGCCTCGCGGGCCACGCCGCTCATCCACGAGGGCAAGGTCTACGTGCTCGGGACCGCGGGCGACCTCGTCGCGCTCGACCTCAAGAAAGGCACGGCCGTCTGGCAGATCAACTTCGTCAAGGAGTTCGGCACGAAGGTGCCGAAGTGGGGCTTCAGCTCGTCGCCGATTCTGGCCGACGGCAAACTGATCGTCAACCCAGGCGGCAAGGACGCGTCGGTTGTGGCGCTCGACCCCGCCACGGGCAAAGCCGCGTGGCAGGCGCCGGGCGGAAAGCCCTCCTACTCGACCTTCCTCTTCGGCGAGTTCGGCGGCGTCAAGCAGGTCGTCGGCTGGGACGCCCTTTCGCTCGGCGGATGGGACTCGGCCACGGGCAAGCGGCTCTGGGCCATTTGCGCTGACGGCGAGCCGGAGTACATCGTCCCGTCGCCGGTCGCGTGGAACGGAAAGCTCCTCGTCACCGACTCCCGCTCGATGCGCCTGTACGAGTTCGACAAGACGGGCCGGGCGATTCCCAAGCCCGTCGCCATTTGCGACGAAGTGACCACCGAAATGTGCACGCCCACGCTCTTCAAGGACCTCGCGGTCATGACGGCGGGCGGCCTGAACGCGATGGACCTCGCGGACGGCCTCAAGCGCCTGTGGACCAGCGACAAGGAAGACGGCTTCACGGGCCCTATTTCGCACGTCATCGTCGGCAATGGCCGCGCGATGGTCTTTCCGGAGGACGGGACCTTGAGCCTGGTCGTCCCCGAAAAGGGTGATTGCCGCATCCTCGGAACCGTCAAGGTGTGCGGCGAGACGATGTCGTGCCCGGCGCTGGCCGACGGCAGGCTGTACGTCCGCGACGAGAGGTTTGTGTATTGTTATGCCCTGAGATGATTGACACGCGGCCGCCCCATCGCTTACCATGTCGCGACGATTCCGGCCGGTTTTCGCCGTCAAGGACCCAGACACACGGGAGGAAGTCGAAAGATGAAGCGCGATTCCCGCCTCATGAGGCCCCTGTCGCTGACCCTCATCACGTTGGCCGCCGCCAGCCTGGGCTGGACGATCCTGGCAGCCCCCGCCCTGGCCGACGACTGGCCTCAGTACCGCGGGCCGCAACACACCGGCATCTCCGCCGAGAAAGGCTGGTCCACCGACTGGCCGAAGGAAGGCCCGAAGGTCCTCTGGAAGGCCGAGCTCGGCAAGGGGTACTCCGCATTCTCCGTCGTCGGCAACAAGGCCTACACGATGGGCTGGGCGGGCGAAAAGGACACCGTCTGGTGCCTGGACGTCGCCACGGGCCAGCCCGTCTGGAAACACACGTATCCGTGCATCGCCGGCGAATACCCCGGCCCGCGGTGCTCGCCGACGGTCGATGGCAAGCTGGTCTACACGCTGAGCCGCCAGGGCGACCTCTTCTGCCTCGACGCCGAGAAGGGCGACGTGAAATGGTCGAAGAGCCTCACGAAGGACTTCAAGGGCGAGGTGCCCGGATGGCAGAACACGAAGTGGGGCTACGCCTGCTCGCCCCTCGTCATGGGCGATAAGCTCGTCGTCGACGCCGGCCCGGCCGTCGTCCTCAACAAGATCACCGGCGAGACGGTCTGGGTGCAAGGCGACGACGTCGCCGGCTACTCCTCGCCGCAGGACTTCAAGCTTGGCGACGCCACGTACCTCGCGTTCTTCGAAGCGACCGCCCTGGTGGTCCGCAACGCGGCCGACGGCAAAGAGGTCGCCCGCCAGACGTGGAAGACCTCGTACAACGTCAACCCCTCGACGCCGATCGTCTCCGGCGACCAGATCTTCATCTCCTCGGGCTACGGCATCGGCGCGGCCCTGTACCAGTTCAGCGGCACCGCCCTCAAGGAGGTCTGGAAGGCGAAGGTGATGCGGACCCATACCAATTCGTGCGTCCTCTACAACGGGTCCCTCTACGGCTTGGACGGCGCGGTGAACGAAGGCCCCCTGTCGTGCGTAGACTTCAAGACCGGCGAGAAGAAGTGGAAGGAGGAGAGCGTGAAGATGGGCGGCCTCGTGATCGCCGACGGCAAGATCATCGCCCTCGGAAACCAGGGCGACCTGGTCGTCGCCACCGCCTCGCCGGACGGCTACAAGGAAATCGCGAAGGCCAAGGTCCTCGGCGAAACGTGCTGGACGATGCCCGTCCTCGCCAACGGCATGATCTTCTGCCGCAATGAGAAAGGCAATGCCGTGTGCCTGGATGTGAAGGGGAAGTGACGCCCGCCAACAGGCGGGCGATTCGTCATTCGGAATTCGTCATTCCTTCATAGCACCGAGGGAGACGTCCTATGCCTGGACCTGCGACAGTAGCCGCGTAACCCGCCCCGCCCGTCAGGGTTGAAACTTAGCTTGGCTTTCCATACTATTGCGCGGCTTCGTAGCCGGCGTATCGACCACAAGTGATTGGCGAATGGTTGACGTGGTTGTCGGTGCAGCCCCGGCGGGGCGCCTGCACTGTAGCCACGGCCGCAAGGCCGTGGAAAGGGATGCGAGGCACGGTCCAGGTTGTGTTGTTTATTTTGGAGCCCCGGCGGGGCGATTGTCCGTCGCCTCAGTCGCCCCTCCGGGGCTCGGAAGCGCGGACCACGGGCTCGCGCCCGTGGCTACAGGGCAGGCGCCCCGCCGGGGCTGTGAACCGAAGGCACAGACACTGCCGGAAAGAACAGCCAGCACCCAGGAAACTGATGCCCAAGACCGTCCGCATCCTGTACTGCCACTGCTCGAACACCGACCTGGTGCCCGCCAAGGCCAAGGCGGCCGCGCTCAAGGCCCTGGCCGAGGCGGGCCTCGAGTTCGAGGCGGTGCCCGACCTGTGTGAATTGGCCGCCAAGCGCGACCCGGCCCTCGCGCGCCTGGCCAAGGGCGGCCCCTTGCGCATCATCGCCTGCTACCCACGCACGATCCGCTGGCTCTTTGCGGCCGCGGGAGCGCGCCTGGCCGAAAAGGGCGTCGAGGTCCTCAACCTGCGGGCCGACGGGGCGAAGAAGATCGTCGCGAAGCTCAAGGCGAAGAAGACCGCTACGAGGAAGGGAAGCAAGCCGGCGACCGCCGCCCTCCTCAAGGACCTTGACGGGGCCGCGCGGCAACTCGGCGAGTGGATCCCGTGGTTCCCCGTGATCGACCGCAGCCTCTGCAAGAACTGCAAGCAGTGCCTCAACTTCTGCCTCTTCGGAGTCTACACGCTCGCGGACGACGGAACGGTCCGCGTCGAGCATCCCGAGAGTTGCAAGAACGGCTGCCCGGCGTGCGCCCGGGTCTGTCCGCACCTGGCGATCATCTTCCCGAAACACGACGGCGCTCCCGTCAACGGGGCCGAGGTCTCGCGGGAGGACCTCTCGCGCGGCGACATGCGCGTCGGCCTCCAGGCCCACTCGCGGGCCGACATCCTCGCGGCCCTGCGCGAGCGCAACAAGGCCCTCGCCTCCGGAGACGCCTCCAAGTGACCGCGGCCGCCCGTCGCCTTCAGCCCGCCGTCGTCCTCGTCGCCGAGCGCACGCTAAGCGCCCGCTACGACATCCTTTTCGAGGGCATCTTCGCGACGATGCAGACGACGCAGGTCCCCGAGTGGGCGATGCGCCGGCTGGTCGCCCCGCCCGTCCGCGTGGATGGCTGTGGCCGCGCGCATACCGTTCCCGTGGGCCTGCGGCGCGTGGAATCCGCCCTGCTCGCGCGGACGCCGCTCACCGCGGCCGACGTCGTCTGCACGACGCCCGAGGCCCTGGCGGACCTCTTGGGTCCGTGGACGAAGGTCGTCGGCGTAAGCTCCAGCGACCCGCTGGCCCGCGGCATGAGCAACACGACCACGGCCGAATTCTGCCCGGGCGAGCCGTACACGCGCCGGTGGACCGACCGCCTGATGCGCGCGATCGGCGAGGCCAAGCGGACGTTCGGATTCAAGGTCGTCGCGGGCGGCGCCGGCGCGTGGCAGTACGCCCAGGACCCGGAGGCAGTCGCGCGGCACGGGATCGACCTCGTCTTCGAGGGGTACTTCGAGTCGGCGGGCCCGGCGCTCTTCATGGACCTGGTGGAGGGCCGCCCCGCGCCGGCCCACGTCGCCGCCAGCGGCGCGTTCGCCGACCTGGTCCAGCCGATCCTTGGGGCCTCGATGCTCGGGGCGGTCGAGCTCTCGCGCGGCTGCGGCAAGGGATGCCGGTTTTGCGCCATGAGCACGATGCGGATGGAGCACCTGGCGCCCGACACGATCCTGGCGGACCTCGAGGCGAACGTGGCCGGCGGCGTCACGGCGGTCGTCTCGGGCAGCGAGGACTTTTTCCGCTACGGCGCCCAGGGGCCGACGGTGAACTTCGAGGCCCTGCGGGACCTCTTGGCCGCGATGCGCCGGGTCGAGGGCCTTTCGTTCATGCAGATTGACCATGCGAACATCGCCTCGGTCGCCCAGTTGTCGGACGAGCAGCTTGCGGAAATCCGACACCTTCTTGCCTGGAAGGCCAAGACCGAGTACCTTTGGGTGAACCTGGGGGTCGAAAGCGCGAACGGACGCCTCGTCCAGGGCGTCGGGCCGGGGAAGATGTTGCCCTTTTCGCCCGACGACTGGGAGGACATCGTCCGCTCGACGGCCGACCGGATGGAGCGGGCCGGGTTCTTCTCGGTCTTCAGCATCATCCTGGGCCTGCCGGACGAGACGCCCGACGACGTGGCGCGGACGCTGAAGCTCGTGCACTATCTACAGACGAAGCGGGCGGTGGTCTTTCCGATTTTCCACGAGCCCGTCCGCCGGCGGGACCCGCGGGACGGCGAGCCGTTCCGCATCGAGCGGATGCGCGCGGACCACCTGGAGCTGTTCACGACCTGTTACGAGGGGAATTTCAAGTGGGTTCCGCGGCTTTACTGGGATAATCAGAAGGCGGGCGGCGTGCCCTGGCTGAAACGGATGCTCATCCAGACCCTCGGCCGCACGGAAGTGTTCACGTGGCACCGGCATTTTGCCCGGGCCGCCCGCGAAATCGCACACCGGAAGAAAGACTTTCACCGCTGAGAACGCGGAGAACGCAGAGAAAGGCAAGGATCGGTAAACATCAAAATCAACAACGGCGGGAACGCAGGACAGAGTCAGCGGAGATAAGGTCAGCAGGACCACGCGCCATTTTAGCCGCGACCCGAAGGGGAGCGGGAGGAACCTGACACGATGACGAGGAAGCGTACCCAGCAGGCCCAGGCCTCGGCGGCTAAGCCGCGGCGCCGGGGCACCCACAGGAGCATCCCGGCCACCCGGGCAGCGCGGCAGGCCGTTCTCGGCCTGGTGCGCCGCCGGATCGCGGCCCAGCGCCCCGTGCCGCCGCTCTCCCTCTCGGAGCTGCGGGCCTTGTCCGACGAGGTCCTCGCGGCCGGGAAGCTCCCCGAGAAGTTCCGGGGCTTCGTGGCGGTGCTGATCAACAACGAGGCCTGGCGCGACTCCCTGGCCGCCATTCCGCACAACCGGCGGCTCCTCCTCCTGCCGAAGTGCCTCCGCAACACCGAGCGGTGCCGTGCCAAATGGGACGAGTTCGGACTCGTCTGCGCGGGGTGCGGTGCGTGCCTCATCCATGCCTATAAGACCGAGGCCGAGCAGCTCGGCTACACGGTGCTCGTAGCCGAGGGCGCGCCGGTCGTCATGTCGCTCGTCCGCACCGGCAAGATCGAGGCCGTCGTCGGCGCCAGTTGCATGGCGGCCCTGGAGCGGATCTTCCCGTTGATCGAGGCCGCCGCCGTCCCCGGCATCGCCATCCCGCTCTTGCGCGACGGGTGCGCCGACACGGGCATCGACCCGGACTGGCTCTGGAACGCCATCCGCCTGGAGAGCGACGGCTCGTCGCCGACGCTCGACATCGACGCCCTTCGCCGCCGGGTCGACGGCTGGTTCACGCCGCGGGCGCTGGACGCGGTGCTCGGGCGGGCGCAGGGCCAGACGGCCGATCTCGCGCGGGCCTGGCTCGCCAAGTCCGGCAAACGCTGGCGCCCGTTCCTGGCGGCCTGCGCCTACGAGGCCTACGAGAACGGCGACACCGTCGCCGGGCCCGACGACCTTCACCGCATCGCCCTGGCGGTCGAGTGCTTCCACAAGGCGTCGCTGATCCACGACGACATCGAAGACCACGACACGATGCGCTACGGCCAGATGACGCTGCACGCGCAGTACGGCGTGCCGATCGCGCTGAACGTCGGCGACTTCCTCATCGGCGAAGGGTACCGCCTGATCGCCGAATCGTCCGCGCCGGCCGGCGCCCGGGCCGCGATGCTCCTGGCGGCGGCCCACGGCCACCGGAGCCTGTGCCTCGGCCAGGGCTCCGAGCTGTCCTGGACGCGCGAGCCGAAGCCGCTCACGAGCGCCCAGGTGATCGACATCTTCCGGCAGAAGACCGCCCCGGCCTTCGAGGTGGCCCTGCGCCTGGGGGCGATCCTCGCCGCCGCGCCGGCCGGCGTCCCCGACGTGCTTGCCCGGTTCAGCGAGGCCCTCGGCATCGCCTACCAGATTCGCGACGACATCCAGGACTGGCGCGGCGACGGGGACCCGACCGACCGGCTGGCGATGCGCCCGTCGATCCTGCTGGCGATCGCCCACGAGCGGGCCAAGGGGCGTGCCAAGCGGCTGATCGGCGGCGCCTGGCGGCGGACGCTCAAGGGACCCGCCCAGGAAAAGGCCCTCGCCGCCCTGATGGACTCGCTCGGCATCGAGCGGGCCGCCATCGACCGCCTCACGTTCTACCGCGACGAGGCCGTCTCGGCCCTGCGGCCCATCGAGAGCACGGCCCTCAAGGCGCTCCTGCGGCGCGTGAACTTCAAGATCTTCACGGACGCTCATGGCGGAGATTCCCTCGGTGAGCCTCAGGCTCCAGATGCTTCGCGCCGCCGCGCGGGCACGGAACCGGCTGCTTGACAGGACCGGCCGCGTCGCGGAGTTCCTCCGGAGCCGCCTGAACCCCGACGGCGGCTTCCGCGGGCGCGCCGCCTCCAGCGACCTCTACTACACCGTCTTCGGCATGGCCGGCCTCGTGGCCCTGAAGGCGCCGCTCCCGCTTCCCGACGTCCGCCGCTATCTCGACGGCTTCGCCACGGGGGACGGCCTCGACTTCGTGCACCTGACGTGCCTCGCCCGTTGCCGCGCGATCCTGACCCGGCGCCGGCCGGGTGTCCTGGCGGGCCGCCGTGCGGTCCAGATTCGCCGCGCTATCCTCGACCGCCTTCCGACCTTTCGCGCCGCCGACGGCGGGTTCCACGCGATCCCGGGCGCGGCGACGGGAACCGTCTACGCCTCGTTCCTCGCCCACGGCGCCTACGAGGACCTCGGCGGGAAGCTACCCGACCCGGGGGGCCTGGTCCGCTCGATCGAATCGCTCGCGACGCCCGACGGCGGCTACGCGAACCAGCAGGGCCAGGCCGCCGGCATCACGACCGCGACCGCGGCCGCCGTGGTCGTGCTCCGCGAGCTCGGCACCGCGGTCCGGCCCGAGGTCGGCCGCTGGCTCCTCGCCCGCGCCCATCCGGAAGGCGGATTCCACGCGACGCCGGCCGCCTCGCTTCCGGACCTGCTCTCGACCGCCACCGCGCTGCACGCCCTGGCGGCGCTCGGCGTGCCGCCGGACGCCGTGCGGGGCCCGTGCCTCGATTTCGTCGAGAGCCTCTGGTCGCCCGAGGGCGCCTTCCGCGGCCACTGGCTGGACGAGCAGCTCGACGGCGAGTACACCTGGTACGGCCTCGTGGCCCTCGGGCACCTGGGCTGAAAAAGAAAAGGCGTCTCACGCAAAGCCGCAAAGGAAAGAGTCAACATAATGAGGTAACAGAAAGACAAGAAACGAACGTCAACGGCAGCTCACGCAAAGACGCAAAGACGCAAAGGGAAAAAGAGTCAACATAAGAGGGGAAAGAAAGACGCCACGAAGGAACGGCCTTCTTGCGTCTCTCTGGTTTTGACGTTTGCCTTTTCCCTTTGCGTCTTTGCGGCTTTGCGTGAGCCGCCTTGGCCTTTGTTCTTGCGTCTCTCCTTTCTCTTTGGTTTTGACGTTAGCCTTTTACCTTTGCGTCTTTGCGTGAGACCGTCTTGGCTGTTCTTCTTGGGGCCTTTGACATGCCTACCACGCTCGACCGAACGCTTGCCGCCGCCCGCGGCCGCCTGCTCGCCGAGCGAGCCGGCGCCGACCACTGGGCGGGCGAGCTTTCGGCCAGTGCACTTTCGACCGCGACCGCCGTCACCGCCCTGGCGCTCGTCGACGGGCCGAAGCATGACACGCTCATCCGCGGCGGCATCCGATGGCTCGCCGCCCACCAGAACGCCGACGGCGGCTGGGGCGACACGGCCGCCAGCGCCAGCAACATCTCGACGACGCTCCTCGGGTGGGCGGCCTTCGCGGCCGTCGGGGTCGACCGGGTCCTCGACATTCCGCTGGTGATCGCCCGGGCCGAAAAATGGATCGCCGAGCACGCCGGCGGCCTCGATGCCGCCACGCTCGCCCGCGCCGTCGACGCCCGCTACGGCAACGACCGCACGTTTTCCGCTCCGATCCTCACGATGGCCGCCCTGTCGGGCCGCCTCGGCGCACGTTCGGACGCCTGGCGATACGTCTATCCGCTCCCATTCGAGCTGGCCGCGTGCCCGCACGGCCTCTGGAAGTTCCTGCGTCTGCCGGTCGTGAGCTACGCCCTGCCCGCCCTGATCGCCATCGGCCAGGTGCGCCAGCACTTCCGCCCGTCGCGGAATCCCTTCACGTGGCTCCTCCGGCGGCTCACGCGGGCCAGGACGCTCCGCGTCCTCACGGAGATCCAGCCCGCGAGCGGCGGGTTCCTCGAGGCAGCGCCCCTGACGAGCTTCGTCGCGATGAGCCTGGCCGGCGCGGGGCGTGCCGCGCACCCGGTCGCGGTGCGTGCGGCCGCGTTTCTGGCCGCCACCGCCCGCCCGGACGGAAGCTGGCCGATCGATACGAACCTGGCCACGTGGGTCACGACGCTCGCCGTGAGCGCCTTGGCGCCTATGCGAAAAAGCCCTGTGGCACCGCCGCCCTCGGCGGTGAGTGTTTCTGGCTCTGCACCGCCGAGGGCGGCGGTGCCACAATCGCTGCCGCCCGCCGACCGCGAGGCGATCCGCCGGTGGCTTCTCGGCCAGCAGCATTGCGAAGAGCATCCGTACACGCATGCCGCGCCCGGCGGCTGGGCGTGGACGGACCTCTCGGGCGGCGTGCCGGACGCCGACGACGCGGCCGGGGCGCTCGTGGCCCTGCGGCGCCTCGGCCCGGTCGACGATCGAACGGCTCGCGCGGCCACGGCCGGCGTGCGCTGGCTCGTGGGCCTCCAGAACCGCGACGGCGGCATCCCGACGTTCTGCCGCGGATGGGGCGCCCTGCCCTTCGACCGGAGCAGCCCCGACCTGACGGCCCACGCGCTCCAGGCGTGGGCGGCCTGGCACGGCGAGTTGCCGCCCGATGAAGCCTCCCGCGTCGCCGCCGCCATCGGCCGCGCGACGGCCTACCTCGTCGGCGCGCAGAGCGACGACGGCGCCTGGACGCCCCTCTGGTTCGGCAACCAGTTCGCCCCCGACAACGAGAACCCGACGTACGGCACGGCCCGCGTGCTGATGGGCCTGGCGGCGCTTGTGACGAGGGGATCTCCCGAGTCACCGGACACCGGCATCCGCAACGCGATCCGCCGCGGGGCCGACTGGCTCCTCGCGGCCCAGCGGAACGACGGCGGCTGGGGCGGCGCCTACGGCGTGCCGGCCTCCATCGAGGAGACGGCGCTGGCGGTCGACGCCCTCGCGCGGCTCTGCATTGCACCGGCGCTCATTGCGGCGGACCCGGCGCGGGCCGCTCTAGGGCGCGGCGTCGCGTGGCTTCTCGAGCACACGGCCGCAGGGACCCGGTTCGACCCCGCTCCCATCGGATTCTATTTCGCAAAACTGTGGTACTTCGAGCGGCTCTACCCGGTTATATTTACGGTGTCGGCCTTGGAGCACGTGCGGCTCGTAAGGTAGAGCCAACAGAGGCGGGAACCGCAGAGAACGCGGAGAACGCAGAGAACGGCAAGGATTGGGTAACGGCAAAGAGTCAACGGCGAGAACAGCCAACAGAGTCAGCAGAGATGGGGTCACGAAGGACCCGGCGACATTTTAGCCGCGACCCAAAGGGGAGCGGGACGCCTTCGTACGGACGAAGGCTGGAACCGCAGAGATCGCAGAGAACGGCAAGGATTGGGTAACGGCAAAGAGTCAACGGCGAGAGCAGAGGACAGAGTCAGCAGAGATCGCGGAACGTCGGCCTCCGCTGACTCTGTCGGTATTCCTCTCCGTTGACGTTGTTGGCCGTTGGCCGTGTTGCTGTTTCCGTATACCACTGTTTGGTGTTCTCTGCGTTCTCCGCGTTCTCTGCGGTGAAGGCTTTTGTTCAAAATGCAACGGAGCGATTCATGCACATTTCATCCACGCGACGGACATCCTGGGCCCTGTCCGCGTTCCTCGCAGCCGCATGCCTGGCGGCCGGTTGCCGCGAGAGCGGCTCGACGCCGTCCGTCCCCGGCGGCGCGGCCGCGGGCAACGTCCAGACGGCGTCGTGGCCGATGTTCCGCGGCGACCCGAGCCTGACGGGGGCCGCCCCGGGCAGCCTGCCGGCCGCCCTCGCCCTGGCCTGGAAATTCAAGACGGGCGACTCCGTGAAGTCGTCGCCGGTCATCGCCGACGGCAAGGTCTTCGTCGGCTCGGACGACGGCAACGTCTACGCCCTCGGCCTCAAGGACGGCCGGAAGCTCTGGGCGACGAAGACCGAGGGCGAGGTCGGGGCCCCGCCCCTCTTCCTGGAAGGCGCCGTCTACGTCGGCTCGAGCGACGGGTTCCTCTACGCCCTCGACGCGGCCACCGGCGCGGTGCGATGGAAGTACGAGACGCAGGACAAGGTCCTCGGCGCCGCCAACTGGACGAAGTCGCCCAAGGGCGACGCCACGTGGATCCTCGTCGGCAGCTACGATTCCCGGCTCCACGCCGTCGACGCCCGGACCGGCGAGGCCGTCTGGACCTACCAGGCCCAGAGCTATATCAATGGATCGCCCGCCATCTGGGACGGGAAGACCGTCTTCGGCGGGTGCGACGCCCACGTGCGCATGGTCTCCCTGGCCGACGGCTCGGAGGTCGGCGCGGTCGAGGCCGGCGCCTACGTCGCGGGCTCCGCCGCCGTGGCCGACGGCCGGGCCTACGTCGGCGATTACGCCAACGAGCTCCTCTGCGTCGACCTCAACCAGAAAAAGATCGCCTGGGCCTGGCGGGACCGCGATTTCCCGATCCAGTCGAGCCCCGCCCTCTCGGCCGAACTGGTCCTCTTCGGCTCGCAGGACATGCGCCTGCACGCCGTCCGCCGCGACACCGGCAAGAGCGTCTGGGCGTTCGAGACGCGCGGCGAAGTCAACGCGTCGCCCGTCGTCTGCGGCGACAAGGTCGTCGTCGGCTCCGACGACGGGCGGGTGTACCTCGTGACGCTCGCCGACGGCAAGGAGCTCTGGTCGTACGAGATCGGCCAGCCCGTCACCAGCTCGCCGGCCGTGGCCGCCGGGATGATCGTCGTCGGGGCGGATGACGACTGCGTGTACGCCTTCAGCGCCAAGCGGTGACGAACGGCGGTTCAAGGCGAACGGCGAAAGGCGGTTCAAGGTTCAAAGTTCAAGGTTCAAGGTGAACGGCCACAACAACGGCAGCTTCCGCCGCGGAACTTTGGGCCTTTGACCTTGAACCTTGAACCTTGAACCTTGAACCTTGAACCTTGAACCTTGAACCTTGAACCTTGAACCTTGAACCTTGAACCTTGAACCTTG
>Ga0209777_10004909_pt1 | contig 15655 bp, 9 predicted proteins | sample FrelakmetHBP12HB_FD_187147 | JGI IMG/M metagenome (GOLD analysis project Ga0209777, IMG submission 187147) | Freshwater lake sediment microbial communities from the University of Notre Dame, USA, for methane emissions studies -HBP12 HB (SPAdes)... | ecosystem: Environmental > Aquatic >... | reverse complement strand
GTTCCTTTCTGCGACGGCTCGTATTTGCGCAAGGTAACGTCGGCACAAAGGAACGCTTTTTATTGAGCAAAACCATCACCAGCCCCAAAGTTGGTTAACGGCGTTGCATGGCACCGCAACAAGCGAACCATCGAATCATGGCCCCAGGTTCGATGAGGCTGAACCTGGGCCCACCGTCCGAATCATGGCCCCAGGTTCGATGAGGCTGAACCTGGGCCACCCGTCCCCCGGCTCGGATTGACCGCCCCGCCCCGGCGCGCCCGGGCTTGGGGTTCTGTCAGATGCTTTACGGCTTGCGAAAGACGAAGCGCACGTAGCGTAGGTCGCCAGACTTCAACTGATTGTAGACGGCGGTCCCTTTGGTCGCGGCGAAATGAGCGAGGAATCGCCGAGCCAGCCTGGGCGCCGATTCACGAATCATAGCGGATACGCGGTCATTCGTGGTTTCCAGCGCGCGTATGACGTGCTCGGTGATCTCCTCCTCTTCGAGCTTTTCAAGGCCCGAGTCGTGGAGCGCGCGCCGCCAGGCATCGAGGGTCGGGCGCTTGCGCATGTCCGCATAGAGAAGGCAGCCGCCGGATCTGAGGATGCGGCGGACCTCCGCGAGAAACCGGCTGAAGTCCGGGTAGCAGTGCGAGGCCTCCACGTTGACCACGGCGTCGAAGGCGGCGTCGGCGAATGGAAGCGTGAGCGCGTCGCCGCAGAGAAAACGCGCGCCGAGCCGGCGGTGACGCCGAGAGCAGAAAGCGACGGCCTTTTCGGTCCGATCCAGTCCCGTCAGCGATCGCGGGTTGCGGTAGGTTTTGAGAAAGCGAGCGCCGCCGCCGCGGCCGCAACTGACTTCGAGCACATCGCGGCCGGCGAGCTCCGCCGAGCGGGTGACGACATCGTAGAGCTGGATGGAAGTGCGGTCCGGTTCGTCTTCGGGACGCAGGGCGATCCTGGACCCGTCGGCGGGGGCGAAGCCGTAGTTCATGAACCAGATGGGCTTGTCGTCAATGACCTTTTCGACGTAGCGGTACCAGCGCGACCAGAGCCAGGTCTTAAATCGCGACGAAGCGAGCATTCGGCCAAGCAGACGGCGTATGGGGCCTTTGAGCATGGCTCCTCCAATGATTCCTGCGGTTCTTATCTCCCCGCCTGGCGGAGCCTACCTACCGGCAAACGGCGTAGTCAAGGACAGGAGGGTTTTGGACCCGCAACAGTTGCGCGACGGTGAGAAAGCGCCGCGGCTCGCCAAGCGGCTACGGCGCGGCGAAAACACGCTGAAAGGCGGCGAAGTCGGATAGGTCGATGTCGTCGTCGTGGTCGATAGCAGCGCATAGCGATTGGTTATTCCCGAGGCAGTCGCGAGGCGATTGGGAGTAAAGATCGACGGCTTGGCACAGGCGCGATACGCCGATGGCCGCACTGCTCAGCGACCTATGGCCCGACGGATTCACTTGTCCTACGCTGGGCGCGATAGCGTTTTCAACGCCGTGGTTGAACCCGCGCGGGAATCGGCGCTCATTGGCGCCATTGTACTCGAAGACTTGGACTTGATCATTGACTGCTCCGGCCAGCGCCTTGTCCCCCGCGACCCCAAGCAAATCGTTTCCGAAGTTGAGTAACAATACCGTCCGATCGAGCACGCCGGACTCTGATGAGGTCCCGCGCGTCAGCGGACTGATACACAAGTTGGCGCGGCAACGAGGGCGTTCCAGCGGAACGCCATGAAAAATAGCGTTTGGACACCTTGCTGTAAATCTATAAGATAGTAGGTCACGCAATCAGCGACATGAAGGCCGCTTTGCTTGGGGTTGCCGTACGATCAGACGGAGAGCCCCGTAACAGTTTCTGGAGGATCTCGACATGCTATCGGCGAAGGCAATAGTGTCTGTATCAGCTCTGTTCGTGCTCATCGGCGCATTCGGCGCAGCGGCTCTTGGGGCCGATGAAAAAACGCCACCGCCGGCTAAGGTGACGACGGTCGAAGGGATTACCGAATACCGGCTTCCCAACGGGCTGACGGTGCTGCTCTTTCCCGACCCCTCCAAACCCACGGTCACGGTGAACGTGACCTACCTCGTAGGATCGCGGCACGAAGGCTACGGCGAAACGGGTATGGCCCATCTCCTCGAACACATGGTGTTCAAAGGAACGCCGGACCATCCGCAGTTCTGGAAATCGCTCCAGGAGCACGGTGCGCAGTTCAACGGCTCCACCTCACTGGACCGCACCAATTATTTTGAAACCATGGCAGCCTCTGACGAAAATCTGGAGTTCGGACTAAAACTCGAGGCCGACCGCATGGTCAATAGTTTCATCGCCAAGAAAGACTTGGACTCCGAGATGACCGTGGTCCGCAACGAGTTCGAGATGGGCGAGAACAACCCGATTCGCGTCCTATCGGAGCGGGTGGCCTCGGCTGCCTATCTCTGGCACAACTACGGCAAATCGACGATCGGCTCGCGCGAAGACATCGAGCGCGTCCCGATCGACCGCTTGCAGGCCTTTTACAAGAAATTCTATCAACCGGATAACGCCGTGCTCGTAGTCGCGGGCAAGTTTGACGAGCCCAAAACACTCGCGCTGGTCTCTGATGTCTTCGGCAAGATACCAAAACCGACCCGGATGTTGGACAAGACCTACACCGTTGAGCCAGTTCAGGACGGCGAGCGCGAGGTGGCACTTCGTCGCGTGGGCGATGTTCAGGCGGTTGAAGTCGTCTACCACATTTGCGCCGGCTCGCACGAAGATATGGCTCCTCTTAACGTACTGGCCAGCGTGCTGACGGCGGATCAGACCGGTCGCCTTTACAAAGCCCTGGTCGAGACACAGCTCGCCACCCGTGTGTCCGCGGACGCCAACTCCCAGTTCGACCCTGGTTATTTGGAAATCACCGCCGAGGTACGAACGGACAAGCCCCTGGACAAAGTACGCGAGACCCTGGTCAAGGTCGTCGAAGATCTCGCAAAGACCGAAATCGCCGACGCCGAGGTCGAGCGCGCCAAGAACGAGTTCGCCAGACGCTTCGATCTGTTGCTGAACGACAGCGGACGAGTCGGCATCCGACTCTCGGAGTCGGCGGCGACCGGTGACTGGCGGCTAATGTTCCTGTACCGCGATCGAATGAAGAAGGTGACGCCCGCGGACGTCAAGCGCGTGGCCGCGACCTATCTCAAGTCGAGCAATCGTACACTGGGCATGTTCACTCCCATCCCCACCAAGGACATAGATCGCACAGTTGTTCCACCTGCACCGGACATGGTCGCCCTTCTGAAGGACTATCAGGGCTCTCAGGCCGTCGCTCAGGGCGAGGAATTCGACGCAACCCCCGCCAATATCGAATCGCGCACCCAGCGCACCAAGACCGCGGTGGGCATGCAGGTCGCAATGCTGCCAAAGAAAACGCGCGGCGAGCGCGTCAACCTTAACCTCACGCTCCACTACGGCAGTGAGGCCGACCTGAAAGGCAAGACCGACGCGGCCTCGGTCGTCCCCTCCATGCTTACCATGGGAACGAGCAAACACTCGCGGCGTGATATCCAGGATACCTTCGACAAGCTCAAGGCCAATGTGCGGATTTCAGAGGGTATGGGCGGCGGCGGGTTTGGGCGCTTCGCCAGGGGGACGGGCAGCGGACCGGGAACGATCAACGTATCGATCGAAACCATCCGCCCGAATCTTACGGCCGTTCTCGAACTCATAGCGGAGTGCCTGCGTGACTCCGCCTTCCCTGAGGATGAATTCGAGAAACAACGGAAGGAGTCGCTTGCCGGTTTGGAACAACAGCTTTCAGAGCCGATGGCGCTCGCCCCCATCGAATTGCGCCGCAAGCTGACTCCTGTTTCCGCCGACGATGTGCGCTACGTGAAATCGGTCCAGGAGCAGATCGATCAACTCAAGACCGTCAAGCTCGATGAGGTGAAAGCCGTCTACAAAGGCATGATCGGCGCCGGCTTCTCCGAGGCCGCCGCCGTCGGTGATTTTGACCCCAAGGAACTCGGCAGCCAGCTCGAAAGTCTTTTCGTGAATTGGAAGAGTCCGACGCCGTTCCAGAGAATCGCCATGCCCTATCGTGAAGTCAAGCCGGACAAGGTGATGCTCAAGACCCCGGACAAGGCCAACGCTCTCTTCACCCTCGGCATGACTCTGTCAATCAAGGACGACGATCCGGATTTCCCGGCTTTGTTCATGGCTAACTACATCGCCGGCGGCAATGCGAGTTCTCGTCTTATCAGTCGCATTCGGCACAAGGAAGGTCTCTCCTACGGCGTCGGCTCCAATTTGCAGGCCAGCCCGCACGAACCGTCCGCGAGCTTCGCCATTAGCGGCATCTGCGCACCGGAGAATGCGGAGAAAGCGTTGACCTGCGCTCGCGAAGAGCTGGACAAACTGGCCAAGGACGGCATTACTCAGGAAGAACTCGATAACGCCCGCAAGGGATTCCTCGAGGACCTCAAGGTGACCTTGTCCAACGACTCAGGGGTCGTCGGAATGCTCACCCGCAACCTCTACCTGGGCCGCACCATGAAGTTCTTGGAAGACCGCGTTTCCAAGATCCAGGCGCTGAAGCCGGCGGACGTGGTGGCCGCGGCGCGCAAGTACCTCTCGCCGGACAAATTGGTCATCGTTTGTGCGGGCGATTGGGACAAGAAAGTCGGCGCTAAGGCCGAGGGTGAAAGCCCAAAATAGCAACGTCGTCGATCGAACACCGAGCCCCGCCATTCATGGCGGGCGGGTTGTGTCGTTTTCCACCCGGCGTGAACGCCGGGGCTCGGATCGACTCCTGCACGGCAGAGTCGTGCGCAGCGACCGGTAACGTCGTGTAGTAACCCCGCTCTCACGCCTTCACCATACCGCTGCGCTGTTGCGGAAATCGCAACACATATCCATACCCACTTTCAGCCGATAGCACGCTTGTTCCACGGATGGGATGACTATGCGCTCTGGGTTTGGCACGACTGGGCTGCCCGAGCCCGCCCGCCATGAATGGCGGGGCTCGGGGGGAAGTTGTCCACCGCGCACTGCCAGTGTGCGTGCGTGAGACCCGGGGTTGGATGAGCGAATGGCGACCGACGCTAAGCAGCAAGTTCAAGGTAAACGAGGCTTCGGGCGAACGGTACAGACCTGTTCCGCCGGGACGAGCGGCCTGGCGTTTCTTGTACTGTTGACCTGGGTATGTGATTCGTGGCAATTCGGCACGTTGGGCCGTGGATACATTCCCATGGCACCGAGCACTGCTTGCCTGTTTCTCTTGCTCGGCTGCGGTCTCTTCCTACGCTCCCGTTGGCCGAAAAAGCCCATCACCCAGTGGTTTGCCCGCTTCGCCGTGCTCATCACTGTGCTCACCAGCTTGTTGGTACTGGCGCAGCACGAGTTTGGTTTCGAACTGCCCCTGGAGCACTGGTTGGCGCCCACCACGGCCACGGTGGGGAACATTCCCGTCGGTCGGATGTCTCCACTGACGGCCACAACATTCTTGTTGAATGCTCTGGCGTTCCTGTTGGTGTTGCCGCCATTCGACCGCCACCGGGTGTACCGGCAATTGGCCTCACTGATGGCTACGGCCACTTTGTTGGCCAGCTTGGCCGTACTTCTGAGCTATGCGGTTGGCGCCCCGCTCCTCTACAGCAGCCACATTATCCCCATGGCCTTGGCGACGGCCATCTCGTTTGCCATGCTGAGCTTCGGCACCCTGATTGCCATCGGTCCGCACACTTTTCCGTTGTCCATATTCAAGGCGCCGTCGCATTCGCCGGGGCATCTAGCGCCGCACTGGTTCTCGAAGGGCCCCCTCGTGGTCTTTCTGTTGCTTACAGTGGCGATCGGAACCGCCGGGTTTTTCTATCTCAGGAGTCAGATCGCGGCATCTCGCCAGGCGGCGGGGGACACTCTTTCGGCCGTCGCCGATCTGAAGGTCCGACAGATTCTCGACTGGCGTGAAGAACGCCAAAGTGACGCCCGGATCATCATGTCTGATCCGTTTGCATGCCATCAGGCGCAAGAGTATTTTGCCGACCCAACAAGAACCGGGCTTCGCTGTGAGCTATTGGCGTGGATTACGTCCGTTCGGGAACACAACCAGAGCTTGCGGGCCGTATTGCTGGATCCGCAGATGAACGTGCGGTTGGCGTCTCCCGAGGACAAGACGTATTTTGGTCCCATCGCCGCGGCTGCCGCGATGAAGGCCATGCAATCGAGGCAAGTGGTGTTTTCCGACCTGCACGCCAGCCGCTTCACCGGTGAGATTCATCTCGACCTCACGATTCCGCTTATTTTCTCGAATGATTACACCTTGTCCGAATCCGGCGGATTGCAGGCTGATCTCTCCAAAGGGGAACCTGTCGGAGTGCTTTGCCTGGAGGTTGACCCATACCGGTTCCTGTATTCGCGCCTACAGACCTGGCCCACGCCTAGCCCCACGGCCGAGACAGTGTTGATCCGGCGGGAAGGCAATGAGGTGGTGTACCTGAATGAATTGCGTCATCGCAAGGACACGGCGCTTTCCTTCCGCCTGCCTATCAACAAACTGCCGGACTCAACAGCAGCGATGGCGGCGAGGGGACAGGAAGGCTTCCTTGAGGGAGTGGACTATCGCAACGTGCCGGTGTTGGCTGCCGTCCGCGGCGTTCCGGGCACGTCGTGGTTTCTGCTGGCCAAGGTGGATCGGGAGGAAATCGAAGCTCCGCTGCGCGAGCGCACCTGGGCCGTAGGGATCATCGTGTTCATCCTGCTTATGGCGGCCGTAATGGGGGTGGGGCTGCTCGGGCGTCGGCGCGACGCCCAATGGCTGGAAAAACAACTGGAGTCCGAGCGGGAGCGGCAAGCGCTGGCGGAACAGGTCCTGTGTCTGAAGGAACAAGCCAACGACGAGCTCCGCGTAAGCAATGAAAGCCTTTTGCAATTGAACATGCGGCTTGACGCAACGGCTGCAGAGCTGAAAACCTTGATGAAGGACGTCATAGAAAACGAGTCCTTTGCGATGCGCTTTAGGAATCCGCTCCTCAAGCCCTGCTGGGAGGTGAAGAACTGCGAACACACGGCGTGTCCAGCCTACAAGCGTCTGGACGCCTTCCGATGCTGGGAGGTCGCCGGAACTTTCTGCAAGGGCGAAGTGCAGGGAAAGTTCGCCCAGAAGCTCAAAGATTGCGGCAAGTGCGAAGTCTACCAGGACGCCAGGGACGATGCCATCAGTGATTTGGGCGAAACGTTCAACAACATGATTGCGATTCTCGCGGACCGGCACGAGGCACTGAAAAAAGCACGCGCGGGTGCAGATGCGGCCAATCGCGCCAAGAGCGAGTTTCTGGCAAACATGAGCCACGAGATCCGCACGCCGATGAACGGGGTCATCGGCATGGCCGAACTGGCCCTGGAGACCAACTTGAACCCGGAGCAGCGCGAGTACGTCGAGACGGTGCTGACCAGCGCCAACGTCCTCTTGCGGCTGCTCAACGACATCCTCGACCTTTCCAAGATTGAGGCGGGCCGGCTCGAACTTGAAAGCATGGATTTCGATCTCCTGGCTTGCGTCGAAGGCGCGGTGGACTTGATGGTTCCGCGCGCGGAGAAGAAGGGGATCGAACTGATCTGCAACGTGCCTGCCGACGTGCCCCGTTTCGTACGCGGCGATTCGGGCCGCCTGCGTCAGGTGCTGGGCAATCTGCTGGGCAACGCCGTGAAGTTCACCGAGCGCGGCGAGGTGGTGATCGAGGCCGGACTGGAGAAGCAGTCCGGCGAAGAACTCACTCTGCTCTTCTCCGTCTGCGACACGGGGATCGGCATCCCGCAGGACAAGTTGGAAGCGATCTTCCAGCCCTTTACGCAGGCCGACGGGTCCACAACACGCAGGTTCGGCGGGACGGGACTAGGTCTGACCATATCCCGGCAGATCGTTGAAGCGATGGGCGGAGAGATTTGGGTGGAGAGCGTGGTCGGACAGGGCAGCGACTTTCGATTCCGGGTCCGACTCGCCGCCCCAATCAGAGCGTGGAGTCCCGGCGCGCCGGGACTCGCTTCCGCTCGCGGCTCTGATGACCGGTCGCTGACGCCTGTCCCGGCCGCGCCGGGGCTCCCGGCTCTGTTAGAGCCCCTCAACGGCAAGCGTATCCTTATCGTCGACGACAATGACACCAATCGCCGCGTGCTGCAGGGAATGCTGCAAGCATGGGGCTGCTCCGCCGCGATCGCGCGCAACGGACCCGAGGCCCTTGAATCCGTGCACGACGCTAATGCCGCCGACACCCCGTTCGACCTGCTCCTCCTCGACATGCAGATGCCGGACATGGACGGACTGGAGGTCGAGCGCCGACTCCGCGACGAATCCGTCTTCGGGAATGCCAAGATCGTGCTCCTCAGTTCGCTGGGCAGCCGGAGGGAGATCGGTGCGCAGGATGACGCGAGGTTCTGCGCCTTCCTGACCAAACCCCTCAAACAATCCGTCTTGATGGATACCCTGGTGACCGTGTTGCACTCACAGACGCCGCGTCCGATTTCCGCGGACCGCACGCCGCAACCGTCGCCCGTGGACCGGCGGCGCTTCAAGGCCCGCGTGCTGGTCGCGGAGGATAACCCGGTCAACCTCAAGGTGGCCATGGCCCTTCTGGAAAAGGCCGGCTGCGACGTGTCCAGCGCGGAGAACGGGGCGAAGGCCATAGAACTGCTGAATCAAAAGAGTTTTGACCTTGTGTTCATGGACGTGCAGATGCCGGTGATGGACGGGCTGGAGGCCGTGAAGCAGATTCGCGCCTCCGGCAAGTGGCGGGACCTTCCCATCATCGCCCTGACCGCCCACGCCATGAAGGGCGACAGCGAACGCTGCATACAGGCGGGGATGAGCGATTACCTCGCCAAGCCCGTGGGGGCGAAGGAGCTACAGGCCATGTTGGAGAAGTGGACTCCCGCAAAAAAATGGGAGCCCGTGCACTGCGACGACGCAGACAACGGCGAGACAAATCAGACTTGCCTCCCCATAGCCGTAGAACAGGCGCTGGAACGTCTGGACGGAGACCGCGAGCTGTTCGACTCCGCACTACGCGCGTTCATAGACAACTTGGTGGAAATCATGGCGGAGCTGAAATCCGCGGCAACAGTCGCTGACGTTGAACGGGTCCGGATGACCGCCCACCGGCTGAAGGGCGCCGCGGCCACGGTCTGCGCCGAGCCGGTGCGGAGCACCGCGGAGAACATCGAGAAGCTGGCCGGAGAAGGCGACGTGCAAGTGATAGGAACCGCCCTCGAGGAGTTGGAACGGCAGGTCGATGGACTGCGCGAGTTCGCGGCATCGTCCGGGCTGGGGTAACCGCGCCAATGGACGTCACATCGCGAATCCTGATCGTGGACGACGATCCGACCAACCGTCGGGTCCTGGTGGATTCGCTGCGCAAGACGGGATACGAGACGCTCGAGGCTTGCGATGGCGAATCGGCGCTGGAGGTTGCGACCCGAGAATGCCCGGACCTCATCCTTCTCGACGTGATGCTCCCCGGGCGCGACGGGTTCGAGGTGTGCAAGATCCTCAAGGGCCAGGAACGGACGTGTTCGATCCCGGTGATCTTCCTGACCGCAAGCACCAGGGCCAAAGATGTCGAATCCGGCTTTTCGCTCGGCGCATCCGACTACATTACAAAGCCATTCAACGTCAAAGAGGTTCGCGCCCGCGTCGCGATGCACCTTCAGTTGCGCCGAATTCAGGAGGAACTGGTGGAGCGGAACGCGCGGCTCGAACAAATGACCCGCGTGGTGGCCGAACAAAACGTGGAACTGAGGCTGCTGTCTCGAATCGACCCGCTGACCGGGCTGCTGAACCGCCGGGCTTGGGAGGAAATGGCGCAAAACGAGCACGCCCGGTATCTGCGAAACGGAAACGCTTACGCGCTCATTATGATCGACGTCGACCACTTCAAGCAGTTCAACGACACCAAGGGCCATCAATTCGGCGACGACTGCCTGCGGAAGCTGGCGGAGTGCATCAGATCGACTTGCAGGCAAACGGATGCCGTCGGCAGATACGGCGGAGAGGAGTTCGTGGTCATCGCCCCCGAAACGGGGTTCGAGGCCGCCCGCGCCTTGGCGGAACGGATTCGACAGGCAGTGTTCAATCTCCACATACCTCATTCGGCCAGTTCGGCGGCCGATCGAGTGACGCTCAGTCTGGGCGTTTCACCGTGCAACCAGCGTGGTCTGGAGCATGCTCTTCGACAGGCGGACGATGCACTGTATTCCGCGAAACGCAACGGACGGAATCGAGTTTCCGACGGTTTGACCGACGATGTCGGTGTCGAAGATCAGCAGGAAGTCAAACTGGTCGGGTTTATTCCAATAGAGAGCAGCCCGCCGCGCGGCGAGCAGGCCCGGATGCTGGTGGCCCTTCTTGACTTCTGCCGCTCGCTCGGCGCCACCGACGACCTGAACGACGCGATGGATCAGATCGTCTCTGTAACCGCGTCTTTGGTAGGGTGTCGCCGCGTCTCGATCATGCTCCCGGCGGGCGATGGAAAGTCGCTCGCCGTCGCCCGGATGATCGGCGTCGACGAACCCGCGGCATTGTCCGCTGCCGTTCCCATTGATGATTCCATCGCCGGACAGGTCTTCACCATCGGGCGATCCCTCGTGGTAAACAGCGAAGCGGAATCCGGGACCATATCAGGAAAAAATGATGACGATTTGTTCGTCTCCGCTCCCATGGTTTGCACCTCGCTCGGTTCCGGCGGCAATATCGTGGGAGTCCTTAACGCCACCGACCGAGTCGGCGGCCGGCCATTCGACGACTGCGCGCTTGAGTACATTGACATGGTTGCCAACATCGGAGGCACGGCCATTCGCAGCATTCAGACGCGAAAGGCCCGCGACGAGGCCCGCGACCTGATCATGGTGGCGCTGGCCAAGCTTGCCGAACGCCGCGACAGCTCAACCGGCGGACACGTCGATCGGGTCACACAGTACAGTCTCTTGCTCGCTCGCGAGCTCCGCAAGAGACCGGAGTTCCAGCCTCAAATCGACGACGCCTTCCTGTACGACCTGGAACGCGCCACGCCCCTCCATGACATCGGAAAGGTCGCCATTCCCGATCGAGTGTTGCTCAAACCAGGAAGACTCAACGCCCACGAGATGGCAGTCATACGCACACACTCCCAAATAGGCGCCGAAACCATCCGCAACGTACGCGTGCGGGCCCCCGCGCTAAGCATGTTGAAAATGGCCGAGGAGATCGCCGCCTGTCATCACGAATGGTACGATGGGTCCGGTTATCTTGAAGGGCTAAAGGGCGACGCCATTCCGCTCTCCGCTCGCATTGTCGCCGTGGCCGACGCTTATGATGCGCTTACCAGCGACAGAATCTACCGGAAGTCGGTAGGGCATGAGTCGGCCATTGCCACGATCGTGAAATGTTCCGCAACACAATTCGATCCGGCAGTGGTGCAGGCTTTGCTTCGCTGCGACAGGGACTTCAAGCGGCTGTCCAAGGCGCTCACCGACCATCCGAAAGCGACGACTTGCGGCAGGAGCTCTGCGGCCCCTACTCCCGTCGAAAGCGCATCCTAGTGCTCCCTCAGCGGCGGCGGAGCGCGTCCAAAATGATCGTGATCGCTTTCTCAATCGCGTCCGCGGATACATCCAAATGCGTCACCGCCCGGATCCGCTGTGGTCCGGTGGGCAAAACCCAAACGCCGCGCTCGCGAAGCGTATCGCACAGGGCCTTGGCCGTACCGAACGCCGGCGAAACATCGAAGTACAGAATGTTCGTCTCTACCGTCTTCGGATCGATCGCCACATTGGGCATCTCCGCGAGAGCAAGTGCCAGCCGCTTGGCATTGGCGTGGTCCTCGGCCAGGCGCTCGACGTTGTGCTCCAGCGCGTAAAGTGCCCCTGCGGCGATGATCCCCGCCTGCCGCATCCCCCCGCCGAACATCTTGCGAAAACGGTGAACGCGTTTGACGGTTTCCTTCGTGCTCGCCACGACTGACCCGACGGGCGCGCCCAATCCCTTCGAAAAGCAGATCGAAACCGTGTCCGCATAGCGCGTGTAGTCGGTCGGTTCGCAGCCCTTGGCCACGCAACAGTTCAACAGGCGGGCGCCGTCGAGGTGAATCTTCAATCCAAACTCGTCGGCCACGGAGCGAATCTTCGCCACCGCATCGACCGACCAGCACGATCCGCCGCCGCGATTGTGCGTGTTTTCAACCACCACCAGCGCCGATCGCGGAAAGTGCGAATCCGCCGGACGCACTGCCCCACGCACTGCCTCGGCGTCGAACAGGCCCCGATCGCCGGGCAGCAGGCGCAGTGAGCAACTCGATAGCGCCGCCGGCGCACCGGCTTCGTAATGGTAAATGTGGCTGTCCTGGTGAGCGATGATCTCGTCGCCGGGCTGCGTCTGGGCGCGGATCGAGGTCTGATTGGCCATCGAACCGCTGGGAACGTAGATCGCCGCCTCCTTGCCCAGAAGCGCCGCGGCCTTCTCCTGCAAGCGGATGACGGTCGGGTCGTCGCCGAAGACGTCGTCGCCGACTTCGGCTTCGGCCATCGCCTTGCGCATGGCCGGCGAGGGCTTGGTCACGGTATCGCTACGCAGATCGATCGGAAGTTTCGTTTCCATGTGCCATAGGGTACCAAACACTGCGGGGCAATGAAAAGCCCGCTCTGTAATCTGTCCGTTGGTCTACTTAGATTTCGTCGAGGAGGTCGTCGAGCGGGCGCGGGCCGCGATTGGGCATGACGTAAGCGTAGAATTCGGGCTCCTTGTCGTCTGCCCGGTTGGTGTTCTCGACTATGACCAGGCGTGTGATCTTGGTCATCGGGCCGGAAAGGTACACACGCCCGCCTTTGGTGGTGTGCTTCCAGAGACGTGCGATCTTCGTGCCTTCCATGAAACCAATCCCCAAAGAGGGCGTCGAACAACTGTACCAGGGCGTCGGATTATACGGGGTTGGGATTGTCCGAGCTAATCGCGAGCGGGATAACGATACGCGGTCTGCTCAGATGCCTTCGCTCTACGTCTGTCGCGGCACTGACGGCGACGTCTTCAGGCGTCAAATCACAAAATCACCAGATCGCCAAATCACCCAATCGACTCCGGTCGCACACGCCTGTCCCGCCGCGCCGGGGCTTTCGGCTCGGATTGACGACTCGCGTCCGCTCGCAATCCCGTTAAAATGGCCACAGCGTGGCAAAGTGTTACAGCGACCCGTCGCTTGCCCTCCGGGTTCGGATCGCAATTCGAGCCGCTTCATCTACGCTGCAAGGCGACGCGACGCACAAAAACAACGGGAATCAAGGGATTATGTTTGAGAATCTGACTCCACCGAAAAACGGTTCACCAATTACCATGACCGCCGGCAAACTCACCGTGCCGGATCGACCTATCCTGCCCTTCGTCGAAGGCGACGGTACCGGCCCGGACATCTGGCGGGCGTCGGTGCGCGTCTTTGACGCCGCCGTCGAGAAAGCCTACCACGGCAAAAGAAAGATCGAATGGTTCGAGGTCTTCGCCGGGCAAAAATCGTTCGACAAGTACGGGACGTGGCTGCCCGAAGATACGGTGACGGCCTTCCGCCAGTACCTTGTCGGCATCAAGGGCCCGCTGACCACGCCCATCGGCGGCGGAATACGTTCGCTCAACGTAGCCCTGCGCCAGAAGCTCGACCTCTACGTCTGCCTGCGCCCGGTGCGCTGGTTCAAGGGTGTGCCCTCCCCGGTAAAGCGCCCCGACCTCGTCGATATGGTCATCTTCCGCGAGAACACCGAGGACATCTACGCGGGGATCGAGTGGGCCGCCGGCACCCCCGAAGCCAAGCGGCTCATCGCCTTCCTGCAGGACGCGATGGCGGTCAAGACCATCCGCTTTCCCCAGACCAGCGGCATCGGCATCAAGCCGGTCAGCAGCGAGGGCAGCAAACGCCTCATCGAGGCCGCCTTCCGCTTCGCCATCGACCACAAGAAAAAAAGCGTGACGATCGTCCACAAGGGCAATATCCAGAAGTACACCGAAGGCGCGTTTCGCGATTGGGGTTACGAACTAGCCGAGCAGAAATTCGCGGCCCAGACCTACACCTGGTCGCAGTGGGAGCGAACCAAGAAGGACAAGGGCGAAGAGGCCGCCAACGCCGAACAAGAGAAAGCCCGCGCCGCCGGCAAGGTCATCATCAAGGACGCAATCGCAGATGTTACTCTGCAGCAGGTGCTGACCAGGCCGACGGACTTCGACGTGATCGCCACGACCAACCTCAACGGTGATTATTTATCGGACGCCCTCGCCGCCCAGGTCGGCGGAATCGGCATCGCCCCCGGCGGCAACATCAACTACGCCACCGGCCACGCGGTCTTCGAGGCCACTCACGGCACCGCGCCGAAGTACGCGAATCAGGACAAGGTCAACCCCGGCAGCGTGATCCTCTCCGGCGAGATGATGCTCCGCTACATGGGTTGGCCAGAGGCCGCCGATCTCATCATCAAAGGCATGGGCGGCGCCATCGCCGCCCGCGAGGTGACCTACGACTTCGAGCGCCAAATGCGCGAAGACGGCAAACCCGTAAAGCTCCTGAAGTGCAGCGAATTCGGCCAAGCGCTGGTGAGGCACATGGGATAACCACCGTGTCACTACTTGAAGAGATTCAATCCGCGGCAGTCGACAGCAACAGCGATCTGGGGGAGTTGTTGCGCAAGTGCAAGGTTCTTGGCGCGCGGCTGGGCAGTAAGCCACTTGAAGACTGGCTTGTTCGTGAGTCCAACGGTTATCTGAACAATATCGAACTTCCCGATTACCGTGTCTGGGCAGTTGAACTGAAGGGCAACTTCTCTGGACCTTGGCAGTCGCTTCTCAGCAACGCTCCAATCCCGTCCGCCTGTGTTCCTAGGCAGTTTAGGGACACTTTCACTGTGTTCCGGTGCCGATCCAGCGTTGCGGTTGTGCAAGAGCTTCTCCGAGACAACAATGGAAGTAACATCCACACTACAGTCGGAAACTTACCGCTCGTCATCGGCACGCGGGTATACATAGGCCTAAACTGCATTCAAGCTTGGGGCGAGTTCGGGAGTGGACACCTCGTCGAAGTACTAAATGCTGTGCGTAATCGCCTTCTGGACTTCGTCCTTGCAATTTGGAAAGAGAACCCAACGTCTGGCGACCTGCCTGAGGACAGCAAAACTGATAAGATTCCGCCCCAACGGGTAACACAAATCTTCAACACGACCGTTTACGGTGGATCCGCGAGTCTCGTCGGTACGGCGAACGATTCGCACATCTCATTCAATGTCCAGGCGAACGATTTCAAAACCTTGGCCAGAACCCTAGAAGACGCAGGTGTCAAGAAGAGCGACATTACTCAGCTGAAGAAGGCGATCGACGATGACCCTGCTCCGCAAGACTCCACGTGTTTGGGCCCGCGCGTAGCCGATTGGCTTTCAAAAATGGTTGGGAAAGCGGCGAGTGGTGGGTGGGATATAGGAGCCGGGGCTGCCGCCACGCTGTTAGCCAGCGCAATTGCTCAGTACTACGGAATCACACCATAAAGACGAAGCTTGCAAACAGGCGTCGTACCCATGCTGACTGCGACAACTAACTTGTTCAGGCCCATCTTCAACACTTCGAAATCGTAAGTCTTGGAAAATAAGGCACTTATGATTTGTGATTTCGGCCTTGGCACTACACACTATCCCTTGGCGGCAGACC
>Ga0209777_10004908_pt1 | contig 15655 bp, 7 predicted proteins | sample FrelakmetHBP12HB_FD_187147 | JGI IMG/M metagenome (GOLD analysis project Ga0209777, IMG submission 187147) | Freshwater lake sediment microbial communities from the University of Notre Dame, USA, for methane emissions studies -HBP12 HB (SPAdes)... | ecosystem: Environmental > Aquatic >... | reverse complement strand
TAGTCTCCGTGAGACCCGTCAAGTTCCACTTCGACAAGTAGTGCGCCACTGCTGCGACTATAGGAGTAGTGTACGTCTTGGTTGGACTGACTTGTTCGCGATGCGCCATGCGGGAATAATTTGGAACGCGCGATTTGTCGAATTGATTCGAATGATTCGGCTGTCTGTGTGACTTCTTTTCTCTTCCCTCTCCCCCTCTCTTTCTCGCGCACGCGAAAGATGGGAAAATGTCCGTTGTGGGAAAAACCATGAATAGCTGAAAACTTTTTGGTCATTCTTCGAATTTTCTTTCATGCGTTCTTTATTTCCATGATCTCGTCCGATGGACAATCTTCTCTCACGACAAGAGTCGATAAACCGCGAAACAGCAGCTGGTCACGAAGAGTAAGACGCCGGTCACCTTCAGCATTCCTTGGCAGCTCGGACATTTGGGCATGCTCCACGGCTGTCGGTTCTTCATCGAAGCCGCCTGCGTCAGCAGCTGGTCTTCTTCTTCCTTCGAAGGTGGATCGAACTGACACGTGCGAATAAAACTTCCGTGTCCCTCAGCGTTGTTGACGTAACGCTGGACTGGCTGGCGGTCCGTGAACTTCACGCCGGTCGACGAAGCGATTTCGTCCATCAGAGATCCCAAGTCCACGCGATGGTCATCTCCTTGGACTGGCTCGAAGCAGAACATGTGAGAGTTGTTGGTGTCGCGCCAGTATTTCCATCCGTAATCTTTTTCCGTGGAAGTCGGAAGCAGGTTCGTCCAGGAGAGTGACTTGTCGACCGAGCTTTGTTTCGTTGCTTTCCTCTGGCTCATTCGGAGCGACGAAGAGAGAGAAAAAGTTCACTTTAGAGGAAGTGAAGATCGTTCGAACTGATTCTTTCTTTCTCGTTATTGGCGCTTCTACACCTCGAAAGACGACGTTAAGGAGAGGAGCTGAAATAGACATTTCCCTGTATAGTCAAACGAGAAACGATTTCCAAGCATCTCGGACTCGTATTTCCTCGTTTCATCCGGGAGGGGGGCACGGCGGAGCGTTAACAAGTGAAGAACGATTTAGATGGAAAGAAAGACGGAAGTCGACCGTGACGGAGAAAAACGGGAAGAAAAATGGGTCACCGTGGAAGAAGAAACAGAAAAGTTGTGCGAATTTTGGTCAGATGATGAACAAGAAGAGGCTTGGTCAGAACCAGAAGGAGAAAATTCAGAAATCTTGACATCGGAGGAAGTTTGGTCAGACGGAGACGAAGCAAAAGACGGAGTCACGGCCGCGTCTCCACTCTCCTCTCCTTCTCCTTCCTCGGAACCACCAGCTATCGCCACGGACGCGCGTCTGTCCGTGTCATCCGCGGCAATAGCGCGATCAGCGTTCGTTACGCGTCCGAGTTATCTGGGAATACTGAGCGAAGAAATGACTAAAGCTCTCGGGACAGCAGCCGAAGCGAACAAAAAGTTATCGGACATCTGCGAGCAAGCGAAGGCGTTTTACGACAGAGCCTACAACGTTTTGGAATCTCGAGAAAACCGTGGAGGCGGGAGCGGAAGACCAACACGAGAAAGCGTGCAAAGACCGACGATTGGAGAAGCAAGGAACGTTGGGATTGAGACTGGTTCCTCCACGTCTTCTCCTTCTCTGCTTCCTCTTCCTCCAGCGTCTATTCCTTTCGTTCCTTCAACGAGGACGTCTTCGTTCAGTCAAAAAAAACCGAAAACCGTCGGGACTGTCAAGTCTCTGCTGAAAGCTTCTCAAAAAGCTTTGGAAAAGTTGCGAGAGAGGAGCGCGGAGCTCTCAATGGCTACGCACGGCTTGATGATGGCGTTGACTGAGGACATCCAGAACGGCCAAGTGCCGCCGATTCACGTGAATCGCGCAATACTCTACGGCATGAGCGAATTCCCTCGCTGTCCGACTTGTGGGAAAACGAAAGAAGAACGAGACTTTTCTTGCGTCAGTCGCATGGCGGACTTCATTCACGAAGAAGTGGGACAAGGAGAGAGAGCGACGATCGTTCAGGAATCGGAAAAAGCGGAGGAGACTGACGAAGAAGATGAAGAAGGGGCATTCGATGAAGAAGACGAAGAGGAGGAGGGGGAAGAAGAGGACGGGGACGAAGAACGATGATTGGGATCGACGTCAATCGTTGAAAATAAAATTCAGCAGGGTCGAAATGATTCGCTTCGTTTCATCAACCCTTCATGCGTATCAATCGGGAAGGGTGCAGTCAGACATCCAATCAAAATGAAAGAAGAGAGGACTGCGGAAAAAGAGAGTCAATTCTCTCACATCTCGTCATTTTCCTCCATCCGTTGTCATCTTTCACTGCAGCTCCGTCCTCCGCCGCGAACATCTCCATCGTTTTGCATCACGTGACGGCCAAAATTTTGTTAGTCGGATATATAATCACATTCGTCCCGACTGCGTGAACGCGAAAGACGGTGAACGTTGACTGCGGGTAGCGTCAGGAGCAGTGCGTGAGAGAGACAGAGAAATCCTTCGGGTTTTTTCTCCGTTCCTCGAATCAAACGTTCGCTGTTTTCCGACGTTCACAAAGCACGACAGACAGACAATTCCTAAGAGATCCAGAACATCGACTCTAGTTAGACTAGACTACACGCGTTTCATTAGCTATGTCAGGGACACTCGACATGGGTGCGTTATACGCTGGGGGCGCGCCGACTACGCTGGTGCAGGGAGCGGGCGCTAGCACGGCCGCCGGTTTGGACATGAACAGCTTCGCTGGAAGGTCCATGCAGATCGGGAACGTGCAGGTCTACGACCGGGCGCCTTTCCTGACGATGAACCTGGGCAACATGACTGCCGGCCAGCAGTTCCTGATCGTCCTGCCTAACAAGATCACTGAGCAGATCGAGAAGGAGAGGAGAGATCCCATGACTACCGTGCTCCTTCCCATGTTCCGCTTCTACGCGTACGAGATCTTGATGAAGAGGAAGAAGTTCAACAACGCTCTGGCCGTGCCCATCCCATGGCAAGGCATAGCCAACCTGCTCACGACTTCCGTGGAGAAGTTCAAGGCCAGCCTGGAGAGGAAAGGAACGGCTTTCGAGATAGAAGGCGACCTGATCCGCTACATCGCCGAGGGCAAGCAGCATTTCAACGACGAACTCAACCACATCAAGTTGACCGTCTTGCGGACCTTGTACAAGGATTGTTGCGAGGAGATCGACCGCGTTCAGGACTACAAGATAACGTGGGCCAAGACTCACAGAATCTTCGACAAGGAGCCCGACAGGCTTGAACGCTGGGAACTCCGCGAGTTCGGAAGCCTTCAGCACGCCGTCAGCGGCCCCGATTTCCAGGTGCTCGTGGAGGAATCGAAGACTTCGATGGCCCTCTACAACGGCGGCACCAAGCCCGACTCGGCACTCATCCCGGCTCGCGGAGGCAGACTCTTCGGCGGGATGGCACCGGTGGCTGTCCCCTACGAGGTGATGGGGCCGGACGGAAAGATCGTGCAATCCATGCAGAACGTCAACGCCTTGGCCCAGCTGGGTGGGGTGAACATCTACCAGTTCGACCTGGTGCCCTACGACGACGAGCTGGAAGCGATGGACGTGTTCCGCAAGACCGTCATGATCGGACAGTGGTATCCGATGAACACCAGGTGTTTGTGCGGCAACATGGCCTCGTACAAGACGTACAAGGAGACGATCTTCATCCACGAGGAGAAGCACGCCGACGACTACGTGCAGATCCTGCCGAAGAACGCGGCGAGGTATTGCTTGCGATTCCAAGACGACGGAAAGCTTCGTCCGGAGCACGAGCAGCTGGCTGGCTTGGCCAACAATCCAGACAGCGTCGTCGGAAAGTTCTGGAAGATGAAGGGCTGCACACAGGATCCTTTCATCTACAAGGACGCCATCACTCATCAGTACGCCGTGGTGGACGTCTTCGGACAGATGGCCAAGCACTATCTCACTCCTACTTGCATGCGTGACATGGTCCAGACCGCGAAGAACGACTTCGGAGACGCGGCAATCAAGATCGACAAAGCACTTTCCCAGCTGCGCGATCTCTACGCCGCTTCTAACGCGGAGACCGGAACCGCAGCTTACATGCGAGAGTTCTCCAAGATCAACGGCAAACTGGCGCCAATCTTGGTAGCCGAACCAGACAGCATCGATCCCGTCCCGCGCAAGTTGAACAAGGTCACAGCCTACGGAGGCATGGCCATCCCGACGTCCGAGGAAGCTTGCGAAGGAATGAAGACCGTCCCGCCGTTCATCAACACCTTCGGAATGCTGAACGAGCTGGCACACACTGACGGCAAGAAGTGGAAAGCCGCCAGGGAAGTCGCAGAAGAAGCCGTCAGAGTCATCCATCTCATGGCCGATCACATCGAAGGGATGTTTCCGCTCTGCAAGATCAAGGATCGCGCCAACTTGCCCGAATGGCTGGCCGAATTCGCCGGACCGACGGAACACTTGACTCGTTGCTGGGCCATCTTCGAGATGATCACCGGGCCAAAACTTCCGGCGTTCATCAAGTTGAAGCACGAGCGTCCCATAGACCCTGCAGCTGCCCACTTCCCAGCTGCTGAGACGGCGACTCTCGACAGGATGAGCGTCTGCGGCAAGATCGCAGCGATCACCAGCCTCATGGTTCACGAGGACTTCGGCGGAGGGGATCCGACGGTGTTGACAGCTCTCAACTTCGGCGCGCCACTCTCTGCGCTCCAGGCCAGAGCCGCTCAAGCTCTTTCCGTCGTGCCCGAGATGGTGTGGGACGTGGTGGAGCTGGCCGAGCCACAGGCAGCGAAGATAATGCAGACGTTGGCCGACAAAGTTGCTGCGGCTCGCGTGCAGCCTCTGCAGATCGCGATCACTCGGCTGATAAGCAGGGTATTCATGGACGAGTTCATCGCCACGGTCAGTCGTCTCCCTGCAGACGTCAACATCGACGGAGGCGACGTCTCGGTGGTGGCGCTCACGCGCGATCAGCTATTCAGAGCCATCGACGCTGCGCTCCCCGAGAAGTATAAGCCCCTCGTCACCCCGGGAAGGAGGATAGCTGGGTTTACTGGCACCACCGTGCCGAAGGCATTCGGGGAGGCTGTGCGACAGATCACCAGGTTCATCACGAAAGCGAAGGATCCCGCTGCTGTCGCAGAACAACTGTTGGCGCACTTGGCTGCTAGCACGACGAGTCGCAACAACCAGGAAAGGTTCGTGCAAGGAGCCGGCGCGCTAGCTCCACCAGCAGCAGATCCGAACAACGTGGATTACGTGGCACAAGTGGTAGCTGGATACCTCGGCCCGGCCAGTCTCAACTTCGGAACTGGTCACGCTTCATGGAACAGAGGTCGAGACGCACCAGAGACGATCATGACGCCGTCGAGAGATACTGACCTCGCGGTGTCATCGTTGCGACATGCGATGGGAGGACTCCCAGATGCTCGCAGGGGAGCTGCGGGAGCGGCTGCTCTTCGCGTGGCTCTCGACTACACGGGATACACCGGCCATGTGACGCCGGCTCTCTGGAACGTCTCCATAGTCGCGGACATGCCTGCCCTGGCTGCTGGAACGATACTCGTCAGGACGATGATGCCAGCGAACGCGATGGCGGCTCTGAATCGCGCGATATTGACGGGACAACTCAGCGCCGATCAAACGATCGACGAAATACTAGCCGCTTACCAGACCGCCGATCTCACGACCGAGACGTACAGCGGCATGCCGTGGTACAGGGCTCCGTTCGGGGCGAGCAAGGCTCTCGTTGAGGCATACACGGAAGCTCCCAGCATCTACGGCAACATGCCGTTCGTCTCTCCTCCTGACATCGCCAACCAGTGCAAGACGCCGATTCAGCAGGGCACGGCCATCGCCGCTGAGCTGGCGAACAACATAGACCTGCTCTGTTCGAGGACGGCTCAGATTCCCACGCAGGTCGACGGAGACGACATGATGGACGTCGACGACACCGGCATCCAGCCACTCTACGCACCTTTCGGTCTCGCCATGGGTGGGCCGGGCAACTTCGACACCGAGGCAGGCGCGGTCGTGCGCACTCTCGCGAGGGTGGGCAGGGAGTATGAGGCGAGTTTCAAGGACTCGGAGCTGGGACGCGTCCTCGCGCTCTGCATTGCGGTGACCCCCATCGAGATGAAGACGGTTCAGGCCATGCACGAGAGGAACATCGTGAGGCCGTGGAGTTACGTCGTGAACCGGTGTTTCATGATGATGAACACGCACCCCGTCATCTTCATGAAAGCGGGAAGCGAGACGGGCGTGACGTTCCTGGGATTCGAAGGGATTCGGACCGGCGAGGACGTGCAAAGCATAACGGTGCGGGCAGAGTACAGATACTACTCTGCGCCGGTCATCTTCAGCAAGGAGAACTTCCTGTTCATACGCCACGCCTCCGTGGAAGACGTGTTAACGGGAATGGGCACGGAGCCCATACTGAGCTACGCCGACACGCCCATGTGCAATCCAGCCACCAGCAAGGATATCATGTACTATCTCTGCGGCTACGACGACGCTTGCATCGAAGACCCTTCGGACGCTTATTCGAAGTCCAAGGGCATGCCGAATCCTTTCTCCATCAGCGGAGACTACACGCAGCTGGGAGTGGGATACGGCAGCAGCTCCAACAGACGCATCGTTGGACCGGAGTGGTACTACAGGCTGGTCTTCTCGGAGCTCTTCGAGAGAGTGCTATCGGAGGCCTCAGCCATCCAGGCAGCCAGCACGAGCAACAACAGGATCAACACGATAGAGTATCGGGGCGAATACTACTACTGGAACGAGGCCACCCAGGACTTCAGCTCTTTCCACTACAACACGGGCCACTTCCGAGAGACCGACACGATGCCAGGCACAGCTAAGGTCAGGAGAGGTGAAGTGGGATATTATCCACCCACTTACGTGGTTCGGACTGGATTGACCGTCAACTGAGGAGGAGGAAGAGTGTGCGGTTGTGTGCGTATCTGTGTGTTGTTCGATGACAACGTACAAAAAAGAACCAAGACGATTATTTTTTAACAAATGATCAGACGAGTTCTCTTAAATTTTTCTTCCCAAATTGACTATGCACGTTCGATCGCCCTACTTGACTTGGCCGTGACGTAGAGCAAACGTGAGGACGGACAGCGGTCCTTGGGTCTTGCGCAGCGCGGCTCCCACCGCTCCGACTCCACCAGCGAACAGCAGCAAGCGCCTCCTAGCGATCTTGGCGGCGGCGTAGATGTCGCGAGCGGTAGTGTTGAGACTCACGCATAGACAGACCTTGTCAGCGCGGAAGGGAGGCAGCGTCCTGATGTTGGCCACGTCCAAGTGTTCCAGGAAGTATCTATCAGAAGAGGTGACGGCGTCCGTGGCACCCACGGAACCGCTGTCTTCGCATTGGACCGTGACGTCGGTACCCGCGAAAGCGCTGCTGGCTGCTGCCAATCCGCTGGAAGGTTGATTGCTCCTGCTCAAGGGAAGCCGCAAGGACTCCGACGAAGCCAGCAGATTATCGAATCCGTCCTTGACTGATGTGACTCTGCCGGCAGCCACGCGACGTCCGTTCGACTTCACGCAGACCAGGTCGTCCCTGTGAAACACGTTCTTCTCTCGAGGAACCAACGCCTTGCATTTCTCCAGCGACGCTTTCAGCTTGTTCATCTCCGCCACGCTGGTCGTCAGATACACGTCAGCCGACTTGAGGGTCAGCTCGGATTCGCTGGTCACGAGAGCGAAGTTGTCACCCATCGCGGCCCGGGCAGCGGCTATAGCCTCTTCGGGAGTGTGTTCGTCTGACAACAACAGCTCTCCCACGGCCTCCGGTCCGGCCTTGTCGGTTTGACTTCCCACCGTGATGCGAGGCACTTTGTCCTTGGGACACTGACAAATGGCGAGGAACGGCCTGCCGATTTCTCCCTTCTTCGGCAAGGGAGCGCTGGCGTAAGAATCCCCCATGATGACCACCTTGCTCCGAGATTGCACCGCACACAACACGCGGTGCAGCGCTTCGGTACTGGCGCGATGAGCCTCTATGATCATGACCAGCGGAGGGATCGCTTCTTTCACGTGATTCTCGAAGTACTGAGCGTCTTTATAGTAGTTGAGGGCCTTGACGGGTGTCCATGCCGTCAGGGGATTGAAAGTCAGGACGCAGACGTCGGCGGCCGGATTGAGCTTGCTCAACACGCTGAGGAGACAAACCGGAATCTCTTCCGGTCCGTCGATCACGCAGAGAGGCATCTTCTCGACGAGCTCGACCGCTTCCCTGAGATCCGCTCGCACCCCGCTCATTATCCTATCGTATTCGGTGCCGCAAGCAGTGCCGGGTATGCCTCCGCTGGCTCGCTTCTCTTTGGACTTCTGCAGGATCGCTTGCGCGAGGTCCGCTTCCTTGAAGTAGACCGAAGTCAGCGCCACGTACTCGAGGACAGCGTCTCTCTTCCTAGGATCTTCTTCGCTCATCTCTATCACGCACTTGCGCTGATACAGATGAATGATGGCGCCGTCGCAAAACTTCTTGGCAGTCTCAGAGCGAGCTGCCGCTGTCGCGACCACGGTAGAGCTTCCCCCTGCTCCTTCTTCTTCGCCGTTGGGCAGCAAGTTCTTGACCAGACGCCATCTCTCGGTCATAGTATCTCCGAACACGGTTACCGAAGTGCGCAGAGCTTTGTAAGCTCTCCACGCGGCTCTGAGCAAGGTGAGATCGCTGGAACTCTTCTTGATGTCGGGCAGTTTCACGTAGTCGCTGAATTCCAGTTCTCCCAGTCCGCCTTTCACGTATACGGGAGGTATGAGTTCGTCCGCGAAGAGCAAGGTCTCCGGACAGGTGTCCAAGTACTTCTGGATCTCCGCCCTCACCGTGTTGCTCCTCCACAGAGATTCAAACGTCGGCCATCCCAGGGCCGCGGAGATCTTGAGTTCGTGGTCCGTGAGTATGGCGCTGGAGACCATCCAAGCGAAGCGCCTGTCCGAAACGCGACGAAGGTTCTCCACTTTGACTGGCTCGGTAGGCTTGCCAGTGAGACAAGCCAAGGCCGTCTTGATCGGACCGGCGGGGTCAGCGAGTCCCAGGACGTTGAGAGAAGTGAGGATCTTCTTTCTAGTGAGCGGAGGTTCCCAGGTGCGTTCCGTCAGGAGGACGTCTTCCAACTTTTTGACGTCGCGGCCCGGAAGGAAGGACACTCGAATGACTAACTGCCAGAGAGGAGAGTTGAGAGGCCATCTTCCTTCCACGCGATGAGTCTCGCCAGCTCGTATCTCGATGTGAAGCTCTCCCGTGACCTCCGCAGGTTCGCCCGGTTCAGCGGAAGCTCCTTTCTTCTTGGCAGTCGAAGATGAAGAACGAGTCTCTTCTTTTTTCTCTTCTTCTTCTTCTTGTTCTTGGTTCTCTTCTTCTCCTTCCTCTTCCTTTTTCTCTGCTTCTTTCGCTGTTTCCTTTCGTCTCTTTCTACTGAGGTCTTCGCCTCCGATGTCGAAAGACTCGACTATGTCTTCCAAGTCTTCGGTCGCCGCTTTGCTGTCTGGAGTGGCAGATGGAGGCGGAAGAACGGTAGGAGGGGAGGAAAGAACGGCTGCGAGTTCTCCCGCTGGAGATGTCGTCACTGGAGCCGGAAGCGAAGAAGACGGAGCAGTGACACCGTCAACAGCAATGGCGACGGTAGCAGGCGAAGACGGAGGAGGCGGAGAGGCGATCGGAGCGGGAGAAGCTGCGCAAGATTCCACATTCTCGTCCACCGTAGAAACAGTTGGCGCCTCTTCTGTGACTTTCCCTTCTTCTTCTTGTTCCTCCTCCTCTTCTCCTCTTCCTTCGTCTTTCGTTTCTTTCTTCTCTTCTTGTCCTTGGTCTTCCTCTTCTTCTTTCTTCTCTTCTTTGTGGTGATGATGGTGTTTCTTCTTCTTCTTGGATTCTTTCTCGCTACCCGACCCTTTGTCATCCTCGCTTTCGACTTCTCGATGCTTTTTCTTCTTATCGTGCTTCTTCTTCTTCTTTTTCTTCTTGTCGTCTTCTTCTCCACTTTCTTCATCCTCTTCTGATCCGTGTCCGCTCTTGGTTTTCTTGGTCTTCTCCTTGGACGGAGCACGCCATTCACCGTCACCCGAAGAAGAGTCTCCTTCGCTCTTCTCTCCGTCTTCGTCTGGAATCACGAAACCGTCGTCTTCGTATTGATCTTTGGAACGCTTCGTGCCGCCTTTCTTCCCTTCGCGGCCGTCCTCGTCTTCACCCGATTCGTCGGAGTCTTCTATGTTGACCGCGTTGGGGTCGTCGTCCGCTTCCTCGTCCATCTCGTCCGCTTCGTCGCTAAACAATCCACCTTTGCGCGAACTTTTCGCCTTGGCGGGACGGCTTCCTTTGGCTTTGGCTTTCTTCTCTTTTTTCTCCGGAACGGCAGGCTTGTCGGTCTCGGTCACTTCCATGCATTGCTCTCCGTTGGACTTCTCGTAAATAATCTTGCTCACGTAGACGCGCAGGGTCTTGAACATCACCGAGCTCTCTGACGGTGACCCGACGCCGGCAGACTCTGGTTCTTCCGGAAGCAGTTGCATGCTGAAATCCCGGCCCACGTCGCAGTCTTCGACCGAACGCTGATGGCGCACCGGACGCATGGAAGGAGGAGGCGCTTTCTCTTGGATTCCGGGGGCTCGCTTGTCCCCGCCCATGAACGTGCGTATGTCGCCTCTTGGAGGTGCTCCTTTGGCGGCGGTCGTCGCTGCCGTCCCGGAAGCATTTCCCAAGAAATCTAAAAAGTTCGGCTGAGCGCTCCCTTTAGGTTTTCCGGCCATCCGGAAGAGATTGAAGAGGAAACTCCCCGAACCAAAAACTTTTAGATTCTGTCTTCCGGAAATGAAACCGAAAAGAGACTGAGACTCCCTCGGGCCTTCCGGAAGTCCAAGTCCGGAAGGCTGGCCAAAAATGGGAAATCTCGGGGAGACTTCTTTTCGATCATCCGGACTTTCGGAAAGACAAGACAGACTACAAATATCTACTGGAAGTCTTCTTTTTCTTTCTCCCGCTCTTCATTCTTTTCGAGATCGTCAGTTCATGATGCAAACGCGGACTGGCGGATTGACCTCTGCGTCTGGACGTTCCCTCGTGTTGCCGATGCTGAGGAGAGTGGACATGAACTTTCACCAACTGTTTTTCGTCCGTCCCCGAAACTCGCCGGACAGGAAGTTCTTGATCACCATGTTCTGCGTGCGTCCGGGAGTGGTCGGCGTCACGTTCACCTATCGGAACGGGAATCCTCTCACCGGATTGGACGCGATGGACTCCTGGATTCTACAGTCGTCTCTAATACGAGACGGAATGCCTGGCATGGGTGAGCCCTACAAACCCTTCTTCGAAGCCTGCCGAGGCTACAAGTGCGCTATTTACTTTGGCGGACGCCGAATCTGGATGATCGCTCTGTACGGATTCAGACGATCGGAGTTCGTTCAGCGTTTCATTCCGAACTAGAGAAGAAATGAATGAAAGAACTTCCCAGTAAAATTGACAAATAGAAGAAGTCCGTTGTCGTTCTTTCTTCACAAAACGACATCTCAATGTTCCTGCGGCGGTTTCGCTGAGCGACTGACCTCTTCCAACTTCTTGCGGATCTCAGCCACCTCCTGCTTCAACTTCTTCATCTTCATCTTGACTTTCTTGTCATGTTCTTCCTTCGGACGTTTCTTCTTCTTCTCCTCCTCTTTCTTCTTCTTCTTTTCTTCCTTCTTTTCTTCAGTGTCTTTCTTCTTGGACGTCTTGGCGGCGGGTTCTTCTCCGCTCGCTTCTTCGGTGCTCTTCTTCGGCTTCCTCTTCTTGCTTTCTCCTTCGTCTTCTTCCTTCTTCTTCTTCTTTCCTTGAAGAGATTCGAAATACTTGTTGGCCTCCGTCATGTCGCGTCCCTTTCCTTTGCATGTTCGGCCGAGAGCAGGGCGAGTGCTCGGCGCTGGCGCCGGACGACTAGAAGCAACCACAGTTTTCTTCCTTTTCTTGTTCTTCCCTTCTTCCTTCTTCTCTTCCGATCCACTGGCCTCCGATCCGGAAGTGGTGACAGCCGCGGCGTCCGCTTCTTTCCTCTTCAGCACGACGTCTTCTTCGGGAGGAGAAGTCCACTCTTCCGCGGACGCATCGATTTCCGTGCTCTTGTCTTCGTCCTTCCTCGTCTGGATGATCTTTTCCTTTTCTTCTTTCTCTCTAGTTTGCTTCTCTTGCTCTTCTTTCTCCTCGGTTTCCTTAGCCGCCTTCTCTTGCTCTTCTTTCTCCTTGGCTGCCTTGTCTTGTTCTTCCTTGTCTTTTGTGGCCTTCTCTTGCGCTTCCTTGTCCGCTTTGTCTCGTTCATCCTTCTCCTTCTTTCGTTCTTCTTCGTCTTTCTTCTCCTTGACCGCCCTCTCTTGTTCTTCCTTCTCCTTGGCCACCTTCTCCAGTTCTTCCTTCTCCTTGGCCGCCTTCTCCAACTCTTCTTTCTCCTTGGCTGCCTTCTCCTGTTCTTCCTTCTCCTTGGCCACCTTCTCCAGTTCTTCCTTTTCCTTAGCCACCTTCTCCTGCTCTTCCTTCTCTTTGATCAATCTCTCTTGTTCTTCCTTCTCCTTGGCTGCCCTCTCTTGCTCTTCCTTCTCCTTGATCGCTTTCTCCAGTTCTTCCTTCTCTCTGATCAGTCTCTCTTTCTCTTCCTTCTCTTTCGTTGCCTTGTCTTGTTCTTCTTTCTCTTTGATCAATCTCTCTTTCTCCGCCTTGTCTTGTTCTTCTTTCTCTCTGATCAGTTTCTCTTGTTCCTCCTTTTCCTTTTTCTCCTTCTCTAACCTTTCCCGCTGTTCTTTCTCCTTGACGACTTTCTCCTGTCCGTCCTTGTCCGCGTTCTCTTCTTCTCCCTCGTTCTTCTTCTTCTCCTCCTCTGTCACCGTGACAGTCTTCGCTTCTTCCTCGGAATTTACCGAGTATTGGAACTCGGGATGTTCGTCAACGTCAAACACGTCCTCGTCGCGGGATTTAACGCGGTCTATCTTCACGAACCTGGACACGTCGATCATAGTCTTCGATGCGGATGACGGAGGTGGCGCGGCCGGGACTTTACCGCGCTTGGAACCGAATTGCGATTCGGGTTCTTTAGATTCCGTGGGAACCAGCGGCGCCAAAGGTCTGCCGAGACGGAACCGAGAAGACGACATGCGTGAACGAGCTAGGTGAGACGAACGCGAATGTCTAACTGTCGTCCCACCTGGAAAAAGAGTCTTTCGTGTTGTTCTCTTTTCCTTTCTCGAAAACCCGTCAGATATCTCGAAATGGGATCAAAAAGTGAAAGAAGGCGCGATACAAGAGAATAGACGAATGGGGGAAAAGGAATCGGAAGAAGAGTTAGACAGAGAAGATCCGAAGGGATAGTTCGTCTTCGGAGATGTCGAGCAGCAGTGAACCTGAAGAATTGGAATCTGCTTACGATCTCATGCGACCGATCGAGGCCATCTCTTTCGGAGTGCTGCTCACTTTTCAGGTCGTCTACGTGGCCTACTCGCTGTTGACTTGGGGCGTCACGAGTTTCTTTCGCTACTGGTCCTGCTGGAATTATCTTTTCAACGTAGTCTATTACGCCATTGTGGTGGTGGGACGGAAGGGATTTGCCCGGAAGATCGCTCTGGCAATCACGCCTTTTATGCTGGGACTGAATCTATTGTGGTTCTCCCTGAGCCTTCTCATCGTTTCTCTCGGGGCTCCCATCGACGAGGAGAGTGCCAGTGACAACAGCCAGTCTAGTCAGGAAGGCGGGATCACGATCGCGCGCATCGAACAGTTGGGAGCGACTGGATTCATGCATTTTTGTCCTATCGTGGCGACCGGAGTCTACTACGGATTCAACCACGGCGAGGTCAGAGACTTCTACCTACGATCTTCCGAGAAGATCATGCGACGCTGGCCTCTGATGACACGAGTCGTGGCGGTGGGATTGTTGTTCTGGATTCCTTGGGCGTCCTTCGCCATCTACACGGCGATAGAAAATCCCGTGACTGTTTACGGATACAATCCTCCCAACAGCGAAGTGATGCTCGGGTTAGAAGCGGTGGTGACGGTCGCCTACGCGGCCGTGATGTCTACTGTGTTGTTTTTCACGTTCTCTCATCGTCCGAAGCGACGGAAAAGTAAAACAGAAGAATCTTGATTCACTCTCCGAACTCTTCCTGCGGTCCACACACGTAAGCCTGTCCGTCTCTTCCGTAGATCACGGAACGACCGCACTTCTCGAAACACCCGTCTCGCATCGCACAATAAAGGTAAACGCCAGGATTCCAGTCGTTCACGATCGCCGTGTAGATCATGTATCCTCTCTTCAGCAGCAACGAGGCTACTACGAACGCCACGCCTTTCAACTTGAGAGGATCGATGTCTCCGATGATCGTCTGTTTGGTAGAGGGACGAAGCAGCTTGAAGTGGTCTCCTTCCAGTTTCATAACTTGGACAACGTCTCCGCCCGCCGTCCAACTGAATGGAGGGATGCCGTAGAAAGAAGCTATCACATGGTCGATCAGTTTGCCCACTTCTTCCTGTTGGATGCGACCGAGGGAATCCCAGACTTGGTCGAATTTCTTCTTCGCCATCTGCTCGACTGTCGGAAAAGTGAGCGGAGGGGAACAGCGTTCTTCTTTCTCGGTCTGCCCTTGCTGCGGTTGTTGTTGTTCACCGGAATTGTGACTCTCGGAAACCTCTGAAAGGGGTTCCGCAGTCGGCGGGGTCGCTGCGGATTCGTCGACTTTCCTAGATAAAGTTTCGTTGATCTTGTCGCATGTCTCCGCCACGATGTCGACTTCTTGGTCAGGAAGGTTAGACAAGAGTTGGAGCTTTCCGTCTGCCACGGCTGTCCTTTTTTCTTTGTGTTCCGGTTCTTCTTCTTCTTCTTCTCTCTTGGATCTTTTTCTTTTCCTGCTCAGATCTCCTTCTTCTCCTCCATGAGACATCTTACGACAGACTTCCTCAGAATTCTCTTCCTTGTGAATAACAGAGGAAAACGGAAAAGAATCGAGAGAGAAGACGCGCGTGAGTCGATCAAGGAATAATGCTTTATATGTAGAAACACTCGGAAGCAGAAAACGACGATAAAGTACCCTCCTCTGATCTCTCAATCTCACAACTGAATCCGAAACACGACGAAATGACACGCATCTTGTCACTCGTCTGTCTGACACTTCTCGTGACGTTATCTGTTCCGTGTTTGGCATCGGAACCGGATAACGTGCGTTGTCTCTATGAGTTGGACGCGGAAAGCAGCTGCGCGGAAATACGATCAACAGACACTCATTTGGCGCCTTCGGTCTCTTCTCTTCAGTGTCCGAAGTTATGTTTGGTCGGAGAACCCTCCTCCGCTTGCGTGTCAAAGGGCGTGGCCTGTTCGACTGGAGCAGCTTACGTTCCCTGTACCAACACGGACTACTCTAGTTTCGGTCGAGTGGCTACCGAGACTGGCGAGTTCGCGGTGAACTTGCTTACTTTTTCGACCGGCCATCAATGTGGGACGGATATGATGCCCGCCAGACTCTTCTCCTTGGCGGCGGACGTCGGTTGCATGCGAGATGCGGATCTGGTGATCGCCCAAGCGGGATGTTCGTTGGTTGTTAGGATAGTCACGGACTCCGCGTCTCGAGAGGATTGTGCCACCAACAGTTACGTCTTTTCGGACAGCATGTGTTTCGCTGGCGGGTCGGAAACGAGGCCAATTTTCATGGTCATCGACGTGT
>Ga0209777_10004907_pt1 | contig 15656 bp, 12 predicted proteins | sample FrelakmetHBP12HB_FD_187147 | JGI IMG/M metagenome (GOLD analysis project Ga0209777, IMG submission 187147) | Freshwater lake sediment microbial communities from the University of Notre Dame, USA, for methane emissions studies -HBP12 HB (SPAdes)... | ecosystem: Environmental > Aquatic >... | reverse complement strand
CGGGAACCTCGCGGACCGGCAACGGACTCATCGGCGCAAGTTTCCGCGAGGTTCCCGCGGTCGCCCTACCCCACGTCCGCAAGGTCATCCAACACATGGACGAAGCGGGCCTCTGCGGCACGGTGCTCGTGGGCGAGCCGAGCCGGCCGCTGGTCGAAATCCCCGTGGACCAGGGCCGCGCGGGCATCGTCATCACCGCCGGCCTGAACCCGCTGGCGGCCGTCCAGGAAGCGGGCATCCCCACCTCCAACCGCGCGCTGGCCCGCCTGGCCGAGTTCGGCAGCCTGGTCTCGCTGGTCTGACCCGGAACAACCGCGACGCAATCACGGGGTCCAGAAGCCCTTGCGATATTCGCGCTTGATGAGCACGTCGGCGTTCGGGCAACCCGGGCACTTGAGGTTCACCGGGTCCCAGGTGACCTTCTGGCCGAGGCGTGCAGAGACGTTCGCCAGGTTCATCGCCTCCACCAGCGGGCCGGCGTAGGTGAAGTTCGACTTCGGGAAGTCCCACGCCTCTTCGCCGCGCGCGGCTTTGATAAGCTCGTCGCGGTGGCCCGGCGACTTCGGGATGCGCTCGATCTTCTTCATGTCGCCGCTCTTGAACTCCTCCATGCGTGCGGTCGGAACAAGCCGCGGGTTCTCGCTGTAGTCGCCCTCGGTGATGAGCTTGCCCTTGGTGCCGATGAAGATGCTGCCGGAAGGGCCCAACTGCCTCTTGTCCGCCGGCAGGGCCGGATCGTTCTTGATTTCGTCCGGCACTTCGGGCTGCAGGCCCGACTCGTACCAGTAGGCCGTGAAGCCGGGCCGCTTCAGCGGCGAGTCCGCGGCGCTCGGGCCAAACTCCCACTTGATGTTCATCTGGAGCGGCCACGTCTCCGTCCCCATTTCGACAACCTTGACCGGCTCGGCCGAGAGCGGCGCCCGCGGGTCCAGCGACCACCAGACGCTGTCCCACGTGTGGCAGCCCATGTCGCCGATGGCGCCGCAGCCGTAGTCGAACCAGCCGCGCCAATTGTGCGGGGCGACCGGGCTCTTGCCCTGATCGTTCACAAAGAACGGCCGCGCCGGGGCAACGCCCAGCCATGCGTCCCAGTTCAGCGTCTCCGGCGCCGGGGCTTCCTTGAAGGGCCCGAGGTTGCCCTGCTTCCACCAGTGCCCGGGCCGATTCGTCCATGTGTGTACTTCCTTGATGTCGCCGATGACGCCGCTGCGTATCCACTCGACGATGCGGCGGATGTACTCGTTGGCGTGGCCCTGGTTGCCCATCTGCGTGGGCACCTTCATCTTGCGGGTGGCCTCGGCCAGAGTGCGGGCCTCCCAGATGGAATGCGTCAGCGGCTTCTCGCAGTAGCAGGCGTAGCCGCGGATGACCGCGGAGTACGCCGCCGGAAAGTGCGTGTGGTCGGGCGTCGCCACCAGGACAAGGTTCAGGTCCTTGTGATTATCGTAGATTTTGCGCCAGTCGGTGTAGGCCTTGGCCTGCGGCCATTTCTTCTCGCCCGTGCCGAGGCGGTCCTTGCTGGAGTCAGCATCGCAGATGGCCACGACGTTCTCGGCGTTGGCCATGTCGTGGCCGGCGTTGGCCTGCCCGCCGACGCCGATAAGGGCGACGTTCAGCTTCTTGTTCTGTGCGTACGCCCGCACCGAGAACGGGTTGCCCAGCACGATGAGGCCGGCGCCTGCGGCAGCGCCCTTCATGAGTCCGCGACGTGTGATACGGTTCATCATCTGAATCCTCCGAATGGGTTCGGGTTCTTAGAGTGACAGTCCAGCTTCCCTATAGTGCGCGGCGGTTCTCCTGAACCGCCGCGCAAATCGCAATCCTGCGATGTCGTACTATGTTGCCCGCGTCGTGCACGCGTGTCAAAGGCTTTCTCGAAGGCTCAGATTTTGACCTCCCCGCCCGAAGCGCGTTGACTTGCGCCCCCCGCCGTCGTAACCTTGTGACATTCCCGGAAAACGGAATAATCGTAAGTGTTTAGCGTCTGGTGCGCGCCGCAATAGCGGGTGTGGCACGGCTGGCTTGTCCAGCCGTGGGAGACTTCGCGGGCCTTCCGCCACGGCTGGGCAAGTCGAAGACTCGACTGGGCGAGCCAGCCGTGCCACACCGCGATGGGGCGCTAAACACGTACGAATAACCGCACCGCGACTTGGGGGCCGCCATGAGCAAGACCGTTGAGCAAGGCAAGGCCGAAATCGTTGCGCTGTGCGACTACTTCGCCAAGAACCGCGAGGCGTTTCACGCTTCCGGCGTCAAGGAAGCCCATGTCCGCCAGTCTCTGATAGACCCCTTCTTCGAGGCTTTGGGCTGGAACGTCAGCAACAATCCGCCCGTAGCGCCGCAATACCGCGAAGTCATTCCCGAAGACAGTATCGACGTGGAAGGCCAGCAGAAGGCCCCGGACTACACCTTCCGCGTCGGCACGTTGCCGAAGTTTTTCGTTGAAGCCAAGAAGTGCGGTGTCAACATCAACGCCGATCCCGCCCCCGCCTATCAACTTCGCCGCTACGGATGGAGCGCCAAGATTGCACTGTCTATCCTGACGGATTTCGAGGAACTGGCTGTTTACGATTGCACGATCCGGCCGCGCCCGGGCGAGAAGGCGGCCTATGCCCGCACCCACTACTTCACCTACCAGGAATATCCCGACCGCTGGCGCGAGTTGTGGGATACCTTCTCGCGCGACGCCGTTTGGTCCGGGGCTTTCGATCAACACGCCGCATCCAAGCGCAAGCGCGGAACGTCAGAGGTCGATGAGGAGTTTCTCAAGGAGATCGAGGGCTGGCGCGACGTGCTGGCCCGCAACATCGCCCTGCGCAACCGGGGCCTTTCGTCCGACGACCTGAACCGGGCCGTTCAACTGACCATTGACCGTCTTATCTTCCTGCGGATGGCCGAGGACCGCGGCCTGGAATCTTACGCTCAACTCCTGGCCTTGTGTTCGCGGCCGGGAATCTACGGCCGCTTCATGGCCGATCTCTGCCGCAAGGCCGATGATAAATACAACTCCGGCCTCTTCCACTTCCAGAAAGAGGACGGCGTAACCGAGGACCCCGACCGCATCACGCCGGGCCTGGCAGTGGATGATGAGGTCCTGAGGCCCATTTTGGAACGCCTGTACTTTGAGCACGGGTCGCCGTACCACTTCGGCGTCCTGCCGGTCGAAATCCTTGGCACGGTGTATGAGCGGTTCCTGGGCAAGGTCATTCGCCTCACGGCCGACCACCACGCCAAGGTCGAGGAAAAACCGGAGGTCCGCAAGGCCGGCGGCGTGTATTACACACCCAAGTACATCGTCGATTACATCGTCCGCCAGACCGTCGGCCGCCGGATCGAGGGCAAGAGCCCCGCACAACTGGCCGGGGGTGTGTTGAAAAAGGGCTGTTGTTCCCCCTCTCCCCTTGAGGGAGAGGGTAGGGTGAGGGGTGAGCAGGCCGGGCAACCTCCGACCCCGAAAATGGGGACAGCCCCGGCACAAAAACCCTTCCGCGTCCTCGACATGGCCTGCGGCTCAGGCTCGTTCCTCCTGGGGGCGTACCAGTGCCTCCTTGACCATTGCCTCAAGTGGTACGCCGAACATCGGCCCCAGGGGCACAAGAAGGCCGTCTACATGGACCGGCGGACGGGCTGGCGGCTGACCGTGGACGAAAAGAAACGCATCCTGACCACCCACATCTTCGGCGTGGACATCGACCCCCAGGCCGTGGAGGTCTCGAAACTATCCCTCCTCTTGAAGGTGCTGGAAGGCGAGACCAGCCAGAGCCTTCAAATGGGCCTCCTGGCCTTCAAGGACCGCGCCCTGCCGAACCTGGCCGCCAACATCAAGTGCGGCAATTCGTTAATAGGCTCGGAATACTTCACAGGCCGGCTAATCCCGGACCCGGAAGAATTCGCCCGAGTCAACGCCTTTGACTGGACGCGGGAATTCCCCGCCGCCATGAAGGCCGGCGGGTTTGACTGCGTGATCGGAAATCCGCCGTATCGCATGCTCCAGCCGCACAATACGAGCCCAGAGACGTTGGAGTACCTGAAGCGGCATTTTGTGGCGGCCGAATTCAAGATTGACCTTTTCCATCTTTTCCTTCAACTCGGAATCTCTCGTCTTTCCAACGATGGCCTGTTGGGCTTTATTGTCCCAGCCACGCTTCTAAATAATGTCTACGCAGAGACCTTGCGGGTGTGGATTACGGATAGGTGCTGCGTGGAAAACATTTCCGTTGCACATGGCAAGGTGTTTGCAGACGCCGATGTTCACACCTGTGTTGTCGTTTGTCGCCGCGAAGCGATTGAAAAAAGCAGAGCGCGGCATGAGGTTCTAACTACGAGAAAGTTGGGCGAATCTTTTGCTGCCAACCCTTCCGAATTCCATCACACACCGCAATCGGCGTTTTCCGAACTCCCCGGCCATGTATGGAACATTCTCGTTACATGGGATAACAGGAAACTCCTCGGACGACTCAATTCCGAATTCGTCCCTCTTGGAAAAATGGCCACAATCAACAGGGGCTTGATTACGGGCGACCGAGCGAGGTATTTTGCGAGCAAGCGGACGACGAAATCCCATGTGCCAATACTGGCTGGTGGGGACGTAAACCGTTATCTGACCAACCGGCCCTCAGCCTATGTGCTCTTTCAAAGGCCAGAAAGCGCGGGCGGCTGTTGGGATTCCGAAATGCACTTTGCCCCGCATAAGGTGCTTGTACGCCAAATCGGCGTCCGGCCAATGGCCAGTTATGTCCCAAGACCCATCGCGGTAACTGGAAACCTTTTCACGGTGCGGGCACAAACGGCTGAGCAGGAAAAGTATTTACTCGGGATTCTCAATTCTCGGCTCATTGAATTCTACTGGCGAACGCTGTTCGCGGACTTCAAAGGCTCCTTTCCGCAAGTGACGATTTTCAGCCTTTCTCAATTGCCAATTCGCCCCATCGACCTTTCGAGCGAGTTTGATAAGACTAGCCACGACCGGATGGTCAAACTCGTTGATTCTATGTTGGCTTTGCACAAGCAACTTGCGTCGGCCAAGTCCGAAGCCCAGCGCGGGGCGATCCGGCGCCAGATAGAGGCAACCGACGCCGAAATCGACCGGCTGGTTTACAGCCTGTACGGCCTGACCAAGGATGAAATAGCAATCGTGGAGGAAACCACACATGAGCATGCCAGGTAATGTCCAAGAACTAATCGACGACCTCAATCGGCAGTATCAGAACCGCAGTTGTTGGAGAAAACTCAAGGATTGGTGGTTGTACCCAAAGGGGCACAGACAAATAGCCATTGAGGAGAGTAGGTTAACGCTCGATCAGCTCTTTTTGTTGAAAATCCATCAGTTGCAGATTCATGAGTCTGCAAGATCGCATCAGTTATCTATGGTCACTTGGTTGCTGGTTGTTGTCGGGCTGGTTACGTTAATCGTGGTTCTCGTCAAGTGACGGAGAAGTATGGCATTCACCTTGCCGAAGGACATTATCCAGCGTCAGATTGACGCGACCGACCGGGAAATCGACCGGCTGGTTTACGATCTGTACGGCCTGACCGAAGAGGAAATGAGAATCGTGGAGGATGTAGCCGTGGCGCGGTAAGTTGTGCGGAGTGAAAGGACCCCCAAAATGTTTCGAGGCATTCATCCGTCCAAGTTCACGGCAAAGCCGGCGTAACGGCGTGACTTCGCGCCGCCGCGCCCCGTGGTCCGGGGATGACCCAATGAAGATTACTTTTACAGGATTCCCCCCGTTTGCGTCCCGTGCCCGACGATTCCTCCGCCCCGTCGGGGCGGATATGTTGAACCACGAGTTTCCCACGGGTTGCGCGACGCCGAAAGCGTCGTCGCTCCACCCGCGGCTACACTCCGCCGCCCCGTTGGGGCCGAACAGCCACGCAGTTCCGGGAGCCGAGGGGTACACTACCCATATTATTCCCCGCGTAACGTTTCCAGGTTTCCCCGTGATTCATTGTTCCCGGCCGCAGTATCGCCGTATCAGCCCCAACGGGGCAACGGAATGTAGCCGCGGGTGGAGCGGCGCGGTCCCTTGGGGACCCGACGCGGAACCCGTGGAAAGCGGATGAGTAGAGAGTCTCTCATCCTTTTTTTCTTTTCGCCCCGGCGGGGCGAAGGAGATTCTTTGGGCTGACGAAGGGCACGTGCCCGGCGCTTCCTCCGCCCCGCTGGGGCGGAGGATGTCGAAACACGAACGTTTCCACGGGTTGCGCGACGCCGAAGCGGCGTCGCTCCACCCGTGGCTACACCCCGCCGCCCCGTTGGGGCGAAAACGGCACTTCCCTGTTCCCGCCATCTTCTTGCCGTCCGGTTCCCCGTTCCCGGTTCCCCGTTCCCGGCCTGTCCGCCAGGCTTAAGGGCGGGTTCCCGCCGCCGTTTTTCACTCCGCACTCTTCACTCTGCATTCTGCACTACGAGAATCCCGACCGCCGCCGCCGACAATGTGTTGCTTTTTGGCAACATGCCACGTTGCTTTTTCGCAACATCCGCGTTGTTTTTTCGCAACATGCCTGTTGCTTTTTGGCAACATGCCCCCCGGTTCCCCCCGCCGGAAAGTGTTGTTTTTTCGCAACATCCGAGGCCGGGCGGCATCGCTGTGAAAAAAGTAACGCTGTAAGTGTTTTCGGAACCCATCAAGGGATGTATATGACCAGAGCGCCAAAAAGGCGAAAAAAGAGCAAAACACTATCAAGTTCTATCAAAACAGGGCTCAAAAGTGTTAAATTTGGTACACTTTTGGCCTTACCCATCTTAACATTTTGCCCCTCCAACCCCTCTGGCGCTAGCGCCAGGGCCGTTTTGACCCTCCAAAAGGGGCAAAAACGCGGCGCGCCGCTCTAATAATCCCATTTGGTAATTTAGGTAAGCGCGACTTACGTTCACGCCAAAACTCGGAAACCCGAAATCGGCGACCGGCAGCAATGTTGCAAAAAAACAACATGCCAAAATGGCAGGCCAGGAAGTTCAAGGTTCAAGGTTCAAGGTTCAAGGTGAACGGCACAACGGCATAACGGCGCGGCGGGGGCACGCAAGGGCGCGAAGGCGGCAAGGGGAGGTGAGGCGGGTTACGCCCGCAACTCGGCCATGTACCTCTTCATGCCCGCCCGGAACGCCGGGGCCCCGCCCATCCCGGCCGAGAACAACCGGGCCGAACGCGCCCTGCGGCCCCTGGTCATCGCACGCAAAGTCTCCTTCGGGTCCCAATCCGAGGCGGGCGCCGGCACCCGCGAAATCCTCATGACCGTTCTCCAGCCCTACGCGCCGCCGATCCGCCGTCCGCCCTGAAGTCCTGCCTCGACCATCTCGCCTTCCATCCCCACGCCCACCCCTTGCCCCTCCTCTTCGGCAAACCCCGCCCGCCAACCCGTAAGTGAGGCACTACGTTGGGGAGTTTCGGGTGGAGTTTCGGGTTGACAGGGAACGGCCGCCGGATAAACTACACTCTTCCAGAGCCTGAAGGACAGTCCGACGGGGGTCCGAGGGGCAAGTTCATGGGAGGCTGCGGCAGTGCCGGATCCTGAGAAAAAGGGCCAGACACCCAGCAACAGCGGGGGCGCGGGCCAGACGCCCGGGGACGGTGGGGCGGCGGATGAACTGGCGCCCGAAAACCGCCAGATGGCCGACAACTATTTCGAAAGGGCCGCACAGGCCACGGCAAAGAGCAATTTCGACTATGCGCTTCGCCTCTACCTGGACGGCCTGAAGTACAATCCGCGCGACGTGGAGAAGGGCCACAAGGGCCTCCGGGATTTGTCCCTCCAGCGGCGCGGGTCGGGCAAAGGCGGCGGCCTGGGATCGATCTTCACGCAGGCCAGGGGCATGCTCAGCCAGACGCTCGGCCGCCCGAAGGAGGCCATGATGGACCTTCTGAGCGCGGTGGCCAGCAACCCGCAAAACGTCACGCTGCTGGCCCAGCTCATGCAGACGGCCCGGCGCCTGGACTACATCGACGTGGCCATCTTCTGGGGCGAAGCGGCACGCGAAGAGTCCATCCGCAGCAAGAAACCGCAGAAGCAGATCTTCACCACCCTGGCCGACATGTACGAGTCAATCGAGGACCACCAAAAGGCGCTGGACGCACTGACGTTCGCCATCAAGCTTGACCCCGGCAACCGCACGCTCGACCAGCGGTGCAAGAACCTTGCGGCACAGATCAGCATCACGTCCTCCAAGCTGGAGTCCGTCAAGGGCTTCCACGACATCATCCTCGACAAGGCCACGGCGGCCAAGTCGGCCGGCCAGAGGGTCATCCACACCGAGGAGCAACTCGAGGCGCAGTACCAGGAACTCAAGGCGGCCTGCGAGGCCGACCCGAATAACGGGGCCAAGATCGCGGCGCTGGCCGACTGCCAGTACCGCCGCGGAAACCTCAACGAGGCCATGGCCCTGCTTCAGTCGGCGTATGACCAGGCGAAGGAGTACCGCTTCAAGATGCGGATGGACGACATCCACATGTCCGAATACCGCCGGGCCCTCCGGGAGATCAAGGACCAGCTCGACGCTGACCCGTCGCGGGCGGACCTCAAGGCCAAACGCCAGGAAATCATCGCCCAGCGCGACGCCTTCGAGCTCGAAGTCTTCACCCAACGCCAGAAGCAGTATCCGACCGACATGAACATCCGCTACGAGCTGGGCGTTCGCCAGCACCATATTGGCCAGCAAGACGAGGCCATCGTGTCGTTCCAGCAGGCGACCCGCGACCCCAAGCGCCGGATCCATGCCCTGAACATGCTCGGACGGTGCTTCTTCGCCAAGAAACTGTACCAGGAGGCACAGAGCCAGTTCGAGACGGGCATTCAGCAGTACGAAATGTCGACCGACCCCCTGGCAAAGGAACTGCGGTACAACCTCGCCATGAGTTTCGAGGCGCAGGCCAAACTGCCGCAGGCCATCGAGTGGTACAGCGTCATCGTCCAGCAGGACTACCAGTACCGCGACGCCGCCAAACGCCTGGAGTCTCTGCGCAAGAAAGCCTCTGAGGCCGAACACAAGTCGTAGCCCCGAGGAGCGGCCCGGCGCCCCAGGGCGCCAGCCCTGCCCTGCCGGGGAAGAAAAGGAGAGTTATCGAGATGCCGCATTCGTTGTCCGCCAAGAAGCGCGTCCGCCAGAACGTGAAACGGCGCGAGGTCAACCGCGACGTCAAGAGCCGCATCCGCACCATCAGGCGCGCCTTCGCAAAGGCCCTGGAAGCCAAGGACGCCGCAGCAGCGCGCGAGCGCCTGAAAGACTGCCAGCAACTGGTGCACCGCGCCGCCGTCACCGGGCCGCTCCATCGCAATGCGGCCGCCCGCATCATCAGCCGCATGCAAGGCCGCCTGGCGGCCCTCGAAAAGGCCGCGGCGCCGAAGTAACCTCGCGCGAAGCCAGCGCCGGCCGGGTTGCCTGACTCGACAGTGCTGCTCTTGCATTTTGCGCGGCGGGTCTGTCGCCCAGGCACTCTTCGACCCGACCTGCCGCGCTTCTGTTCTACAGCGTGGGATGGCGGTAGTCCTTGATCTTCCGGTAGTTTCGCAGGAGTCCCCCAATGCCCGCCAAAGTCCCCATCCCGTAGGCCAGATGATGAAGGACGAACAGCGCCGCCACACGGGGCACTAGCGACCAGCAGCGCGTAAGCCCCACGTGGAGGCTCGCCGCCGCAAGGGCCAACAGGTACAACCCTGCCGCCAGCGCAAAGCCACACCAGAGGACCGGCATCACGATCCCTCCCAGCCCGAAAACAAGCAACGACCCCACGAAGAGACCGGGAACCCAGTGCCGCAGGCTGGTCGAGGCCGGGTCTGCGACCTTGGCGATCGCGGTTTCGTAGCCGTTGGCCCACGCCTGCCTGAGGAGCGGCATGACGGCAGGCCGGGCAAAGTAAGTCGCCCGAATGGAGGGCATCACCATCAAGACGCCGCCCGCGCGACGGATGCGGCCGAAAAGTTCCGTATCCTCGTGCCGCGGCAGGAGTTCGTGGAACAGGCCCACCTTCTCAAACACGGCCTTCCGCAGGCAGGGAAACGCCAGCGAGTCGACCGCGCGGGCTTCCTTGCCGACGCGGGCCTGCGAGTTGCCCACGCCGAAGGGGTGCGACTGGACAATAGCGATTGCGCGCGCGGTCCGTGTCGCGGCGCCGGGCTCGGTCGCAAGGATCGGCCCGACGCACCATGCGCCGGACCGCTCGAGGCCTTCGACCGAAGCGCGCACGAAGTCGGGCGGGTATGACGCGTGGACGTCGGCCACGATAATAATCTCTCCCCGTGCGTGGCGCACCCCGACGTTGCGGGCCTGGGGCTGAAAGCGGTCGGGGTTGTCGACGAGGCGAAATCGCGGGTCCCGGCGAACGATCTCCTCCGCCAGTGCCCGGGTGTTGTCGCGGCTGCCGCCGTCAACGATCAGGACCTCGAAATCCTGCGACGGGAAATCCTGAGCCGCCATGCAGGCGGCAAACTGCTCGATGTACCGCCCTTCATTGTACGTGGCGGCGATGATCGAGACGCGGGGGGCGGTCGCCGGCCCCTGCCCGGCCGGGCCGCCGGACGAGTTGTGGCCTGTCGTCATGGCGATCCCTCCCTCGGGGTTCGGCCGGCAACTCAGAGCCGCTTGAAGAATTGAGTGATCACTTCGCGGATCATCTGCTCGGCGGCGACGCTGGGGTCGCCTTCATTGGAGATGATCGTGGCGCCAAACAACTCGGCCGCCTTGCGATAGTACCCGATGACGCGCTCGCTGACGCCGTCAAAGAACTCCTTGCGCCGGCGGCGCCGGAGCGTTTCCGGCGAACACTCCAGGATGAACGCGGGCCGCGCTCGGGGCAGCAGGCGCAGCATCCAGACGACCCACCGCTTCTCAAACACCTCCGGGCCGCATCGCAGCGCCAGGTCCACCATCGCGTCCACGTGATAGCGGTCGGCAATCGCCATACGGTGCCTCACGTAAGCCCATCCGATCGCCAGATACTGGCGAAAAACGTAATCCGGCACGGCCAGGACCGGCCAGAGGCGGCGCAGGAAGGCGCTCTGGAACACCCCCTGCTCGGAGGCAATGCCCGCGTCGACCTCGGCCTTGATGTGCCGTCTTAGCGGCCGCTTCAGGAGGTTCAGCAGCGGCGAGTCGCCGATGCGCTTCCACGACCGTTCGGAGTGAACGTCGAATGTCCCGATGCCCCTGGAGAGGCAATCGATGATCGTGGTCTTTCCGCAGCCGTCCCAGCCGCAGACGGCCACCGTTGTCGGCGGCTGTGGGAACCGCCGGGTCACCTGCTCCCAGCCCTTGCTCAGGATTGTCGCCGCAATGGCCAGCTTCTCGCGGCGGGTCGCAATGCGCGTGCCGAAGAGCTGACAAAGAAGAAGCCTGCGGGCAAAATACTTCGACATCGCGTACGGGCACGGCAGGTCGCGGCCGGCGACGTGGCGCCGATAGTGCGCCTCCGTTCCGTTGAGAATGTCGAGGTGCGACTCCAGCGTCCGGCGCTGCGCGTCGTCGAACATCGGTCGGCCCATGTACAGGCGATGCTGGCCGTCCAGGATGAGGAAGAACAGCGCCAGCCCCGACGCGAAGCCGCGATGCCGGGCCATCTGCCAGAGGTCGTTCCAGTCCACCGGGCCGCGCGACATCAGGTGCCGAATCTTGTGCATTTCGATGAAGCGGACGCAGGCGTCCTCGTACATGGCGTGCGCGCCGAGGATGCCCATGGAGACCTCGGTGCGCGGCAGGCGCACGCCCGGCTCTCCGCCCTCCACCGCCGTCGGAAAGATGTAGTCCGGCTCAACGAAAGGCGAGTACCACGCCACGTAGCGGTGAAAGTGGAAAATGCCCGACCGGCGACATCCGCTCACCCGGTTGTACAGGTTCTTGTGCCGGTTGGTGCTGTAGAGGTTCTCCATATACCCGAGGGCTTCGAGCATGCCTCCGACCGGCTCGAAGTCCTTCTCGTGCAGCAAGATGTCGATGTTGTCCGAACGGTAGGGCATCTGGTTGACGCCCTTCAGGAGAACGTATGGGATGCCGGCCGCTTCCAGTTGCGGCCGGATCGCCTCAAACTCCTCGTAGATGCTGCGGTGAAGTTCGCGGTCCTGGCCGAGCGCGGCCTGGACAGCCGGCGTCGCCACGAGTGGGGCGTCCAGCAGGTGATTGACCGTCAGGACCTCATATAGCGGAAGCTTGTGCCTCTCGACGAGGGCAAGGAACTCCTGGGGCGTCGGCAGCGCATCCGGCGAAGGACGCGGCGCCACATCCGGCGCGACGAGGTAGGCCATCAGGCGGTCGGCCGAAGTCACCGTCATCCTGCCCTCCTTATGCGGTCCCAGACGAACTCGGCCAGGTTCTCCCAACTGCGTGAGGCAACCGCCCGGCGCGTCTCGCCGGCGCTATCGGCCAGCGCCCGGACGGCGGCCTCCTGATACTCCTGCGGCGAGCCGGCAAAGTACACGCCCGCGACGCCCGAAAACCAGATCGGCAATCCGCCGAACGGCGTCGTCACGACGCGGAGGTTCGAGGCCATGGCCTCCAGCACCGACAGCGGCATGGCGATGGCCGCCCGAACGTTCTGCGTCGGAAACAGGTAAACGTCGGCCGCCCGGTAAACCTCCTCGATGGCCGGAATAAAAGTGTCGAGAATAATGGCGCCGCAATCTCGAAGAGGCCCACTCATGTCGTCTTCGCCCGGCCGGCTGCGCCGCCCCGCCACCACCAGGCGCGCCCCCGGCGGCAACCGCAGCCGCACGAGCCACTCGATGTTCCGGCTGCGCCTGAAGTGCCCTACGTGAAGGCACAACTTGTCGTCTTCGGGCAGGCCGTATTTCCGGCGAAGCGACCGCTTTTCCTGGTCGTCGCGCGGCGGACGAAACCGCTCCGTATCCACCGCAGGTGGCAGTACCCAAGTTCGAACCCCGTGGCGACGGTAAAGTTCCGCCTCCGAATCCGTGGAAGGAAACACCTTGGCCGGCGACCAAACGTACATCGCCGTCCGCACGAGCCAGTCCACTTGTCCGGGCATGAGCGTCACCATGACGACCGGCGCACGAGCGGCCAGCCGCAGCAGGGCCGCCCGCGCCAGGGTGTGGCGGTCCAGATAAGCGTCCGGCACGTAGAGAACGACGTCCGGGTGACGTTCGTCGCAAATGCGCCGCACACCTCGGAAGAGTCTCCACGGGTTGTTCGGGACCGCGATCGCATCCTCGGGCGGTTCGGACGCAGTCGTCAGGGCGAACACGTCCGTGAGTCGCGCCAAGTGCAGGTGCAGATTGCGCGCAACCAGCTTGACGCCCTCGTCGAACGGGGGCGAGTAGTACCTCCCGGTAAAGATCATCAGTCCGGGCAATCAAAGCTCCTCTCGCAGCGCTATCGCGGCGGCACGCCCCGCCCAGGCGGGCCGCGGCGCCCGCATCTTCAAGGCTGACAGGCTACTGGCGGATTTCTCCCCGGCGGCACTGCTCAAACAGACCCGCCACACGCCGGGCGCTCTTCTGAAGGTCATACCGGTCGCAGGCCAGCCGATGTCCGTTCCCGGCCAGGCGTGCGGCCAGCGCGGGGTCCTTCAGCAGTCTCTCGATGGCATCGGCCAGGGCCGCCGGGTCCTGCTGCGGCACAAGAAGACCCGTCTCGCCGTCGCGAACCAGCTCGGGAATGCCCGACACGGCGGCGGAGATGACTGGAATCCGGGCGGCCATCGCCTCAATCAGAACGGTCGGAAGGCCGTCCATGCTTCCGTCATCGGCCTGGACGCACGGCAGCACCAGGACGCTCAGCCGCGAGAGAAAATCGCCCACGTCGGGCACGCGGCCGGGCAGTTCCACGATGCCCGCCAGGCCCAGCGCCCGGGCCTGGTCTGCCAGCGATTGCTGCTCGGGCCCCTCACCGGCGAGAATGCAGCGAAAGCTCACGCCGCGCTTCCGCAGAATATCGCAGGCCTCGACCAGGTGCTTGAAGCCCTTCTGCGCCGAGAGCCGCGAAACGCAGCCGATCAAACCCGGGTCCGGCCGGCGGACAACCTTCTGGAGACGCTCCACGTCCGCACCGCAATGCAGCACCTGGAACTTGTTCATGTCCTCTTCGCGGCAGAACGGGCGAACGAACTTGCGGTTGTAGTCCGAGCACGTCACCGCGAACCGGGCGCTCGCCAGCTTTTCCCGCAACATGCTCCGGTGCGTAAACAGGTCGTGGGCATGGGCCGCGAAACTGAACGGGATGCCCCAAATGCGACTGATGATGAGGGCCGACAGGGTCGGGATGTTGGCAAAGTGGGCGTGAATGTGCTCGACCCCCCGCGACGCCATGAGCGTGCCATAGTAAATGGTCTTGGGATAGGTCACCAGCGCCTTCAGGCATTCCTTCGGCGTCGCAAGGCTGTGGGCCAGGACGTACAGCAGAGAGCCCCAGTACTTGACCGGATGCCGCACGGCGGTCTTGAGGTTGGCCCACAAGAGCGCCGCGGACAGAAAGAAGGGGCTGTACTGGGTGGAGCAAACGAGGGCCTCGGCCGCAGGGTCGCAGCCCTTGTCAGCGAGGCTCTTCAGGGCATAGACATGGACGTCGTGACCCAGGCGGCGCACCTCGAGCGCTTCGCGGAGCACAAACGTCTCCGAGAACGCCGGAAATCGCGAAACCAGGTACGCTATCCGCATCAGCCAAAGACTCCGTCTGGTCCGTTCCAACCACCGCTTTGCAGCATCGGCAAGGCCCTCAAATTCAGTGTAGGAGAAGGCCCCGGAGGGTCAAGTGCGGCAGCCCCTCCGCCCCGGCCAGCCGGCCGAGCGTCGTAAACCGGAACTCCGAGAGCAGGCAGCGCGAGGTCTCCGGCACGCGCCGCCGGCCAAGGTTCGACTTCAGGGCAATCGCCGCCGCGACCATCTTCTGACGCCAGCCGCACGCCAGGTCGACCGCCCGAAACGCTTCTCCCGAGAACTCATCGGGATGCACGTAGGCGATGAACGGCAGGCCGAGGCGTTGCGCCTCCCGCACGGCCTCGCAAATGCGGCGGCAGGAGAAGAGCCGGAAGTACCCGCCGCCGGCCATAGGCACCTCCCGCCCGGCCACCCGCGCGGTGCTCATCGGGACCTCGACCACTTGCCGCCCCGACGGAAGCGCATAGACCGCCGGCCGCCGGTCAAACCCGGCGATTCCGTACCTGCGCGTCCGAACGGGCACCACACTGCTGTCGTAGGCGAACCCCGCCTCGGCAATCGTCTCCAGTGCCCAGAGCGTGTCCTGGCGGATGCTGAAAACCGGCGCGCGATAGCCCGTCACGGGGGCGCCGATGGCGTCCTCGAGGGCCTTCTTCGCCCGCGTGATGTTCTCACGAAACGCCTCCCGCGTCATGGCCCAGATGGGGGTGTGATCGTATCCGTGCGAGGCCACCTCGTGCCCCAGGGCCGACCACCGCCGCACCAAGTCCGGCCGCCGCTCGACGACGGTCCCCGTCACAAACAGCGTGGCGGAGGCATGCGCGTCGGCCAGCAGGCCCAGGACCGACTCCATGCCGCGCTCCAGTTGCGGCGTGACGGGCCCAGGGTCGCCGCGGAACCTCGCCGAGAGGATCTGGCGATAGTCCTCCACGTCGATAGAGAAGCCGTGGCAGGCGGCCGCATCGGGCCCCGTTGTGTGCACCCCGCCTTCAGTCATGCCCCGCCTCTTCCAGGACTCTCTCGAAATCCTCCACCAGCTGCGCCCGATCAAATCGAGA
>Ga0209777_10004905_pt1 | contig 15658 bp, 33 predicted proteins | sample FrelakmetHBP12HB_FD_187147 | JGI IMG/M metagenome (GOLD analysis project Ga0209777, IMG submission 187147) | Freshwater lake sediment microbial communities from the University of Notre Dame, USA, for methane emissions studies -HBP12 HB (SPAdes)... | ecosystem: Environmental > Aquatic >... | reverse complement strand
ATTTTTTTATATCTATTAACAAATAACAGGTGACCTGTATACGTATCCAGAAATTTTTTGCTCGGGCAATTGTTTATATACGTCAAATTGATCTGGGCTCAAAACGGATGAGGGTGTCGGACTTACTTGAGGGTAATTAACTTGCTGATCTTGAACAACACTGAACGGATACTTTGAAGGAACAGAAGCTGGCGTAGGCGAATAATTGCTTCCGTCTACGGCAATTGTTGTTTGGTTAATCGGTATCAATGCAGGATTAACAGGAGTGTTATAAACAGGCATAACGCTCATTATCGGTTGCTGTTCCGCATTTAAAATAGGTGTATTAGTTGACACAGGAATATTATAAACAGGCATCGTGCTGTACAAAGGAGTTGTTGGCGTATTTACGGTTGTTGCGCTGGAAGAAGGAATATAATTTGCAGCAGCAGAAGCGGGACTACAATTGGCGCAATCAGGGTTTATTGTTGCCGATTGCTGTACGGAAGGAGTCAATATCTCCAGCATAGGAGCAACGTTGTCTTTCGATTGCTGTTGCGGAGTAGTGCTATTCGTTGCGTTAGTTGTTTTTGAACTGGGAAATATTTTATCCCAATTTTTATACACCAAATAACCTCCTAATCCCAATATTAATAAATTACTTAACTTCATTTTTTAATTTTTTTATTTAAAATAAACTTACATTTTGTATATCTGTTGTCAAGACGTAATATTTTTTATCGTCTCCAAAGAGCCTGACAATATACATGTTATCCGCATTCTTGCTCTGCCATCCGTCAGCATATACTACAGATTGCGTAATTGCTGCAGTGCTCAAATCGTTGTACAATAATTGCGCTCCACTTTTCAATGTCAGCAATACGTCTGCGTCGTCGCTCTTCAAGGGCACATTAGCTGCGGAATTAACCTGAACAGAAGTTGAAATTTTTCTTTTTGTAAAAGCCAACAACCCTATGATCGCTAACAATAATATGCCTGTGTTCTTTTTTTTCATTTTATAATGTATCAGGCAATTTTGATGCCCATTCAAAAATGCTTTTAGCGTTATTCCACCCTACTCCGTAACCTAACTTATTCACACCTGTTATTGCGTCTGCCAGCGTTTCCTGTGGCATTGTTGTTACCCAATACGCATGAGACAACCACGATAATTCTGCTTGTGAACCTACTCTTGTCTGCAATAAATTATATACGCTATCCACTTGATCGTTCGACATATTGACTGTTTGCAATAAATTAAACAAAGAATCAACTATCGCTGATATGGAATTTATTTTATCCCTGCCCAATCCAACAAGATAAGAATGGGCGTCTGGAGAATCCCAATACATTATGTCCCATCCTTTTGTTGAACCTTGTAAAGAAAGAACATCAGATTTGTCTTGCTCTACGGCTGCGAATGGATTCAATTTTTTGATGTAATTAATTACCACCAAAACACCAACTGCTATTGCCGCATATTTAATCAATTGACTTTTTGTTTCTTTACTTATTTTCATTTTACAAAAGTTAATAACATCTCATAAGTTTTTTGAGGAACATTAGCCAGATACAACAAGTGATCTCCGTAATTATCGTCTTTTTGGCTAAGCAATTCCAATGCTTGCATAGCTTTCTGATGCTGTACGTCTTCTTGTTGTTCAGGGATGCCAGCAATTCCTTGCGAATAATTATGATTCATAACAGGCTGTTGGGGGTTCATTATTTTGCTGACAAGTGCTCCTATCGCAGCAATTGCCATTTGTTGAAAATTTTCATTTTCAATAATTCCCGCCAAAAGACTTTTTGGTTTATCTTCAGGAATTTCTTCTTCCAATTCGTCGGCAGATAATTTTGTTATTAATAAATTCTGATTTTCCATCATCTGTTTCATCATGTTTCTCATTTCTGGGTCTGATGAAGACTGTTGATAAGAACCTATTCCGTAAAATTTTTCGGGACGATTCAGTTGGAATACAATCTGAGTCATGGTTTCATCTTTCTGGTTTTTTGAACCTTTTTTACGTTCAATTAATTGCAAAAGATAAGGATTCGTGTTGTCGCTATTTTGTTCGATTGCTTGTAATGCTTCCGCTAATTTTTCTGAACCTATCTGCTTCTCATCGTCATCAAATACATAACGACAGTATTCTGCCTTAGGAGTTGTTCCTGCGTAAACTTTGAAACAGATTGCGTTGCTGTTTTCGTAGTACGCCATTACCGCCTCCGCATTATGTAATTCAGGTTTAAATGCTGCCATAATAATTTATTTAAAATAAAGCAGGAATTTTATTTCCTGCTTTTAATTTATTGTTGTGTTGGTAACGGTAAAGTATAGTATACCCCGAATGCATAAGCAACATTAGTTGTTGTTAATGAACTTGGTAATGATATATAACTTTTTGTCCACGTAATTACCATCCCGTCAATATCAGGCACCATAAATACAAAAGGATTATTCGCAGAATTATCCAAATTGTTGAACGCCAAAATAGGGCAGTTGTATACCAATTGCAAGTCTCCGCTGTATAACGTCAAAAATGACTTTTGCGTATCAGCAAGAGTAACCATCGCACTTCCTGTGTTAGGAGTTGCGCTGATAGATCCTATAGTATATAACTGTATTGCATTAACTCTCGCATTACGTAAGTTAGGCAAATCAGGGAAATAAAAACGTGTCAATGTACTACCGTTAGGCACTGGTACTTCAACTGCTTCATAACGTCTTAGTAACATGTTGTATGTTTTTACTGAATTAAAAAAAGTAGCCAGTATTATCCGACTGGCAGCGGTAGCGATTAGAGTCCGCAAGACTATTTTTTATTTTACGCTCGTAACATTTTGTGCTAAGATCGTGCGGAAGATAACAACAATGCGACTATTTGCGTCCACTGTAGATACTACTCCAGGAAGACTCAAATTAGCTTGAATGTTGGCTGCACCATTCAGCAACAAGTTAGGTTCACAAGGAGCAAAACCAGCAGAAGTTCCGTCGTTCTGGTCGATGCTGAAAACAGCAGGAGACGTTGTAGAAGCGACATTGAAGTTCGTCTTTGCTTGTGTCTGTGCAACATAATAATGACGATACAGATCCCATGCTGGCAATACGTTCTGATTGTTCACTTGTATATTCAAATTTCCGTTGTATAAAGAATACAATGCAGAAGTTGCTGAAGAACTAAAGTTCCCCGCTGAAGGATAAGTCAACAACGCAAAGTTAGTGGCAGTGCTGCTGCTTGGAATTGCAACGAACATTCCTATCTCACTAACCACGTGGATATCTTGTAAATTAACACGTTTTTCTGTGTTAAATGCTGCTCCGTTCACTTGGTCGTTAACCAAAATTGGAACGTGATAGTTAGTTACGCTGGTGCTCAGCGCAATCTCGCTACGTACAAAAGATTGCGTCAACACTGCTTGGCTAACGTTATAACCTTGAGACGCAATAAATGCTTTTGCGTTCTCGAATACTAATCGACTACCGATTTGAGTTGCCATTTTTATTTATTTTTTTTATTTTTAAAAATTGTTTCCATTAAGATAATATTGCTGCCTGTCTTGTTGTGATTCCTGCGATAGTTCCACGAGTGTTCTGTGTTGTTGGAGCTAATGCCATCCTTTTAGCAACAGTGACTGGTTTTCGTGCAATAATTCCAGTACTTTGAACTAACGCCAATCCCCCAACAGCAATCATTCCTTGACCAATAGCTGCACCTGTTGAACCTTTCATAAATTTAGGTAAAAACATTCCTGCAACGATAGGAGCACCAGCAGCAACATACTTTTTATAACTGTCGCTCATGGTTGTCTTGTTGATTGCGTTAGCAACAACATGACCAGCTACCGCTCCGCCAATTAAAGCTAATGCAGAAGTAGCTTTTGACGCACCGAATCCACTCATGCGTCTGCGACGAGTACGGTGCTTTTTGTGATGTCTTTTTCTTCTTGCCATTTTATTTGTTTTTTTTTGTTTTAAAAAAATTTTATTACCATAATAATTGATCAGCATAATAACCAGCCGATCCTTTTATTTTCCTATCTTTTGAATGCCTTAATTTATACAATCTTCTTCTTTGTTCGGCATATTTTTTCCCAAAATATTTTAAATAATTTGGATAATCCATTGCACCTTTGGCACCAATACTTGTTATATAATTACCATGTTTATCGTATACGTCAATCTTTTTATTTTTCCTTTTGCTGGGCAAAACAATTACTTTCAATCTTTTTGCCGCATTGAGCGTATATGGTAAAATGACATACAATTTTTATAACAATTTTTTCAATTCTCTTGCGTGTGTTTTGTATTCTTTTAACGCCTTTTTATATTCCTTGATAACTGCACGAACATTTGATTTTGTTGTAGGGTTTTTAGATTCTTTAAGTATTCGTGATGACCCAATTATCCAACGTTCTACTCTATCAATTTTTTCCAAAGTATTTTTATAATCTTGCGATACCTGATTTTTAACACCAAATCCACTCATGTGTTTACGTTGAACTTGTTCAGCTTTTTTAATTGCATTTAGTACTCTCTTCTCTGAGGGTTTACGCTTCTTTGAACGTGATACAACCTTTTTCTTTCTCGCAACTTTCTTTCTCGCAACTTTCTTTTTATGTATTGGTTTAAGTTTCATTTTAATTTATTTATAAATTATAAATATATGATCTAATCTGACCTTCACGTATTCTTTTATTTCTGAAAGTTCGAAACCTTCTTCTAATAAATCATCAATAATATTATTAACGGCATGGGAAAACTCTATAAGATCAGTAGACCTCGTTAATTGATCCATTCTTTCTATCGCTTCTATTGATGCGTATTTACCTACAGTTATTTTCTTAACAACTTTTTTTTTCTTTTTTCCTACTGGACTTTTCCCGCTGTGCTTGCTCGAATAGATTGCGCTGGCTTGGGAAACACAATCTTTCCATTCCTTATTAGGGTATTTTTTTTTGATAATTTTAGCTTCCTTTATAATATGTTGTAGGGCAGTCATTGGTTATGCGTTTGAATTATCATTTTTGTTTGAACATGCGTTGTCCTTAATTTCTTCGGATTGCAAAGTTGATGTTTCTTGAACTTGATCTGTTGATGTTTCTTCCATATAATTTATTTTTTAGATTTTCCTGTTATAAATAAAAACGCAACACCAATCAACAATCCATACATCAAAATGTTGCTCGTGGAAGAGGTTGTTGTTGCTGGTTGTAAACTTTTATTTGCTGTCGTCGGTGAACTTGTAGGCAATTTATAAGATGGTGAAGTCTTTGCGCCCAATAAAGAACTGAATGCCTTCAACAAGTCATTTATGTTGTTAGAACTTGGAGAAGAACCTTTCGAAGTTCCTGCGCCAGTAGGGCTTCCGCCTTTAGGCGCAACATAAGAAGGAGCGTTCACGCTGGACGACTTGATAAGGTTTCCAGCAGCATTATAAACATTACCCTGAAGATCCGTAAAATTACCTGAAGAATCGTAACTTCCTTTAAGGTTCCCGTCCGTTCCGTAAACTTTATTGTTAGAATCCACAAAATCTCCATCGCTATCATAATAACCTTTCCAATTCCCATCCGTTCCGTATACTTGATTATTAGTGTCCACAAAATCACCATCGCTATCGTAATATCCTTTATAAGTATTGTCCAAAGATGAATATACTTTATTGGTTGCAGCGTCAACAAAGTCGCCATCGCTATCAAGAAAACCTATTGGGTTTCCATATGCGTCGAACACGTTATTGTTGCTATCGTATGAGTATCCTGTAGGTAGTTCTGTGGTATTGTCGAAAATACTTGGCGCAGTTTGATCCTGTGAGGGAGAGTTATCATAATTAGCGCTATCCATGCTATCTCCCGAATTAGAAGCATCTTCTAACATAGAAGCATCATCTCCTAAATGTTTGCCGTAATAATTTATTCCGCTCAGTGAACTTAACATATCTTTAATATTTTTATCTTTATAATAAGACGGTTTTTTATGTTGATTAAAATAATCCAAAACAGGATCAACCCAATATTCTTCTCCGTCAACAACAATAACCGTAAACACGTGTTCGGGAACTTTTTTTCCGTCATATGCGGCAAACCTGTAATTCAATCCAAAATCTTCTCCTGTGTTTCTGCGATAAGCATCCATAATTCCAGAAGTGAACAACGCAAAATTTTTGCAATCGCTTCCTGTTGTTTTTCCTGTAGCAATTATTGCCGAAGGACTCTTGACTTTTTGATCATCATCGCTTTCTACAACATAGTCAACGTTCTTTTTCAGATAATCAAAAACATTTTCCGCTGTCGAAACAGGATCTCCTCCATCATAATAGTGCCATATTTTATCGTATTCCTTTTCGCATTTTTTGTGTTGTTTTAATATTGCGTTAATTATATCTGTCGTGTCTTGGCTTGTTATTAATATCTGTTGTTCATTTTTAAAGGGAGATAATTCTCCCAGTATCGTACTCATGATTCGGCTTTAAAATTTATAAGTAAAATTCAAGGGAACAGGAATGAAGTCCACAACCATTTTTCCATTGAAATTAATTGTTTGATTTTGAAAACCTTGTGTCATCAGTGTTGTTGCTACGTCTATGCTCGACAAATCAATTGGAATATCTATTTTGGTATTCGCGTTTCCCGAAATTGTTGTTGTTGTGTTGTAGTTTATCGATCCAAAAATATTGCCATCGCTGGTAGATAAAGTTCCCTGAATTTTTTGAACGTCAGCTGTTGTTGAAGTAGGGTTAGTGATCAATACCGTAACAATTACTTGGGGTAATAATAATCCTCCATTACCTAGTGAGATGCCCATAACTTGAGTTACTATCTGTTTAGACATGTTCAATTTCCTTAGAACATAAACAGCACCAAAACCCAACAATGCAAAAATAATCAATTTTTTGTTCATCGAAACAATTTTTTAAAGGTGCAAGAAAGGTTGGCAAGGATTGGTGTTATATTTGATCGTTTTTTGCAAGGAAACTAACGCAATTTCAAACTTTTTTTTTAAACTACAAAATTTTTTATCTTTTTTTTTAAAAATAACAAAAAAATTAATCTCATCTGTAGAACGGTTATGGTAATGCCCCTATTCCTATAGGAATAGGGGCATTCCACGTTCTATGAGATTATCACCTGTTCGGAACAGTGTTCTGCGTGCAAAAAAAATAGGCAAATTTCATTGAGAAATTTACCTTTCTTGCACCTTTAAAATAGGGTTAAATTACAACCGTTCCTTATGAATGAATTCTCTTGTTTTTTTGTCATAAAAATTTATTTCCACAGCGTTCTTATTTCTTGCGAATTGTATAAATTTTCGCAAAGAATGTTCTGTGTTCCTGATGTTTCTGTACTTGTACGCATTTCCGTCAGCGTCAAAAAAAATTGCAGTAAAATATTTTGCCATGTTATTTTTTGTTTGTAAATTGCGTTCGCAAGGAAAGGTTAGTTAAAAAAAATAATAGGGCAGGAAACTGCCCTATTAATGAAAATTAAAAAAACAACGACTGTTGACCGCTTGATATGTTTTTCCAATGTATCTTCAAATCGGTTCTTCCTGAAGGTTTAATCTGTATGTTGCATATTGACTTTCCCCATTTCTGAACCATTTGTTCGCATGCTTCAATTTCTATTCCGTTTTGCCGATACACATCGAAGAGTCCTCCGATATTGCTTCCGTTAGTGGGACAACTTATTGCTATGTTGTTGAATCTTCTTGTTTTATAACCCGACTGTATAATCTGCATTGTAAAGTCACGATCCTCCTTCAACAAAAGGCTATCATCATAATATATGCCTCTTGTTTTTAATGTATTGATGCCGACAGCTACATCGCAATAACTATTATCAGTAGCATTTTTTTCTTGAGACCATGCAAATTGTTGGTATTCAAAACTTACTTGTGCGACCTTATCGGGAAGACAAGAATTTTCAATTTCCTCAAAAAAATAAAAGTTGTCAACGTCTACGGTTTTTTTGTTTGCTATTTTTTTGAAAGTAACATCATCATCTATCATCCAATACCATCCTTTATGGTACTGACCGTAAGCATTTTTTTCTTCTTCATATTTTTTTATCCAATTTCGAACATAACATATGCCGAGGTCGTCAGAAGGTAATACTATTATGTTATGAAGATCTTTAAAATTTTTATAGTAATTGTGCCAATCTTGTGGTTCTACGACAAGGTTGACGCTGACAAGATGATCGTTGAAATGTCTGGCTGTCACGCATTTTTCGCTTCTCCCTTTTGTTGGGATGTATATATTGTCTATGTAATTATATTTAAGATTATTTTGCATGTTATAAAGTTTTATATCCTAATGAATTGTTTTTTAGATCCTCTAATACTTTGCTCGGTGACGGGCATCGGTACATGTATTCTCGATAATACATTACAAAACTTATGCGTAACATATGATCGAACCCATCTTTAAGAATGTAATCTGTGTTGCAGTGCCATCTGTGAACGTCCACGAATAACATATCACCACAACGTATTTCTATTCCTATTCCCCATTCCGGAAGCAAAAAAAATCCTCCCGTATAACTTCCATCTTCATAACAACATAAGTTGCCGAATCCGTCAGTGAGATCTCCGCTGTCTTGGTGTAACGCTGTTCTAAAATTTTTATTGACCGTCACAGTAGTGAATACTGTTCCTTCAATAACATAATTCTTATTGGTTGCTTTTACGTATTCGTGTTGGCGTTTCCAGTGGTTCGGGCATAATTCTTTGTACATATCGCTGACGTGTTGCACGAAAGGTATTCCCTGCTTAAATTCTTCAAAATACGTGGACGCGAAAGATGTCTTTCTGCAATAATTAGTGGTGCCAACACCATCTTTGGCGTCCATGTAACCTACGTTACCGCTTTCTACAGGGTTACTAACTTTGAAATTGCCCACTGTGCCATCCTTTCTTACTCTGTTGAAATACCCTCCTGAAGCATTGCCTCTGCTCTGGGTGCTGATTATCGATTTTTCAAAACTTTCATATCCCAACTTCAAAAGATCAACAGGTATGGCATTCTTTCTGAACCTGAATAATAAGTTTCCTTGAGAATCGTGCCCATCCATGTCATCTGTTATGGCATGCGCTACATAAGTAGCGTCGAGGTATTTTCCTTTTAATTTTTCGGCTTGTTTTTCTGACAAGATCCGCTTAAATGTTTTCTGCATTGTTAAATTTTTTTAATATTGATAATAATACGTCGGAACCATTTTTATCTTGATAATCTTGAGGGAACAATTTTTTTATGGCAATTTTCAATTCGTTTTTAAATTGCTCGTGTTCTTCTCGAGAAAAATAAATGATAGCAGGAAATACTTCCGTATTTTCTAAAGGATCATTATTCTCGTCAAGATTAAGTTCAAAAAGAAATCCTTGTGTCATAATAATTGTTTTTTTCGTCTTTATCAATGTAATTTTTTTCTTTCATGTACTTTATGTACTTTTTCGTGTTATTGACACCACGTGTGTCGTGTCTGCTGATTTGTTTTATTAATTCATCATATTCATATGTTTTTTTGTTAAGAAATATTTTATCCAATAGTTCATGGTGTTGATTGACAGTGTATTCTTCAAAATTAGATGGTCGAAAAGATTGCCTGACTTGTTTTTGTTGTCCAACCATTACGTATTCCCTTTCAAAATCATCGTACTTTATCTTTATCGGTTCAAAGTTTTTACTGCTGCGTAAAAATTTAGGTGTTAATTCAAAAGTCCCTTCAAGTTCATCTTTAATAACTTGCATTGTGCTTTGTGCCCATCGATCGGTATTGCTTCCCAGATGCCCTAAAGTCTGTCCGTCACGCTTACCAGTGTGCAAAATTCCTATCACTAAGCAATTGTATACAGTTGTGATGTTCTTTAGCCAATTAACTACCTTGCGACATTCTACTTCATCGTTGTAATTCATGCAGATATCGAGCAAGCCATCAATTATAATAACTGAGCAATCTTTATTGTATTCGCAGTATGCTGTTATCATGTTCCTGATTGCGTCTGGTTCATCTTTACGCAACGCATATGCGTTGAACGTTTCGGGTAGTGAAGTTCTTTTGCTAATTTCTTTGATTCTTGACATGTGGCGGTAGAAATCGTATTCGCTGCTCTCTGTGTCAATGTAACAAACCCTACCTCTGTTGGGTAGGGTTGTTAGTTCAATTCCGAATACAGGTTCGTGTTTAATGTGACTGGCAACGATAGAAGTCAAAAAAGTTGACTTACCTGATTTTGGCAATCCAGATATGATTATGTAATTCTGTACACTGCCGATATTATTGCCATCTATTCGCAACAATATCTGTTCTTCATCGGGTTCGTATCCGTCGACGTAACTTCTTTGAAGCAGATCGTTGTAATATTGTTGCTGGTTCATCTGTTATGGCTGCACATTTTCTTTATCAACAATGTACATATACTTTCCTCCTTTCTTAGAATTTCGCATTGCTAAGTTTACCCATCCCTTTTCGTCAAGACTATTGACCATCAATTCGAGATCCTTAGCGTTGAACCCTAAATTACACTCTTCTTGATTGAAGAAGTTGGTTCTGGTTCTTACATTTCCGACCAACTTTTTTTCGTTCTGCATTGTGTTTTTTTCCATTTTTTTTGTTTTTTGTTATTGAATAATTGTCGTCTCGCTTTCTGCTATCTGTTGTTGTTGTTCTTTATCAAGTAATTCGAGCATCTGTCTTGCTAAAAATATTGCGGTCTCTATTTTCAATTGCTCAACTGATCCTGAATATATTATCAAAGAAAAATATTCTAACTTAGTCATCCCTGGAATGGGGACAACGAAACTGCCAAAATTATTTTGCAATGGCACGCAAGGAAATGCTGGTTGATTTTGGTTTGATGGTATCATTATCATTTATTATTTTAGCAAATATTCTATAAATCGTTTAGCTTGTTCAATTGTTTGGTAAGTTATCGTACCATTATCAATGATGTATACAACACGATCATTTAATTGAATTGCTTTTATCGTGTGTCCTATATATTTTATTTGTTCTTGTGTCATAGCTTTTCTATTTCGTTTTTAACTTGCTTGAACCATTCAATATCTGCTGTAATTAATGATTTATCTAAAGCATCAATTATCTCATCTACTGCTAATAATGCACATTGTTTAGGTTTATAAAGATTTACATATCTTTCTTCACCATAAAGTATTTTACAGTATTTTTCAATCAACTCACTTGCTTTTTCTTTTGCTTGTGCCATAGTGTATTTTAACCTGTCATTGCTTAGCCCATTTTTTTAATTTTCTTTCGTTAATCAAATCCATATTTAAAAACATCATACCTCCTCTTCCATCACCCCACCAATCTGAAAACATTGTAATTAAGTTCGTGCCTGATTTTTTTAATGTTTTTGCAATACCTGACACCAGATCAGAAAACTGTTTACTCTTATCTATATTGGTAAAATAACCATAAGCATAATGACTTTTCTTATCGGCGAATATTTCTTTACAATCGATACAAAATCCCCTCCTGACGATTAACTTAATTGCATCGATTTGGGCTTCGTTAAAGATAGAGAATGCTTGCTCTATGTTAACTGTCTGTTTTTTTGATGTTTCCATTGTTTTTGTTTTTTTATTGATTAATAATTAAAGTATAAAGATAATATGTAATTTAAAAAAGGTTTAAAATGTCGCTTTTGCGATCGTTATTAATTTATTTTTCTTTCCTTGAACCTTTGACTTCAAGTCAATCAGCAATTCTATATCTCTGTCCGACTTTTTAAAGTTCATTCTGTCAACCTGATTACCGTACCAGCAAGGAGGCAACGTTGAAGGAGCATAAACTATGCCGTTGGAATGACTTCGCTCGTAGCGTTGTTTTATTGTCATCTTCATGTGTTAGCAATTTTAATTGTTATGAATATCATTAATCTAATACAAATTAAAAAAAAAGAAATAAAAGCAATAATTAACATGGATATAATAATGGATATTATGCAGAATATATTCATAATAAAACAGAGTGCCCTACTCCCGCCTACGGTTTCAGACACTCTTGCAGTATTACAGTGATAATTTCTAAACTTTCTCCATTGGTGCAGCTATCCCAGTATATGTTCTTGAGATATTCAGCGTGTTCATAATCATCTGCTTTGATATCTACTTCGAAAACGATAAAGGGATTTGAGAATTTTTCGTTCCTCGTTGTCATTAATCGACAACGGATTGTTAGGTGGAAATTTTTCATTTTGCAAGAGTATTATTTATACGAATGTAAAACTAATTTTCGAAACTACAAAATTTTTTTTTATTTTTCCCAAAAAAAGTCTCAGGAATAATCCTGAGACTACGCAACACGAATGAAACTTGCCCTTATAAAAATCAACTTAAAAATAATTTTTTTTCTTCCGACCTCCTGTTAATAAGTCCCTGAGATCTTACGCCATTGGAATATACCCATTTGTCAAATTCGTTAGCCACTGTGTTAATGTCGGCACCTGAATTTAATAATCTTAACAACGTGCTATGCTTTAATGCTCCTGTGTTGTATTCAAAGGAACCTAATGCTATCAATTGATTATTATTGACAGGTACGGTTACTAATTTTTGTACGGTAGCCAAATCTTGGTTAGCCTCATGTTCGAGCCATCTTTCTGCTGTCGGCTGATCGATGGTGTCACCTTGTTCAACAGGACGTTGTTCGTCCCAATTGTATACGCTACCGTATCCTATTGTCCATGTTCCGTAACCGTCATCATATGCTTCCAGTGCTGCTTTATCGCTTTCTTCAAGTCTTCTCAAGAAAGCAAATAATGAAGAAGATACTTCTGATAATATACCTCCTGATGCGGATGAACTTACCATAATTAATGCTATTATTGCAATGATAATATAAATGTCTTTTTTTCTACTTGCTGGCATCTTGCGCATGTTTGGCGAATAAGAAACCACTAATTAACGTAACCAATTGCGCAGCAAGTTGCGGCACTCCTGTTAATTGTGTTGAAGCCATCTGCCCAACGGCAGCAATTGTTCCCCAGATTGTTGTTTTTGGATTGTTCATTTTAATCTCCTTATTTTTTTGATGTTATAAATTATTGTTGTTATGGCAGCAATAATGGCACATGATGCTGCTATAAATTTAGTCGCTGCGTCTATCTCCGTAGCAGTAACGTAAGCCATGCTTGACGAAAATGCTGACCCAACAATACTGTTGATATCATAATTATTGCTGCTCGTCATTTTTTTCGATAAATTTTTGCGCTATCAGATTGTATGCTTGTGCGGCAGCGAATGCTGCATCCATGTTAGGAAACACGCTACCTTTTACCGCTGCGTCAAGTGTCTGCTTGAGTATTTGTAATGCTTGTTTTTCGTTCATGTCTGTTTTTTTTATACAGGTTATTATAATTAATTATCTTGCGTCTGCGCTTGCTGCAGTGTTTTTACAATATTCTAATTCTTCACTTGTATTAGCGTTCCTCATGCACTCGTTGATCGTATCAGAGTTGCTTATTGATTGCCAAAATATAGTTTCAGATATATCGTTAGTCAATAATCCAGCGTCTTGCGGAGTGATTGCATTAGGCATATTCTTAAATTCAGTTTGTAAAATTGATATGTCTTGTTGAGGCGTAAATGCCTGATTATTTTGTATGGCTGTGTCAATTTGTTGAGGTATGTCAACAGGTTTAACAACAGCAGTAACAGGAGCAACAGGCTGTTTATAGTCAGGTTGTATTGTGTTGTGAATAACTGCTGGTACAACATTTTTTGCCGTAACAGGAGCAACAGGATTCTTGTTTTGCGAGGAACTTTTTATAAGTTCATATAACAATATGCCTCCCAATCCCAACCATATTATATTTTTTGTTGCGATCATAATATCGTTAATTTCAATTTTTCCGCAACTAATTGATAAGTACTATTATTATCTCCTGCCCAATTGTTATATTCTTCATCTTTCAAAAAAATAAAAGCACTATCAATTCTTTTTTTATCATTAAAAAATTGAACCTGAATAGTTGCTCTATCTCGGCAATTATCTGTCAAATTCAATTTAATGTTATTAGCAGTGAATTGCTGCATATTTTTATTGATTGTGAAATCTGCTATTTTCATATTTTTTTATTTTAATTTCCTACAATTTGTACCCACGCAAAACCTGATGTTGATCCAGAAAAAGTACCTTGTACGCCAACAAATGTATGCGAACCAGCTGCCTTAGTGATTGATAATGATGTCTGAGGGTTACCATTCTGATCAATAAATATATCTCCATCCGTTTTATTAAGAGTTAATGTTCCACTTCCTACTTTTTTTATTGTTATAAAAGGAGAACTTTGTAAAAAATAGGTTATTGCAGGTAGGTTATAAGTTGAATTTCCCCCATAATTATCAATGTAAACATTCTTCGCATTATTATCGACAAGAATATTAACTGTTGGAGTTGTGTACGCAACAGAACTTAATAATAAAAATTGTGAATAAAAATAATTGGTAATTTCAGTAGGATTAAAAATCCCAAATACATGAAATCCGCCATAGTTTTGTGCAGGATCAACTGACCAGACCGTACCGATATCATCATAAAATGAAAGACCCCCAGAATTTCCTACCCAACCAAACCCAAAAGTGAGGCCATCTGTTGGGTCAACAAAATTTATATCTGCAGGTACGTCGTCAGTTCGATTCACTAAAGTAATCTCAGAGTAACCGTACTGATTAGGATATATGACAAGATTAGGTTTTCTGCCCAATAAAGATTGTGCATCCTGTATATCTGTTCCTATGACTAATCCTCCTTGTGGAATTGCTGCATAATCTTCATATAACTGCATTGTGATATAATCTTCACTCTGCGTCATCATATATAAGGAATTGAAAGTAAATGGATCATAATAACTACCCAAAACAATCTTATATTGTTCTTCTGATGCTGCGCCTAAATTGAAATCAATTGTCGGACCGACAGCGTTATCCGCTTCAAAGTATAAAAAATGTGTATTATTTGTGTTACTTATTAATTTGATTCTTCCCTCCGTTGAGGTGTAACCTTTTGTTAATACTTGTTGCAGGTCAGGAATCCCTGCAGTTCCTCCGAATAAAAATGGAACCCAGTCGCTTCCGTCAGATTGAGCAATATAATAAGATGCGTCACTTGGATAATCTCCTGCGTCGATAAAAAAACCAACAGATCCATTAACAGCGTAAGGACTTCCCGATTGATAACGATTTGACCAAATATTGGAATATAATAATGGCGTTCCTCGGCTATCCCCAACAGACGTATTAAATTTTATTCCCATAATTTTTAGTTGTTTGGATTGTTATCAAGATACCTTTTTTTGATGACCGTGCAATTGTTTTGTCCGCTGCCTGTGAAATTTAATAATATTGTCACGTCCGTATACTCACATGCGTTACCGCTAATCTCAAGACTTTGCGTCGGCAATAAGGTTACATTTTCTATCAAGATGGTCGATTCTCCTAAATTGATGAATGTAATACTATTGCAATTGGTAGGCACTCTTTGAGGAGTGTCGTACGTTAAAAATTCAGGAATATATTTTTGAATCATATCATTTTTTTATATCTATTAACAAATAACAGGTGACCTGTATACGTATCCAGAAATTTTTTGCTCGGGCAATTGTTTATATACGTCAAATTGATCTGGGCTCAAAACGGATGAGGGTGTCGGACTTACT
>Ga0209777_10004904_pt1 | contig 15661 bp, 13 predicted proteins | sample FrelakmetHBP12HB_FD_187147 | JGI IMG/M metagenome (GOLD analysis project Ga0209777, IMG submission 187147) | Freshwater lake sediment microbial communities from the University of Notre Dame, USA, for methane emissions studies -HBP12 HB (SPAdes)... | ecosystem: Environmental > Aquatic >... | reverse complement strand
CTGCTCCAGGGCGAAGTATGCCATCAGGGCGGCAGTGGGGTTAAGGTGCAGGATGCGGTTGGCGTTGACAATCAACGTTCCGTGACCGTCGGGGTCAAGCCGCAGGTGAATCCGGCTCTTCTCGTCGAGGTTCTCGCGGCGATAGTGATATATACGGCTACTGGAGGAGTCCGAAGTCTCCCGACTTCGGATTGCTCCATATTTTCGAGCGAATATATTTCGGAGCCTTTTAGAATTCAGGGACATTTTCAACCTTTACAGGATTAGAACCGATATCAAACCATTCTTGGTTTAAGAAATCTGTGTAGTTACTGTAAGAGTATCCTGCCGGTTCATCAACAAATCCATGCTTCACTGGATTCCAGAAAATATATCGCAGGTGGTTTAGGTAATCTTGCTGGGAGCGAATACAGGTATCCCAATAGTTCCACCATACCTTGCGGCCGGTAGTGTTTTCCTGTTCATTCCAGCCACGCGCTGTAAATTTGTGATAACTTGTAACAAATTTTGGCAGGTTGGCTGCACCCTCTTCCGGGGATTTCACAATGGCATGGTAATGGTTATTCAGCACTACCCATGCAAAGACTTCCCATTGGTATATCTCCGAAGCTGACAGAAAAGCGTTGATCCATTCTTTCTTACGGTCACCACTTCTGATAAAAGGTTGTTGCTTGTAAGTCGCACCGGTAAGCATATAAAACCAATCTGCCACAAACAGGTGGGGAGGAGTGTTATGACCAGGTTTAAAGATTGGATCTGCCATTTTCTGACTCTAGTCCGACATCCGGAGATGACTCTCCACCGACATCAGGAGATGTCGGACTCCTTTATATTTACCGTCCGCCGCCGGCGCAGGCGCAGGCACAACCGGCACAGGCGCAGGCACAGGCGCAAGCATGCCCGCCTCCACCCGAAAAACCGCCACCGCTCTTCACGACCGGGACAGGGTTGGTGCGGTTGGTCACGCCGGAGGTGAAGGACTTCACGTCGCCAAGGACCTTGCTGGAGAAACCCTGGACACCAGTGACGACCGAAGCCGCGAAAGCCGCACCCGGCACGCTGCTGGACGATCGTCCGCCGGAAGCCGGCATGGAGACGGAAGGCGTCGCGCCGGTCGAGACCGGACGGTAGCCGGGGTCATAGCGGCCCCACCAGATCGGGATGAAAATCGGGCCGGTGAAGACATTGCGGGTGCGCTGGTCATAATTCTTATCGAGCATGGTCCATTCGAGGGAGTCTTCGTACATCTGGCTCTTGACCTCGGGGGTACCGGCTGCTTCGATCTGCTGCCAGGCGCGCTCCATGATGCTCTGGTAGTAGGCGATGGTTTCCTTGCGGCTGAAACCTTTCATTTTATCGGAGAGGCTGTTGACCAGTTTGACGGTCATCTCCTGCAAGCCCTTGCGGCGGGCTGCCAGGTCATCACTGGAAAATGCCTGCAGGAAATCGCTTTCGTAATCATGCAAGTCGGCAGGCAGGGGATTCGCCAACTGGAGCTTGAGCGGGTCGCGGGTCACGACCGTGGCGGCATTCTTCTTCACCACACCGAACAGGATCATGGTCATGACCTTGTCGAGCGGCTGTTCCATTAATATGCCTGCTTCTACGGCCGTCAGGCCGCGCTTGATGCCGTGACCTTCAATCTGAATCTTGGGCGGCAGGTAGGCAAGTTTGCGTTTTTTTGAATTGGTCGCGCCCAAGATCGGTACGCCGACGAACATCAGGATGAAAAAGCCAAAACAGCAGATGCCGCTAAAGTTGGTGCTCACACCACTTATCAAACCACTAAAGTCGAACGCGGGTGGTGTGTAAATCGCAGTGGCTGGAATATACTGAGCGGGGAATGAAGCACCGAAGGTGTACTGGGTTGAGCCACTGGCCGTGGCACACTGCCAGGTGTAGGTGATCCGATTTTGATCATCATAAGCTGTGGCGGGCTGGTCCCCGCAAGGCCAACCCCCCTGGGTGGAATGGTAGCGTGGTTCCTGCGACTGCACACCCGGCGGCAGGTGGAAGATGACCGTCAGGATAGTGTTGCCATGCGCCGTGGTGTAATAGGCCGGGGCAAAATCGGCGCTGACATAAGTGGCAGGATCGGTGGTATCTTTGTAGAGCACCTGGGTAATCTGTCCCACGGAGACATGAACGCTGCCCGACTGCCCTGGTTGGATGGCATAGGAACCCATATCCACCGAGAAACCATTCGGGCCATCTCCCTGAAAATCAGACGAGATGCTCACCTGATTACCACCCACGTCGGCCGTGATGCTGCCCATGTCAAAATTCCCGTTGGGCATGCCCACATCCACAAAGTCAATCACGTGGCCGTCTGGATCATTAGCGAAGGTAAAAACATAATCCAGCGCCATCGTCCCGTCGCTGTTCCAATAGACGTTGACGGCTTCCTGGGTCAGGTTAAAGGAATAAGACTGGGCGGCCACGCTGGAGACCATCGTGAACATTAAAATAATGAGCACTAAAGAAGCAAGCAGGCGGAGTTTTTTCATCACAACCTCCTTTACGAATTCCATTGCGGGGATTTGGTAAAAAGCGGAACTACCACTTGGGTTCTTCGGTCAATTGATAAACCGTATTGCAATAGGGGCAGGTGACCATGGGTGCGCCGTTGACCAGTTTGACGTTGTCGGCGGTCAACGCGCCGCCGCAGGAACGACACTTCATCTGCTCAATCTTGGTATCGCCGGGCAGATCCACTTTAACAGTAATGTTTTGGGCTGTATCCTGTTTGGTTTTGCGGGCGGCGAAAACAATCATCACAATACCACCGACAAGTGCAATGGCGCCAATCAGCATCCCCGCACTTCCAATCCCGGTCACACCCTGTGCTCCACCAGAAGCGCCCAGCAGGATAAAACCACCGACACAGATGCCGGAGGCAGCCAGTAATAGTAGTATTACTGCTCCGATATATAACCAGGCTGTAGGTTTCATTCAGACCTCCATGAATATCCAAGAGATATACGTTTATATCAGGGCAAGTGTAGCACTTATATTTATATCAGACAAATGATTTCTGTTCAGTCTTTGGTCACCTATCGCCAGGGCTTTCACAAAGTCTACTGGTAATTACGCAGTACCCTGTGAAAGCTTGAACATCCCCACCCCTTAACCCCGCCCCAAGGCGCGGGAAAAGAAAAACTTGGATATTGGCAGACGGCAAAACCGTCTGCCAATATCCCAAACCCCAAGTTCGTGATACGTGATAACCGTGCCTTAAAATATTTGCGGGGACGGCCGCCTGTCTCCGCTCAAGGAGCGATCAGCGCAGAGCTGCTTTGACCCGCCCGGGCGTGAATGGAATCTGCCGGAGGCGTGCACCCGTGGCGTCAAAGATGGCGTTGGCAACCGCTGCGGCTGTCGTAATGGTCGAGGGCTCGCCCGCCCCTACTGCGGGCTGGTCGGGACGGTTGATCAGGACAATCTCCACTTCGGGTACCTCGGAAAACGTCAGGATCGGGTACGAGTCCCAATCAACGCTTTTCACCCGCCATTCATCAAACTGTACCTCTTCTTTGAGTGCACGGCTGAGAGATTGGATGGTATTGCCTTCGATCTGGTTTTTCAAACCATCCGGATTGATGATCAGCCCACAGTCGTGGGCGACTACCATCTGCTTCACACGCACAGCACCACTGGTGACATCCACCAAGACACGGGCAACACAGGCCACAATGGCTTGATCATTTTCATACCAGGCGAAGGCCAGGCCGCGTCCCTCCGCCAATTTATCCTTCTTTCCCTGCCAGGATGGATGCCTCTCCCAGCCGGCCTGCCCGGCAGCCGCCTTCAGCACCTCACGGGCACGCTCATCGGCTAAAGAGCGCAGCCGAAATTCCAAAGCGTCCACGCCGGCGGCGGCCGCCAGTTCATCCATGAACGATTCATTGGCGAAGGTGTTCTCGGCCCCGCCCAAACTCCGAAAGGAAGAAGCACGCAATGGCGAATCGGAAAGGTAATGAACGGTCACCCTCTGGTTCGGGAAGGAATAATTGGTGGGGGCGTTGCGCTCAGCACCAAAGGAAAAACCGAAATGCGAAGCGGCCTGCCCGGAGAGCAGTTGGCCTGCCACCAATTGCTCGGGGGAGTGCGCCCGCGACACATGGGACGGTGACCAGACATGATAATCCCAGGCGATCACATTGCCCTGCGCGTCCAGCCCGCCGTGCACCTCCATCACCATCGCAGGGGCTTTCGGTTCCCAGATGAACTCATCCTGGCGCGACCATTGCACGCGCACCGGTCTGCCCACTGCCTCTGACAGGATGACGGCGTCTGCGGCGGCATCATCCGACCCGTTCTGACCATAGCTGCCTGCCCCTTCCACATGGATCAGATGCACTTTTTCGGCGGGGACATTGAGCAGTTGCGCCAGCGCCCCACTTAACAGGTAAGGCCCCGGCGTGCTCGCCCAGACCGTGATGCGATCCTCTTTCACATCGGCAACAGCACACGATGGGCCAATCGAGGCGTGCGCATGGTACGGCTGGTAATAGGCAGCGTGAAGTTGCCGGGCGGCCTGCTTGAAGGCAGTCTCAACATCTCCCTGTTCAACCAGCAAACTATCCTGGGTCGGCTGGGAACGCAGGTTCATATACAATTCCTGCATGGGCGGCAGAGCGGCGCTCTCACGCCATTTCACCTTGAGTTGCTGCGCGGCCAGGATCGCCTGCTCTTCGCGTTCGGCGACAACACCGATGAAATTGCCACGCTGCACAACCTTAACCAGCCCGGGAATATCCGCCACCGAACTCTCGTCCACCGAAATGAGTTCCGCGGCCGTGCTCGGCGGTCGCACCAGACGACCATGCAGCATCCCAGGGACACGCAAATCCTGGATAAAGCTGGGTTGACCGGCCACCTTGCGGGGAATATCCTCGCGGGGAGTGGATGTGCCGACGATAGTATAGGTCTTCGAATCCTTCAGGAGTACATCTCCCGTGACTTCGCAATTGAATGCCTTGCCCCCCATCAATTCGGCATAGGTGACCTTTCGCTGAGAATTCCGGATCAGCGAGATCAAACCGTCCTGCGCGGCCAACTCCTCCAGAGGGGCACCCAGCCGCTTCGCCGCCATTTCCAGCAGGCGGCGACGGGCTTGCGCGGCCGCATTCCGCAGGGCAGCGCCGCTCGTGCTGATGGTCATGCTCCCGGCTGTATAGCCCTCGTTCGGTGTGAGGTCAGTGTCACCCATAACCATGTGCACACGCTCGAGAGGCACTTCCAGCTCCTCGGCAACAATCTGTGCAAGGGCGGTACGGACGCCCGTGCCCAGTTCGACCTTGCCGCTGAAGGCGGTAACCGTCCCATCCGGATTGATTGCCAGCCAGTCGTCAAGCCAGGATGTCAAAGGTTGTCCCCAGGAGGCCTCCCGCCTCCCCGATCCCCGACGTCCCTGCCGGCGTCCGCCTTCCGAATTCCCCTCCCTGCTTTGCCTGGCCATCATTCTGCCTCTTTTCCCGACATCAACTTCTCAGCACGCCGGACGGCGCGCAGGATGCGCAGATGGGTGCCGCAACGGCACAGATTTCCGTCCAGGGCAGTGCGGACCTGTTCGTCGGTGGGGTGTGGATTTTTCCATAACAACGCCGCAATGGTTATGATCATCCCATTGACGCAGTAGCCGCACTGGGTGGCTTGTTCTTCGATGAACGCTTGCTGCACCGGGTGCAATTCACCCTCTCCAATTAAACCTTCCAGCGTTGTAATGCGAGAGCGGCCAATTTCGGAGACAGGCAGGTGACAGGACAGTTTGGGATCTGCACCGACCAGCACCATGCAAGCGCCGCATTTTTCCCCAGCACAACCAAAATGGGGGCCGTTGAGTCCAAGTTCGTTGCGCAGGACATAAAGAAGGGGTGTATCCGGCGCCGCCTGGACGTTATGCTTTTTTCCATTGACGATGAGAACAATTTCACCCGACATTCGTACTTCCTCCTGACCAGATCTTTCCTTTCAGCGGACCACGCGGAGACGTGCGTCTGCTGAAAGCCCCTGCGAAGAGGCAAACCATCTCTTTTTATCCAGATCCCTCAGTATAATAACATAATACAGACAGGAGAATGGAGATGCAACCATTTTGCTGCACTGTTTTCATGCGATTCTGCATGAGCATGGCGACGCGCCCTATGTACGGGGACTAAGGGTTCCCGGGTAACTGACCGTTTTTTATCCAACCGGAGTAGAATTGCCCCATGCCCGCAAACATCGAAATCAAAGCGCGTGCCCGCGACTTTGCCGACCTGCGTCGGCGTGCTGAAGCGCTCAGCGACACCTCTGTCCAGGTGATCCCGCAGGAAGACACATTCTTCCATACTGTCAGGGGACGCTTGAAACTGCGCCAACTTGCATCCGACCATGGTCAACTGGTCTACTACGAACGGATGGATGCCTCCGGCCCCAAACGCTCCAACTACCACATCTTCGAAACCAGCGACCCCAAAAGCTTGAAGACCGCCCTCAGCCTGGCCCTGGGTGTGCGAGGTGTGGTTCGTAAAACGCGGTATCTCAGCCTCATTGGACAGACGCGTATCCACCTGGACGAGGTGGAGGGGCTGGGGGAATTCATGGAACTGGAAGTAGTGCTGCGCCCGGAGCAGTCGGACGCCGAAGGCCAGGCTATCGCCCGGGATCTGATGACCAGGCTGGGGATCCGGGAAGAAGACCTGCTGGAGGGCGCATACATGGACTTGCTGGAAGGGAAATGACCACTGCCTGCACCCTGGTGCTCTCGCCGGGTCACGTTTATCCGGGCCACGAAGAAGCCCCCTCCCGCTTCCAATACCTGGGCGGATGGGAGTCCAAGCCCTACGCCAACGCCATCCGCTGGCTGGAGCCGCAGCCTGCACCGCGTGAATCCGTGACCGCCGTACATTCCCCGCGGATGCTGCGGGACTTCGAAGCTGCCTGCCGCCAGGGACCAGGCATCACGGATTACGCCCCAACGTTTGTCACACCATCCACTTACGCGGATGCCTTCCTCGCCGCCGGTGCGACGCTGGACTGTACGCGGGAAGCGTTGGCAGGCCGGGCGCAAAATGCCTTTGCCATCGTGCGCCCGCCTGGGCATCACTCCGAGCCGGAAGCTGCCATGGGTTTCTGCCTGCTCAACAATATCGCGATCGCAGTCCGGTATGCCCTTTCAAACGGTATCGGGAAAGCCTTGATCGTGGACTTCGACGTACACCATGGGAACGGCACCCAGGCTGTTTTCATGGACGAGCGGCGGGTGGCTTTTCTCTCCACCCAGCAGGAAAACATCTACCCCTTCAGGACCGGCTTTATTGAGGATGCCCCACAGGCCCGCGGCCGGATCGTCAACCTGCCGCTGCCTGCCCGCGCCGGGGACATGGCCTTTGCCCGGATCGCCGAGGAGGTGCTGATGCCACTGGTGGAGCGTTTCAAGCCAGAGATGATGTTTGTCTCCGCGGGATTCGACAGCCACTGGGACGATCCGCTGGCCGAACTGGGACTCTCCCCGGCCGGGTATTACGCGTATGCACGAAGGCTGGTGGAACTGGCCGGGCAGCACTGCAGTGGAAAGATCGTCTTTGTGCTGGAGGGCGGTTACAACCCAAAGAACATCGCCTCCGGCGTGGATGCCATCCTGGCCGCACTGACCGTGACCCCATTCATCCCGCAGGATCCCAGTCCCTATCCGGAGCCGGATATCAGCAGACGGCTGGAGGAGGTGCGGGCCTGGAATGGTCTGGGCACATGAGGGACTCAAGCTAAACGCCACGAATGATTTGAGAAATGGTGAATCTCATTTGACTATTTGACTTTTATTACAGGAGGTATTACCCATGTCTTTGCAGGACCAACTCAAAGGTGACTCCTTATCCTGGTTGTTGGAAACCAGGACACCCGAAGTCCGCTACCTGGCGTTACGCGATTTGTTGGACTATCCTCCAACCGATCCCGAATTACGCGACGCCTGCGAAACCGCTCATAAAAAAGGACCCATTGCCACCATTCTGTCCGAGATGGATAATGCTGGCTATTGGGTCAAACCCGGTCCTGGGTATAATCCAAAATATCGTTCCACGGTCTGGGCTGTAATCCTCTTAGCACAGTTGGGAGCCTCTGTAAAAGAGGATAATCGTATTGCACAGGCATGTGAATATCTTCTTGATCATACCCTCACAGAGGGTGGTCAGTTCACCATCTCGGGCGCACCCTCTGGCACCGTGGACTGTCTGCAGGGAAATCTCGCCTGGGCCTTGCTGGAACTTGGATATGATGACCCGCGCCTGGAAATGGCGTTTGATTGGATGGCACGGAGCGTAACCGGCGAAGGTGTCGCTTCACCTGAAAACAGTCAAGCGACCGTGCGCTATTATGCAAGCAAGTGCGGGCCAACATTTGCATGTGGGTACAATAACAAATTGCCGTGTGCATGGGGAGGCACCAAGGTGATGCTGGCTTTGGGAAAATGGCCCAAGAACCGTTACACACCCCTTATTGAAAGCGCCATCCAGCAAGGCGCCGATTTTTTGTTCAGTGTGGACCCAGCAGAGGCAACCTACCCATCAAGATCCAATAACAAGCCGAGTCAGGACTGGTGGAAATTCGGATTTCCAATATTCTACGTGACCGATCTGCTCCAGACTGTCGAAGCATTGGTGGCGTTGGGTCATGGCTGTGACCCTCGATTGTCACGCGCATTAGCAATGATCCGTGAAAAGCAAGACGAAAACGGCCGGTGGGCATTGGATTATGAATATACAGGTAAGACCTGGGTGGATTTTGGAGCAAAGAAACAGCCCAACAAATGGGTAACGCTGCGTGCTTTGCGGGTGATAAAAGCTGTCGGCGCAGGCTAACAAAGGGGGCGCGGGGACCATGCCCCCTGCGAGGATGTTATCCTCTTACAGGGACGATGTCATAAACGCAAATTGCTGTACTATATTTGGAGGTAGTTAATATAATATATTCTAATTAATGCGTTCGGAAGCAGTATTCGCGAAATACCAAACAATATGGATCGTTCCATAGTATAAGGAGAGAAACCAAATGCAAACCATCACCCCATTCTTGTGGTTCAATGACCAGGCCGAGGAAGCCGCGAATTTTTATTGCTCCATTTTTAAGAATTCAAAGATCGGAAGTATTTCCCGTTATGGAGAGGCAGGGTCCGGGCCGAAAGGAACGGTGATGTCTGCCACTTTCCAGCTCGATGGACAGGAATTCATGGCGTTAAACGGTGGACCAGTCTTCTCCTTTACGCCAGCCATATCGCTGTTCGTGAACTGCGAGACGCAGGAAGAAGTGGATGAGTTATGGGAGAAGCTCTCCGCGGGCGGAGAAGAAGGACAGTGCGGCTGGTTAAAAGACAAATACAGCCTGTCATGGCAGATCGTCCCCTCTGCTTTAGGCGAGTATGTAAATGGAAAAGATGCTGAGAAATCACAAAAAGCCATGAAAGCAATGCTTCAAATGAAAAAACTGGATATTAAGAAATTGAAGCGGGCATATGAGAATGGGTAATATTAATTGACATACAAAAAAAGATTTGCGAGTTTCGCTCGCAAATCTTTTTTTTTCATTCTTTCTCTTTCTTCTAGAATAACAAATGGCCCAGCAATACTGCCACCAGGGTAACGGTGATATTGTCCACATCCTTGAGCGGCAGGGATTCGACCAACGTCCCGACCAGGGCGATGATCGTGATGGGAAGCAGATATGTGCTGAAGGGTCCGGGGAACACACCCGCAAGGACAAATATAAACAGGATGAAAGCCGCCAGAACCCAGCCACCGAGCAACATCCCCAACGAACCAGCCACTGACTTGCCCCTGCTCCACGCCAGTTTCGGGGATTGGATGCCGCGACCCAGGATATCGGCCAGGCCGTCACCGCCGCACATCAGCATCAGGGCGACCATGCCGATGGGAGAAGTTTTCCAGTAGACCAGGGTCATGACGACAAAGACAATGCCATAGAAGAGCGGACCAAGCAATATCTCACGCCGGTCACCGGTGCGAGACATGGCTTTGACCGAGGCCTCGTCTTTCATGATGCCCAGTCCAATCAGGGCGAACTGGGCGGTGATGGCAAACGGCACCAGCGCTGCCAGCCAGCGGGAGTACCATACATCCGGGAAAAGCAGCCAGCACAACACGAACAACGGCCCGGTGAGGATGTGAATGAGTTTGCGGCTCAGGTGGGACTCGATCCAGCCGCGGTGGGCAAAAAAGTCCAGGAGGCGCAGTTCGATCAGGGCGACAGCAAAGGTGATGATCAGGGCGAGGAAAGGATTCATCTTTTTCTCCGTTTTCAGTGATCAGGATATACCTATTAAAACACGTCCGGGGCAAAATGTATACGGGGATAAAATCGCGGCTTTAAAAGATTGAATGCAAGAACATCTCCTTGACTGCATGGAGATTGGTTTATTATCAAAAAACGAAATTAGACGAACAACGTATGTTTCTATGAGACTGATCTTCCAGTTTCCGTATAAAATTGCCATGTCTTTCGTAATATCGGTGAACAAAACATGGCAGCCTATGTCGCAACTACTTTATCAAAAAGGAGAAAATAATATGATCGACATCGGGAAAATCCTCAAGCGTAGTTGGCACATCCTATGGAACTATAGAGTCCTGTGGATCTTCGGCATCCTGCTGGCCCTCACTGCCGGAGGCAATGGAGGCGGGAGCAGTGGTTCCGGCTACCGGTTCAACAGGAGCGTTGGCAACAATGGAAGCAGTGGCTACAATCCCAGCTTCCAACCCGGCCCATTCCTGCGGGCGTTGACCGACTGGTTCAACCAGAACATTGCGCCCCTGTTTGAGCATCCTGTTCAGCATGTGGTCACATTCATCTGGATCAGCGTCGCATTCGTGCTCTTCATCCTCGTCGTGGGCGTGATCGCAGCCATCCTCCGCTACGTCTCGGAGAACGCCGTCATCCGCATGGTGGACGAGTACGAGCAGACCGGCTCAAAAGTGGGCTTCAAGCAGGGCTGGAAGCTGGGCTGGAACCGGCGTGCCTTCCGCATGTGGGTGATCGATCTGGTGATCAGTTTGCCAGTCATCCTCTTCATCTCGTTTTTGATCGGCCTGGGTTTGCTGTTCTTCCTCAGTGTGACAAATGGCAAAACCGCGCTGGCCATTGGCGGGACGATCGCGGCGATCGGGTGCGCCTTCCTGTTCATCTTTGCCTTCATCGTCCTGATGGTCTTTCTTGGCCTGCTGCGACAGTTCTTCGTGCGAGCGGCTTCCCTGGAAGGAACCGGCATCGGAGAATCCTTCCGCGGCGGCTGGGCGATGTTCAAGCGCAACTGGAAGAGCGCGGCGCTGATGTGGCTGGTGATGCTTGGGATCGGCATCGGCTGCGGGATTGTTGGAATGATCCTGTTCTTCCTGCTGATCCCAGCATACCTCATCCTGATCCTGCCGGCCGCGATCGTGGCGGTCATCCCCGCGGCAATTGCCCTCGGTATCACCAGCATCTTTGCCAGTGGACCGGTGGCCTGGATCGTGGCCATCCTAGTGGCTCTGCCGTTCTTCTTCCTAATCACGCTAGCGCCCTTGACCCTGATTGGCGGCTGGTATAAGATCTATACATCCGGTGTCTGGACGTTGACCTACCGGGAGATGAAGGCTCTCGAAGCGGTCAAGCCGGTAGAAATCCCGGTAAAAACAGCCTGATCTTTCCGGTGAACAAATAAAATTCCTAACTGTTGCTCCAGTCAGGAATTTTTAACCCAACCCTCTTCGGGGGACAGGTCAGTTGCCATTTTGTGAACGGAGTAACTTTGATATACTTTACCTGTTTAATTTTAATAACAGACCTGTACCCTGAAAATGAAGAGACCCATATTCCCGGGCTGCATCGTCAATATTTGGGGGAATTGGGGTAAACCACCCCGCAACCCAATATAGGATGAAGAAGAGAGGAGAAGCCATGGATAAAGTGAATAAGGTCACAGAGGGATGGACCGGACCCGGCAGGCGGGATGCACGGATCGAGCGGTTGAAGCCGGAAGACGACGGGCTCCATATGGATATGGACAAGAAAGGCATGTATGAGTGGTGGTATTTTGACACGCACCTGGAAACCGGTCATACGATCGTGGTCTTTTTCCATGCATCAAACCCCAACCCGGGCCTGGAGGGAAAAATCGGCGTTGAAATGGTTCTGCTCAGGCCGGATGGCAAAAGAAACCAGAAATTTATCGCGTATGACAGGTCGGATTTCACCGCTGCCCGTGATAAACCCGATGTCAGGATTGGTGTGAACACGATAAAGGTTGATCAACAGGATGGCAAACTGCCTGTATACGAAATTTATGTAAAAGAGAAGGATTTCGGATGCCAGCTCAAATACACGGCCGAGGTCAATGGCTGGAAACCTGGAACGGGCCTTTCCCACTTTGGGGATTTGGGTTTCTTCGGTTGGGTCATTCCCCTTGCCCGGGCTTCTGTGGAAGGGACAATCACAGATGGAGACAATACCTTACAAGCCAGGGGCATTGGTTACCATGACCATAACTGGTTGAACTTTCAGTTCCAGAGAATCATCAATTATTGGATGTGGGGGCGGATCTATTCGAAGAACTATACCGCAGCCTATGCATTTATCCAGTGTAATGACAAAGTGGATAACCACACGGTGAAGGTCCTGATGCTAGCTGATGGACAGGAAGTCATCCTTAGCACGGGAGAGTTTGATTTCCTCAAAGAGGATTATGAATACAATCCGAGGGCGAAATATCGATTCCCCAGGAAAATTACCATCAGTGCCCCGCACGAGCTCGAGGCAACCCTCAAGGTGAATAAAGTCCTGGAAGCCCAGGACATGCTTGAAAATTACCATCCGGTTCTGAGGTTTATCGCAAAGAATCTCCTGCGGTTAAAACCGGGATATTTCAGGCTGGTCTCCGATTCCGAACTGGAAGTGACACATGGGGGAAAAACCACAAAAGAAGCGGGTACGACGCTGCATGAAATCGTCCTGTTTAAAGCTTCGGAGTAGCAGTTGCGTTCCAGAAACGGATAATGCTGTTGACCGGATAACAAAATAGGAGACTGCATGAGCCTGGAAAGATTGGAATCCCTACGGCATGAAATGAAGAAATGTGTGCGCTGCAGTTTATGCAAACTCGTCCCCATGCCGACAATTCAAGATACCCGCTTTACCAGCGCCTGCCCGCCGGTCAACGAGTACCATTTTCATGCCTATTCCGGCGGCGGTATTCAAGTGATGGCACTGTCACTGCTCGATGGGCGGATTGAACTGGATCAAGATCTGGCCCAGACGGTGGCTGCCTGCACCACCTGCGGACTGTGTGATGTGGCGTGCAAATTCATCATGGCGGCTGAACGGCAGGATGTGCTCATGGCGCTCAAAGAGCACCTGGTGGAGGGCGGCCTGGCCCTTCCGGGGCAGCGCCTGCGCAGCGACAATCTGGAGCAGTATGGCTATTCAGCCGGGAAGCCCGTGCTGGCTCCCGGTCAATGGGCACAAGGACTGGGGATAAAAGTACTTCCTGGCGACAGCGCCAGAGTGCTGCTCTACGCCGGGGCGGGAACCTGCCAGGAGGCACGGCATGCGGCCAGCGCACGCAAACTGGCGCAGATCCTTCAGAAAGCCGGGGTGGATTTTGGCATCCTGGCGGAAAACGAGCCGGACAGCGGGATCGAAGCGTACTGGACAGGCCACCGGCACACTTTTGAAAAACAGGCCAGGCATGTCGTCGACCTGTTGGATCAAACCGGTGTAAAAACCATTGTGACTTTGTGCGGAGAAGATCTGGGGATGCTGCGCGGGAAATACCCAAGCTACAGCCGGGCTCCGCAGGCCAGGGTACTGCATGCCAGCGAGTTCCTCCTGCCCCTCATCCGGAAAGGGAAACTGCAGATGTCACAGCCGATCCACCAGACAGTAACCTACCACGACCCATGTTATCTTGGCCGCCAGAGCGAGCCACCCCAATCCTGGCAGGGTGAAGAGCGGCACACCCACGGGGTGATGACTTATTTTGTGCCGCCCAAACCGATCAACTATGGTGTCAACGGCGTTTATGAGGCCCCGCGCCAAATCCTGCGGTCGATCCCGGGGCTTCAATTGATCGAAATGCAGCGAGTGCGTGAGTACGCCTTTTGCTGCGGTGGAGGCGGCGGCGTCCCGGATACTCATCCCAATGTGGCCCGCTCTGCTGCTTTGCAACGGATCGAGGAGGCCAGCGCTCTGGGTGCCGGAACACTGATCACCGCCTGCCAGCACTGCCGGCAAAACCTGTCCCGCTGGCAGGGAGACAAGCAAATGCCCGTGGTGGATCTGGTTGACATGGTCTACGAAGCGGCCGGTTTGAGCCATGCCGCTTTGGACGCCGATCGTGAGCATGCAGCATGATGACAGAAACAGGTTCCCCCCTCAGCGTTATATCCCGACTGCAGAAGTTGCTGCCGGACAGCACGATCAACACGGAACCAGCCAAACTTGCTGCAGCCGCGAGTTCCAGCCCTGTGCTGCCAGCCGGGCGGTCTCCAACCTGCATCGTTCATCCAGCCAACCCGGATGAACTGCAAGCCGTGATCGGCTACGCCAACGAAGTAGGTTTGAACCTGACGATCACTTCATCAACCGGAGTCCACCGGAACGGGGGGAGTACCAACCCGGAGGAAAATGTGCTGATCGACCTTTCACACTGGCAGAAAATCGATCTGATCGACCGGCGCAACCGGGTCTGCCGCATCGAACCGGGTGTCTCCTACGGGCAATTGGTCGCTGCGCTGGCGGAACATGGCATGACCCTGCCGATCCCTTTGGCGCCGCGCAACGGTAAAAGCGTGCTGGCATCCGTCATGGATCGAACACCCGCCACCTGGCCCAACAAACAATGGGATAGCAGCGACCCGGCTGGCAGCACAGAGTTCTTCTTCGGAAACGGCGAGCGTTTTCGCAGCGGGGCGGGCGGCGGGCCGGGCACGATCGAGCAGCAGCGGCAATCCGGTGGGGCCCAGAAGTTTTCCTCCGGCCCCTCGCAGACCGACTTCCACAGAGTTATCCAAGGTGCTCAAGGCACCCTGGGCATCCTGACCTGGATCACGCTGCGCACCGAGTTGAAACCCACCCTGCAGAAAACCCTTCTGACAGGCAGTGAGCGGTTGGAGGACCTCCTGCCTTTTGTTTATGCCGTCCAAAGGGGATTATTGGGGGAACAAACCTTTATCCTGGATCGAACGGCCGCTGCAATGTTGCTGGCCAACGGTAATGCGAAGGCTTTCGATTCACTCCGTTCCGCAAACCCGACCTACCTGTGCCTGCAAAATATCGCCGGCTTTGAGCGGCTGCCCCAAGAACGCCTGGCATACCAGCTTCAGGATATTGGCGGTTTTGCCCGACAGTTCGACCTGCGCCTTGAAGAACAGATTGGTAGCGTCGCGGCGGCTGATCTGTTCGCCAGGGCAACCCAACCCTGCGGTGAAATCGATTGGCGGGATATACTGCGGGGAAACAGCCTTTCCATTTTCTTCCTTTCCACCCTGGATCGTATGCCAGCCCTGCGCAAGGATCTTGTGGATACAGTGCAGGAGTCTGGCATCCCTGAGGCTGAGACCGGAACCTACATCCAGCCTATTGTCCAGAATCACGCCTGCCAGATGGAATTCATACTTCCCTTCGACCCCGG
>Ga0209777_10004903_pt1 | contig 15663 bp, 10 predicted proteins | sample FrelakmetHBP12HB_FD_187147 | JGI IMG/M metagenome (GOLD analysis project Ga0209777, IMG submission 187147) | Freshwater lake sediment microbial communities from the University of Notre Dame, USA, for methane emissions studies -HBP12 HB (SPAdes)... | ecosystem: Environmental > Aquatic >... | reverse complement strand
GGCTCTTTTCTCCTGGGAGTCTTTCTAAGGATGAGGGGCTATTTCTCTCACCAGAAATCTGCTCAGAAGATGGGATTAGAGTTGATGAAACCCGTTCAGGTTTCAACTCAATCTGAAACGATCGATAATCTCTATCAAATTTTGTGGCTGCAGCTCGCTGTAAATATGAATTGTATATGCCCCTTAGCTCAACAAGAGTAGCAGCAACGTAACAATCCATCGTGTAATTCTTTGCTGACTCGCTATTCCACATATCTTTAATTGCCTCAGATGCTCCTTTACTCCCAACTCTTATCCGAACATCGATCCTCGTTCCGTTATTACGCCAGCTAGGATTTGCTTCGAAGAATTGACCCGCTTTGGCCATAGCAGAGGTCTGCTGCGAATTAACGAAAAGATGTTGTTCATCTCCTCTACTCAGAACATATTCAACAATCCAATATTCTGGGTTCAATTCAATACCATTGCCTGTTTTTAGATCCCCAATAAAATGAACTCCCGAGGGAAAACTTGTAGCTGCCGCCACAACATTCTCTCCGGTCGAGATTTGAGCATCAGAGGGAATTAAAGGAGCGGCGAACTTCTCCTTAAGCACATTCAGTGCCTCGCTGCGGATGTGTGGAAAGTTATTCTTTAGATACTGAGCAAAATCATCAGTGACCGCACCAGGGTTTAGACGATCATAAAGTCCCTTTGCTCGATTCGCAGGAACGCTCTCAAAAAGGTCGTATAATGGTTGTCTCCTTTCTTCCTCACCAAGGTGGGCTTTAGTGATATCAATCAGTCCTTTCAATATACGTTGATGCACTTCTGCCCAGGTTTCACCGGCGGCAGAAGCTCGTGCAACATGAATATCTGTTAATAGAGGAAGATCTACGGGAAATAAGTAATTTAAACCAGCTTTATTAGGAACATTGGCCGATATACCTTTCACAAGACTAGATACGGAGCCATTCATTGATGTTTTAACATTTTTTTCAGCGATTTCTTCACCTGGATCTCGAAGTAAACTGATTCTATTGGCAGATCCAAAACGGGAGTGCTGACGCTGTTGCAAAGTATGAGTCAGTTCATGAGCAACCAAACGCTTTCCGTTGTTGGTTTCCGGCGTATACTGCCCGGTTCCAAATACAATATCTCGCCCAACAGTGTAGGCCAAAGAATTCACCGCTTTTGCTGATTCAGCTGCCTTTGCATCGGTATGCACCCTAACTCGGCTAAAATCATGGCCGAAACGAGGTTCAAAAAAAGTGCGAATCTCTGGCGAAAGAGGTTGACCAGATGTGTGCAGGACTTTATGAACGATGTGTGGAACTGATGCGGGTTCTGAATGGTTAGAAGGATATCGCTGAAAAAGTTGCTTTTCTGAGCAATTATCGCACTTACGCTGTAGTAGTCCCCTACTTATCAAAATATCAGACGGCCTCTGCATCGCCTTCACATAAGATCTCATCTCTTCAGCCCTCCATATACCGCCCGAGCCACCTGTGCACCTATCGCTTCCGGCCTGGCTCCATTCTCAACCGAGAAAACTCCTCCATCCAGGCTTGCGATCTCAAGGCCTTTATCCATTGATTGCGGCATGCCCTTTTCGGCCAGCAGGTTTGCCAGCTCAAGCTCCACGGCCTCACCGATGCGGTATCTATCTCCAGGCACAAAGCCATGCAAAATCAGCTCTTCTATATGCAGCTCGACCTTCATACCCACCCACCCGTCTCTGCCTCAGTCAACGGCCTCTCCAGTTTGGCATACTCAGCCTGAGCCGCTCGCCTGATATGTGCCATCCCTATTGGCTTCCCGGCATCAGCAGCCAGGAAGGCCGCATTCAGAGCTATGTTCTTGATGTTCCCTCCAGCCATATTGAGCCGGGAGAGCTTGCTGAAATCGAGACTTTCAGTAGGCGTATCAGCAGGAAACATCCGTTTCCAGATTAGAGACCTCTCTGCCGAATCCGGGAAGGGGAAGTGTACTACGAACCTTATGCGCCGCAAAAATGCCGTATCGAGAGCGTTCTTCATGTTGGTCGTTAGTATCGCCAGTCCCCGGTAGGCCTCCATCCTCTGCAAGAGGTAGCTGACCTCTATGTTGGCATAGCGGTCGTGGCTGTCCCGGACCTCGCTGCGTTTGCCGAAGAGTGCATCGGCCTCATCGAAGAGCAGGATCGCTCCCCCCTCCTCAGCAGCATCGAACACCCTTCGAAGATTCTTCTCGGTCTCGCCTATGTACTTGCTGACCACCGATGACAGGTCGATCCTGTAGAGGTCGAGGCAAAGCTCCGAGGCCAGAACCTCAGCCGCCATCGTCTTTCCAGTGCCGCTGGCTCCTGCAAAAAGCGCACTGATGCCCATGCCCTGGGAGTTCTTTCTGGCAAAGCCCCATTCCTCGTAGACCTTCGGCCTATTTCTGACATGCACGGCTATATCCTGCAACAACTGGAGCTGATGCTCTGGAAGGACCAGATCACCCCAGGTCGCCGCCGGATCTATCCGCCAGGCCAGGTCTTCCATGCGGGAACGGGACCTGAGACGGCAGGCATCCCATAGGACTGCCTTGAGGTCATCAACATTTAGCCCACCATCAGCAGTCAGCACCTTGCCGGAATCCTGCCCCTGTCTCTTTTGTGCCAGCACCTCTTCACAGACGCTCTGGATGGCGCTGACGCTCAGATCAAACTGAGATAAGACAGCATCTACCTGGCCATTCATGTCCGATACGACAGAACCGAGATTTGACTCCCAAATCAAGCGTTGTTCGCTCAATTTCGGCCTGGGGACGTCTACGGACACGATGGTGCGACTGAATGTCTGCTGACGCCCTCCTCTGCTGGAGAAGATCAACGGGCAGCCGATATCATTTACCAGGTGCTGTATCGATCCGGCAGCGGCCACATCAGCAGCATCAACTTCATCGCAGTCCAGCAGCAGTGCGCCTGCATGCAAAGCGGACTTTCGTTCCAGCAGCCGCATAAATGTTTCCAGCTCGGTGGCAGCGGAAGGGATGGACTTTGCCGTTACCATGCTGAGGTTCAATCCAAGAATCCTGCAGGCAATAGCGGCAATATCTCTCTTAGCCCCGGCCTCATTTCCACAGAGCTGTATTACCGGCAGCGCAAATTTGCCTGCCGCACCAGACCACACTCCAGCAATCCTCTCTGCCAGTGATCTATGTGATGGTGCCAGATCTGCCCAGGCTCCCATGGGCCGGACCATCCCCGCCAGCCTCTCGTCGATGTAGTTGATCCCCACAAGATAATGCAATATGCATTCATCTATTCTCAGCCGGCTTGAGGTCAGGCAATCGCTAAAATCAACCTCTATCAAGCGCCAATGTCTCAATGGTGAGGCAGGAGTTATAGCGCTCCAGTGGGCATCTGGCAAGGCTGCCAGTGCCAGACTGAATGTCGGGTAGGGACGGCTGGGATTGCCCTGGGCGGCAGCGCAGATGGAAGCGAACTCGGATTCCAGCTCCATGCCCGTACACATTAGCAGAATATTTCTCTCAAAGCCGGATAGCCTAAAAGCAGTGCATAGAATATCTAAAGCAAAGGGGCCGGAAAGAGACCTGATCTCATCATCCAGGTTTTGCCCAATCGCCGGGTCAATTTCCACGGCATCAGGCATCACATCCCGGTTCCTGGAATGACGCTCCAGCGTTTTATGAAGCAGCGCCAACGAGGAAGACAGGTAGCGTTTATTTGCTTCAACCCAGCGATCTTCTTCAGGAGCTGTCATGAGATATCTACCTCAGCCTCATTGAAGAAGCCGGGAGGCTTTTTGGTTCGATCTATAAACGGGCTGTCCACTCCATCTATGCGCAGCCGAGCTATGTATTTGCCATCAGGTAGCGATCCCAAATGGAAAGTCAACTCCCCAATAGGAGGGAAAGGTGTGTCGTGCAGATCAGGCATAAATTCGAGGCTGCCGAGCAATAAAGAGACTTTTTGACCTTGATGAAGTTTCGGCTCGAATGAAATGTCTGCTATCTTGTTCTCACTCGTTGATGTTACGTTCCTCTTGATTTTGAGTTTTTTTGGCGCCAGTGAGAAGGCCAAGTCGTTGGTACTTATCGCATTTTTTCCAGAGCCAAAGATGATCCAAAGCCTGTAAAAGCCAGCCGGCCAATCGTCCAAGGGGTTAATTGTTGTTTCCGGCCTTGCAGGATCTTCCAGATAAGTAACATCAGGCAGCCGAACTCCTAATGCATCCGGGGCTTTGTACAGCGGAGAAACCTTAAAAGGTTTTTCCAGGAGCCTATTCATGAAGAATACCTCGGCCTCCGGCACGTCGAGATTATAGCCTTTTATATTCAGGGTATCTCCGAGGACGGCACTCATCTGGCCACTGGACGATCCCACCCCGGTCAAAACTGGGAAGGCCGGGTGCGGCGAAATGGCTTTGGCCTGGCTTATGATACCGGAATCGTCTTTGCCCAAAGTCAGCACCGGCAAGGTATGACGCACTGAATTCGAGCTTTCTATCAGAACCACAGAGGCCTGATAGGCCACAGAAGGCCGATAGCCTGTCCCAATAGCCGTCCACAGCTTTGATGTCTCCTCTGCGTTCATAGTCTGAGGGGAAAGCTTTATCAGCTCGATCTGATCGGCGAGATCGGACCCCTTCAGGGCATTTGCTGCCTTAGGCTCATCAGGCTGCTTGGCCAGAATATTCCTGACAGCTTCCCTGGTCAGGACCGGCATCTCATGGAAGACCTGCATGGCATAGCCCAGGATAATCTCTGCCTCGAAGTCCAGCTTGCCGTATGCTGTCAGAAGATAAAAGAGATCAAGAGCAAGGGGCGGATTGGTCAGACGATCACCTCGCTCGCTCCTTGACGGCAGGCCCAGATTGCGGAGCGCGGCATTAGGTGCTATCTGATAGAGGAAGAGGTTTAGCTGAGGGACCTCTTCGCTATCTGGCTTTGTTATTCTGCTGGGCGATATTGCGGTAACATTGACGAATTGGCTGACTTTCGAGTTGATACCATGCTGAGTATCTGTTGTCGCATTTTGAAGAAGGCCCTTCAAAACTGCGGTAACCGATGCAACTGCCAATGGGTTGCTCATCCCCGGCCCCCATTTCGTGAACGCAAGTAGTCGTCAAGCGATAATATCTGCACCTTAGGACTCGATTTCTGTGCAGGCTTTTCCTGGGACATAATAGCGCGTACCTCTATTCGACCAATGGTCACCTTGATGGAAGGCTCGGGCCGTTCAACGAGATTTTTTTCGCTATCTCTCTTAAGTGATGGCCCTTTTGATGTTCTGGCTGCCAAGTGTGCAGTTGCATGCACCTGTTCAGGCATCAGATTGCTCCTGGCCATGGTATGTGCATCACCCAGTCCTGTGGCACCTTTGACTCTGCTAATATGTACCGATCTTGAAGGTTCAATTGGAGAATCAGGGCGTTCGCTTCCCTCCAAAGCGGCTTTATCCCTGAGATAAACAGACGCGTTTTTCCCAAGGTTATTGGACGGATGCTCTGCCGTCCTACTTATTTTCTGCTTCAGATGGATCATATTTGAGGACGGACCCTTCGAGGCTGCTTCTTTCATTGAAGGTAGTGCAAGGACTTCTCCATTCTTCTTCGAAAAAGATGCTATTGCATCACCATGAAATTGTGAGACGGCTGGACTTCGACCGAAGAGGTCGGCCACGATCTCTTCAGGACTATGCCTTTTGTTTTTCTCCTCAGGTTCCGACATAACTTCTCTTTCCGAGGCCTTCTTCAGGATCTCAATTGTATCGGACCTTATGGATACAATGCTCTCATCCCCTGAGTTCTCAATTGCATTGGACAGCAAATGATCTCTTCTGGCATAGTTCGAGAGGGATATCAGCTCATCCATATGCGCGTCATCAGAACCGGCCAGTCGATCCATGGCAGCAGAATTGCCAATTTTGTCCTTTGAATTCTCCTTCCACATCTTATTTTCTTCTTTCTCTGTCGATGGCTGATCTCGAATAGATGGATTCATTGATTGTGGCCTTATGTCGACAATTGGCCTTGGTCCCTCGGCCTCAAGTCGACTTAAGTGTTCCAGGGAACTGGCATCGATTTGGCCATAAGCCGCACCCAGCAGCGAATGGTCTCTTGCCGAAAGACTCGCCGACTTAGATGCCGTATCAAATTTAGAATCAGCATCATCTGCCCGAGGCCGCTGCAGATGTCCCGGAATTCCAACTTGTCCGGCTTCAGTCTCTACAAGAGCCTCCCCCCATGAGGGTCGAATATCTTCTTGACCAAGGCGATTCGCTGATTGTGGATTTGAGTCAACCACCTGTTTTAATCCCTCGTCCTCAAGTCGACTTAAATGTTCCAGGGAACTAGCATCGATTTGGCCATGATCCTCACTCAGCAGCGAATGGTCTTCTACCGAAAGATTCGCCGACTTAGATGTCATATCGAATTTTAAATCAGAACCATCTGCCTCAGTAAGATGCGAGAGTCCTTGAATCTCTTCAGGCTTGACTTTGACTTGTATTTGAGCCCCTCCAGGCGATTGGGGGTCGCCTGACGCACTTTGGTCAGAATGGTTCTCTTGTATGACATATTCAGAGGATCGTTCAATAATCGTGCGGGCGGCAAGATAGGGAAGACAATCCTTCTGGCCGCGATGGATATGATCCTGGCCATTTATGTTTGGATGTCTATCTGCGGGGGAACCTCCGATTTCCATACGCATCATTTCTGGAGGATTTATCGGCAAAGAAGAGTACTCAACTATTTCAGGATTAGATCTTTCCCATTCATGGCGAGTGGTGCTTTCATGAGGCATCTCCTGAGAAGGTACCGGCCATGATGCATTATCCACTGCATCATGAGGATGCTTTGCATCCTCAGACTGCCTCAGGGGCTCCATAGTCCTGACTTTGACTTGTATTTGAGCCCCTCCAGGCGATTGGAGGTCGCCTGACGCACTTTTGTCAGAATGGTTCTCCTGTATGACATATTCAGAGGGTCGTTCATCAATCGAGCGGGCGGCAAGATAGGGAAGATAATCCTTCTGGCCGCGATGGATATGATCCTGGCCATTTATGTTTGGATGTCTAACTGCGGGGGAACCTCCGATTTCCTTACTCATAATTTCGGGAGGATTTATCGGCAGAGAAGAGTACTCAACTATTTCAGGATTAGATCTTTCCCATTCATGGCGAGTGGTGCTTTCATGAGGCATCTCCTGAGAAGGTACCGGCCATGATGCATTATCCATTGCATCATAAGGATGCTTTACATCCTCAGACTGCCTATGGGGCTCCTTATTTCGCATAGACAAAACGCTGGCATCGCCATGGTTGCCAGGCGTTCCGTCACCCGTCGGAAGCTGCTGAGGTGATGTATTTTCACTTTGAAGAGAATTATTCTCGACAGCCGCATCCTCAACCCTCTTACCCACCAGAGCTTCGGATTCCTGCCAAATCTCCTGATTACGGATTTCCGGCCGAACATAAGCAGGACAATGCGGGACAATGTCGGAATCGGCTCCTAGAGACCTAGAGTTCATTTCAGCATTCGCATTCGTTTCCGCTCTCTTGCCAGCAATAGGCGCCGCTAAGCTTGATGAGGCTTGCCTTGATGGTGATAATTGTGATAATGATATCTGCTCGCTAAGGGCTGAAATGTCAGGCCCAGGTTGCAGGGGTCCCAGGATGGGTTCGCTCAATTCACTCATCAGGGTATCAGAAGATTTGCTCGATGGCTCCTCTGCCTTCGCCAGGACATCAACACGTCCCTCCGAACTCCCCGCCCGCGGCTTTGCCTCCGGCATTGAGCTTTGTCCCACGGAGCCGGAGTTAAATTGATGTGAAGTCTTGCGATTCCGACCAGGTTTTGATCCTGCATCCGGCAAATACTGAGCCGTGCTCAAGGGCGACTGAGATTGAACCGGCGGATTCATTGAATTCATGTCAGAGATTGCATTCTGCCCCTCAGACTGAGGCGGTTCAGTTCGTGCCTCCGGCCTTTCAGCCACGGTATCAGCCTGTCCCCGGATCGAACTCGGATACCGAGATTGGCCTGAAGCGAAGTTGCCAGAGGCAGACACCGGCTCAAATTTGGATGCCAGCCTCGGCCTGAGCACCTCTGCGAGGTTGAGACTCCTGGCTGCTAAGCTGCCCAGATAATCGCTCATTCATCCACCATATCCAGATAGATCTGTCTGCGCCACCTGCTCATCGAAAGTATCTCCGACTCGCTCCAGCCGTAGAATCGAGCAAGTGTGCTCACGTCCCTGAGAATGCGCTCTGCCCAGGCAGAAGTCTCCTTCCAGAAGAAGCTCACTATATCGAAGATCTCCAGCCAGCTCAGGCCGCAGGATGGACAGTTCATCTCCAGCCGAAGATCCGCCTGGGGATCGAGCTCGGACATTTGCTCAGATACTGCATCTCCTACTTCTGGTGGAAGCTGACCTGCCTGCATCTCCTGGCCTTCCCGGGATACGTTCAGCAAACAACGTTCTATGAGAATCTGTCTGGCGGAAAAGACCTCATTAGTCCCGGCTAAAGCCAGTAGATCCAGGCTACTAGGAAGCCGGAAGTCCACCTCAAAGCCATCTACGGTTAACGAGAAAGGTTCTGATAGATCTGAGCCTTTCGGCACCATGATATCTCTGGAGCTGAAGTCCAGTTCGAGGCTTTCACCGCAACCGCGACATGCTGTTATGCAGGCCAGATTCGGGCCGAAGACTTGATCTCTCAATAATAGGAGGAGAGCATCTCTTCGGCCTATGCATAAGCTGGCCAAGCTTTCCATCTGCGTATCCGGACAGGCTTTGGCCAGCAAGAGCAGTGCCCATTCATTGGGCGATCTGGCCAAGCCCATCTCCCACAGATCCAGCAGCTCAGATGTCGATAGAGAGCGCATATTTCATTACGGTTCTGGCTCATTGAACGACGGCTCATTAGGCTCGGCTACTTCATAATCGCGCTCCCATCCCTCGTTCTCCAGCTTTATGTGCTGTATCGCCACTGCATTGGCATTAGCATCGAGGTCAGGCATCGCCTGAAACTCCGAGACCCAACAGCGAAATATCTTATAAGCTATGGCTAGCTGTCCAGCCTCATTGTAGACCTCAAGTATGATGTCCTTGCGGAAATCCTTGAGCGAGACCTCACTTCCGAGGCCAGATCCGTAATTCCAGACCTTGTTAGCCCACATCTCGAACTCTTTATCGTGGGTTACCCCTCTATCCAGAGAAATGGCATCGTACTCTGTCCTGCCGGGAGATTTGCGTGTGGTGCTCGGATCTCCGCCTTCACGGTGCTTCACAACCTCAGTTGTGCGTTTAAGGCTTCCTACCTTGCTAATTCCGGCGACATACTTCCCATCCCACTTCACTCTGAACTTGAAGTTCTTATACGGATCAAAACGCTGAGCATTTACGGAGAATTGTGCCATTTACAAGACCTCCTATACCTGTATATCTCCAGCCATCTGCTGAATCTTGATCACTACAAACTCTGCCGGCTTGAGGGGCGCAAACCCAACCACTATATTCACGATTCCTTTATTGATATCGTCCTGGGTAGTGGTTTCTTTATCGCATTTTACAAAATAGGCCTTCTGCGTGGTGCTTCCCTGGAAAGCTCCCTGACGGAAGAGAGTGTGCATAAAGGCGCCCACGTTGAGCCGGATCTGAGCCCAGAGAGATTCATCGTTTGGCTCGAAGACCACCCATTTGAGGCCCCTGAACAGGCTCTCCTCTATGTACAATGCCATGCGTCTTACAGGTATGTACTTGTACTCATCCGCCACCTGATCTGCACCGCGCAGGGTCCGTGCTCCCCAAACGATGCTCCCATAGACCGGGAAGTTTCTCAGGCAGTTGATGCCCAATGGATTGAGGGCGCCGTTCTCAGCATCCGTCAGTTTTACTTTAAGACCCATGATCCCGTTCACGGAAGCATCAACGCCTGCCGGAGCCTTCCAAACGCCTCTTGCAGCATCAGTTCGCGCTATCACACCTGCAATTGCGCCGCAGGGTGCAAAGGCGCCTAGCTGTCCTCCACGCAATGGGTCACCTTCAATTATTCTAGGGAAGTAGAGTGCAGCATTGCGAGCATCAGGGCCCGTAAGCCCCAGATCATTCAGCTTGTCACCGGCAAAGTCATTGGGTGCGTCTACGATGAGCATAGCGCGTCTATCTGCGCAAAGCTTCATCGCTTTCTGGTAAACTGTAGGGGATGTATCACTAACAAATGAATCTGGAGGAATACAAAGCAGGTTGAAGATATCAGCTTTATTGAGCGAATATATGCCCTTTGTCCCATCTCCTAATTCATCTGTATAATCCTTATCGTCCAAGGAATCGCCATCAGATGCCATATCTGAATCTAAGACGCCGCTGAACGTTGTGGGGTTATTTGTATCCCATATAGTCTTATCCTTCTCCAACTTATCGGCATAGTGCTTGGTTGGTCTATTAGCGGGAAGATCACCTTTAACTCGCACCAACTTAGATCCATTCTCCAGGACTTTGTTTACTCTGCATGGACTATCCGTGACGGTAAGGTTCTGGAAGGTCTCTGTCTCTCCTGTATCATTATTTCTTACTATCAGATTGAATAAATCATTCTTTGTTACGCCGAACTTATCCAATCCTTGGCTTTTTATGACTCCTTCAGCGGCTGTGTCTTCTGGGTAGAGGATGCGCACGCGCAGATTGTTGGCCCACGTTCCCTCATTGGCTGCCTCTAATATCAGAGGATTGATAGACTTTGACAAAATATTGTTGGTCTCTGTCACAGCATCATCTATGGCTTTCCTGGCATCACCTACTGTCTTGACAGAAGGCTGGCCCACTGCAGTCTTGATCTTTTCGCCTACATTTTTTGCTATGACGTTGTGGTCCGGATCTGTTTCAGCTGCAACAGCTGAGTCGACCTTGGAGTTGATATCAGATGCTTTGGTGCCTAAATCGCTTATATCTTTAAGACCTTCGATAGGTCCTCTTGCAGCATCGGCTATTTTTTTGGTTATACCTGCTATTACATCAGGAATGCCATAAGCCGTGATTGTAGCCTTGGGATGGGATTTATTATCATTAGGAGGATGGTAAAGCCGAACTATGATCGCCTGGCTGCCGCCATTGAGATAGAAATCACGGACGGCATAGCCTAGTGGACTCATAGCCCACAGACCACCAAAGGTACGCTGGAAATCTGAAAAGCTATTTATCAGAATTGGCTCGTCAGAAGTTCCTTTCAAAGTTCTGCCTACGAAGGCAGTTGTCGATGTAGCCACACCAGTTATGCTGCGCACTCCGCTGGGAATCTCTTCCACATAGACTCCGGGATAAGTTAATGAAGCTGGCATAGAAATTATCCCTCTTTAATCATAATCACCGAAACAGAGGCCTCTATCTCGCTGTGTCTCCCTTGGCGATGCATCGGACTTTCGATAGCCTGTATATCACTCAGTCCCTTATTGCGGTCAAACCACAACTTTCCATTCTTCATTCGAACTCACGTCCTTGATGGATCTTGTCGAACCATTTCTCTAGATGCTTAACAAAATTATTATAAGGAAGTCCTAATTTTATATGAATAATATTGTCATCTGCAAACTGACAATAATTATGCAGTATCTGCTTTTTAAAATATTATCCGTTCATTTGCCAATCTGATGCACTGCTCGCGTTGGCAAAAAGCCTACGCTATTCAGGGAGTTTCATCGCCCATATGCTCGCTCCGAGAGAATGCCACTTTTCCTAAAATCATTATGCTAATAATCAATCGGAATATAAGTTCTTTTCGGTGTTAGCCAAAGATCCGGCTTCATATATCTTATACGAGGGTATAAACAAGCAATGAGTTTGCGAAGATAGACTTAAAGAGCTTATCCCAAAGATGAAAGTGCATATCCGGCAAAGAACCACAATTATGCTCTTGTTAAGCATATGGCAATTGCTTCATCTGCACGAATCCTTCGCGCAAGAGGGCGAGCGCCCTCTGGAAAAGGCTTCTTTAATGCCGGCTCTTCATGAAGGATCTTTTACTTCCAGCCAGCCAAGAGTACTACCGACATAATTTTTCCCATATTATTATTCAGATAGTAATTTTAAAGAAGAAGACTGCTCTCTTCAGCGTAATAGATAAATATGAATATATTCGGATATACAATAAGGCAACGAAGTTATTGAATTAGAGGACAGCTCCAGGACTTGAAACTCCATTAAATTAGGGGTTTCTTTCGATACTAAACGGGAGGGGTTCAATGCTTTTGTGCGAATGCGGTGAGATTATCGACGGCAGTACGTTTAAAGATTATATAAAAACATCTGCAAATCCATCGACACCGACCATAGGACACCAAAAATGCGGAAACATATTCAACTTCGTCGACGGAAAGATGCCCAAGCGATATTCTTCAAAGATTGAACTGAAGAGCATCGCCATGAGGTTTGCAGAGAAAAATAAGATGAGCGTTGAGACCATTGAAAGATTGCTCATCGAGGTTGACAGGATGAAATCCTCCGGAAATCTCTCTGATGGCGAGATACTTACTGTAGCAATTAAAAAATGTTGCAAAGACAGGCGATACTAATTGACGCCGCGATAGTTGATATATCTAAGAAGGAAAGATATTGCAGCTCTCTGCTATCGGCTCGGTTCAGAGACCGAGCCGCTGGTGCTCAGGGCGCTGCGCTCGCCCGGGGCACTGCTCAACGCGAGAGAGCCGCGGCCTAATGGAGTCGCGCTATATGGCTGGCCTTTCAGCCAGATCCTCGAATGGCATTTTGCCGCAAGGGCCTCTCAGAACGAAATCGCCTTAAGCAAGCAGAAAGACTCTGGAGTTCCGGCCGTATTCAATCCAAGATCGGGTGGAATCGGAGTTCAATGGAGTCAGGATTCCAGAAAAAAAAGCAATTGGGAGCGTCTGTTCTACACGCAGGGCAGCCAGTCGACGCTGATGGCTCCGCAGGTAGAGTTACCCCAGAGCTGGATGAACTTCTCAATGGAAAAGACGCCGGTAAGGTCTTCCACGCTGCGGCCATACTCGGCATGACGGCCTTTCAGCTGCGCGTCAGCGGTGGGGTCTCTGGAGATCCATCCGATATGAGCAACGCCGATGACATTGCTGTTCAGATTGGCTTCCAGGACTCCTGTGCAACAAGGAGTTGGCGGGTATTGCCCTATCATTTCACGATATGGGTCCGTCCAACAGGCTGCTGACATCGTGTATTCTCCAGGTATGATATTGGGGTCATAGGATCTTGTCTTGACCTCAGTGCTCTTCTGTAGATGCTCGGCATGAGTGTACATTTCTGTGAGTACGGCTCCAATCACATAATTCTGCACACACAGTTTCTCGATCCATTTCTGGTCGTAGGTTCCGGTCTGGTAGCTCACCGGCATGTACTCAAACTCGGCCTCTTTCGTGAAATTTATATAGTCCATCGGCCCGAATCCAGTAGACCACCCAAATTGATTGGAGCTGACCGGCCCGAAATTGTTGAAAAATCTCCCATATAATTTTTCAAATATTGGATCGTTAATGCAGTCTGCACACAGTCCGCAGTGGCTACCTATTTGCCTCTCCGTCTCCAGCTCGGTCTTCTCAGTGATGACGTTACCCGAGCCTGACTCCTTTTCTACAAGCTTGTCCCCGTTAAAGCCGGTTTGAGTCGAAACAATCATCTCCACATTCTTATATCCGACTCCTTTAACCGAGGCTTTCTCGTACATATAATTGGCAGCTCCCGCCATGCCCACCAAGGCTATGGCCAATACCGCCAAAACGATTAACCGCTTTATCATTCGATTCCCTCCTTTCGGCATTGATGCGCATTGCTACTTAATTAGATTGCGGATAAGAGCCGGTTTGAATCCGGAAATCTCTTAACGCCAAATCGCTAACATCTAAATGTATGTTTCCAAAAAAAGAGATGCATAGAGCGAGTTCATCGCCCTTGCATCATTTTTTTGACCTGCTTTTGGAGTTTGTCCAGCTCTCCAGTCTTATGCAGATAGAATCCAGCTCCACCTGCGATGAGCAGCACGAGGATTAGGACAATCAGCCAGTTGCTGTTCTGTGCTTTCTCCACATTCACCGTCCTTGTGATGTCATCCACGCTGAATCTGCACAATCCCGGGTCCTTTGGCTTATAGCTGAAGTTGACTGTGGTATTCTTACCGGCATCGACAGTCACATTCTTGCTGTCTGCAACCGTGTCATTCACTTTGAGCTCCAGCATGCGTGAGTCGTTCACGTTCCCGACATTCTGTACTATGGCCGAGATCTTCATCGCCTGTGAGACATATGCAATTTCTGGAACCGTCAGGTTCACCACCTTCAAAGAAGATGTCACTGTAATCTTCCTGGTGGTTGAGTTGAAGCCCTCCTTTTCCGCCTTCAAGGTATGCTCGCCGGTGGCATTGGCAGAATAGGTCAGCGTCCCTTCGGCATTTGTGTCTCCTATGTTCTCTGCATCCAGTGAGATCAAAGCCTTGTCCACAGGAGTCTGGTTTATGCCTTCAACAACGGTTATCAAGAAGTTTTCACCTTTGACAACCTCTGCCGGTGCATTGAGGGTCAGATGGTAGGATAATGTTGCATTTGCCTCCTGGATTGCAGCCAGGGTCGAAGCTTCAGCCGCCGTTGTTACGGTCATGCTGGCTGTGCCGTCAAGGTAACCGCTCTTCCTGGCAATTACTGAGAAAGTACCGGTGCTATCAGGCGTGTAGCTGATCGATCCGGTGATGTCCGTGGTTCCGATGCTGCTTCCATTAACTGAGATCTGAACCCCGGTCAAAGACTGGCTTCCCGATTTGGTGCTTAGGGCGACCGGCCTGTTTACCACAGCAACAGGAACGGTCAAAGCTATTGTGCTCCCCTCTCCCGTCTTGGTGGCAATGGGTGCCGTAAGTCTCTTGGCGTTATCTGCAACCTCGAGCCTCAAGTTCTCCATGATATCGACCACGCGGTCCCGGCTAAGGCTGATGGTGGAGTCGGAATTTCGCATGGTGATACCATCCGTACCCAGAGTCTCGACCTTCATCTTGCCGTGAACCTCGCCTTCTTCCACGGACTCGGGGCTATCTGAGACCTGGAAGATGGCGTCCACTGTGGCCAGATTCGATTCGGTGCTGGTGAAGACGCTTTGAATATGGGCTGCGATCATGGGTACATCTTTTTGTGAACCCATATCCACCTTGTACATGTAGTTGGATGCCCTGTCCTTCGGATCGCCGGAAGGAGTAACGACCTTGCTGTCCACCTCTTTTCCATCCCTCGCGAGCGACAGGTAGACCTTATTTCCATTCAGATCCACCTGCTTGATGCGCAGCTCATAGCCTTCTTGCAGAGGTAGAGCCGATCCGCTGGCAATGGTCTGGCTGTCATCGCTATCCAGCAAAACCTTTCTCAGCTGGCCTTCATTGATGACGCTGGCCTCATCCGTAAACGCTGTCTGGTTGTCATAGCCTGCGAAGTACTTGTCAGCCATGAAGCCTATGACATCGTACTTGCCCCAGTCCGTGAACTTGAACTTCACAGGTTGGGGGCTGGTGGTGTAGATCAGATCCTTCTCTTCGATCTTATTGCCGCCGCTGATAGTCGCCTTCAGACTCTCTGTACCGACATCGTTGTCTATGTCATAGTAGAAGCCTTCGAAGTTGTAGGGAGTCCAGGTGAATTCATTGGTGGTAGATGGGTCTATCACCGTGCC
>Ga0209777_10004902_pt1 | contig 15664 bp, 14 predicted proteins | sample FrelakmetHBP12HB_FD_187147 | JGI IMG/M metagenome (GOLD analysis project Ga0209777, IMG submission 187147) | Freshwater lake sediment microbial communities from the University of Notre Dame, USA, for methane emissions studies -HBP12 HB (SPAdes)... | ecosystem: Environmental > Aquatic >... | reverse complement strand
GTTCGCCAGCCGTTCCCGGTACCTCGCGGCATTGTCGAGCATCTCGGCCAGCGAGTCGCCACCGAACTTCTCGAGGACCGCGTCGGCCAGCGTCAGACAGACCATCGCCTCCGCCACGACGCCGGTGGCCGGGACGACGCAGATGTCGCTGCGCTCGTAGTGGGCCTTCTCGACCGGCAGGCCCGTGATCAGGTCGGCCGAGGGGAGGGGACGGGGGAGCGTGGAGATCGGCTTCACGGCGCCCCTGATGACGATCGGCTGGCCGTTGGAGATGCCGCCCTCGAGGCCGCCCGCGTTGTTGGTACGGCGCCCCCATGCGCCGCTCGCGTCGCGGCCCTCTATGACGTCCATCACGGCCGAACCGGGCCGCCTCGTTTGCTCGAACCCCAGGCCGAACTCGACACCCTTCACGATCGGGATGCTCATGACGGCGCCTGCCAGCGCGGCGTCGAGACGGCGGTCCCAGTGGACGTGGCTGCCGAGTCCGATCGGAAGGCCGGTCGCGACCAGCTCGAAGACGCCGCCCATCGTGTCGCCGGCGGCGCGGGCCTCGTCGATCCGGGCGGTCATCCGCGCCTCGGCCTCAGGCTCCGGGCAGCGCAGCGGGCTCGCCTCGGCCTCCGCCCTCGAGAGAGTAGCTTTGGCCGGGTCATACTCGACACCGCCCACCTCCGCCGTGAACGACCACACTTCGATGCCCAGCCGCCCGAGGAGAGCGCGGGCCACCGCCCCGGCGGCAACCCGGGCCGCGGTCTCCCGGGCCGAGGCCCGCTCGAGGACGTTGCGAACGTCGTCGAAGCCGTACTTCGTCGCTCCGGCGAGATCGGCGTGGCCGGCCCGCAGGCGCGTGATCGGCGCCGCCTTCCTGTCTCCGGCCTCGGCCATCGCCAGGAGTTCGGCCGCCTCTTCGTCCGTGAGCGGCTCGACCTGCATCACGCGCGTCCAGTTGGCCCAATCGCGATTGCGGATCAGCAACATGATCGGCGAGCCGATGGTCAGGCCGTGGCGGACACCGCCGAGGATTTCCGCCCGGTCCTGCTCGATGGAAGTGCTGCGGGCGCCGCGGCCGTAGCCGCGCTGGCGTCGTGCCAGGTCGCTCGCTATCTCGTCCGCAGTCAGGGGCAGTCCGGCAGGGATGCCTTCGACGATCGTGGCCAGGGCAGGGCCGTGCGATTCCCCGGCGGTCAGGAATCGGAGCCGGCCCATCTCGCGGTCGGCCTAGGCTGACGGCGCGGCGGCCCCGCGACCTGCCGCATCAGCCGCTCCGTTTGCGTCGCCGCCCGGGCCCATGTCCACGGGAAGCTGGCGCACGCCCTGTTCGCGAGCCCGGTCCAACTCCGCCTGCATGACCTCGACCGGCGCCGGCCGGCCCGTCCAGAGCTCGAAGGCGCGAGCTCCCTGATGGAGCAGCATCAGCTCCCCACCGAGCACCGTGTCCCGGGCCCCGGCGGCGTCCGTCAGGAGCTGGGTCTGGGGCGGGTTGTAGACCAGGTCCACGACGAACAGGTCCGGCGGCAGCAGCTCGGCCGGGATCGGCGTCTCGCCCGGGGCCATGCCGACCGAAGTGGCGTTGACGAGGACCTTGGTCTTGGACAGCTCCGCCTCCAGGACGGACTCGTGCCAGGGCATGGCCCGCAGATCCATGTGCGAGGCGCTTCGATTGAAGTGGCGGACCAGCGCCTCGGCGCGATGGAGGTGGCGGTTGAAGATGACGATGCGCTGGAAGCCCTCGCTGATCAGGGCGCTGACGACTGCGCGCGAGGCGCCTCCGGCCCCCAGGACCACGGCGTGGCGAGGCATCTTCTGGCGGCCGATGACCTTGTCGAGGGCAGCCTTGAAGCCGGCCACGTCGGTGTTGTGGCCGACGAGCTTCCTGCCGTCGCGGGCGATCGTATTGACGGCGCCGGTCGCCTGGGCGTCCTCGCTCAGGCGGTCCATCAGCGGGACGATGTGCTCCTTGTGGGGGATGGTCACGTTGGCCCCGAGGAAATCGTCGCCCCGGAGCTCCGCGACCGCATCCGCCAGGTCGATCTGGCGCCGGTCCCAGAGCTCGTACCGGGCGTCTATCCCCAGGGTGTCGAAAGCAGCCTGCTGCATGCCGCCCGAGAAGGAATGGGCGACCGGATGGCCGATCAGGACGACTCGATTGGTCATGCTCGCAGCCTTTCCAGTTCGGTGAAGAAGCTCGGGTACGAGACGGCCGCACTGTCGGCGCGGTCGATCGAAGTCGAGCCGGACGCTATGAGGCCGGCAACCGCGAAAGTCATGGCCAGCCGGTGATCGTCGAGAGTCTCGGTTGCGGCTCCGAAGAGCCGAGTCGGTCCATCGATCGTGATGTCGTCGCCGTCGACTGCGACCCGCGCCCCGAGCGCGCTCAGCCCGGCGGCGATGCCGGCGATTCGGTCCGACTCCTTGTTCCTCAGCTCGCCGGCGCCGCGGATCGTAGTCCGGCCTCGAGCCTGGGTTGCGGCCAGGCAGAGCACGGGGATCTCGTCGATGGCCGCCGCGACCTCGTCCGGGCCGAGGTCGATGGAGCGCAGCTCGCTCGATCGCACAGTCAGGTCGGCCAGCGGTTCGCCGCCTGTCTCGGCGGCGGGGCCCTCGCCACCGAGCGGCGTCTCCTCGATTCGCGCGCCCATCCGGACCAGGAGATCGATGGCGGCGCGTCGCGTCGGGTTCACGCCCACGGCGCGAAGGGTCAGCTCGGCGTCTTCATGGATTGAACCCGCGACCAGCCAGAAGGCGGCAGCGGAAGGATCGGCCGGGACGCGCTCGTCGACCGGCCGGAGCCGCGCCCCGCCCTCAAGAGTCCAGGCCACCGGACCGCCTCCCGAATTCGTCGCCGGCTCGCGCCGGACCTCGATGCCGCGAGACCGGAGCATCCGCTCGGTGTGGTCTCGCGTGGCCACCGCCTCGCGCACCGTCGTCCGCCCTTCCGCGCGCAAGCCCGCCAGCAGAATTGCCGACTTGATCTGGGCGCTCGGCACGCGGGTCGTAAAGTCGATGGCTCGTAGCCCGGGACGACCGATGACGACCAGCGGAGGGAGGGTATCGGAACGACGCGCGTACAACTCCGCGCCCATAGAGCGCAGCGGCTCGATGATACGGGCCACCGGACGGCTCCGCAACGAAGCGTCGCCATCCAGGATCGAGAAGAACGGCAGGCCTGCCAGGACTCCGGAGAGGAGGCGCAGGCTGGTGCCCGAGTTGCGGCAATCCAGGACGACCTCGGGCTCGTGAAGGCCGTCGGCACCCGGCGAGGAGACCCTGTAGTCGACGTTCAGGCCGTCGTCCCTTACTCGCTCTACCGTGGCCCCGAGGGCGGCCACGACCCCGGCCGTGGCCTGGACGTCTCGGCCGTCGCCGGCCCCCGTGATCGCGCTCTCGCCATCGGCCAGCGCAGCGAGGATCAGGGCGCGGTGGGAGATCGACTTGTCGCCGGGCAGCCTCGGCTCGCCGCGCAGGCGCGCGGCGTTCGAGACAGTCCGGGACGTCTCCCCGGCGAGCGGCGAAGCGTACACGGCTCTAGTGCTTGCTCGCCCCGTCGACCTTGATGGCGCCCATGGCGTACGGGTCCTTGATGAGCGTGCGGACCATCTCGTGAATCTGGACCACGGCGCTGGACATGTCGGCGAACTGGGCGAAGGTGAGCGACTGCTCTCCGTCCGACCTGGCCTCGTCGGGGCTGGGGTGGACCTCGACCATGATGCCGTCCGCGCCCGCGGCCACGGCCGCGAGGGCCATCGGCTTGACGAGCCAGCGCTTGCCGGTTGCGTGCGACGGGTCGACTATCACCGGCAGGTGGGTCAGGTGGTGGAGCAGCGGCACGGCCGTCAGGTCGAGCGTGTTGCGCGTGTACGTCTCGAAGGTTCGGATGCCTCGCTCGCACAGGATCACGTGGGGGTTGCCGGACGAGACGATGTACTCGGCGGCCATGAGCCACTCCTCGATGGTGGCGCCGTAGCCGCGCTTGAGCATGACCGGCCGGCCCGCCTTGCCGACCGCCGTCAGGAGCGAGTAATTCTGCATATTCCGCGTGCCGACCTGGAGGATGTCGGAGTGCTTCGCGACGACGTCGACCTGGCTCGGCTCCATCACCTCGGTGATCGTCGGTAGGCCCGTTTCCTTGCTGGCCTCGGCCAGGTACTTGAGCCCCTCGACACCGAGCCCCTGGAATGCGTAGGGGCTCGTTCGCGGCTTGAAGGCGCCGCCGCGCAGGATCGTCGCGCCGGCCGCAGCGACGGTCCTGGCCGTCTCGAGCATCATCTCCCGGCCCTCGATCGAGCACGGCCCGGCCATGATCGTCAGGCTGCCGTCGCCGATCTTCTTGCCCAGCACCTCGATCACGGTGTCGTCCGGGTGAGACTCGCGCGAGGTCAGCTTGTAGGGCCTTGTGATGGGGGTCACTGACTCTACGCCGGGCATGACCGAAAGCTTACTCATCAGAAGGTCCCTCACCGGAGCCACATCGCCGAGGACCGCGATCACGACTCGCTGGGTGCCGTAGTTGTCATGGGCCTGCAGCCCGTACTGGTGGAGCTGGTCGCGGACGTTGGTGGCTTCCTGCTCCGTGGCGCCCATCGACATCACGATGATCATGTGGCGGTCCTCCTGGTGCCAACCGTCGGTTGGCTCGGGGCCTGCCGGCGAGGGTAGTGGGGTAACAAAAAAGCAGAGGCGACGCCTCTGCTTGCACCCGGCACGACCCGCGATCCCGGGCCTAGGCTCCGGGAACGGTCATGCCGGGTAGCGGTAAAAGAAGAAGATGTGTTCCATTGCAGTGCCCGCGACATTATCCGGCCTGGGGGCCCGTGTCAAATCGATTCCCGGCGCAGGTCCGGCCGGCTTACGGCCGTTTCGCATTGACCCCGGGTGCTACCGTGAGGTTGAAGAATGCGCGCGGCCACTAGCCGCATATCCCGTGGAGGGAATGCAAGATGGGCGACTCCAGACGAACTGCCGAGCGGAACGCGGGCGCCTTTCTTCCGCCGGACCTCGGGGGCGGCGGGGGCATGATCCCGGTGCCGGTCAACAGCATGACCGCTGGCACCGGCCCCGGTGAGCCGGGACCGGAAGACGAGTGGAAGATCCCGGCGTGGCCGGCAGACGAGACTGAGCCGGCCGGGGAAGCGACGCCCGAGCCCGTCCACGCCGCCCACGGTTCGGGCCTACTCCATCGGCTGAGTCATCGTGGCTAGGCTCGCCGGTTCGTGGCGCACGCCGACGGTCGCCTATTCCGCTGGAGGCGCCTGTAGATGAGCGATCGGAAGAGGTCTACCGCGTCGAATTCCGGCCTGACCATTGGGCCCGAGATCCAACCGCATTACCCGTTCCCCTTCGTCCTTCCGGCCGGCTCGGGGCCGGCCAGGCCAGAGCCGGAGGGCAGCTGGAAGATTCCGCCGGGCCCCATAGATGAGATCGTGGGTGCGGACGAAGCGATTCCCGCGGTGGCGAACTCGGGCCGCGCGGCCGGTTGGTGGCGCCGCCTGACTCGCAGAGGCTGACTGACCTGATCTACGGTGGCTGAGCGCCAGCGGCCCGGGGGCTTCCGGTGGGCGCGTTCGGCTGCGACTACGGCACCTTGCTGACAGACCAGACCTGGTTCAGCACGTATGCCCCGTCGCCGGTGGGTTCGAGCAGGTTCGGCTGGGCGCCCTGTACCACCACGTACGGGTGGAGCCGGAACTGAACCAGTCTCCTGCCGTAGAAGGTCGCTTCGACGATCACGCCTTCCATCGTCTCGCGGCTCCAGCTCTGGTCGAACAGGAAGTTGCCGTGACTCCCGATCGCGAACCTCGGCCCGTCCACGTCGGGCTGGATCGAGACCCACGAGGCCCAATGTGTCCCGCTGCCCAGGATGCCGTCGGCGCCGCACTGGTAGAAGAGGGCGCGCTGGGTCACCTGGTCCTTCGTTATCGTGGCGTGGTATTCCGGCCAGCCCCACTGCGGCATCGCTATGACGATGTCGGCTGCCTGCCGGGCGGCGCCGAGCGAGTTGCAGACGTTATCGTCGGTCATCGGCGCGACGCCGGGCTGAGTGGCCGTCGCCGCGGCCGAACCGACGATGTCGTCCCAGCCGACGAAGGCGAACTTCAATCCGCGCACGTCGACTACCGCCGGCGCCAGCGCATCGGCCAGGGTCTTGCCGGCACCGGTGTGCTTGATGCCCGCCGCGTCGAGGTACTCGATCGTCTGAAGCACGCCGGCCTGGTGTGCATCGGTGATGTGGTTGGAGCCCAGCGTGACGACCTTGAGCCCCCCCTTGGTCGCCAGCAGTTTGGCGACGCTGGGATCGACGTTGAAGACCGTGCCCGTGTCGTGCTGGACCCACGGCGAAACCATCGGGCACTCGAAGTCGTTGGCGCTGACGTCGTTGTCCGCGATCAGCGCTTCGACCTTGCCGGCATCGTTGTTGCGCAAGATGACCGGGACCGCCCAGCCCCAGTCGCTCTCCGTGAAACGGCGGTAGCGGACCGTGCCGCCGTCGAGAACCCAATCCCAGCCCTTCTTCTTGCCGACCGCCATGTAGGAGACGCCGCGGTCAGGACAGGTGTCGCCGGTCGAGATGAGCGTCCGAACCTGGCTCTCGTTGTACGCGGCCCAGTCGGCGGGGATCGTCGCCTCCCCGTAGAGCTGGTAGACCTGCGAGCGATGGCTCGGGGCTCCGAAGATATCGGTCGTACCGACCTCCAGCACTTTCACGGACGGCGTAACCAATCCGGGCGGCAGCAGCCCGATCACGCCGGTCGTGTCGTGAACGAACGCCTCGATCCGGTTGGCGGGGAGGCATTTCGTGGCCTTGGAGATGGTCAAGGCCTTGCTGCCCAACCCGATGTAGGTCAACTCGCAGGGGAGGGTGATCGTGCCGCCGGCCAGATCCGCAGTCAGCGCCTGGGCCGAGATGGCGACGCGCGTGTCGTCGTAGCTGACGACCACCGCCAGCGGGAACACCGACGGTCCGCTGGGCGTCGGTGGCGCTGCCGGCGTAGGGGTGGGCGAGTCGGCCGGGGAAGCTGTCGGCGAGGCAGTGGCCGACGCCCAGGGTGTCGGGGTCATCGCGATCGTAGGTCGCGGAGAGGGAGTGGTCACGGAGCTGCCACATCCGGCGACCAGGAGGGCGAGGGTGACGCCGGCCAGAGGGCGCCGGACCGTCCCTCGGAGCCCGGTTCCCGCAAACGAGCGCCGCTTCGTATGAGTCGGTCCGCCCGCCTTCCCGGCTCGTTCGATCGCCACGGTCTCTCCCTGCTGTCTTGTCTGGTTCAGCCTAGCGGGACGAACATCGCGTCGCTCGGCCCAGGCGTGGCGGTCGGCAGAGGAATCGAGCGACCCCGAGTGGATGCCTCAGGGTCGTTTCGCAGTCGGATGTGTGGCGCGCCCGGCGGGACTCGAACCCACGACCTTCAGGTCCGCAACCTGACGCTCTATCCACTGAGCTACGGGCGCGCGCCGCTGTGCTTCTTTGCGGATGGACTGGCGGAGAGGGAGGGATTTGAACCCTCGAGGCAGGTTACCCCACCTGGCGGTTTAGCAAACCGCTGCACTAGACCACTATGCGACCTCTCCAGGAGCCACAGCGGCCGGGATTCTAGCATGGCCGGCCGCCGTCGCAGCAAGGGTTGCCACCGAGAAGGTCGCGCCGAATGCCGGCGCGGCCGGCCCTCAGCCCTGGCTCTTGGGCAGACCCTCCATCTTGAAGCGGACGAAGAGCCGGGTCACGAAGCCACCGCCCACGCCTTCGCGCTCGATATCGTCCGGCTCGAGGCCCGCGTCGGCGGCGATCCGAGCCATCTCGGAGGGCATGTAGGCGAGCAAGCCGAGGTCGTAGATGAGGGCAACTCCGCCCGGTCGGAGGACCCGCGCTATCTCGGCGAAGGCGTCCGCGGGCTCGGTCCAGTGGTGCAGGCTGAGAGTCGAGATGACCAGGTCGACGGCGCCGTCGTCGAAGGGCAGCGACGCCGCGTTGCCGACGATGAAGCGCAGCCGGCCGTCGGTTGTGGCGTGGCGGCCGGCATAGAGCAGCATGCTCGGGGAGAGGTCGATACCGATGATCCGGGCGTCGCGAAGATGCCGCGAGAGGGCCACGGCCAGGTCGCCCGTCCCGCAGCCGATGTCGAGGACGTGGGCGCGGCGGCTCATGCCGCGGTCCTCGAGTTCGTCGGCGGCCTCCTCGGCCACGCGGCTGTAGAGGCGCCCAAGGAACGGCGCGAAGAAACGGGCGTAGGTGGCGCTACCGGGCTCGGCGAAGTTCTCCATGCGGGCGTCGATCGCCCGGGCGACGGCACGGCTCAGGCTACGGCCGGGCCTGGTGAAGACGGCGACGAGCCCGAAGAAAACGACGGCGGAAAGGAAACGGCGCCCGCGCCTACCGCCATTCTTCTGCCTGCCTGCGTTCTCGGCCCGGTCAACCTCCGTGACGTTGCCATCCCTGCCGCGCCCGAACAACTTCATTGGAGGTACCTGTCTGCCTTGTCGACGAGATACAGAGGATAAGACCCGGGCCCGATTCTGATCCTGGGCAGGGTCAGCCGGTTGGCCCAGGTCTCCGGCTGGCTGCCGGTCTCGATGACGCCGGTCTCGATGCCGGGCACGGCCGCGACTGCGACCGAGGCCGCGGCATTTGTCTTGCCGAAGGGATAGCAGAAGGATTGGGGCCAGACACCGACCGACCGGGCGATGGCGGCCGAGGCATCGTAGATCTCGCTCCGCATCCTCTCGGGCGTGAGCGGACGGAGATCGACGTGATCCTCAGTGTGGTTTCCGATCTCGTTGCCGGCCGCCAGCAGAGCCTGGAGTTCCGCCGCAGACAGGTGGTCCGGGCTCCCGATCCTGCCGCCGACCACGAAGTACGTCGCCACGAAGCCGTGATGGCGAAGGATGGGGTAGGCATAGGTGTAGCCGTCTTCGTAGCCGTCGTCGAGCGTGACGACGAAGCTCTTGGACCGGGGCTGGATCCCCAGCCGTAAATCGTCGCCGAGTTCGCCCATGGTCATCGTGCGCCAGCCCCCCGCGTCCATCGCGGCAATCTGTTTCTCGAACAAGTCCGGCGGAACGATGAGCTGCAGGGCGAGGCCGGTCTCGCCTTCCGGCGGCTTCACCCTGTGGTATTCGAAGATCGGGACCTCGATCGTCGTTGCGGGGCTGGCCGCCGGCGGCGACGGCAGCGGCGTGGGCTCCGAGCCGGCCACGCAGCTCGACGGCGCGCCGGGGCCGCAGGTCGGCCGTGCTGCCTGCTCGACGGGCGGCTCCGAGCCGGCCGGCGTCGCCGGTGCCGTAAGCGTCGGTAGGGCGACGGAGGGCGCCGGCGTCGGCGACGGGATCGCCCGTGCCACTTCAAGTGGGCTCGGCGAGGGCGAACTGCTGCCGGCCCGAGACTCACCGAAGCCTGATCCCGCCAGCGTCACGGCCGCCACGATCGCCATGAAAAGGACCAGCGAATTGGCCGCGCCAACCGAGGTGGCATCGGTTGCTCGCAGCCCGCTAGGGCGCACAAGCCTGGTGACGGTCCGCAGTTTCTCCCTCACGGCCGGTATTGTGAGGGTTGGCGTTCGTTTGGCGAAGCCCGACTGACGGATCGAGGTCGCAACCGCGCAACTGTTGCGCGATCCGCGGCCGCGACCCGGGTATGCTCGGCCGGGAAGATCGCGAGCCTTAGGGGAGCGGAATGGAGCGTATAGGGTTCACAGGTCTCGGCACGATGGGTGCGTCGATGGCTGCCAACCTGGCCCGCGCCGGGGCGCATCTGACGGTCTGGAACCGGACTTCCGGAAGAGCGGGCGCTCTCCTCGAGATGGGCGCCGAGGAGGCCAGCTCACCGACTGAGGTCGCCGCCCGGTCGGACATAACCGTCGTCTGCGTCTCCGACACACCGGACGTGGAGGCGGTGCTGTTCGGTGCCGATGGGATCGCGGCCGGCGCCGCGGCCGGCAGCCTCGTCGTCGACTGCTCGACGATCTCACCCGATGCCACCCGTGACTTCGGCCGGCGTCTGGCCGAAGGCGGAGTCGGCATGGTCGACGCGCCCGTCTCCGGCGGCTCGGAAGGGGCGAGGCTCGGGACGCTGACCATGTTCGTGGGGGGAGAGGAGCAGGACGTGGCTCGAGCCCGGCCCGTGCTGGAGGCCATGGGCAGGACGATCACCCACCTCGGCGGGCTCGGCAGCGGCCAGGCCGCCAAGGCGGTCAACCAGGTGATGATCAGCGGCGCCTACCTCGGGGTCGCCGAAGGCATCGTTTTGGGGATAAGGGCCGGCCTGGATCCGCGGCGGCTGGTCGAGGCGCTTTCGGGCGGCGCCGCCCAGAGCTGGGTCCTGGCCAACCGCAGCGGCCGGATGATCGACGACGCGTACCCCCTCGGGTTCCGTCTGGCCCTGCACAGGAAGGACCTCGGGATCGCGCTCGACATGGCCGGCGAGGCCGGCGTCATACTTCCGGTCGCGATGCTGGTCGCCGCCCTGGAGGACCGGCTTATCTCGGGCGACCACGGCGACGAGGACATGTCGGTCCTCGCGCGTGCTGTCCGCGATCTCTCCGCGCCGACGACTCCCGATGGTTCGTCGGGTACGGCCGACGGCCGACATGACCCCGCGGATCCCGACCGCGGCCCTGTATGATCCGGCCATGAACTACGAGCTGTTCATGGGCGAGGCGCTGGCGGAGGCGCAGATCGCGCTCGACCAGGGCAAAGCGCCGATCGGCGCCGTGGCCGTTGTCAACGACGCCATGGTGGCCAGGGCCCACGATCGGGTTCAGGAGTCGAACGATCCCACGGCCCACGCCGTCGTCGTCGCGCTCCGAGAGGCCAGCCGCAAGCTCGGCCGCGAACGGCTCGCCGACGCGACCATCTTCGTCACCCGAGAGCCCTGCCCGATGTGCGTCGGGGCCCTGCTGGTAAGCGACGTCGAGGCTCTCGTGTTCGCCGTCTCGAACGGGGTCGACGGCGCCGCCGGCACGGTGATGCAGCTCGCCCAGGACGCCAGGCTGACCCGCAAGCTCAAGGTCGTCAGCGGCATCCGGTGCGAGGAAGCCGAGGAGCTGTTCAACCAGGCCGAGTCGGTTGAGTTCCTGCGCTCGGCCGAGAGACTCAAGCCCGTCCTCGGCTGAGCTCGCGCTCTACGCGGGAGACTGGGTCGCAGCCCCGGTCGGGCCGTCCCGCGGCCCGGGCCGAACCCGGCCCCGGCTCTGGTATTCTCTCGCGCGGAGAGGTGTCCGAGTGGTTGATGGTGCCGCTCTCGAAAAGCGGTGTGCGAGAGCACCGCGGGTTCGAATCCCGCCCTCTCCGCCACTCCTGATCCAAAGGCCCGCCGGTGCGGGCGCGTCGCCGGCCCGGCCGGCAGGCGACGTTTCGCCGGTCCACGTATCGGCGAACCGGGCCCGTCGAGGGCCGTCGCCGCGGAGAGGTCGCCTAGTGGCCTAGGGCGCCGCACTGGAAATGCGGTATAGCGCAAGCTATCGAGGGTTCAAATCCCTCCCTCTCCGCCACCTTCCCGGGCGGCCGCACGAACCTGCGGTCTGCTGCGAGGCCGCACGAACCGGCGGTCTGCTGTGAGGCCGCTCCCCGTCGACTGGCCGGCGAGCCCGGCCTGCTATGATTCCGGGGCCGTGCTAGGCGGGGAACTAGCGGTGCCCTGTAACCTGCAATCCGCTCCAGCAGGGCTGAATTCCCTCCCCGAGGTCCCCGCTCTCGAATGCTGCCGCTCCAGGTGACGTTGAGGGCCGGGTCCCGCGCAGCGGCGGCTCGTGAACCGTGTCAGGTCCGGAAGGAAGCAGCACTAAACGATGATCGCCGGGTGCCGCGGTTCGGCCTGGTCTGAGCTACCTCTTGCGGTGGGCGCGGAAGCGACCGATCGAAGGAGGGTGCACGGCGCTCGACTTTGCGGTCGATCGATTCAGTCGGCCGGCTCGTCCTTCGAACAGTCAACGCCGGCGGGAGTGCCGTGAGCTCGACCCCACAGCATCAGGCCATCTATCGACGCTGGCGAGCCCAGACCTTCGAGCAGATCGTCGGGCAGGGACCCGTCGTCGAGACCCTGCGCAACGGTGTGCGCTCGGGCCGGACCTCCCACGCCTACCTGTTCGTTGGGCCGCGAGGCACCGGCAAGACCTCCCTCGCCCGGATCCTGGCCAAGGCGCTCAACTGCACGGATCTCCGCGACGGCGAGCCGTGTGACGTCTGCCCGTCCTGCGTGGCCATCCGCGAGGGCCGGGCCCTGGACGTGGCCGAAATGGACGCTGCGTCGAACAACCGCGTCGACGATATGCGCGAGTTGCTGCCTCGCATATTCACCGCACCTTCTGATCTCCGGCACAAGGTCTTCATCGTCGACGAGGTCCAGCGAATCAAGGAGGGCTGGGACGTCCTTCTCAAGACGCTCGAGGAGCCGCCCGACCACGTCGTCTTCGTCTTCTGCACTACCGATCCCAGCGGCATCCGGCCGGCGGTGCTCTCACGCGTCCAGCGTTTCGACTTTCGGCGCCTGACCGTCACCGAGATCGCCGGCAAGCTGCGGACGATCCTAGGCGCCGACGGCCGGACCGCCGAGTCCGAAGCCATCGACCTGATCGCGCGCCTGGCGGCCGGGGGCATGCGCGACGCCGAATCGATGCTGGACCAGCTCCTGTCGACCGACTCGGGAACGCTGACGGCCGAACGCGTCCGCGAGGTGCTCGGCCTCGTCGACGAGGAGACGATCGAGGCCTTTCTGGGTGCGCTCGTGTCGGGCGAGGCCGTTGCCGGGATCGAGATCCTGGACGATCTCGAGGAGAAGGGCCGCGACCTGCGAGCCTTCCTCGAGCAGGCGGTCGAACGACTTCGCACGGCACTCGTGGCTTCGCTCGGCCGGGGCGCGCCGGGCGGCCTGGCCGCCGCCGGACCCGGGACTCTGGCCGCCGCGGCTCGCCGCCTGGCATCGATCGATCCGACCCGGCCGGGCCCCGGGGGCATACGCCTCCAGCTCGAGCTGGCGCTCCTGGCGCCGGCGGAGGCCCGGACGGCGGCCCTGCCGCCCTTCCCGGAGGCGGCCCCGCGCGCTGCCGCCCCGCGTCCGGTCGTTGCGGCCGCTCCAGCCGACCCGGTCGTCACCACCGGATCATCCCCGGCAGCCCCACCGGCACCGGCACGCACGGCCGCGGTGGGGCCCGCCGCCAAAGTGCCGCCCGCCGCCAGACCGCCAGGTGCAATCCCCGCCGCTCGGTCCGAGCCGGCACCCGTCCAGACGCGCACCGGGCCCCCCCTTCAGATGCTCCTCGAGCGCTGGGCCGAGATCGTCGAGGTCATCAGCAAGAGCCCCCCGACGAAGCCGCTGATCGTGGCATGCCGCCCGGTCGGTGTGGAGGGTTCGGTCGTGACGCTGGGCTTCCCGGAGGCGCAGTCGTTCTTCAAGGACGTGGCGGAGCGGCGCCGGGCGATCCTCGAAGACGGCGTCAGCCGGGTTCTCGGTATCCCCGTCTCGGTTCGGTGCGTTGCCGCCAACGTGGAGTTCTCGCCGCTCCCCGCCGATCCCGACAGCACGCGCCTCCTGACGGAGTTCCGCCGCATCTACGGCGACGACGTGGTCGACGTCACCGACATCGACTAGCGATCGCCGCCGGCGGGCCGAGGCCTTCGTCGCCGCGCCCCAGGGCGTGCAACCGGGCGCGGTTTCGGCCAGACTTCGAGGCGAGCGAGGACGCAGTCGGCGCCCAGCGGCGCCAGGAGGAACCGACACATGGGCATGGGCAACCTGCAGCGGATGGCGATGCAGATGCAGCAGGAGATGCTGCGAGTCCAGAACGAGCTGGCTGTTACCAACGTCGACGGTTCGGCCGGCGGCGGCGTCGTCAAGGCCGTCGTCACCGGCAAGCAGGAGCTCGTCAGCGTCACGATCGATCCGTCGGCCGTGGATCCCGCCGACGTCGAGATGCTGCAGGACCTGATCGTGGCGGCTGTCAACGATGCCCTCCGGGCGGCCAAAGAGCTCGGTGAAAGCAAGATGGCGGCCGTGACCGGCGGGCTCCGCCTGCCCGGTATGTAGATCCGGCCGTGGCTGCGCCCCTCATCGAGCCGGTGGCCCGGCTCATCGAAGCATTCGCCCGGCTGCCCGGGATCGGGCCCAAGACCGCTTCGCGCCTGACGTTCCACCTGCTCCGTGCCCCGGAGACCGAGGCCCGAGCCCTGGCGGCGGCCCTGATCGCGGTCCGCGAACAGGTCGTCTTCTGCGAGCGCTGCTTCAACATCAGCGACAGGCCGGTCTGCGCCATCTGCGATGATCCCAGACGCGAAACGACGAAGCTGTGCGTCGTCGAGGAGCCGCTCGACGTGCTGGCCATCGAGCGGACCGGCGAGTTCAAGGGGCTCTACCACGTCCTGCACGGCGCCATCTCTCCGATCGACGGCGTGGGCCCGGACCGTCTCAAGATCCGCCAGCTGCTGGAACGGGCGGAAGAGGCCGCACACTCCGGGGAGCGCTTCGAGGAGGTGGTCATAGCCACCAACCCCACTCTGGAGGGCGAGGCTACGGCCATGTACCTGGCCGAGCGTCTGGAGCCGCTGGTCGGCAGCGTGACCCGCATCGCGCGGGGGCTCCCGGTCGGCGGCGACCTCGAATACGCCGACGAGGTCACCCTGATCAGGGCCCTCCAGGGCCGTCGGGCCATCTGATGTCAAGCCTGGCCGCCAGCCGTCGGTTTCGTCCGCCTGGCACCGTGCCAGCAGTCGCGTCAGGCCTTTCGACCGCCACCAAACCCAGGGGTGCCAGATGAGTCAGCTGATCAACGAAATCCTGCTCCGGCTCGCCAAGCTCCTGGCGGCTGGCGTCATCGGCGCGATCCTGTACCTGGTCGCCGTGGCGCCCCTCCACGTCCAGCCGACATTCGAGCTGGCGGCCCTGTGCTGGATCTCCGCGGCCGTCGCCCTGCTCCTCCTCGAGAGCAGCCCGATCTAGCTCCGGAGAGCCGGGCGGCCGGTCGCCGGGGTGACCTGGAGACCGGCCCCGAGACTCCGGCTCGGGCCGTCGACGGCGCCGCCTGTGGCTCTACCTGATCCTGGACCGGCGCTTGGCCCGTCGCGGTCGTCGTGGCGCCCGGGCGGCGCCGCTTGCCGGCGCTGTCCGGACAGCCGCATGGTTTGACACCCGGCCTCGGGCCCTCTACCATTCCGCCTCGCGCTCTGGTCCGGCGGTTCTCTGGACCGTCGGCGAGCGGGCCGCCCTGGTTCCCCTCGCTTGACAGTGATGAGGCTCGACCTCATCATTGGAGCGTTGCGCCTGGCGCGGTTGTGCGTCTGTGCGCGGGTACCTTAACAACTGAAGAGTGGCAGGAAATCCGGTAAGGATTCGAGCGGGAAACACCCTCGGACCAAAACCAACCGCAAGGTTGGTCGTCAGTCGCAAGGCTGACGTTTTGTCGGAGAGTTTGATCCTGGCTCAGGATAAACGCTGGCGGCGTGCATGAGACATGCAAGTCGAACGGTCAATCGGGCTTGCTCGATTGATAGTGGCGGACGGCTGAGTAACGCGTAGGTGACCTGCCCCGAAGTGGGGAATAACTGCCCGAAAGGGTGGCTAATACCGCATGTGGTGTCACGTTCGGTCGTGACTCCAAAGCCGTAAGGCGCTTCGGGAGGGGCCTGCGTCCGATTAGCTCGTTGGTGGGGTAACGGCTCACCAAGGCGACGATCGGTAGGTGGTCTG
>Ga0209777_10004901_pt1 | contig 15665 bp, 25 predicted proteins | sample FrelakmetHBP12HB_FD_187147 | JGI IMG/M metagenome (GOLD analysis project Ga0209777, IMG submission 187147) | Freshwater lake sediment microbial communities from the University of Notre Dame, USA, for methane emissions studies -HBP12 HB (SPAdes)... | ecosystem: Environmental > Aquatic >... | reverse complement strand
GCAGTATGGGCTCAACCTACTGGTCCAGCAGGACGAGGGCGCCGAGGAACTACTGGACCAGTACAGAGAAACGGACAAGAGCGTCCTCTTCGGTCTGAAGAGCTTCTGGGAAGGTATCGACGTCGTAGGCGAGAAGCTCCGACTAGTCGTCATTCCCAAGCTGCCCTTCCCCAACCAGTCAGATGCCATCATCAAGGAGATGGTGAAGCGGGCAGGAAAGAGCTGGTTCCAGGATGTCTTCGTCCCCAAAATGCTGTTCGACCTGCGCCAAGGCACGGGACGCCTTATCCGCTCGACAACAGACCGGGGTGTTATCGCCATCCTAGACACGCGCATCTGGACAGGAACGTCGGACGCCTCAAAACACGCCACGAAGTGGGAGACCTTAGAGAAAAGAATCGTGGATAACAGACCTTATGCACCGGCCGGTTACGGGAAAATGGTCGTCCTATCGTTGGGATTCGAGAGCGTCGTTGACAATTTCGGCACCACGGCCGGATTTCTAAAAGAAAGCACTTTTTAAGGCTTGACGTTTAGCCTTTAACCGCGTTAAGGTGAGCTTAACGAGCTGTTAACGAACGTTAACAGCGCTTAACCCGAAAGAGGAGAAACGTCATGCCGAGACAAGCAGGATCGAAGGTCGTCCCGTGCCCGAAGCCCAAGTGTGAAGGCCGCATCGTCGCCATGCTGGGGAAGACCGGCACGTGCAAGCACTGCGGTACGCAGGTCAAGGTCACGAAGGCGTACATCGCCGAACTGAGCAAGTAGGGGAGAGCGTGTTCCCCCGAACAGGGGGAACCGCTTTTTTTTCATGCCAGGCGCAAGAGTTGATTCCACAGTCTGCGGGCGTTGCCGAAAAAAGCTTCAGCCTGATGACCGCGTCGTATACGCGGGAATCATCGAACGTATCGGATCACATCCCCAAAACATCGCGGTACAGGGTGCATGGTTACTGGACGGCGGAAAAGAATTCGAATTGGTACACATAGACTGCCGTGACCCTGACCTCACGAAAGGCATGTTGCCATGAGCCAACCTGGAATCATCAACCCCTTCGTAGAGCCGGAGCCTGAGAAGGCCGATCCCAAGCTCTTCGATAAAAACCCAGAGCCGGAGCAGCCTCCGGAAAACATGAACGCCAAGCTCGACGGCGATTCGTTCGGCCTCAGTTTCGATCATGTCGATGAGGATACGGATTTGAGTGACCGTCTTGCCAAACTTCTTTACGACGTAAATGAGCGCTTTTCAGGAGAATTGCGAGAATGTGGTATAAAGATATTGCGTCCGACGATTGCCTACATCCCCGAACCCGGCGAAATGGTCCTGCGCGCCAAGTCCGCCGTGATCGTAGTGGCAACAGGTGCAACCTTGAACGAGACCGCCGCATTCCGGCGAATCAGTCACGCCTTGCACATGCTGCCCATCAAGGAAACCTTGAAGAAGCACAACGCAACGCTCCACGTGAGAGGATGACAACATGGCAACGAAACCCTGCGGAGAGTGCAAGCACTACTGGGCAATGCGAAAGGCCGAGAGGAACAAGGTCCCACGCAAGCTCCATAGCGGGCCCTGTCTGAAACGGTCGGTCTATCCCAGCAACCGCGTCGGCGATGTCGTGTTTCCCCCCGGCGCAATTCTTGAAAACCTGCCGGACATGCGGGCGAAGATCTTCATGGTTCATGAGGCCCAGGTCATGACGACGTGTCCCTGGTGGAACAAGAAGGCAGAAGAGGAGAAATAATGGCCAAAAAGATAATCGACGTACCAGACGGTAAGGGCGGTTGGACAAAGGTAGAGGCCGACGAAGTTCCTGGCAGCAAACAGGATCCGGAGAAAGCAGCACGCGCCATGGCCAAAGCCCAGGAAGAGGACTTTTTCAAGCGCGTCGGCGCCTGCACCCAGTCCATCAACGAGTTCGTACGCCTCTACGCACAGGACCACGGCCTCACCTCTGAAGAGATAGCTGCGGCCGTTTATTTGGAGAACTGCAATAACAGGCATTTCTTCCCTGACGGTCTCGCCAAGTTCGATAAGATCTGTCAGGACGTTTGGGCCTGGTTCCAAGAGAACGTCCGCAAGGCCTAGCTTTCTTATCCGCTTTTACGCTATACTCAGCTCTCAACCCACAAAAAGAAAGGAGGCGGACGTTTACACAAGACGCATCACTCGGCTGAAAGCCGAAAGGAGGTTATAGATGCGCACAGCAACAGCATTTCTCATCGCCACAATCTTGACGATGGTCCTCGGTGCCATCACCGTGTGTGCCAACGAGAAGGATTCCCCGGATTCCCCGTCAAGACTCGGCCCTACCGAACAAGCACAATTGGACGCGGTCATAGAGAGGTTGAACGAGACCGAGTCCGTAGAAGAACCTGGAAATACCGTAGAAGAAATTGTTCCTCCGCTCGTCACTGATCCACTCCCCACGGTAAACGTCACTCTCGATACCGCCTGGGAAAAGTCTCCTGATGACTCACCCATACTCGACCGGCTGGTCAAGGCCGTACTGCGGTCTCGCACGCTCCCCGGGGATAAAGGCAGCAAGCCCCAGTTCTATTGGGAACGCTGCGGGACACCTGTTCCTGAAGACCAGATGATTACACAGGCAACCGAGTGGGCCGTAACATACTTGACCGCGTTGGACACCGTAAAGAAAGAAACCGGGGTCCAACTTCCGATATGGGGAGCCTTCGCGACCATGGCCAACGAGGGTGGATTCAACGAGTGTGGCTTGAACTTTGAGGCAAGGAAGTGGGCCAGCGAACATGAAAGCAAAATTCTCATCACGGAACACTGGCATGGGAAGACCGCCAAACGCAAAGTCCTGAAGAAGGTCGTGGACAAGTTCCGACAAAGCTACGACAGGGATACAGTCTGGAGCATCGTCACGAATCCCGACTACAAAGACGCCAAAGTTCAGGTGAAGGGAAAAGATGGGAACCTCAAGTGGAAAAACTTAGGCAACAAGTTTGATGGAGGGGTCTGGCAGGTGCGCTACAGCATGAAGACCATGACTAGGGCACGCTTTGACCAACTCACGAGCGTAACACCTGGTGTCTACTTAGGGGCGAGAGAGATGGCTCGACGTGCCCTATCGTACATGCCCCGGTTCAGAGCCAAGGAACCCCATCCCCGACCCTGGATGTTATGGCCGGGTTGGGACCCCTTCACCCGCGCCAGTCTTGTTTACGACGCAAAAATCACATCCATCGCACGCTGGCTCGGTGCCCGTAGGGAAGAGATCGAAAGAATCAAGATGCACGTAGACAACTCAACCCGCGCGAGTCACATGATTCGCTAAAGAGGAAAAATGTCAGACCAAAAACTCGTCGGTCACGTTGAGACCGACTCCGGGAGCCTTTTCATCGTGGATGGGGTCTGGAAAGACTCCATTCCCACCGTCTTCCAAAAGAGTCTGCTCTATGAAGATGCCCTCGTAGATGAAAAGAAAAACGTGTTACCCATCTATCTGATACAGAACCAGGGAAAGCGCTTCTTGCTCATTGCCCTTGACGACGGCATCCCATCCGCAGAAAGGGTCCTTGAAGTCGAAACGGAAGACCCTGTGACTGTCCCTGAACCTCCTCCACCGCCGAAACCTCCCGAGGGAGCAGAGTCAGACGAAGACGACGACATAGAAGAGGAGGCGGACGAAAATGAATAACAGTTACATACTGGGAATCTGCGGTCATGCCGGTGCGGGCAAGGACATGGTCGCAGATTACCTCGTAAAAGAATTCGGATTCACGCGCATGGCGTTGGCTGACCCGATCAAGGAGATCGCGCACGTCTATTTTCACGTACCGTGGGACTTGCTGCAACGCTCCGACAAACCCCAGGAAGTCCGATGGCTGCTCCAGCAGCTCGGCACTGAGATCGGGCGTACCTACAACCCGAACATCTGGACTGATACACTACGTAGCCGCATACTGGCTTCAGAAAAAGCACGCATCGTAGTTACAGATGTCCGATTTCCAAACGAAGCTGAAGCACTCGTCACCGGTCTGGGAGCAGATCTGATTCTCGTCCGACGCGTGAACAACCCCAACAAGGGAACCGAGATGATGCAGCATGCCAGCGAGACCTCCATTGAGAAGATACCGTTCGACCTGTTTCGCACCTCTTTTCTCAACGTTGAAGACAGGAAGGACGACCTGCTGCATGCAATAGCCATCAACGTGAAAGGGTGGATTATATGCCACAATTCCCAGAAAACCCCAGAGTAGGGGACGTCATTGAAGTTCCTCCCAATGAGGAACACGGCGTCATCACCCAAATCAAGCTGAATGGTGAATGGGTAAAAGACGTAGACGGTTACGGTGAAGCACAGGGGATCAGCCGTATCTCGTCTTCAGAGCGCAAGTTCATCCTCAAGAATGTCACCTTCCACGACGCTAGTCTCGAAACAGGAATGAAAATATCCGTTCGAGTTACGCACTACCCCATCAACAGTTATGTCTTCGTAGAAGATTGCGGTTGGACCCCAAAAGACCTGGGGGACTCTATCATCGCTTTTGATAGAATTGGTATTGTTTTACATGAACCAGCCTTGACGTTATGCGCTGGAATCGCCTATAACATATATAACGAAGTTTGTGTCGATCTACCCCCGCTGGATGAAAAGGAGAAAGAGAATGAGTAGTCATAGACCTGGACCAGGAATGCCTGGACTGCCCCCTGGTGTCACCCCTGAGATGATGCAGAAGATGATGGCCAGAATGCCCCAAGGGGGCATGCCTGGAATGCAGGGTCAACTCCCACAGCAACCTCAGGCTCCTGGGAAGGAGCGCTTCAACCCACTTCCGGATGACACCAAAGGTACCATCAAGATCATGAAGGCCCACTCCGGCTGTCAAATGCCGCGGGAGGCCGCCACGTTGAACGCCCTCATGACGAAGGCCCAGGAAGTATCAACCGCATCATCAAAAGAAACCGAACTCGATGCTGCCCTAGCCGAAGCCATCACGCAGGTGTTCCGGTCAGACCGAGAATGCGAAAAGCAGTTAGCCACGCGGACCGCGGGTCTCTTCGACGAGGACCCTGAGCTGCACCTACTCTCCGATAAGATCGACGCACTCTACAAAGAGCTACATGACTTAGAAGACACGCTCAAGACAAAAGCCGACGAGTTCAACGCGCTCTCCCAACAACGCTGGGAGAAAGCCGTGAAGGCCTTCGGCCTCAACATTCAAGACCGCTTCTACAAGATCGATACCGTCGGCCGGAAGATCCTGCAACTCGACATGAAGTGCGACAACTGCCAAGGCATCAAACTCCTGAAAGAAGCCAGACAGAAGCTCGCGCATGTTCTCATCTCCATCCAGACTGAGAGCGAAGGAAAAGCAGTCGAACCCCTGAAGGAGGAGAAGACCGATGACGGAAAAGAAACTGCCGGATGTAGTGCTGGTGCTGGACCGAGCGATAGACCGCCTGAAGGAACTCCGACAAGCAGCGGAGAAACAACCTGAGTTCATCAACGTGAAGTACAACATCAACAGGGGTCTTGAATACGATATCAACATGGGGATCGTCGTAAAGAAAAACCCGGAAGTAACAAGCATCGAAATACAGCAATTCACCTCGGTGACTTGCTAACAAAGGAGACAGACCATGACGAAAATGGAAAAGAAAGAGATAACGCACGATGTATTCGAAAAGGCCTGGTTTCAGAGCAAGAAGTTCATCGCCTTTGCCCTGGTTGAGGCCTTGATGGCGACCATGGCCATCGTCGCCTTGAAGCACCAAACAAACCTCGGGTGGCCTCTCTCGGCCTTCATGACCGGCATCGTCTTCGTCATGGGGTTCGTCGCAGTCGTCTTCATCGGAAAACAGACGGACCTCGACAAGTTCGTGCGCATGGCGGCATTCAGCTACAAGCAACCTGAAGCAAATACCGGAGAGAATCCCCCGACAGAAACTCCGGCAGGCGCATCAGAGAAATAGGTCATGCTGACGAACGGCCAATACAAACTCCAGAGCCCGACAGGCAGGACCAATGAGGTCCTTCTTTTTGGTCCGGACGGCAAGTTGGTGGGGATGGTCAAGAGCCTAACGCTGGCTGCCGATTGCGCCAACCCGGATGTTCGGGGAACAATTGAGATGCACGACGGGTCGGTACATCAACTTCTGCGTGTCATCTTCTCCGCCAAGGGCATCATCATAGACGGCGAGCCAAAAAAAGAGCCCGAGGGGGCTTCGAAACAGACAGAGTTGGATGACCTATTGCCCAAGACCTAGGCGCTACTCCGTGGGCTGAAGCTGCGTAGCGTACTCGGCAGCGTTGTAGAAGATGTCTTCCCCGCCATCGATGTACAACATATCAACCCCATCGAACACCCACCGGACACACGGCGCCTTGAGCCTATGGCCCGTCGCACGACCTCTGAGCTCGCCACCTGGCGCCAGGTACGCCAAGGCGTAGTGCGTCACTCCGCCGGTCTGGCCGCGCAGCGAGTGCTGCACGAAGCAGTCCGCCACAATCTGCGCCCGCTCGTGCACGCTGATCACCGCATCCCCGTGATAGCCTGACGGCAACGACGCAAGCACGAGCGCCGTGTGCGTATCGTCCTCCCGCTCGTTGATCAAGAAGACGCGATCACGCCACGGTGTCCTCCTGTTCCCTTCCTCTCCCTCGACCGGCGGCTTCGGCTTGGCGTGCATGATCGACGCCGCATCGATGAACGCCCGCTTGAAGCGCATCCCTGGAACTTCCCGGGATACGAACTGCGGTGGCGTCAGCTTCCCGAGCGTCACGCGCACGTGCTTCCCCAACTCGTGACCCACTGGAACGAACTCGTACGGATCATCGGTCATGAGAACGATTCCCGGCGTGATGTTCGTAAAACACTTGGCCATGGCTCTTCCTCCTCGCGCAGCGTAACGCAGCGCTGTTCAATCAGTTCTTTTCTTGTACCGAGAACTCTACGGATTTTCTTGCGATAGGACAGGAGCATCAGCAGCGAGTGCTTCAAGCTCTTTCATCTCTTCGGACTTCTTGAGACCAAGCTTCTCCTCAATCGCATCGAGTCTCTTCTCGATCTCTTCCAGAGAAGTCGAGAACTCCCCCACAAGTTTCTTGTTGAGATCCTGCAAGCCGGCATTCCCCGCATTCAAAGCCGCAATAGCCTGCTCATACTGGTCTTTGTTCGGTAAGTTCTTCGTCACGATTTCCGTGAACTGTGGGAGCATCGCCGTCATGAGCTTCTGGTAGTCGACCTCGATCGTCGGGCCCTTCTTCTTTCGTTTGATCTGTCTTTCGGGGCTGGTCATTTCTCCTCCTTGGATAAACGGCACCGCTTACCGCGGGGGAACGGGAGGACATCTCGTATCGTCGAATCTACCGGCGTTCTAGACCGCCAGGATATCGACTTAACGCTCTTTCCCTCCGGCCACCTCGCGGGGACTTTACCCTCCCCTGGGCGCAGTGCCTTATGAAGAGCAGTCCTGTTACGGACCGCATCTTTACGTTAGCGGGTGTTGAACTTTTCCTCAAGCGTTTTCTCTGTAGACTTGGCATAACACGCGGCACAGACGGGAGTTTCGGATTCAACTTCTTGTCGTTCATGCCCTGTATCCAGACTCGTGATGGTCCGGAACTTCACTATCTTCTTCATCGTCGTCCCGGCCGGTTGTGGCGTACCACACAGCTTACACTTGTAGCTCATTTTTTCGCCTTTCTCTGGCACGAGTGGCAGGTCACCGCATCTCCCTCTTCTGAGAACTTCGGGTTGGGCTGCGTCGAATTACACAACGGCTTCGCCACGTCCTCCGTGCTCCTGAAGTGGACAAGATTCGGGTGCACCGCACTGATAGGTCTACGTTTCTTCTCACTCATTGATCCTCCTCCCGTAAAGGTCAAACGCCTTGAAAATCCCCCTGAAGACATCGTCATATTTCATGTGCTGATGTGCCGCGATACACAGCGCTCGCAAATCAGTATCTAGAAGTTTGCTTGCCACTTCAATGCGTTGTCGCCACGCGGTTAGCTTGTCGAGCTCGAAACGCATGGCGCCCTGTTTGTAGATCAAGATACACAACCACACTGCTGAACTAACAAGACCCACGGCAAGCAGGATCGCACAATAAACCATGCTCAATCCTCCTCATCGTCATCAGCAAAGACAATCAACCCCGCTATCAGCGCGTTCTCCGCGCCGACGACCGTGTTCTGCTCGCACTCAGGACAGTCATATCCCTCAGCGTCCGGCTCTGTACTGTCTCGCGTGAACTCCTTGCATGTCGTACACCAACCGGTGTAGCTGTCCACTGCATCCAAGTACTCCGACTCCGTGATCTTCGTTGCGGGCATGTATCCTCTCTTTCTACGTGTTACACTTCCTACTGCAAGGAGGTGCAACCATGTTAGCGTTGCAGGCTCTATTCGACCATGACCGTGAGGAGCTGGAGATCCTGTATCGTTGCAGAATAACGACCAAAGCCCATCACCGGTGGTTCTGGAAAATCCTCGATCGCATCTACTGGGTACTCCGCGGCTTCAAGAAGAGCGACTTCATGCGCCGCGCCACAACCATCGGCGGTGTCATTGCTTTCAAGGAAATGACTCAACTTTACGCCGTAAATATCGAAGACTACGTGATCCTGAAGCATGAAGCGAAACACGTTAAACAGGAAGCACTATGCGGACTTGGCGATCCCTGGGCAGGCGCGGGACTCTTCTTGGTTCTCTATTTATTTGTACCACTCCCTGCGCTGGTTTCATGGTTCCGTTTCAAGTTCGAAAGGGAGGCGATGCTCGCCGAAATCAAGGCCGCAAAGTTGCTTGGCTATGAGCCGGACGTGGAGTTCTACGTAAAAGCACTGAGCGGGGTGAGTTACTTATGGGCGTGGCCTGAAAAGAGGGTGAGGGAGTGGTTCAAAGCAGCGCTGGTTACTCCATAGCCTTGTTGATCAGAGCTCCAGCTAGGAGACCGCCACCAAGGCCAAGGGCAGCACCACCAAGGCGATAGGCGCCGATAGGTCCGAACATCTTGAGGATCTCCTTCTTTCCCCAAAGCGTTCCACCAGCTATGTCCGCGGCGTTCTGTAAGATGGGCTCGTTATTGAGAAGCCCACGCCTTGACGTGATTGCGTTGAACACTTTGTCGAGCGCATGGTAACCAGGCAGCTTGGACATGCCGTACTCGTTGCCTGCATACCAGCCCAGCGGAGCACCCATGAGGCCGCCGACAAGGGGCGGGACAAACGAGCCTCCCCCCTGCGGCGGAGCCGCCTGGGGGGTAAAGCCGTTCATCTCATCCACTGCCTCGGCTATCTTGTCGATAATCGACGCAACAGATTCTTTCGCAGAGGGCAGCATCTTGGTTTGAGCCATTGTCGGCTGCTCTGAGACCTCGAACTGGTATCTTGGAAGACTAACCGTGTCCATGCTGTAACCACTTTGCGTCGGCGGCTCAGGTCTTGAGAAGGCCGGAGAGAGCTGCTCTTCCGGTGGCATCCCAATAGCTTTGTTGGACCTCTCGTTGTCGTAGCGCAAGTAGGGGCCGCCGATGCGCTCGTCGGCTGAGAGCTTGAAGAAAATCTCTCCCGCTATCTGACTAGCAGAACGCATTGTATTCCTACCGGAACCTCGCCAGCGCCCTCAGCCAACTACTACCGTGTGGGTCAGTTAAAAGAGCTCTTGCTTGTTGTGACCCACCCCATAAAGGAACAGGACGCGCTTCCACGAGAGCATTTGTCCGCGGTGCCCTTCGCATAATCTTATCTTCTACGTCCCCATATTCTACAGCACTAAGTGGAGTTCCACCTATGGTTTGAATGCGTTGTGATTCACGGTCTTCTGCGTTCATAAGAGCGCGATCCATCATACTCAAACTAATCGCACACTTCTCCAGCACTTCATCCGCTATCTGACGTGCTGTTTTCTGCATCACTGCACCGCCCACGGAGTCCCGCTATACTGCTGCAAATAATCTAAGCCCTGACTCTGCCCGATATGTCTACCTACACCTTTACCGAGAAGCCCGGTGAGAGCCCCGCCTACAGCCATCGGGGCGAATCTGCCACCTGGCTTGCTGAGCAAGAAGCCCAAACCAGCACCTGCACCCGTGCCCCCTACGGCCCCTGCGAGCTCACCGCGGCGCACGCGGCTCGTATACTCGTGTTCGACCTTCTGGGCCCGCATCTGCTCTGCGAGCTGATGTTCGTACTGGGCCTGACGCATCGCCTGCTCCTGCTCTACTTCTGGGGCATCCTGGCCTTCGTTCTCCCGCTCGCGCTGGTATGGCCTCTGGATATCACCTGGATCGTTGTTGTTGGGCTGGGCCGTCTTGGCCTGGTCGACCAGCATCTGGGCCCTGAGAAGCTGAATGATGTCCGGCGAGAGCTGAGACAGCGGAGACGTCGCAGACACAGGTTGTTCCTGCGGCAATTCCGCTTCTTTCTTTGGCGCTGCGTCCTCCATCCTCTTGAGACGCGTATAATAGTCGGAGATTTCAGAAAGATGGTCTTTTGCGATCTCCTCCGCGAGTTCAGGGTCACTCGTGTGTTCTTGCTCGACCTGCTTGCCCATCGCGAGCTCGCGAGGGTCAAAATCACTGGCTGGTTCCCCGTCTGCCTTCCCACCAGGCAAGCGGTCTATTGCCCCGTGGGAACTTTCATGAAAAAAACGACCTGCCTCCCGCTTCGACACTTCCGACATCTTCGTGAGCATCGAAAGCGAGGAGACAACCTGCTCCGCTGCGTGCTTCTCTCTCTGCTTGTTTCGCTCCATCTTCTGCTTGATGTTCATGCCCGCCATGAGCACATCATCGGAGAGGCCCGTGAGGCCCTGCCAGAGCTTCGAGGCACCACTCCCTGACGACTTGAGCGCCGCGGCTTCCATGACCTCGGGATCCACTGCGGCTTCTTTGAGAGAAAAGAACTTGAGCATCTCCGGTTCACCCTTAGGCTTCTCCCCAATCGACTTGCGCCACTCAATCGGCTGGGACTGAGGAGCTGAGGGCTTGTGCTGCATCGGAGATTCCCTGTGCATCACGCGCTCCAAGGCCTTCGGGCCGCCTTTGCCCGCACTGAAGACACCGATGCCCCTCGCAACGTTGGCACCGAGCTTCGCCAGGACTTCGTCGGCTATCTGAGAAGCAGCCTTCTCCGGCAGATGCTTGATGTCCGGCGTGTCGTGTGCCCACTCCAGGGCCTTGCCTTTGGGGAGCTCGTGGCGTGCCTCAAGTGCAAACATCTTGCGTTGTTGCTTCTTGCTTTGGAAGCCGCCGATGGCCTTGGAGACGTCGTAATCCCGCTCTTTGCCGAGCTTCGCTAGAACCTCGTCCGCAAGCTGCTCCGCGGACTTCTTTACGTGCTCCGGGAGGGCTTTAATACTCTTCGTCTTGTGGGCCCACTCCTCCGCAGTTCCCTTAGGGAGTTCCCCTCTATTTTCTTTTGCAAAGAAAGCCCGGACTTGGCTCTTGCTCTTGAAAGGCACGGTCTTCACCTCCGCGTTGCAACCACAACCAAGTATACGGCGTAAATCACTTGAAGACAACGAGCTGAAAGCGATTGGCTTCCTCGAAAGTTCGCAAGAATATCGAGACTATAGCTAAGGCAATCCGGTCGTCCTGAACTTGCGCCGCGTGCGCCTTCCCCCTTGGGAACGTACAGCAGAATAACCCAGCATTGGCATGCAGCGTCAGGGGCGCCACGTACTTCGCAACAGGTTCCAGAGAGGGCAACAGGTTCAAATAGACCAAACCGGAACCAAGCAGACACCGCATCACCACGAGCTTAGGAGGCAGGACTCCTGCAACTGCGTGTCCTTCGGACTCCGCGTATGCGGGATCTATGTATAGAGGATAAAGCGAAGAATAAGAAAGCGCATCAAGGTCCCTATCCGGGTCCGTAGCTCCTATATCGAAGTACATGTCCAAGCGTTCGGTAAAGGGGTATCGAGCCAAAGCAAGATTAACAACCGGCGTATCACTCTCGGTTCCTGCCTCGAATTCAAGAGAGGCAACCTGGTCAACGTAACCACGTACGGTACTGACGGACTTGTTGACAGAGAGCAGACCTTGAGTGGAAACCCCACCTTCGAGGGTAAGCCCTATGAGATTGATGGCATTCGAGTAAAGCACATTACTTCAGCATCACGAGCTGGAAGCGATTGTACTCTTCGAACGTCCTGAGATAGAGACTCACCAACGACATCGCAAACGTGATCTTGTTCGTCGGGTCTGTCGGGTCCGTTGCGTACGCGTAGTGTGATGTGCCCCGCGGAAACGCGTAGGAGAAGAGTCCTTTTCCTGCATGAAGAGTGATTGGCGCTACTTTCAAAACAACCGAATCATCGAGAGGGTCCGGCGGATTGATGTATAGGAATCCCGAACCCTCGATGCACCGCATGATGACGCACTTCGGTGGAAGAACACCTGTCATCGCGGCACCGGCCACGTCCCCGTAGGCAGGATCAAGATAGAGCGGGACCATCGTAGTGAGGTCAATAACATCCAGATCTTTTGCAGCGTCGGTCTGACCGATATCGAAATACTGGTCGATGCGTTCTGCCGCGGACAAACTGGCCATGGCGAGATTGATGATGGGTAGTTGGTCTGCAATGCCTCCCGCAGGAAAAGTAACACTGGTCGCTTGTGTGAACCGACTGCGGGTTACGGATGGAATCTTATTCGCAGTGAGTAGTGCGTTTGTCATGATTACTCCACCCTGTTCTTGAGGAAGACGTAACCGGTTATGCGCGAGGGAAGGAAGGTCGCAGCCATGATCTCCCCGATGCGTATAAGCTGGTCATCCTCGCCCTGCCAATTACTCGCCGTCTCGTACGCGTGGTCGTTCAGATACAAGAACCAGCCGTCCTTGATGAGCGGGATAGGAATTACGCCGCCCACATCCGGGGGATCAAAGTAGTCGGTTGTGGAGACATCCGTCGCCAAATACAGAGCCGCTTCTCCGAACTCGCACGTGAGCAGGACACCAACCACGTAAACATCCGCAGGATCATATGTCGGCTTGAAGATGGGCACAAGATTGGCGGCAGCGGGAGCAGAAATATCGTTGTCAGGTTCCGTGACACCAACGTCCGTGCTGATTGTCGTAACCTGATCGTACTTGATATCGGCAAAATTCAAGATGAGTTTTGCCATACGGTCCGTAACAGGATTTCCCGTATCAAAGCTCAGTTCGGTATTGACCGTTAGCGGGGCATCTAGCGGCTCAATGCCGGTCGGTGACGGAAAGTAGGCCATTTGGTTTCCTCCTGGTTCTCAATTATAGCGCGTTCATTTAACCCGAGTCACGCCAAGATTCGCATGGAAGATGGTCGTCCCATCCGTAGCCGTAGCTGTCACGTACAGGGCCTCGTTATAAGGTAAGGACATGGAGGCACAAGAAAATTCGAAACATCCGTTGAGGTCCGGACCAGAGCCCGACCCTAGGTCAACAAGAAGCACGCCTGTCCGCGTCAGAATTTTTGCGGTCATTCCTGTTATGGTGAGATCCCGTCCTTGGTCCCTGACACCCCATAAAACGAAGAAGGAAGTCGTCCCGTCATCGCTCATACTGGCATCGATTTGGAATCCACCACTGTCCGCTATGAGGGCAGCACAAGTCGATCTGCCGAAGGTAACATAAGTATAGTCACTCGCTCGGAACGGGTCGTCTCCGTAAGAATTCGTTGCAACGATATCAGCTCCTCGTACGAAGCACCGGACCGTGGTCGGTCCTGGCGCCGCTTCAAACTGGATGCGCCAATCGTCAAGCAAGTTGACGACGAACCCCGTATATTCCCCCGAACCGAGCGGGATCTTACCTTCGATGTTGGCAATGTGGTGAAAGTCCATCATTCCCTGTGTGGGTTCATAGGCTCGAATCGCATTGACAAGGTCCTGCCCCATGAGGAGCGGCCTCGACACACGAATCGTCTTCTCGGACTTGATAAACGTGATCGCCACGCGAACCAGCCTCCTAGGTGACGATCGTGTCCGTGGTTCTGATCGCCGTCACCGCCATGCCGGTCGCCGTGATGCTCGACTCGACCTCGAACGGGATGATCCCTTTCTTGCGAACGCGCACAATGACGGGCTCGACGACTCCTTGGATAATCGTCTTCGAGACGCTGGTGCCGACCGCCTCCTCGTCGATGAACGGCACGTAGCAGCGGTCGCTCGCTGTGTAGTCGCGGTCCGTGACCGGCGACAACCCCGTGAACTGCAAACCGACCGCGTCGATCGCCGCGTAGGTGTAGAACTGTTCGCTACTGTCCGTGTCGTCGACCACCCGGATGACGCCTGACGGCGGGAGGTCGATCGGGATCGGTCCCGTGACGTTGAGGAAGTCGGAACCGGCGGGGGTCGCCTCGACACCGCCGCACATATCCTTATCGATGTTGCCACCGACGCCGTCGAGCAGGAACACCGCCACGCGGTCGAGCGCAACAACGGCGCTCACGGTGACGTCCACGTAGTTCGGCGGGACTTCCGGATCTCCGTCACTGTCGATGAGCTGGAAGTTCTTGATGTCGTCTGGGTCCATGTTCTCGACGAAGATGCCCTGTGCTCCGAAGAACTTGCCGCCCGCAAACGACCCGAACGGACACACCTTCACCGCGGTGTACCCCGTGTAGGCGAGCGTGTACTGTTCACCGTCTACCTGAACGACGGCCCCGGCGACGACCGTGTGCATCTTGTTCGTCGAGGTGCGCTCCGTCAGGAACTTCATGAACTCGTACATGTCGCAAACGCAGTGCCCGGCGCAGTTGACGATCACATCATACGGCTGGAGACCGCCTCCGTTGTTGAGATCCTTCATCATCGTGTGAGCCGAGGCGAGGGCACCGTTGACTAGGGCACTCCACGTCGGAGCCGCGATGCGCGTGCCGTCCGCGTTCGCCGCTCCTGTTCCACCATCCGTGAGTCCCTCGTTGTCCTGGAAGGCACCGGTGGTCGCGCTCAGGTAGAGTTTGCCCTTCGTCCCGATGGCCTGCGGGTCTTGCACGATACGCCGGATGACCCCCTGGTGGCCCGTGACCGCCCCGGTGACCGTGTTCCCCACCGTGAACAAACCGGTCTGCGTCTTGAACGCGAGCTCGGCGAGCTCCTCAAGTGCGTTGTTGTTACCGAAGACACCTTCGACATCGCCGAGCGTCAGGGTACCGGAGACGATCGCGTCCTCTTCGAGCACGAACGCGGTCGCGTGCGACACGGCGTCGTGCAGCACCTTGTCCGCAACGAGACCAGTACCTGCCCCCGTGTCGTAGTCCAGGGTACCGTTGACGAAGTTCACACGGATGTCGCTGTAGTTCGCGACGGTCGCCACGGCGGTGTGGTTGTTCAGATCGTCGGCGGTAGCGAGAGGCAACGGGTTGCGTCCACCCGTTGAGACATCCGACTCGTAGAAGTCCCAGGTGTCCCCGTAGGTCCGGTTCAGGGCCATCACCCACCCGCCGTCAATGAGCACCCCTGCTTTCTTGACGCGGATCAGGACATCGATGTGACCAGTCGCCCACCAGGCCGCGATCTTCGCATCATTCTGCACGAGGTAGATCGTGGTGCCCGCCTCAATGCCACCGAGCGTATAGATGTTCGGCCAGAGGTCGTCTCCGCTGGTGGACGCCCCGGTGGTCGTCCCATGCCCCGTACCTCCTGTGATGGTGATGGCGTCCGCAGCGTCGAACAGGTCGTCGGCCGCGTCGCACCGCACCCTCC
>Ga0209777_10004900_pt1 | contig 15668 bp, 17 predicted proteins | sample FrelakmetHBP12HB_FD_187147 | JGI IMG/M metagenome (GOLD analysis project Ga0209777, IMG submission 187147) | Freshwater lake sediment microbial communities from the University of Notre Dame, USA, for methane emissions studies -HBP12 HB (SPAdes)... | ecosystem: Environmental > Aquatic >... | reverse complement strand
TGGAGAAGGTTTTTAAGATAGGTGGACGATTTTATTCCGCCATAATTGGACAGTTTTACGCCGCCCTTGACAGTATAAATAGTCTCCATATGCATTAGGCAACTTTACAGGTAGTTTTCAGGTCCATTCCACAATCCGAATCTCCTCTTCAGTCAACCCGTACGCTCGTATGCCGGACGATTGATATAAACAAAAACGTGGAGATGTTCAATCGTCAGGACAACTCTTTATGTATTTACCGCTAATCGGTATGAAATGCTTTGGTTTAATTGGCGTGTCATACCTGCGGATGGATTCTAGTTCAATAGCAATCCACCTTCTGCTTTTTGTTTCACCTTTTCTTCTAGTGCGCTTTGTTTTCCATTTTTTATTTGCCTCGATATAAATATCTAAATCCCCTTTAGATAGATAAATATCATTTGGATATATTTCAAAAAAATAGAATGGGTCCTCTGCGAAGGTGATGGTCTTAATTTTTCCCTCACCTACGTACCCTGTGTCTTTCTTTGATTGATAAAAAACGAATTTCATGCCCGGTTGAAGTTCTTTGAAAATAGTTGCGGGTTTTATAAATACCGTCTTTCCTTCATCAAAAAAACGAGGTATATACAACTTCGGGATGGGGAATGTAACACCAATAACTTCAGGCATTATAGTTTGAATTTGTATGGGAGTATTTAACTGCATTGTTCAAAGTTGTATGGAACGATCCTTATTCTTAGATCGATATTAAGAAATTTCTGCCTCTGCAATACCTAATAGATGTATAAATAATTCAAATCTTTGTTATTGCGATCAATTTGACATATTTATCCCATCAATTAAATCAGAAATGTTTTATGATTTTATTTACTTTCAACTATATTTATCTCATCTTCATTCAGTCCGTATAGTTGGTAGACCAATGCATCTATCAATTGGTTTGTAGACTCGATCTGACGATGGAGAGAAGTCTGCTCATGGGGTGTACGTACATTCAGTAGATGTTTATGGAGAGTTAGCATCTGACCCACCAGAGATACCATTTGATCGCGATATGCGATATCCTTTGGATTGGTGCAATCAATAATAGGGATTGGCATTGTCTCCATATATATACTCCCCAAGGTGTAATATCCGCCTCTAAGTTCAGGGATAATGCATTTGATGAGGAAACGCATAATAGAACTATTTAATACTCCTAATAGATATTTGTCTGACAAAGGGATCATAAAGCAAGTTTTATTTAGATATAAACCACCGTCGTCTAGGGTAAATTCAGGTCGCATGCATACATCAGGATACACTATTTTTGGATCTTCAAATTCTTCATAATAATCACATGCTCGCAGTTCCCACCAATAATCTCCCTTGTCACTACGCTTTGCTGCTAACTCATGAAATGGCAAAAAAATATTTGCAATTGAATTATAGTTTTCGATAAACCAATTTTGAGGATTGCCACTATTACCTGCTATCGAAGATGTCCATCCTTTAGGTAATAAAATTAGATATTTATCGGTAATTAGCGGTTGATATCGCTTTGCTTCTTTCCCCGATATAAATGGTTTAATGATCTCTTCGTTCTTAGGATCTTCCGCGATAAGTTTTTCTTTGGTAACAGTATCTATAATAAATGCTTCATTTAATCCTGTTTTAATACCATAGTGTATTTTTTTGCACCCAAATATTCTTTTAATCTAACTCCTTTAGTCTGTAATTTGATTAGCAATGAACTAACTTTCTCGCTGGTCAATATCCAACTATTATTGTTATTCAATGATGCTAATCGAACTTCAATATGAATTTCTCTGACATAATCCTCGAGACTCCTGAAATTAAGAGTTGATACTTTTGTAACCTGAATAATTTGATTTGGAGATCGCTTAATTATTCTTATGATACAAGGATACGTTGTGGTTCTCTCAAAAACAGGAAGATCTCCAAAGTCAATTATTTCCTCTATGCAGTAATTTTTCATCCATTTCCGCAGAGGTTCACCATAATTCGATTTTATCCATTTGTTCGCTACAATATACGAGAAGATGCCATCTTCTTGAAGGAGTGATACACCACGCTCTATGAAGTAGGTGTAGAGGTCTGCTGTCCCCTGATAGACCGTGTAATGCTTTTGGAAATAGATTTTTAACTCGCCAAGTATCTCTTGCCTTACATAAGGCGGATTGCCTATCACTATGTTGAAACCGCCTCTCTGGAATATTTCCGGGAACTCTTTCTCCCAGTCAAATGGATTAATCCGTTCAATCTGCTCCTGCGTTAGACCCGGATTGTCCTTCAGGATGTCCCATCCGATCAACGAGTTGCCGCATTTAATATTATTGCTCAGGTCAGGTAATGCCCTCTCCTGGAAGAGTGTAAGTTGCTTGGATATCGTCTCTTCATTCTCTCCCTCCAGCACCTTCAGTAAAAGGGAGAGTTTTGTCACTTCGACTGCCTGGCGATCGATGTCCACGCCGTAGATGTTATTCAGCAATATCCTCTTGCGTTCTGTTGTAGTAAGTCTCCACTCCCCACCCTTGCTCTGGAATATTGGAAGCGTTACCTCTATTTTCCGACCTTTTTTGACTTTGCTTTCCTGACCACCAGGGATTAACTTCCTTACCTCGGAAGACGATGGTTTCAGACCTCTTTCCAGCAAGGGCACAAGATTTTGAATATACCAATCTCTGTGCCAATCTAGCAGGTACTGGTAGGCTACAATAAGAAAAGATCCTGATCCACAAGCAGGGTCTAAAACACTGATTAGAACCACTTCAAGTGGAGTCTTGCCTTTCAGTATTTTGCCTAAAGTATTTCCCACGATGTTTTCCACAATAAAGACTGGAGTGTACTTGACCCCGCCCGCCTTCTTTACTTCGGGCTTGTCCTCGACCCATGCAACATGGCTCTCGTCTAGCCGTATAACTTTGCCCAAAAACTGCTCGTAGATCTGTCCCAGGATCTCAGCGGGCAGCACTGAAAACGCATAAGGACTTTCAGGGAAATAGAGTTGCTTGATTAGGTCCTTTAAGGTACTATTATCGATGTTCAAATTGGGGGTGATGATATCCGGGCTATCTCTATCTGGTTCCTTTTTGAAATGGAATATTCCTGAGTTATAGCGTTCATCTGCCTGGCGGAAAAGTTCGCATAACCTTGGGTAGACTCTTTCACCGTTAAGCAAATCCTTAAGGCGCATATATTGTTCAATGCCACGATCTTCACAGATTCGAAGGAACATTATCCGATCTATGATTGCCTGGACGGAATAGTTGAGGCTCATAGTATCTAATTCTGGATTACGTAAGGCGATGTTCTTTGCCAGCATATCACGCCATTTTGAGATGTCATCAAGCAATGCGGCATCTACTCGTTTATCGCCTCTTTTTTGTGGCAGGGTTCGTACATATTTATCAAGTGATCCATTAAATACGGCTTCTCTGGAGAACAGGGCGTCAATCTCCTGCCATTTTTCGGCGTATTGATCGTATCGCAGGTACAATAGCCTTGATTTCGTGGGCTTATCATCTTTAAAAGGCTGTGATAGACCATAATAGACCGAAAATTCCTCAAAATCTGTCAAAATAGATATTGGTAGGTTTGCGGACCACGCATAGCCGCGAAGTTGTAATGCGGGATATACACCTGATTCGATATTTACCGACGGTCTCTTGACCTCGACAAAGAACTTTCTCTTCATCGATCCCATGAAATTATCGAATAGCAGGAAACTATAATCTGGCTTCTCACTTTTATCATCTTGTTTAAATACACCCTCCACTTTCACCTCTTGGCGGTCTGGGGCACAATTTTTACCTTGAACATCCCAACCAAGCGCCTCAAAGAAGGGGTTGACAAAATGGTTTCGTAGTTCTGTTTCATTATATGTTTTGGATTTATAAATGTGCTGATAATCTTCAAACCTTTTAACTAGGTCCATTATCTCTTTGGGTGCCGCCATCCTGGTAAGGATCATTCATTATATCTAAAAAGGTTTTTCATCAACTCATCACAAAGTCAATAACATATGTCGCGTGGGCTGGGGGCGCGCATGGTCGGGAGATAATCAACCCCATAAGTACCGAAATATTTAATATGGATAGGTTCTTATCTGTATATTCATGAGGATGGAAATAAGCATCAGTGAGGACGCCGCCAGGGACTTGAAGGAAATGGCGGTGAGGAGATACGACAGCCTGAGATCCACATCCAGGCTGATAGAAGATCTGGTCAGGGAAGCGGGATCGATCCCACCGCCAGATGTGGAGGCAATCAAAGCCGAGAGAGAAGAGTGGATCGCCGAGATGATCAAAGAGGAACAAACTCTGCAAAAACAAAAAAAAGGATCGATCTGTCGAAACCCTCCCCATTGGATATGTGATAATTGCGCTGCTGAGTTTGAGGTCACGATTCGGTCCGATGCTAAGTATTGCCCGGCGTGCCGAAGTAATCTAATTAGAATCATCGCTGAAAAGGAAAAAACGATCTGGGGTCGGATTTATGATGTAGTATTTGCGGATGTTTATGCTAAGATAGATGCTGATTTCAAGGAATGCCAGAAAGGTACTTAAGTTCCTATACTGTTTAGAGGTTCAAAGGCTGGACTCTGACCGTGACAGTCGCCCCGTCCTCGTCCTCTGTAGCCAGAATCTTTACAAAACTTGGAATACCTCGGAAGACAAAAATCTTGCTCCGGTATTCGCTAATTCATACATATCTGAAAAAGTGCCGCCTGATAGGAGAGATCCTTGGACTTTAAACGTCCACAATTTTGTCGCAACTGAGATGTTGACCTCCATTAAGAGAGAATTATATCCAAGGCAGTTGATTTCCGCGCTGGTGGCTGTTCCTATGGGCGACGGTTACGCCGTCTGGGTATATTTTTGTCGTTCGCATTGATAATCACTTCATAAAAGCCTTTTATCCAAAAAATATAAAAAAATTTTGACGATGATTGTATTTTGGCTATGCTTTTTTCGGAGATACCACCCCCCTACCGCCGCCGAAGTCGCCCCCCGTCAACGATTTAGTCGCACACCCCCCTCGCGCCGATGTGGATATCGATTTCTCTATTTAGATTCCAATTACCCCTAAATAGGGCATGTTCTCCTTTACATAATGCGTATAAGAGAGATATATCGCTTAATGCCCTTGATATGTGTGGTAGTATCGTTTTAATGCGCTCATAGCAGGTCTTAGAGCATGTGAGAATAGGGCATATGTTCAACTCCTCCGCCGCCAGGAAAGTAACCCACACGCCCCATGATAGCATACTAGAACGCAGATACATATCTCTACTAAGGCGAAGATATATAAGGTTTGACCTTTTATATAATGAATGATAAAGATGGTTATGACAAACGAGGATACCGGCGCAATATCGTTTAAACTCTGGATGCTTATCTCATTTTTGGGAGCCATTATAGCATATGTCACAATAGGAAGCATGCTCTTAGCATGCTGTGTTTTAATCGCTGGTATCCTCGTCGTACGGGGGTATAGATTAGATGCTGGTGACTTTCCATGACTCCGTATATGGAAAAAAGAATGCACGTTTTATGACAGCATACCAGAACGTAAATATGCGTCTCTTCTATGCGATGGCGCACTTTTCAGATAGATGCTTGTTGTCAATATAGAGGAATGTCCTAACTGTTGTGACAATGTGTATATGTCTATGCCGTATTCCAGAGACCAAACCGCGAACGAGTGCCTTAATAAATGAGGATGCACCCGTTCTAAGCCCGCTTTACCTGCAATCGATTTTAGGATGTATTGTATTTGCCTGGGAGAGATATGATCGCCTGCTATGCTAGTGAATAGCCAGCCTGTAGACCTTCCATTTAGATATGCCTGAAGTGCTGCCACAACCGGGGGCAGTAGGGCGACAGTGCGCGCTTTTCCACTCTTGGCATTAGAGGCTGGAATGTGCAAATATGAGTTGTCAAAATCGATGTCCTGTACTCTTATGCTGCTCATTTCAGCAACTCTTAACCCAACACCACCAAGCATATAGAGAATACATTTCTCTCTAGCGTCTTTGGCTGCCGCTACAAGGCGATCAAACTCATCGCGCCGGAGAAACTTCTCTGTCTGCATGTCAGCTATTTATAGAATCCATGCTATTTAAACACTTCGTATTATTGATTGAAAGACGAACATCACAAACAGAGGGCATGTTTTTCAATGCCTTGGTCGGAAGGATTGAGATGGCAACAATATGGGGCTGTCTTAGGTCAGGGACGCATCAAAAAGACATGCCTAAAATGCCTTAGAATCGAAGCCTTTGGGAAGATATTGGTAGAATGAGGACGATAGATAAACTGCCGCCCAAGGCGGAAGCATGACTTGATATACTACGCCGCGCCCTTGACGGCAATCATCAGTTCGGCGTTTCGGACTTCTGTCATGGAACCTCAACGTTTATTTTTTTGGAGTACGGGGTAGGAATTTTGATTCGTCAAAAAGTTCTCCGGATGAGGGGTCATACAATAATATGTCTCTAAGTGACATTTCCATTGGATCTTTGTATTTTTTGCCATATCCGGTAAGAGAATCGATAACCGGAATTGATGCTAAATATGCGTTCCATAGTTTCGTTTTCCAGGATACTTTTGCATCTTCTGTAGGCAATTGTTTTTCTTTCATAGATTTTTCCTGTTCTCTTCCTCTTGTATCCCATCCAGCGATCGCACCTTCTGTGGTTCAGCCTCGAATATATCGGCTACCACTTTAGCGACCGAGACTACAGAATCGTATACGATAGACATTTTAATCGCCTAGCGGTTTTGATCCGTCTCCTTGTATGTCGGTGGGATAGACTTTGGAAATTGTGATACATAATCTTCGGGTTCTTTTCCATAATCTCCCAATAATACGATTTTAAGTGCCTGGAGTATAGTCATCGCATCTTTCGATCTATATGGATTTATCCCGTGAGGATATCCCGTAAGTGAATCGATAACAGAAATCGATGCTAAATATTCGTCCCATATTTTGTCTGCAAGTTTCTTTCTCCAGGGTTCTTTTACTTTTACATCGGCAATTGCACGCAACCGTTTGTATTTTTCTTCCACAGATTCTTTCTGTTCTCTTCCTCTTGTATCCCACCCGGCGATCGCGCCTTCTGTAGTCCCCGATTTTTCTATGTGGGTAGCATCATGTTCTTTTTCGATTAGGTACAGATCATAGAGGCGGGGTTCAGCCTCGAATATATCGGCTACCGCTTTTTCGAGTGTGACATCATCATGCTTGGTCCTTTTAGCGATTAAGACCACGGAATCGTACACTATCGACATTTCAATACACGGACAGATTTTCTGGGAAAGTGCGTACTCCCCCAAGTCTCACAATCTCCGCTCAAGTTCCGGTCGTGGTTTGCTTCGGGAAAAATGGGACAACTTTTCCAGTTCTCCGATCCTCTTTTCCAGTTCTTCAATTTTCTTTTCCAGGCGCGCTATCTTCTCGCCAACGTTACTCGTATCCTTATCCTCAACCATTTGCATCACTCCAAATACCAATCATATTTTCCAAGTCGGGCTGGACCCGCTGGGGATGTTCTGTTCCACACTCTGTGCAACTATTGAAATTACACTTTGAAATCATCAACTATTTTATAATAATCCTCCTCTGTCAATCCGTCACCTTGTGCAGACCCTTTACCATTTGCTCGGATTGTCATTAACATGTTTCGTTCTGGATATGCTATAACAGTTATGTAATCCGTAGGAACGCCTGTCACTGCACCCCCTTCAGAATAAGCCTGAGTTATACTCGCAGACACGGCGGTGTGTCCATCTAGATTATAAGGTTGAAGAGGCTTTGCAAACGCATTCTCTCGTAGGTTGGATATATGATATTTTATCTCATTTGTAAGCCCCTTGACACCGAAGTCCGTTGGGTTCGTATTCTTAATAACGGTAAATCTCACCGTACCATTCTGGTTTTGGTAAATTCTTATATCACGTGAACCATCGGTCCTATTTGAATACTCTTTAAATGCTGGCGAAGTAGGAATAACGGCTACTGGCTTTGAAACTACCGGATCTACAATAGTAGGAATACTTGGATTAGGTATCATTGAAACCAAGGCAATCAGGAATATTGATCCATATAAAACATAACCTGCTATTTTAATTATTTTGTTTTGGCTACTTATCAGCGGCAATTTATCAGCTATTCCCATTTATAGACCTTCCAACCTTCGTTCAGCCTTCGGGTCTTTGGGAGATCCGTGATTTTGAGGAAAGCAAAACTAAGTTAAATATTTACTATTGTTAATGATACTTATAATTATCCTTAGATGAGGTCGAGTAGAAGATCGACATATCCTGTTATCTGGTCGGTAGTCTATTTCCAAAAGAAAAAACACCACACGGTCGCGATTTCGGGTGCTCTTTTTCTAACGTCCTCCGCGACGGTTTATGCACATTGATTAAATACACGTGTATAAAAATTTACATATTATAACGCTCACATCCAACGCCTGCGCTTGCAGAAAATCGATATCCTGATCCAGCCGCGCCACTTCTGCCTGGAGATCGGCTTTTCTTCACTTCCGAGCATTTAACTTCATTAATATTTCATCGTAGGTCAATTATAAATCACCTTGAAGCAGTCCACTAAAATCCTCCTCATCATCAAAGGCTGCTTGCAGAAAATCAATATCCTCCAAGGCTAACGCTTGCAGAAAATCGATGTCCTGGTCTAGACGCGCTACTTCTGCAAGCAACTCGGCTTTTCGACGCTGCCTGTCATTCAATTTTATAATAATTTCATCATACGACAATTAATCACCTTTCATTTCATTTTCATTTATATATTTTCGACAACTTAGACATATAAAAACGAGATTTGAAGACCTGAAATGATCAAATATCAGTTTCCGATGTTTGCATTTAATTTGGTTATAATATTTAATCAATGGGATTATAATCAATTTCTTGGAGGTTGTTGTGCCCAATAAATTTTTATATACGATTAGATTATGGAGTTTTAATATCATGATACCAGAATATTTATATCCTATTGCATCATATCAGTAATTCGGAATGATGCGGCAGCGTTTCCCTCCAGCCTCTTTATTCCCTCCTTATTACTGATTTAATTCCATTGTCGTGCCAGCCAGGATTGAAAGCATACATCGCTACAGAAAACTAATATTGGGCAGCCTCGGAGAGGTCCGTCCATGGCAGGATTCATGAAATAGTCGTCCTCGTCCCCGATCCGGTGGCACCAGACGCACTCTAGATAAGGATTGCCGCCATGGTATTTGTTCAACATTTTAACCTCATTCATGAAAAAATTGGGGACGGGCTCGCCCCACGGGTTAAGTACCTGAGTATGGCTCCTCACCATTTAGTTTGCGGGACTTTTGCGGGTTAGTTGCGGGTTAGGTAGAGATGCAATCCACAACGTTTTTTGTGCCTCTTGCTTTCGATTTCGTCGTTTTTTGCGGATTGTGCGGGTTATTTTCCTGCCACCGGCAGTTTTACCACACACCACCACCACACCATATATTACAATCCTGTTTCTAAGGTAAGTAAAAAAGTAGTTTGTAATCCGCAAAACAACTCTAAAACGATATCAACAACACGATTTTATTTTGCGGATTAACACAGAAACTAATCCGCACTAACCCGCAAGACTATTCGATTTCAATATCCGCAACCACCGTCCATTTGCGGGTTACCATAGCAACCTAACCCGCAAGACTAGTCTGACTGGGATCATCTATCTTGATTACCTTCCAGGTCGATGCGTTCGCGTGTGTGTCTTTCTCTCCGCGAACCATCATCAAGCCCTTTATCTCCTCGTCTTTCTCGTCTAGTTTGAAGTTGACTTTGAACCTCTTATTCAGGAAATGCTTCCGTATATACGCGCTTACTATCTTCGAGTCGCCTCCCTGTTTGTACTTAATCTTCTCCATAAGATCAGCGGGTGCATACTGTGTTATTGGCAAAAATTCTGATCTCAGGTCATACAGTACTGTGCCCACGGTCACTCCAACTTCTTTGGTCGCGCTGTAACGCCTGTACCATGCGATCATCCAACTCCGTTTCTCTTCGACATCGGTGTCGATCTCTTCCAGCAACTTGTCTTGGTTATCCAGGAATCCATTGATACCTGCATAATCCAGTATGCCGCTAACGATCTCGGTCCACTCACTGAAATTATCCGAGGTCTTCTTCTTGCCCGCGGGTCTACCTGCAACAACCCATGCACGAGCCATAGTTAGAATGCAGGCTAAGAGTTTACCGCGGTTCTGTGGCACCCATTCTGTAGCGAGGTTCTCATGTTTGAACCCTATCCGCTCCCACGGTCTCTCCATCTTGGCATCTAACTGACTCAGGTAAGCCCTCCGCCCCATATCACCCGCCACAGCAAGCCCGTTTCCACTCAAAGCCCAACATGGTCTCAGAGGGAAACTAGGTGTTGCTGTCTGTCCGAGAATCCTTCCACTCCATGTTGTTGATGTTGTGGCGCTTGCAAGTACTGCCGACTTCAGGACATCCTCACCGTTATCGAAATTTACTAGTTCCCAACCTTCTTTCGCAAAAGATGTGATACGCTTTTCCATTTCCTCTTCATCGCTTGGTGCCTTTGTCATTCTCGCCGCCTTTCCTGTGGTGATGATCGCCCTGATCTCAAGCAGAAGCGATGCGCCTGTCCCTGCTTCAGGCTTATCAAATAGTATAATAGGCACGCACCCTTTGATCATGGGCCGGATTATCGGCGAGATCATGGCGGCTATGGCGTTCGCCCTTGATGCATCTTCCACAAACGGAAAGTCTGGCAGCAGTTCTTCATTCAGAAACTTTCCAGCCTCGATAGCATCGTCTTTAGTCGGTTGGTCGGGGATCGGTGGTACTACGAGTCCTTCTGCGGGCTTGTAGTATAACCCTGTGTCCAGGTCATACCCAGGTTCAGAGAGTACACTTCCGTCCGGTCGGATCTTCGGCGACTCGGCTATTCCATTCAGATACGGAAACTTCCATTTATCGAGACTCAGGATACCCCTTGCTATATCGAGAGGAGGCTTTACGGTTATCAAAATATAGGAGTCTTTGGTCTTCTCTGGTTTCTGGAAGAGTGCCACATGACCCATGAGGGTCCTCATGGACGCTTCCTTGAACACATCAATTTCGATATATGGGATCTCCCGAACCCTCACGAGTTCTCCGCCCCGCTGGAAGACTATGGGCGGCTTATTGCAACCATAGAGTACATCACACGTCTTATAGATTGACTTCGTGAGGTCTGTCCCCGCTGTGATACCTACTCTCTCGTCCCTGGAGATGTGTGGGATGACTTCAATAATATCAGCGAACTCTCCAGCCCATCTTCCACATTTAGATGTCTCGGCACATATTCCAAGTCCTTTCAATCCTAGATGAGGATACCCATTAGCATCGTTTTTTATTGTGGAGCAGGATGGACAGTTTATCTTGCCAAAGCAACTCTCGAAGATGTGCTCAGCATTCCCGACGCCGTTCCGATCTGATACAGCCTCTACGAGATCCCATGCTTCATCTTCATTCCATCCCATCTGGTATAGAAAAGTGGAGAGGATACCAGTTAGACGGGTCTGTCCTTCCTTGCGGTGCTCCTGCTCCAAGATATACTTCATACATGGCGGAAAGTAGTCCGCCTCGATCTTGATATGCGATCTCCAGATTTCGCTGAAGTTCCCATCCGACCTCGATCTCTTCTTCTCATCCGACCTCGATCTCTTCTTCTCATCATAGAACTGATCAAGAAGAACGAACAGAGCATCGCGTTCTGTGGGGTCATAAGTCGAATACCATTCACGTGTCTCGGCGATCACTTCATCTTTCAGCGGCAACTTAGCCTTTTCGAAATCTATCTCAATGTGATCCCGATCCAACGGCGTTACAGCATATGGATGTTTCTTATGAATTCCAAGCGGTGTCTTGAAAATCCTTTTGGAATTGTTCAGGGCGTCGAATTTGACTTTTCCGATATGTTCAGGATGTAACTTGAAGAAGTCCTCACTCACCTGGACGATGAAATTATTGAAACAGTCCGTCAAGCGTTCGTAGAACTTCATCCTCTTTTCAGGTTCGTGTGAAATGGGATAGCAGATCCCATCGTGTATTTGGATATAGATCCCGGCACCACTGAAAAGTACCCAGGTGCTTTTCCCGACTCCTGCGTCCTTCAGCCGTTGGACAAGATACTGCGCGCCGATTTCGACGGCGGCTTTGATCTCTGGATTGTGGATATCGAATCCTTTGCCCTTATCGATATCGACTGCAAGCGAATAACCCACCGTGTCAGCGGGCGTACCTAGCGGGTCGTCTGCCGTGATATCCTCTTTATTTCGGCTTACCATCCATAAAGCGGGTTCGAAGACGTTTAGAGTGCTGTAGAGAACCCTGTCGTGGCTTGTGATGTAGTCATAGTCTTCTATGTTCAGCAGCCGTGCCTTCTTCCCATCATACCGATACCATCGGCTGAAGTCTCCATTCATCGCCCGCCAAGAGCCGTCTTTGCGCAGGCAGAACTGGGTTATGATCTCCTTAACTTCGGGGCGTTCGTAGTGCTCACGGGTGATGCCGGTTGCGGTGTCGGGCATCTCAGACCGCCTCCGCCTTCGCGACCAACAGCATAAAAAAGCCGATCATGCCTACCGCTCCCTGACTGGCAGGATCATCGACTTAATCGCGTGCCTAGTATCGGAAAGTTTATAACCTTCCGCATCGCTATTTACCATTGTAATCACATTACCTTCGGGGCGTCCGGAGTTGTTTGCGCAACTCCGCCCGAAACTTCTTCTTAATTTTCTACTGGCTGTATTAGTACTCCCTCTGACTGTACTACCAAATCAACTAACCGACAGGCAAGAGCCTCGGCGACCACATCGGGTATCTCGATATACGTGTATCCCATTTTGTTTTTCGATAAGGTTCTTCTGAATCTCAGCGGCTCCATTGTGCCGCACCTCCTAATATTGATTATAATTTGATAGATCGCTTAGTACATAAAAGGCTATCGAGCCGCCCGATAGTGATATATAGAGGTAAGTACTTCCACTAATAGGTATCCAGCGACATTATTTTGGAATAATCAGCGTCGGGCGGATCAAAAGATTACCGTCCTCGGTTCTCTCGATGTAAACAAATTCAGAAAGTTCTCCAGCCAGTTCTGGTGGAAAAAGTACACTCAAGTGCCTTCCCGTTCCCTTGTAATTATATATTTTTCTCAGAAATCTTTGCGTTGTCATAAATACTCCATTTCGAAATCTAAATTAAAAAAGACGATCGGTATCATCGAAGGCTGTAAAAAGTAAGAATCGCTATCGTATAACCCTATTCATAAAAGTTCTATGACATTTTTAATCGATTTTAATCAGTTTTCAGTTAAATGCCATAGAACTTTCAATGATCGCGTTCGGCAGGTCCTATGATCAACCGATCGCCGTCGTAACTCATCAGTAGTAACTCGCCCAATCTTTCACCAATCCAATCGGGGATCACCAACCGAAACGCGCCACGGTCGGATTCATCTCGTTGGATTAAAAGCCTCATTCCAAGTTGTTTCATAAAAAATCTCTCCTCATTAATCCTATTGTATTAATCGCGGGATATTCAAAAAAACTAAAGCAATGCATATCGTTTTTTGGTCAATTAGGATATACGCGGTACCCTCGGTGACCTTTCCGACTTTTTGCGAGTCGTACACTATCTAGGAGGTGAGCATTGATCCGCCTCAATGATGTGCCTTTTGACCATATCGGGCTACTTTTTCGCAGCCTCTTCTTCAGTCGCTTTTTCTTTTTCTTTTTCTTCTTCTTCATCAACAGGTAGCATACACGCCATTTTTTTGTTGTATACAAATTTCATTTTTTTTCAACTGCCTTCATCGCCTCAATCATGGAACTCATAATTTGATCGCACGTTGTTCTTTTTCCAAAGAAGCCGATATTTACTTCTCACCCTTTGCATCCTCTTCAGCCTCGGATGCCGCGGCTTTTGCCAATTCACTTTTCCAAAAAGCCACGATCTCCTTTGCCGCTGTTTTTCGGTCGAAAACGGCGAACGTCGCACCTTCTTTCGGTCCGGTGCCCTTTCCTGGCTTCAAAAATTTATATTTTTGATCTTTATCGCTCGCGGTCTCTTCATCTTCGGCAAGCGTTTTCTGGGATTCTTCATCGGTCATGATCTCCTCCAGCATGTTCAAATATCTAAATATTTGTTTTGTTTTTCTCGAAGCGTCGCGACATCAGTATGCAAATATCGCGCAGTCGTCTTAATACTGGAATGCCTCATCAATTGTTGCAGCGAATAGACATCACAACCATTTTTCACCATGATCGATGCAGGCGTATGCCTTCCGAATACGTGCACTCCACCTGGTTTGGCAGCAACACCGGCTCGTTTTTTCAGGCATTGAAAAGTCTGTTCGAAACTCCGACGAGACCACTTTTGACGCCAATCGGTATAGAAGAGATATTGCTTTCCATTGATCACCAATTTCGGTCTGACTTCAAGATATGATCTCAGAATTTCGGCACATTCGGGTGGAATAGGCAACAGTGCAGACTTTCCACCTTTTCCATCCCGAATCCGAAGAGTCAAAGTCTTTAGATCTACATCACCGTCCTCAAGATTACACAAATCCGATACCCGGAGCAAGCAGTGGAACATCAACTCCAGCATAGCAAAATGCTTAAAATTTTTGCAGGAATTGAGGATCGCTGTGACATCATTTTCGCTAAAGAAGTAAGGCACCTGGTTATTCGGCTTCAGATATGGCAGTTTTAGTTCCAATCCCTGAGACTTGTAGAACGCGATCAATGCCGCCCTACGAATATTGACCGTAGCCCTGGCAAGGTTTGATGCCGCCATGTTTGAATGATATTGCTTGGCGTCCTCGATCGAAGGCGAAATAGTCTTCAGGGTCTTGAGATAAAGTCGTATGGCTTTATGATAGCCGTCGATACTAGCCTCTCTATAGCCGTGATCTTTCATCCACCGCCCGAATCTATTCAGGGTCGGATTCATATCAAATTGATATTGCGATCGATCCCAATTTATCCCAATTTTAGTCACCGATTTTCACTACCTGGTAATGCCATTACCGGTTGTATTCGGCGAATATTCCAAAACAGAACTAATATACATATGGTTAAATGGCAGGCCCGCCAGCGGTTGCCCTCGAGCTCGCGCGCCAGTTAATCCCGATGCGTCCTCCTCCCCTTATACCTATAAGCGACAGTTACCCGCAGTAGGTCTGCTCCCTTCCGGGCCTGAACCGGTTCCTGCAATTATGGTACACAAACCTTCCTTCAGGAAGACCCATGGACCGGTGCTATCCCTACAGGACGGAGAATCATTGTCCGCAACTGGACTGAACGCGCAGCGCCCAAATTCTTCCGCCAGCTTCGCCCCCCGCTTGTCGACGATTTCGGGTTATAGGTGACGCCGAACCACCCGGACTGCCCGCCACTTTTAACATTGAGGTGAGTAGCTATAAAGCTAACGCAAATGAGGATAAAATTATGGCAGATGACATAGATGGAAATATGGGTTTCATAATGGGAAACAAGCAGCGAGAGAGGGTAATCCAGATTTTGGGCGCCAAGGGCAAGATGGCGGCAGAGAAGGTCGCCAAAGTGGAGCACATCCCGGCCCCCACGGTCGCCAAGATCCTGGCTGAGATGTCCG
>Ga0209777_10004899_pt1 | contig 15669 bp, 16 predicted proteins | sample FrelakmetHBP12HB_FD_187147 | JGI IMG/M metagenome (GOLD analysis project Ga0209777, IMG submission 187147) | Freshwater lake sediment microbial communities from the University of Notre Dame, USA, for methane emissions studies -HBP12 HB (SPAdes)... | ecosystem: Environmental > Aquatic >... | reverse complement strand
TAGGTGCTGGGCTGGTCGTAATCGCAGGAGACGACCCAGGCGCCAAGTTATCGCAAAATGAGCAGGATTCTAGGTACTACGGCAAGCTAGCAGAAATCCCCGTAATGGAGCCACACAGCGCCAGCAATGCGTATGATTGTGCTTTGCGGGCTTTTGAACTGTCGAGACACCTCTCAGTACCAACAATCGTGAGAGTAACAAACAAGCTCCTGAACACAGAGGGCACTATTGAGCGAGTACTATTTGAGCCGCCTCCCGGAAAAAGTATCGAAAAAAGCATCTGGGATCTTACACATCTGGGGAGGCACCAGCATCTCATCAAATACAAATATCCTAAGATGCTCGAGTTTGCAGAGACAACAGAACTAAATGAAGAAACCGGCACAGGGGTCATCGGCATTGTTTCCGCCGGCTGTGTATCTACGGTGGTCGATGATGCAATCGACGGGCGAGGTGACGTAGCGCACCTGAGACTTGGAATGGTCAACCCGTTATGTCAGCGGCGAATTGATTCATTTCTAGAAGATCACGATCGAGTTCTAATCATTGAAGAGGGTGCACCGTTCGTCGAGGAGTCAATCCGCGGGAAAGTCCTCGGGAAGCTATCGGGGCACGTACCACGCTTCGGAGAACTTACGTCAGACAATGTCAATCGAGCGTTGAATTACGTTGAAGCCGATTACATCACAGCACAGTTTGACGTCGAGACACTCCTGAGTAGAGGTTATACGGAAGAAATCTGCGAAGATTGCCCATTCTTACCCTTCTACCGCGCTCTTGCCACAGTCGATATGATGATTGCCGGAGATATGGGCTGTATAATAAGGACAGCTAGTCCGCCATTAGGCGCAATCGATGTAGCGTATTCTCTAGGCTCGGCAATTGGCGTGGCTTCTGGGTTTGAACACGGAGGAATTGCAGTATTGGGGGATTTCGCGTTTTTGCACAGCGGTGTTACCGCGCTAATAAGCGCGCTAGTCTTTAAGCGTAACGTCAAGGTCTTTGTGCTTGAAAATCGAATTTCAGCTATTACCGGGGGGCAGCAAACGCCCGAGGTCTCCGACTTGATCGGCGCAATATGCCGAAACTATGGGATCAGTCATAAAATAGTGAACGCAACAGAGATGAGCGAAACGTCATTTGTGACTCTCCTGCGAGCAACGAGCTACTCCACAGGAGTCCTCGTTGTTATTGTCAGGGCTTTGTGCCCTAAATTTAGCAAGCCCGCTTCAAATCCCGACGCTTAGTTATCTATACATTACGCTTCGAATTATGTCCTCGAGCTCGTCCTGAGAGACCGATTTTTTTGTTTCACAAACGCGCTTTACATCGTCAAGGATTTGGCATAGCTCATCGCGAGTTGGTCGATAGCCTAACTGCGCGATTACGTATTGAAGGGCCTTTTTTCCAGTGTGTTTCCCGATGACGATTCGTCTCTTGTTGCCTACCAAGTCAGGTGAGAATAGTTCGTACGTCTCAGGCTCCTCAAGCACTGCGGCAACGTGGATACCCGATTCGTGAGAGAACGCGTTCAAACCAACGACTGGCTTGTTCTTCGGTAGGCGCAACCGTGAGTGTTGTTCAACTGTCTTCGACAAACCCATTAATTTCGGAAGGTCGTAAGTATCGATACCAAACTGGACGCGTAGAGCCACAAGCAATTCCTCAAGCGGAGTGTTTCCAACTCGCTCTCCTATTCCGTTGACCGTTGTATGCAGTTGAAACGCCCCGGCTTCTACCGCAGTGATCGTGTTTGCTATAGCCATACCAAGATCGTTGTGGCAGTGAATACAGAGCGGCACGTTAACGGCTGTTTTCATTAGAGTCACCAGATCGTAGCACGATGCTGGCCTGAGTGCACCGACCGTATCTGCGATGCTGACATAGTCGGCCCCGTGATCCTCACCTTGTTTGAAAAAGCGCTTGAGCACCTCAGGATTGGTTCTCGTCGCGTCTTCTGCTGCAAATCTCACGATCAAGCCATGTTCCTTTGCATATTCGAGAGTCGAAAGAGCACACTCCAACATTTCATCAAAACTACGATGATACTTGTATTTGAGATGCAAATCTGAAGTGGCCATGAATAGCCCAACAACGTCCACATCACAATCTAACGCTTCATCAATGTCATGAAAAATCGCGCGCGAAAGGCAACATATCTTAGTTTTTAACCCCAAATTTGCGATTTTTTTCACCATCGCCTTTTCTTTTGCAGACACTGCGGGAAATCCTGCTTCGATCATCTCGACGCCAATTTCGTCCAGCTTCGTTGCGATCTCGACTTTTTCATCTAAACCAAAAACGACGCCGGGCGCTTGTTCGCCGTCACGCAATGTGACATCACAAATTTCAACGCGGTTAACACCTGTCCTAGGCAACGCAGAAGAAGATCCGAAATAACCCATAGACCCCCGAAAAAAATTCGCTATACACATTCATAACCTGCGGCTTAAATAGGTTACTGGTCTCGTGATTTGGTCACGCGAAAAGGGCAGTTTATTAACTTTATCTAGCAGGCACGATTAGTACATTATCTCACGGATGAACGGCGACCGCTCAAAACATCCATAGGTTGATAATCTACGGGGCGGCAAATAGTACGTGGTGAGTGACACTTTAAACGCTCAAGGAACCATTAGCGAAAAGATTCTGGCGAACGCGTCGGGAAATTCAGCGAGAGCGAATGACTTTGTTTTAGCGCGAGTTCACGCAGCAATGGCTCACGATGGCACTAGCGTGCTTGCAGTGAGAGCGTTTGAAGCAATGGGCGCTTCCTCTGTTTGGGACCCAGATAAGATCGCCATAGTCTTTGATCATATTGCCCCAGCTAGCACGGAGACGGCAGCGACTCTTCAAAACACAATCCGCGCTTGGACAAAACACCAAGGAATTGCTAACTTCTTCGACGTTGGCGAGGGCATATGCCATCAACTCATGGTCGAGCATGGGCTTGCCCTCCCAGGGACCTTGGTCGTCGGCGCGGATTCGCACTCGTGCACGTACGGGGCTGTGGGAGCTTTCGCAACGGGAGTAGGTGCAACAGATATCGCAGAGGTGTTTGCTACAGGAAAGTTGTGGTTCAAGGTGCCTGAAACCCTGAAGATTGTCCTAAGTGGAAAGCTCCGTGCTCACGTAAGCGCAAAAGATCTGATTCTCAAGATTGCACATATGGTTGGTGCCAACGGTGCGTCGTACAAGGCACTCGAATTCTATGGCACGACGACGGCCGACTTATCGATAGAGAGCCGGCTTACCATAAGCAACATGGCAATCGAAGTAGGCGCAAAAGCAGGAATAGTGCCGCCCGATCGCAAAACCTTTGAATATATCGAACGCATTTCGCCGCAGTTGGACTATGATCCGTGCTATGCTGATGAAGACGCTTCTTACGCTGATGAGCTCCATGTCACGGTTGGTGAGTTAGGACCTCAGATAGCGTGTCCTCATGAAGTGGACAACGTGAAAGACGTAGAAGAAGTAGCGGGAACGCCGATCGATCAAGTGTTCATCGGTTCGTGTACGAACGGACGTGTTGAAGACCTTAAGGAAGTAGCAACCATCCTGCACGGTGAGACGGTCGCCGTACGAACGATCATCGTTCCAGCGTCAAAGGACGTTTTGATAACTTGTCTGCGAACTGGGATCCTAGAGAGTTTGATTGAAGCTGGCGCCACCGTTTGTAGTCCCGGATGTGGACCGTGTCTCGGTGCGCATAACGGCGTTTTGGGACGTGGAGAGGCTTGTCTCTCAACTTCCAACAGAAACTTCAAGGGCAGGATGGGTGCAGATGGGCTGGTATACCTTGCGTCTCCCGCTACAGCCGCAGCGACAGCACTCGCGGGCGAAATCGCCGACCCACGACGACGCTAGGCAACTCGTCGAGTGCTTTCTTATGATTTAACTGTCAACCGCCAGAGGATCTCTTAATCTCCTCGATCTGTTTGATCAAGATCTTTTCAATGGCGTCTAGCAGATACTCGAGCGAGGGGCTCCTAACTGTGAATTTTCTCGGAACCCCTTTATAGGTCACGACGTCGCCTGTATCAATTGAAATCATCGGTTCTCGTACGACAAGCCTTCCTTTGAACTCGTCTTTGTTGATTTTTTCAATTTGGAGGTCCCACATTTTTTCATCGATTTCTTGTTCGATTTCTTGCGCCAGATGCTTCGCCTTGTGAGTTAAAAACGAAATTTTTTGGTTAACTATGTATTCTTCGTGTAAGGACAACGCCACTGACATAGTACTGCCATTGTTCCAGAACTACTAAACACTTCTTCAGTCTTTTCAGAGCTCGCAGAGATATGCTTGCCCTCACAATCCCCGCATACTTTATATCGCTACGTTTTCAATTAGTCTGTAATGCTCATCAGGGGAAACGTGTGGAAATACGGTGACAATATCAACACTGATTTGATAATACCTGGCAAGTATTTGAGAACAACTGACTGCAGTATTTTCGCAGAACACGCAATGGAGGGAATTGATAAAGACTTTTCACCTCGTACCGGAGACGTAATAGTCGCCGGCAAGAACTTTGGCTGTGGGTCATCACGAGAGCAAGCGGCTCTTGCGCTCAAGCACGCCAAGATCGGATGCGTCGTCGCGAGATCGTTCGGTCGAATCTTTTTCAGAAATGCAATCAATGTGGGCTTACCCATAGTCGAAGCGGACGCTTTTAATTTTGTCGACAAGGGAGATGAGATTGAAGTAGATTTATCCGCGGGGCTAGTAAAAACGCGCACTAGAGTCTTACAAGGTTCAAAGCTTCCCAAATTCTTGCAGGAGATCCTCGAAGATGGCGGGTTGGTAGAGCATAGAAAGAGACATCTGCGCAGTCCCAGCTCGGAGATAGCCGATCTTAAGCAGGTCTAGGCGCGTGATTATGCAGCTTTCCCTTCGAAAGATATGAAAATTGCCGTTGCTCAAGGAGATGGAGTCGGGCAGGAGGTCATACCGCCATGTCTCGAGATTCTGAATCTGCTGTTGAAGGGTCCAGAATTCATTGATCTTGACATAGGCTACGCCAAATGGGCCAGAGAAGGCGCGCCGATAACTGATTCAGACATCGACTTAATCAAACAGGCCGATTGTATGCTCTTAGGGGCGGTAACAACAGCTCCTGTGAGCAGCGTCGTTGTCCGACTGAGAAGAGCTTTTGATCTTTTTGCGAATATTCGGCCGTTTCGATCTTATGATCTAACCCCATATGCATTGAACCTGACAATAATAAGAGAGAACTTAGAGGGATTATACTCCGGCCTAGAAGAAGTTTCAGGCGACGTCGCAGTCACGAAACGTGTGATTACTCGCTACAATGCAGAGAGACTGGCATCCTTCGCCAGCACCTTACAGAACGTAAAAAAAATTACGATAGTTCATAAGGCAAATGTGCTTAAATCAGATGTCTTCTTTCGAGATGTCTGTATACGTGTCCTGAACGAGCACCACGTCTATTACGATGAGATGTACGTCGACACCGCCGCATATAACCTCATAAAACACCCTGAGATGTTTGACCACATCTTGACATCGAACTTATTTGGTGATATCCTATCGGATGAAGCTGCTGCACTTACTGGTGGCCTCGGCCTTTGTCCTAGTGCTAACATCGGGCCCAACTATGCAATTTTTGAGCCAATACATGGATCGGCACCCAACATCGCTGGGCGTGGCATAGCAAATCCAATCGGGGCAATACTGAGTGTTAGGATGCTCCTTGAATGGGCCGGCGAATATAGCAAAGCTATACAGGTGGATACCTCAGTAAAGAAGACAATTGAAAAAGGCGTGATGACTCCCGATCTAGGTGGCACGAGCTCAACAGAAGAAGTGACACGTGAAATAATGCGTAATCTATGAAGCTAACATGATTTTTCCTGAACACTGTATGCACGTTGCCGTCAGAGACTGCGACGATCAAACGTCTCGACCAACAGTTGGTGAGCAAATCTATTTCTCCTCACGCTATCTCGTGTTGTTTTTGCAGGGAAAAGCTGCAATTTACAAAGTTATTTCAGATGGAGACGGACTGATACGAGCTATATCGACGATCGGCAAGATTGCAGGCTTTACCGAGACTTTTGTGTACAAACAAAAGGTCGATATCTTCAACAGAAGCAGGTTAATCAAGATAGCAACCCGATTGTGTGAACCACCTATAAGAGCCGTTATCTTTCAAGGATTTGATCTTCATTGGACGTTCGTTTGTGATCCAGACTTAAACAGCGTTACAGAGATCGAAGTCTTTGACATATCTCCCCCAGACCCACCATATCTCGTCACGCTTGTCAAGAAACTCGACAACGCCGGCATTTTTGGAGATCTGTACGTGCGGTTTAAGCCGGTCGTGCAAGATCTAAGGAGACTTAACGTGGGTACCATATTTCCTTGTTCGGCGTCAGGCATAGGATCATACCATCTCAACAGGCCCAACGTTCGAATTGGAGAGGGTTCGGTGCTTGTGGGATGTGACATTTCAAGACAAGTGCTCGAGGAACGATTTCATGAGTCAAATTTCGAACACGAGAATATCTGTCCAACGAAAACCATTAGGCCGTTGAAGCCTTTTATCGCAAAATGTTGCAGGTCAGCAAGAGTTGGACCCACCGAACTTTCTGGATTAAAAGGTTACATCGTTCATTGGGGGGCAAACCCGTATGAAGTCGTCTCGGCTATTAGGGACCTCGTAAACGCGATACGCTGATGGTGTCGAGGAGGAGCAATCCAACCTACTGCTTGGAAAAAATGCGGAGGGAGGGATTCGAACCCACGAATGCCTTCGCAACAGGATGTCTTAAACAACGGTTCTTAAGTCCTGCGCCTTTGACCTGGCTTGGCTACCTCCGCCATATGTTGACTAACGCACGAACATATAAAAGCTTATTTTGCAAGCTGTCTGTTGCGAGACGTCGACCTTCCTTGCGAGCCGCACTTAATACACCCGCCCAAGAGGCGCTCTATCCGACGCTAAAACGCCGTCACTGGTGACGTTGAACTGTTCTTCGCCGCTGTGATGCAGCTCTTGAACTGCTGCTCGCCACATCTGACAGTTCCATTTTTTATACCGGCTTCGATCCACAATTCTAACAGAGCGAGAAATCACATAAACGTATGCTTGATCATCGCTCAATCAGAATCATGCTTAGTTGAACAAGTTGGTCAGTGCGTCCTGACCGAGAGTCAGTGCTTTGAGAAATTACGCAAGCTGCACCGTTCGACGAAGTTCAATCACTGGTTCAATTATGCAGCACTTCGAGAATCTAGCCATCCGAAAATTGTTGCCGGCCATAAAACTCACAATAAGCAACATATGCGGCAAAGATTTGGAGGCAAACGAATAGGATGCTCCGGTCGGGATTTGAACCCGAGTCGTTGGCTTGCTTCACTTTGTTTAGTTCGAAAGGCCAACATGATTGGCCAGACTACACTACCGGAGCCCAGCTATGGCAAAATACGGCAAAAGAGCCGCACAATTTCACCGAGATTGAGGATAACGATAAGTTTCATAAAATATATCCTTTCTGATTTATTGAAAGCCGCAGTTCAAAGAAACGCATCAGCTTGATTCCACTAAACGTTTGGTAGCACTACAAGTGCTCGTCCATTCGCAGTCGCATTTCACACATCTGACATGCGATTTCTATCAAAAGAATTAAGAAACCACTGTATAATGAGTCCTCGAGCAGCAGTTGAGTTCAACAAGTATACGTCCTAGAACGTAGCTAAAGGTCGATAAGAGGAATCGTGCGACTATTGATAACTGGTGGCGCGGGATTCATAGGTAGCAATTTCGTACGTTACGTACTTAACACCCACAAATCCGCTGAACTTGTGGTCCTTGACAAACTGACGTACGCTGGGAACGTGGACAACCTTAGAGATATATTAGCTGATATCGAATTCGTCAAAGGCGACATTTGTGACGAGAGAATCGTAAAACGGTTAGTCAAGGACTGCGACTGCGTGATGAACTTTGCAGCTGAGACACATGTCGATAAATCTATTTTCAATTCCACTGCATTCGTTCGTACGGACGTCCTAGGGACCCAAGTCTTACTTGAAGCGGCGAAAGACCACCAGATTGAACGATTCGTTCAGGTTTCGACAGATGAAGTTTACGGCAGCATTAGCAGCGGATCCTTCAGCGAGAGAGACAAGTTGAGCCCTTCAAGTCCCTATGCAGCAAGCAAAGCAGGAGCAGATTTGTTGGTGTTATCCTATTTTAAGACGTATAAATTACCTTGCGTGATTAGCCGTAGCGCAAACAACTACGGACCATATCAGCATCCCGAGAAACTGGTTTCTCGCTTCATTACTAGCGCCATAAGAAACAACACGCTGACGATTTTTGGTAAAGGAGATAATATCCGAGATTGGATTCATGTTGAAGATAATTGCAAAGCTATAGACTGCGTTCTTAAGAGGGGTAAAACTGGCGAAATATACAACATTGGCGCTGGTAACGAGAAGAGCAACTTGGAAGTAACGAAAGCTATCCTGCAACTTCTGGACAAACCTTCAACGCTTATAGCATTCACAATAGACCGGCTAGGACACGACTATAGATATTCATTGGACTGTTCGAAAATCACGGCTCTTGGATGGCGGCCTCAAATTTTATTTGAAGACGGATTGGCACAAACTGTTCAATGGTATCGAGAGAACGAGTCATGGTGGTCATTGCTAGTTTAAAAACGCTTGAGCTGATTTGCGAGGAAAAGTTGGCCTCGTGAGGATTTGAAACTCAAAGCGTGTTCATGTATCTAATCATCGATTCAAAGATTGCATTCCCATCCACAGAACCCAAAAGTTTCTCTGAGGCTCGTTCTGGGTGCGGCATCATAGCAAGCACGTTTTTTTCCAAATTGCTGACTGCAGCAATGTTATCTCGCGAACCGTTGGGGTTTGCAGCAGACGTTGGACGTCCGTTATCATCCACGTATTTAAAAACGACCTGATCATTTTCGTACAGCTCTTTGAACAGTTGAGGGGGGACGACGTATCGTCCCTCTTTGTGGGCTATAGGAAGATTAAGTATCTCGCTTGAAAGTGTCGTAAATGGCGATCTACCGATTTTAAGGAGTTTTACCCACCTGCAAATGAACTTCGGGTACTGATTTAAGGCAAATGTGCCCGGTACGAGGTGTGATTCACTAAGGATTTGAGCTCCGTTGCATATGCCCAAAACGGGCTTCCCTTCCGAAGCCATCTCTCGAACCGACTGCATGATTTTGGTTCGTGCAGCAATGGCGCCAGCACGCAAATAGTCCCCGTATGAAAATCCTCCTGGGATGATGACGCCGTCAAACCCCTCTAAGACTTCTTTGTACCAAACGAGTTCTGTCTCAGCGCCTAAATTGTTCAAAGCTTTTAGAACATCTAGGTCGCAGTTACTCCCACCGAAACGAAGAATGGCAATCTTCATTAGAACCTTGTCGACAGCTACACGAGCTCTATGTCATAATCATGTATGACGGGATTAGCGAGCAATCTCTGGCACATTCCTTCAGCGACGTCTGTTGCGTTCTGGCGCGAATCTGCTTCGAATTCAAGCTCAAAGATAGCTGCTTGTTTCACGGATCGACATTCATATCCAAGATGACTAAGGGCGTTTTTTATTGTGGCAGCTTCAGGATCCAACATGCCATTCTTGAGTTTAATGGTGATCTCGGCGCGGAAAAGCATAGAACGTACTGTTGGATCGCAATAGTAAATATTAGTTGTTGAAAGCATAGTTACCGAGCGGCTGGATCGACCATGCGTACCCACACACAAAAACTATGGCGAAAGGGCAAGTTGAATGCCCTATTGAATTCCCACATTGGACACCTAAACTTCGTGAGAGATTGACCTAATGTCTTTTAGCTAGCTCAGGGTGGAGTGACGTGCCCTACCGGAACTTCCGACCGATTAACGTCAGCGCAACAGCCGCAATCACTATACTAGCGACTGAAAAGATTGCCTCAAAACCAGGCACTCCTGCAGCTTTGGCTGAATTGCTGGGGCTCATAGTCGCGGTATTGATGGTAGGCGCTGGCGTATTTGAAGGATTCGCCGTTGGGGAAGCAGAGGGAAAAGGCGCTTGCGCGAGTACCTGCCGTTGCAGGGAAGTCACCTCAGTGGCTGACAGTTCTGCATTGTGCCTCACTAAGACTTTTCCTTGGGGGTTAGTGAATACGACTAACGGGGGCTTGCTATAATTATATAGGTTGCCTTGTTCGGTCCCAAGCACGTTGATGTTCACGAAACTCGATGAAAGCGCAGCAACGTCACTGTTGTTCCACGTGTTTTGATCCATGTTTCTGCATCTGGGACACCATTGTTCGTGAATATATATCATCACGGGCTGGTTTTTTTCGGCAGCGGTTTTCATGCCGGTTGGATAATCGTAAACCCAAGCGATCTCGTTTTGTGCTTTAACGCTGACCGCTAAGGAGCAACTTACTACTAAAAGAAGGAAAGCTAGAACAGATATCAGGGCTACTGACCGAATCACGAATGACATACTAATTTACTCTGTCACCGTGCTATTTAATTGTTGCAATACTGAACGTTTGAAAATTCACAAGCCAACGTACGTGCGACCTAGTCCGTTCGACGGTGCAAAGAGACTCCTTATCCTTTCGATTCGGACCCTTCGAAATCTACGAATGTCGATGCGGATGCCTAAACTTCACGATACCTTATTCTACACTTACGCGCACAATTCTAGGTGAATTTGCGTGAGAATCATACAAGCTTCGTCGTATTTCTATCCGCACATAGGTGGAGTGGAGACTCACGTTCTCGAGTTGTCGCAAAGCTTGCAGGAAATGGGGCACGACGTCATCGTGTTGTGCGCTGCTGTCCCGAAGTCGAGACCAAGCGAGGTTCCAAACGGACTCCCCGTCCACAGATTTCCCGCTCTAGACCTTCCATACATTCCTTACACGTATGCTCTACGACAGCGTATTGCACAATTCAGCGCTGATATCGTCCATTCGCATTATCCGCCGCCGTTCATGTCTTACGGTACGGTTAAGGGGCTGCCACAGATTCCACACGTTCTCACATATCACTGTGATCTGGAAATCCCAGATCATATCGTAAACCTAAGAATCCCTAATATCTGTAAAAACCTTGTGCAACGAATCTACAAGGGCCTTTACGCAAAACCTATCCTCGATAAGGTTAATCAGATAATTGCAACAACTCAATCCTACGCACAAAGTTCCTCGGTGTTGCGCGGTTATCAATACGAAATCGCCCCCAATGGCGTCAGGCTGCAGGATTTTGACAAGCAGCTACACGACATAAGCAACGAAAGGATGGCTAAGCAAGTGCTCTTCGTGGGCCGGCTGAGCTCTGTAAAAGGCATCAACTACCTCATCGAAGCAGCGAAAATCGTACTGAAGCAGCATAATGATGCAACGTTCCTGATCGTCGGCGATGGAGAAGAGCGAGAAAGACTCAAAGCGCTCGCCAAAGGTTACGAAAATTGCATTAAGTTTTGCGGGCATATATCAAGACACGCTCTTATAGCGCTGTACAAGAGCTCTACGGTTTTCGTTCTTCCATCTTTCACTCGACTTGAAGCTTTTGGCGTGGTCCTTTTGGAGGCGATGGCGTCCAAAACGCCGGTTATTGCGTCTCAAATTCCAGGCGTGCTCGACGTCATCGGCGAGGGTGGTTATTTAGTAACACCACGCAGTCCTCGATCCCTCGCAACTGCCATTCTAGAGATTTTTGAAAATCCAAGAAATGCAAGACGCATGGGTAAAAACGGTCGACAGCTTGTCGAACAGAAGTATGACTGGAAGATAGTCGCGCAAGAGATCCTTGACTTATACGCAAATGTTGCAGAGTCGACGTGAGACCGTAGGAGGAGCTTCAATTGCGACGATTTAATATACGTTGATCGAATTTTGTTTTGAGATGAAAGTTTGCGCCATTATCCCAATAGCGCCATCTGAACCAAACATACTTGTCGAAAAATCGATCGAGAGCCTAAGTGACCTGGACTGCAATGGTTTAGACTTTGAGGCTTATTACGTCATTGATACTGGCGGAAAAGATTATGACGTTCTGTGTCGGTTGCTACCGCCGCATTTTCACATAGTCTTCAGAAACGACAACAGAGGCCGCAGGGCTGGTGCTATTAATGACGTTCTTAACGTCATAGAGGGGGCCGACTACATCGCGCTGTTTGACGTCGATAGCCGGCCCAACACTAATTTTTTGACTGAATGCGTGCGTGAACTCAGTGCGACAAGCGATGGCGTGCTTGCAAGCGGTTGCCGCATCGTGACCAACAAAGTAAATACTCTGACGAAAATCATCTCAGTCGAATACAAGGTCTTCTGTGACATCTATCGCCTATGCAGCTGGTCACGGGGTTTCATTCAATTCAACGGGGCAATAGGGGTATCAAAAGCAACCTTTCTGCAGAGCAGAGGATTTGATGAACGCTGTTCGTGCGAGGACTTTGACCTCAGCCAACAGATATATCTCTCGGGGAACTTCGCGCTACTCGCTAATACAAAAGTAGGCGAGCAAGCCCCAACTTCCATTCAAGACTTGTACAATCAACGAGTTAGGTGGTTCCGCGGAGCAGTCGAGGGATTTCGAAAATATCTTGCCCCGATGCTAACAACAAGCGCACCTATCTTGGTAAAAATCACGTGGCTTTGCTCTGTGATAATCCCTTTTTTTTCATTCTTACTGGCGCCTATAGTTCCGATATATTTGCGCGCAATTATGGCAGAAAGTGACACTTTGTCGGAATCACTCGAGATTCTGTTCGGCTTGGTGGGCTACATGTGCTTAATGACGCTCTGTGGTGTGATAGCAGTCGGACAACATCTCGTTTCGCGCAAGTCCGAGTGGACAGGGATAACCCGATCAGAGGTCTAGCAGAGGAGAGAATATGTCGTGAAAGGAGTACGTAAGTGGCTTGCGGTTTCGTTAACCTTCAGCGTAATCTCAATACTTGCACTGCTACTGCTCACGATCACGCCGGGCCAACTGCGTAGCCTCATACAAATCCATCCAGCTTTCTTGACTGCCGCGTTAGTTGTTCAGTTCTGTTCTTGGCTTGTCTGGAGCGCCCGAGTGAAGATCATGGCAGAAGCACTCGGAGGCGAGGTCCCATTCAAGAAATCAGTCGAGATAGTATTGTCAAATCTGTTTGCCGCGGCAATCACGCCGGGGCACGTCGGTGGGGAGCTCACTAGAGTGCAGTTGTTGCGACGCTGTAACCTCTCTGTGGGCGATGCCTCTGCTGTCGTTCTAGGAGAGAGAATGTTGGATGCACTTTTCTTAGGCATAGCCGCGCCAATCGGATTTCTGTTATTTACTCATTACGTCCAGACCAGCACGGGACTGATCGCCCTTTTTGGCAGCGTAGCCTTAATTTTCGGTATACTCTTTTTCACCCTCCTCTACGTTATCTTAAAGCCAAGCAAAATGAAGACTCTCGTTGGAAAAGCACGGTGGTTGTTCGTCAAATTCAGAGGCGCTGATAAGGCGGATATATCGATGCAAAAATTCTTGCGAGAGATCGATGTATTTCACAATAGCTCTAAACTGTACCTGAAGGACGAACGACAAGCTTTGGCCAAAGGTTTTCTTTTTACGACGACGTTTTGGCTTCTTCAGTTTTCCATTGCTTCTCTTATACTCGTTGGCCTCGGATCACAACCGTGGATTTTAGCTTCGTTTTCTTCCCAAACAGTCCTAATGATGATCGCCACGATCCCGCTTACTCCAGGAAACAGCGGCATAGCTGAAGTGAGTACTGCAACGATTTATTCAGCCTTCGTGAGCACCTCAGTGTTGGGTATCTTCATTCTAGGGTGGAGAGTCATCACTTATTATTTGAATATCGTCGTAGGCGGGCTAGTCAGTATAAGGGTCTTACAAGGTCGTGCCGTGGTAGAGGGAGCAGTTGACGGGGTCACCTAAGAAGCACAAAGATGGTTCAATGCCGTGGGGCCAGAACTGTCCACTTGATGAGCACACCATCCCCTACTTGACGGATTTGTTTCAGTTTGAGCTTAACGAAGTCAGAAGTCAAGCCATCGCCATTGACGAGTGTCGGCGCTGAACTGCCCCCGATTATAATATTCCCCACATAGGTGTAGATTTCATCAACCAATCCAAAACTTAGAAGAGCGAAATTGAGCGTTGCGCCGCCTTCCACCAGAACAGAATTTACCCCCCGATCTTTCAAACTCGCAAGGAGCGCAGCCAGATCCACCTTGCGTTCTCCAAGAACAATTATCTCAGCTTTTGTGTCGAGTTCTTTGACCTTATGACGAGGAGCTTGTTGCGCCACCGCTATCAGCATGTTTGGCCCCAGAATTGCCGCAGTTACTGGAGTTCGTGCGTTGCTATCAACGACGATTCGCAGCGGATTCTCAGTTCTCCCCTGATTTACTCGCTCGCGCTTAAGTACATCCGACTTAATAGTCAGCTTCGGATCGTCCGCAAGTACGGTTCCGACCCCGACCATGACCGCGTCGGTACCTGCTTTTAGCTCATCAACGCGTTGCATGTCCTCTTTTCCAGAGATTCGTACCTGTTTTCTAGCTACCGTCGAGATTTTACCGTCAGCACTCATAGCTGCATTAATAAAGACAAATGGTCTCATGATTCGCCCCAGCTGATCAATCTATATTTACTTGTGGTTCATATCCTATACCATAACAGCATGCCAAAATATGAGTTTGTTGAGCACACAGCCGATATAGCTTTTAAAGCTTACGGAGGAGGTTTGAACGAACTATTCGAGAATGCAGCAGAAGCTCTCGAAAGCACGCTTGTTCTGCTTGAAGGCGTGGCGCTCAGAGAGACCGCCACCATCGAGATGACCTCTGACTGCTATGACAACTTGCTCTACGACTGGCTTACGGAGTTCCTCATCACGTTCGAAGTCGAACGCTTTGCTGTCAAGAAGTGTATGGTCAAGATTACAGGTTTGTCGTTGACTGCAGAGTGCAGGGGCGAAAGAATCGATTCAAACAAACACATATTCTATAAAGAAGTGAAAGCGGTAATATCACAATCTACAGGTAACGAAGAAGAATAACGTCTACCACGCAGAAATTACGCTCGACGTAGAGGAGGTTGGATGACGCTAACAGAACTAGTACGGCAAGATGAATATGTTTGGGAAGTTCCAAAGAGCACAGCACGGGGTATGCATGTTCCTGGGCGAATCTTCTTGTCAGAAGCTCTCGCAAAATACCTCGAGCCTGGTGCGATACAACAGGTGGCTAACGTCGCAACGCTTCCTGGAATTCAGCAGTGGTCGCTCGCGATGCCAGATGTGCATACCGGTTACGGCTTTCCCATCGGCGGTGTTGCTGCTTTCGACGCAACCGAGGGTGTCCTCTCCCCAGGAGGAGTCGGTTTCGATATAAACTGCGGCACCAGGCTTTTGGCAACGACACTGTTTAAGGAAGAAATTGAGAAAAAAATTGATGAATTACTAACCGCCTTGTTTCAAGCGATTCCGTCAGGACTCGGCTCAAAAGGACGGCTGCGACTCTCCGAAACAGAGCTAAACAACGTATTCTCGAGCGGCGCAAAATGGGCCGTCAATCAAGGATATGGACAGACCACAGATCTTAAGCATTGCGAGAGCAATGGTTGTTTGGATGATGCAGATCCCTCAAAAGTGAGTCCGC